>Ga0187893_10000364_pt1 | contig 117876 bp, 94 predicted proteins | sample MA1701074metaG_FD_139574 | JGI IMG/M metagenome (GOLD analysis project Ga0187893, IMG submission 139574) | White microbial mat communities from a basaltic lava cave in the Kipuka Kanohina Cave System on the Island of Hawaii, USA - MA170107-4 metaG ...
GCCGTCGCAGAAGAGACCGTTGTCACAGGCGGCCGCCTGCGGCGTGTGCACCACTGTGTCGGCGACCTCGTCACAGCTGTCGGCCGTGCAGCTCACTGAGTCGAGCACTGGCGGCGCACCCGGCTGGCAGTCGAGGGTCGGGTCGCAGATTTCGCTGCCATCGCAGAAGAGGCCGTTGTCGCAGGCCGCGGCCTGTGGCGTATGCACGACCGTGTCCGCGACCTCGTCGCAGCTGTCCGCAGTGCAGCCGACCCCGTCCGAGAGCGCCGGTGGGGTACCGGGCTGGCAGTCGAGGGTGGGATCGCAGACCTCGCTGCCGTCGCAGAAGAGACCGTTGTCGCAGGCCGCGGCCTGCGGGGTGTGCACCACCGCGTCCGCGACCTCGTCGCAGCTGTCCGCCGTGCAGCCGACCCCGTCCGAGAGCGCGGGCGGGGTGCCGGCCTGACATCCGGTCTGCAGGTTGCAGGTCTCGCTGCCGTTGCAGAAGAGGCCGTCGTCGCAGTCGCCGTCGCTCAGGCAGCTGGGCTCGGTCATGTCGTAGGCCAGCGTGAACTGGCTGCTCGAGTCGGTCTCGTACTGATCCAGCCAGGGCGAGTAGGTGCGCACGCGGATCTGGTCGGTGGAGGGCGAGAACTCGAGGATGCGCAGCCAGCCGTCTCCGCCCATGTTGCGGCTCTGGTAGTCCGCGAGCAGGGTGTGCACGGTGTTCCCGGCGAAGACGTCGGTCCGGCGCGCCTCGCCCGAGCGGTGGCCCGCCAGCAGCAGGAACAGGTTGGGCCGATCCTTGAGCGCGTCGTAGATCGCCTGGCCCTGGGTGCCGAAGTCCGCCGCGGTATTGATGATGAAATGCGCGACGGCGATCGCGCGCCGGTTGGGATTCGCCGCGAGCAGCGCGTCGGCCCAGTCGAGCGGCCCGCTGTCGGGGGAGGTGTCGTACTCGAAGTAGACCACCATGAAGTCCATGCCGGACGCGCTGAAGTAGTCGACGTGGTGGTCGTTGTCGCTGCCGTAGTGACCCCCGTAGTAGGCGCGGCCCTGGAAGCGGCTCGCGCCGAAGAACTGGTTGTAGGAGGCGGTCGAGCCCGCGGAGTTGCTGCCGGTCGGACTCTGGTCGTGGTTGCCCACCGCGATGCCGTAGGGGATGCCCTCGGGCAGCGCGGTCGCGACCGGGTCCTCGATCCGGTCCATCGCGGCGTCGGCCACCAGCCACTCGACGGGATTGCCGCCGTTGTTGCCCGACTCGACGCAGTCGCCCACGTGGGCGACGTACGCGATGTCGAGGGCGGCGCGGTTGTCCGCGATCCACTGGGTCTGGGCGTGAAAGAGCTGCGGATAGGACTCCGAGTAGAACTGGGTGTCGGGCAGGACGATCAGGCTGAAGTCCGACTCGGCCGCCCGCGCCGGAACCGCGAGCGCGACCGCGCCGAGCGCGAGCGCTGCGCGGAACGCGCGCAGCGCATCGCGCATCCCGCCCGCAGCGATCGCGTTTCCAGCTCCCACTGGTCGAGTACACGAGATTTGCGCATGCCGCGTCAACCACCGCCGCGCGCGGACTGCGGCGTTGTACCCTGTCGGAGATGCGATCTCATCCGCTCGCCGGGAGGCTTTCCGCCGCAATCGCGGCCGCTCTCGCCCTGTGGTTGCCGATCCCGGCGCGCGCGCTGGAGTGCTCGACTTTTCCGGACGGAATGAGCGAGGCGCAGCGCGCGCAATTCCAGGGCTGGGCCGGGGAGCTCGCGGGCGCCGGCGATCCGGCCGAGCTCGAGCGCATCGCGCGGCGCATCGCGAACGACCTCGAACACGCGCCGGCCCCCGCGGACGCCGCGCTCGCACGCCTCGCGCTGTCGCAGGCGCTATGCGGAGCGCTGGCCGCGGACGCCGCGCTCGGCGAGCCCGAGAAGCGCCGCCGCCTCGTCGCCGCCGGCCTCGCGCTGCGCATCCCCGAGCGCGAGGAGGCGGCCGCTTCCGGGCTCGGCGCGCGCGACGCGATCGAGGAGATCCGCGTGCTGCTGCGCAGCGTCGAGGCCAGCCCGGGCGCCCGGATGGACGCCGAGGTGCTGGTCGAGGGGATGACCCGCGCCGTGTCCGCGGCCGCGGAGCTTCCCGAGGCGGCCGGAGAGCGGATCGCGCTCGGCGTCGCACTGCCGGGCGGCGTCTCCGCCGCCGACTGTCGCGATCTCGAGCTGGACCTGCGCCTCGCCGGGCCCGGAAGCCTCCGCGTCCTGCTCGAGGCCGTGGAGCTGCGCAGCCGGGACGGCGCGCGCCTGTATCAGGCCTTCAGCGCCGAGGCTCCGATTGCGCTCGGCGCGCAGCGGAGCACGCTGCCGCTGCCGCTGCGCCAGGCGATCTGCCCCTGACCGGCGTCCCGGCCGCTCGCGGGGCCGCGGCATGCCAGCGCCTCGCGATGCGGCTCTGCCCTCGCTGCGCGGCCCGCCGCTACGCGCGGCTTCCCCAGCCGCCGCGCCCGGCAGCCGGATAGGTCATGAACTCGATCAGGTTGCCGTCCGGGTCGCGCGTGTAGACGCTCGTGCCCTCGCGGCGGCCGCAGTCGGCCCCGCCCTGCTGATCGAAGGGACCGTAGGCGACCTCGGCTCCCGCAGAGCGGATCAGCGCCACGGCGTCGTCGATCGTGCCGTCGAAGACGAAGCAGAGATCGCCGCAGCCGGGCGCCGCCGTCGGGCCCCGCGCCTCGAAGCCCGGGTCCTGCCACAGCGAGGGCGCATGGAAGTTGAGCTTCGCGTTCTCGCCGATCTGGATCGCGAAGAGCGGGTACTTGCCCGCGCGCCACTCCGCTTCGTGGATCGTTCCGAAGCCGAGCTTCTTGTAGAACGCGATCAGCGCCTCGGGGTCTCGCGCGGGCAGCGCGACATGGTCGAACCCGATCACGGGCATGCGGTCTCCTCGTCCTTCGCGGGAAGGCTCGAGCCTCGAGGCGCGGGCAGCTCACGGGTTCAGCGTCGTCTCGGCCACCGCGGCCGCCTCCGCGGCCGAGCGGCCCATCAGCACCGCGTGCTGATCGGCGGTCAGCCAGTCGCCGAGCTGGGTCGCGTACTCGGGGCTGAAGGGGTTGCCCGACGGGCCGCCCGCGATCGCGTTGCGGCCCTGGATGCCGCCGAAGACCGGCGAGGGGTGCGCCCGCGCGACTCCGACATAGCGCCGGACCGGTCCGCCGCCGAAGCGGAAGTCGTTCTGGCGGTCCGCGCGCGCCGAGAAGCCCGAGGCGTTCACGACCTCGTAGCCGCCGTCGCGCGAGAGCCCCGGCAGCGCCGCCGCGAGGTCGGCGAAGCCCGCCGCGGGCGGGATCGAGAAGGGGGCGCCGAGCGGGTGGTCGAAGGTGATCCGGTGCAGCCGTCCCCAGCGGTAGTCGGACTGATCGGTCGAGCCGCCGAAGGCGTCGGCGAAGTCGGGGCCGGCCAGCGCATCGAGCGCGCTGCGCAGCGCCGCGAGCAGCGCGATGTCGCGCCGCTGCACCGCGGGCAGGCCCGCGGGCCCGGGGAAGAAATCCACGCCCGAGGCTCCGACGCCCGTGAAGGGCTGCCGCGTGAGCAGGTGGTGCACGGCCTTGAGCGCGTCGCCCGAGCCGACGCCGGGCACGCCGAGCGCCGCGAGGCGCGCGTCGATCACGCTCTTGATCAGCTTCGCGCGCCAGACGTTGTAGAGCGTCGCGGCGACGCTGCGCCGGCCCTCGCCCGGCCGGACGCCCGGCCGGCGCACGCCGTTCCGCTCGATCCAGTCGTAGCCCTCGGGAATCCCGGTCGGCGTGTCGTAGCGCCAGACACGCAGCCGCGCGATTGCCTCGCGCACGCCGGGATCGGCCGCGAGCGCGGCGAGCTCGGGCGGCGCGGAGTGCTTGCGCCCCGCGCGCCAGGCGTCGAGCAGGAAGGGAGTCAGCAGCTCGGCGTCGAGCTGCTGCGTGTTCGCCTGGAACCTCGCCATGTCGTCGAGCCCGATCTTCTGGCCCCGCGCGACCCGCTCGGCGAGCAGGCGCTGGATGCGGCCCGCGCGCAGCCCGTTCGCATAGCTCGGGTTCAGGTAGTAGATCGCGCCCGGGTTGCTGCGGCGGCGCTGGTTCAAGGGGTCGTTGTCGAGCGTGGTGCCGGCCGGGTCGTTGTTCGCGTTCACGAAGAAGCCCGCCACGGGATTCACGACCTGCGGCATCTCGTCGAAGGGCAGCACCGCGAAGGGAATCGCCTGCCCCTGGCTGCGCGCGGGATCCGGCACCCAGTTCGCGGGGCCGGAGCCGTCGCGCACGAAGAAGGGCGGCGCGCCGTGGACGCTGCCGGCCTCGAGATCGCGCCGCAGCGGCAGCTCCGCGCTCGAGAAGTACGCGAGGTTGCCGTCGACGTCCGCGTAGGCCCAGTTCTGCGAGCCGACGTCGAAGTCGGCGAGCCCCTCGAGGAACTCCGAAAGGTCGTCCGCGCGCGCCCAGCGCAGGAAAGTCTGGACCTCGCGCGTCGCGTGGAAGCCCGTGTACTGCAGCACCAGCGCCGTGGTGACGCCACCGGTCGTGATCACGCCGGGGTTCCCGATGTCGAGCACCGGACCGAAGCTGCGGAAGGGCACCGTCGCGATGATCTGGTTCTCGGGCGGCACCGGCGCCGGAACCACGTCGTCCGGCACGCCGTTGCCGACGAGGTTCACGCGGTAGACGACGCCGAACTGCACCTCGACCGGATGCGGCACGCCGTCGGAGATGATGCACGCGAGCGCAGCCACGGCCGCACAGGTCACGAAGGGATCCACGACGAGGGTGTCGAGGAAGACGTCGGAGACGTCCATCGGGTTGGTGGTCGCGCCCCAGGTGATGCGCTCGTTCTGGCCGAGGATCACGCCGGGAGCGCCCGGGAACGCGGCGCCGCTCACGTTCATCGGCCCCGCGATCGGGTCGCTCGCGACGTGCAGGTGCATCTCGTAGAAGGTCGACGGCGCGTCGAGCGCGAGGTGCGGGTCGTTCGCGATCATCGGCCGGCCGGTCCGGCTCTTGTGCCGCGACACGCCCCACTCGTTGCTGCCGACGAGCTGGTCGCGCCGGTCCATCGCGTTGGCGAGGTAGGGCACCTGCTCGAGGCGCTTGCGCGCGCGCGCCGAGGCGCCCGCGGCCTTCGCGAGGAAGCCCGCATCGAGCTCGAAGTGGCTCGCGAGGTAGGGCGGCGGCGCGCCCGCGTCGGGAAGCGTCGCCGCGGGATCGATCGGCGCGAGGCGCCGCACGTCCTGGAAGAGCAGCGCCTCGCCGTCGAAGCCCTGCGCGTTGCCGGCCGCGACGTAGGCCGCGAGCTGCTCGGCGACGCCGATGTCGATGTCGAGCGAGAGGCTCGCCGCGATCGCCTTCCCGATCACGAGCGAGTCGACCGGCGTCCAGCTGCGCGCGCTCGTGAGCTCGAGCGCGCCGTACTCGACCGGCAGCGGCCCCGCGGCGCGAAACGCATTGACGCCGTCGGCGTAGGCCTGGAGCAGCGCGAGCTCCCCCGGCGAGAGCGCCGCGAGGCTGCGCTCGGCCGCGCGCCGCAGTCCGATCGTGCGGTTCTGGATGTCCGAGGCGAGCACCGAGCCGCCGACGAGCTCCGCGAGATCGCCCGAGACCGCGCGGCGCGTGACGTCCATCTGGAACAGCCGGTCGCGCGCGTGGACGAAGCCCTGCGCGCGCGCGAGATCGAGATCGCTCTCGGCGAAGAAATGCCGCACGCCATTCGTGTCGGTGAGCACGCGCACGGGGCTCCCGAGGCCCGGCAGCGAGACGTCTTCGGCAGTGCCGCGCGCGGGCGCGAGAGCGAGCAGCGCGAGCGCGAGAGGCAGCGAGAGCAGACGAGCGGAGCGGGCGCGGAGTGCGCAGTTCGGCACGCAGGGTCCCCCTTTGGCGCGGACCCGCTCCCGAGCGACCCCCCGGCCGATCGAGGCGGGAAGCGCGCCCATTCTCGACCCGGGACCCCTTCGAGTTCAAGTCCGCCGACGGGAATTCGCAGCGCGGCTGATACCCTGGCCCCGCCGCGCAGGCAGGAGCACGCGATGCCGATCAGCCCGATGGACGAGTACCTGGCGCACCAGACCCACGAGACCTTCGACCGCGTCTACACCTCGGACCGCAACTTCTACGACCGCTACTACTTCAACTGCTACTCGAAGGACGGCGCGATCTTCCTGGTCACGGGCATGGGCCAGTACCCGAACCTCGGCGTCACGGACGCCTTCGTCAGCGTCTCGAAGGGCACGCGGCAGTTCACGGTGCGCGCCTCGCGCGAGCTCGGCAGCGACCGCCTCGACACCAGCGTCGGCCCCTTCCGGACCGAGGTGATCGAGGGCCTGCGGACGCTGCGCGTGCGCTGCGACGAGAACGACTGGGGCGTCGACCTCGACCTCACCTTCCGCGCCCAGGCCCCCGCGCTCGAGGAGCCGCAGAGCTTCACGCGCGCGAGCTGGGGCCGCGTCACCCAGAACGTCGCGCGCTATGCGCAGGTCGGCACCTGGGAGGGCCGGCTGCGCGTCGACGGCGCGAGCTACGAGGTCCACCCGGAGCGCTGGCAGGGCGCGCGCGACCACTCCTGGGGCGTGCGCCAGGTCGGCGAGCCGGTCCCGCCGGGCATCGCGCTGCGCGACATCGCGAAGGGCGTCACGGGCTTCTTCCACAACTGGCTGCCGATGCAGTTCGACGACCACTGGATCAAGGTCACGATCGACGAGGACTACGCGGGCAACCGGCTCGTGGAGGAGTCGCGCAAGATGTACTACTACGGCGTCGACAGGCCCGACGAGCCCATGGGGCGCCCCTCGGTCGAGATCGACTACCACTCGGGCAGCCGCGAGCTCAAGAGCGCGCTGCTGACCTTCGACCACCCCTCGGGCAAGCCGATCCGCTCGAGGAGCACGCCGCTGCGCACGGTCTACCTCGCGGCGGGCTCGGGCTACATGCCGAGCGAGGACTGGGGCCACGGCTACTACAAGGGCGCGCTCGCGGTCGAGGGCGTGGTGCACGAGCTCGGCACGCCCGAGCAGCGGCGCCCCTACGCGACGCTCAACGAGACGCTCTGCCGCTTCGACCTCGACGACGGCTCGGTCGGCTACGGCATGCACGAGAACCTCTGCGTCGGCGTCTACCGGCCCGCGGGCTTCGACACGCTGGGAGCGGTTGCGCGGTGAGCGCGGGGGCCATGCCCTACCCGCCCGCCCATCCGCACGACCCGATCGAGCCGATCGCGCCCGACCTCTTCATGGTGCGCGGCAGCATCCGCATGAACGCGCTGCTGCGCATCAGCCGCAACATGGCGATCGTGCGCCACGCGGGAGAGCTCAGCCTGGTGAACCCGATCCGGCTCGACGCCGAGGGCGAGCGCGCGCTGCTCGCGCTCGGCGAGGTCAGCGGCTGCTGCGGCTGGGCCCGCTGCACGGCCTCGACGACCGCTACTACGCCGAACGCTTCGGCGCGGCGCTCTTCGCCCAGGCCGAGTCGAAGAGCTACCCGGAGCCGAAGATCGCGGAAACGCTCTCCGCGGAGCGCCCGCTGCCCTTCCCGGACGCCGAGCTCTTCGCCTTCGCGGGCACGCGGCAGCCGGAGTCCGCGCTCCTGATCCGGCGCGAGTCCGGGATCCTGCTCACCTGCGACTCGATCCAGCACTACGGCGACTACCGCCACAACAACCTGCCCGCGCGGCTGCTGATGCCCTGGGTCGGCTTTCCGAAGACGACGCTGCTCGGCCCGATCTGGCTCGCGCTCATGACGCCCGAGGGCGGCTCGCTCGAGAGCGAGTTCGAGCGCCTGCTCCGCCTCGACTTCGACCGCCTGCTCTCCGCGCACGGCAGCCTGCTCGCGAGCGGCGCGAAGCAGGCGGTCGCGCGGGCCGTCGAGCGCGCCTTCGCGAAGCCGCGCGCCGCGCGGCGCTAGCGGATCTGCTCGAGGCGCGGCAGCCGGTAGCTCCCGTCGCGCACGCTCGGATCCGGCTCGTACATGCGCAGCACGAGCAGCATCGGGCCGCTCGGCGTCGGCAGCCAGTTCGAGCGCCCGGCCTCGGGCTCCCGGTGCGAGAGCCAGAGCTCGAGCGAGCCGTCCTCGCCGTAGCGCAGGCCGCGCGTGCGGTCGCCGATGCTGTAGCGCTCGATCTCGTTCGCGGCGAAGCCGCGCGTCTCGAGGTCGTAGGCGCTGAGCGACCAGAACGCGCCCACCGGAGGCAGCTCGCCCGCGCGGAAGCGCAGGCGATGCGTCGCGCTGCCCGAGAGCAGGCCGCCGTCCGCGGCGAAGGCCATGGCCGCGTAGATCGTCTCCTCGGGCAGGTTGCTGTAGCCGCCGAGCGCATTCGCGGCGCGCATCAGGTAGTCGTCGCCGAAGACGCCGAGCGCGAGCGGGATGATCCAGCCGTTGTGCACGTTCGGCTGCGAGCGCCGGACCGAGGCCGCGACGAGCGCGCGGCCGTCCCCGAGCGCGCGCAGGAGTCCGCGCCGCGTGTCGGGATCGAGCGCGGCCGCGTCGAACACGGAGCCCGGGCCGACGCCGATCTGGTCGAAGAGCGCGAGCAGCGAGGCCTCGCGCGGCTTCGCGCGGATCTGGCGCAGCTCCCGGTTCATCGCGGCGAAGTAGTCGAGGCCCTCGAGCGGGTCGAGGCCCGCGGCGCTCGCGAGCTCCGGCCGCGCGGGCGGCACTCCCGCCCGCCACTGCGAGAGCCGGGCGGCCCAGAACTCCGCGAGCAGCGGCTGCACCCGCGGCAGGTCCTCGGGCCCGTCGACGAGCACGCGGCCGAGCACCCAGGCCTTCGGCGTCGGCACCGCGACCGGCGTCACGCCCGCGGGCAGCTCGCCCTGCCAGCCCGGCGCGACCAGCGCGAAGTAGCCCTCGCGGGTTCCCGTCGCGCGCCGCCCGATGTGCTGCACCTCGGAGAAGAAGTCCATGATGCCGAGCGTGTAGTAGCGGTCCGCGGTGTCCGGCACGTGCAGGATCACGGGCTCCGCGCCGAAGTCGAACCAGCCGCTCAGGTAGAGCGTGTCGTTGTTCGGATTGCGCAGATTGCCCTGCGTGCGCGGGGTGACGAGCTCCGGGAACACGAAGAAGTGGTTCACGGGCGCGAGCGCGAGCTGGTCCGGCGCGACGCGGTGGGTCTCGTTGTGCATCTGCCTGTGCATGTCGACGAGCGGATAGCCGTAGACGTAGGCGAGCACGCCGATGTGGTGGGCCGTCTCCTCGCGGATCAGCGCGTCGCTCGCGGCCTGCCGCGAGGCCGCGAAGTGCTTCACGACGAAGGCCGGCGCGGCGCAGCCCGGGAGCCCGGCGGCGCCGAGCAGCGCGGCGAGCGCCGCCGCGCGCGCGCTACCCCGAGACACGGATCACGACCTTGCCCGCGGCGCGGCGCTCGCCGACGTGGCGCAGCGCGTCGGCCGCGCGCTCGAGCGGGTAGACCGCGCAGACGCGCGGGCGCAGGCGTCCCGCGCGGAAGTGCGCGAGCAGCTCCTCGCGGCCGCGCGCGGCCGCCTCGGGCGCCCGCTGCAGGTACTGGCCGATCTCGAAGCCGACCACCGCGCAGTTGCGCAGCAGCATCAGGTTCGCGGGCAGCTTCGGGATCTCGCCCGACGCGAAGCCCACGATCACGAGGCGGCCGCCGAAGGCCATCGCGCGCAGCGCGGCCTCGGTCGCGGCGCCGCCGACCGGGTCGATCGCGACGTCCGCGCCGCGGCCGCCGGTCAGGTCGCGCAGGCGCTGCTTCAGGTCCTCGCGCGCGTAGTCGATGCCCTCCTCCGCGCCCGCCTCGCGCGCGACCTCGAGCTTCTCGCGGCTCGACGCGGCCGCGATCACGCGCGCGCCGAGGAGCTTCCCGAGCTCGACCGCCGCGAGGCCCACGCCGCCCGCGGCACCGAGCACGAGCAGCGTCTCGCCGCGCGCGAGCCGGCCCGGGCCCTGCAGCGCGAGCCAGGCCGTGCTGTGGCAGACCCAGAGCGCCGCGGCGCGGTCGAAGTCCTCAGGCTTCTCCGCGGAGATCGGCGTAAGTCCGCTCGCAGCCACACAGATCTTCTCCGCGAAGGCGCCCACGAAGCCCGCGCCGAGGACCGCCTCGCCGGGCACCGGGCCGCGCGCGCCCGGGCCGAGCGCGCGCACCACGCCCGCGAACTCGCTGCCCGGCGTGAAGGGCAGCGGCGCCGAGGCCTGGTAGCGGTTCGCGAGGATCAGCACGTCCGGGAAGTTCACGGCCGCCGAACGCACTTCGACCAGCGCCTGGCCCGGACCCGGCTCGGGATCCGGCAGCGTCTCGAGCGCGAGCTTCTCGGGCGGGCCGTACTCGCGGCAGCGCGCAGCGCGCATCGGACTTCCGCGCGCCCTAACGCCCGCGCGCGGGCCGGAAGCAGGGCAGCGCGATGCTCTCCGACATCTTCTCGAAGATCACCTCGAGCGGCATCCCGACCGCGATCTCCTCGATCTCGCACTCGACGAGGTTCGAGAGCATGTGCCAGCCCTCCTCGAGCTCGACGATCGCGACCGCGTAGGGAACCGCGAACTCGGGCCGCTGCGGCCGGTGCACGATCGTGTAGCTGTAGAGCGTGCCGCGGCCCGAGCTCTGCACCCACTCGAGGCGCGGGCCGAAGCACTTCGTGCAGGCCGGCTGCGGAATGAACACGAGCGCGCCGCAGTCGCTGCAGCGCTGCACGACGAGGCGGCCCTCGCGCGCGGCGTCCCAGTGCGGCTGCGAGAGCGGCGACGGACGCGGAAGCGGAATGCCGGGCTTCTGGGCGCGAAGCGTCACGCGGGATCCTTTCCGAGCAGCATGACGTCGGTGAAGAGCGCCCCCGCGCCGCCGTTGCTCGTCATCGCGACGCGCGCGCCGGGGACCGTGAGCGCCTCGGGATAGCGCCCGCGCAGCTGCAGCACCGACGCGATCACCTTCTGCAGCAGCTGCGCCGTGTGCGCGTGGCTGAAGGCCATGAGCCCCCCGCCCGTCACGACCGGGTACTCGCCGCCGACGCGGATGCGGCCGTCCATCACGAAGTCCCCGCCCTCGCCTTCCTTGCAGAAGCCGTAGACCTCGAACTGGCGGATGATCTCGAAGGAGAAGGGGTCGTAGAACTCGCAGACGTCGACGTCGCGCGGCGCGAGCCCGCACTGCGCAAACGCGATGCCGGCGGCGCGCCGGCCGACCTGGCCGTAGCGGTCCCAGACCGGCGCGGTCACGTAGGACATGCCCTGCTTGTCGCTCGCGCCGCCGAGCACGTAGATCGGCTCCACGCCGAGATCGCGCGCGCGCTCGACCGTCGTCAGCACGAGCGCGGCCCCGCCCTCGCAGTTCATCGCGCAGTCGAGCAGGTGGAAGGGGTCGGCGACCATGCGCGAGTCGAGCACGTCCTGCGGCGTGACCTCGCGGCCGAAGTAGACCGCGTCGGGGTTCTTCGAGCCGTGCGTGCGGATCGCGGAGGCGACCTCGGCCAGCGACTCGGGCCGCGTGCCGTAGAGGTGCATGTGGCGGCGCGCGATCAGCGCGAACTCGGCCGCCGTGTAGAGCCCCCAGCACTCGACGAACTCGTTCGCGGGGCGCGTCCAGGGCGAGGTCGCGGCGCGCTGGGTGTACTCGCCGGCCTGGGCGTCCGCGATCAGCACCACGCTGCACTGGCCCGAGGCGATCGCGCCCGCGGCCTCGATCACGGCGTCGATGCCCAGGTGCGCGCCGGTCCAGCAGGGCCGGCCGCCGAGCAGCGCGACGGCCTCGCGCGCGCTCATGCGCCAGACCGAGGAACGCACGTTCACGCCGTCGACGTCGGAGGCGCGCAGCCGCGCGTCCGCGAGCGCGCCGCGGATCGCGTCGAGCAGCACCTCGAGTTCGGGCCGATCGAGGCGCTTGGCCTGCTTCGTGTTGTGGACGCCGACGATCGCGACCTGGTGCAGCGGGTTCGATCCCATCGGCGCTCCTGCCCTCCCCTCGCCTGCGCCGCGGCCCGGGGACCGGCGGCGCGGGCCGCATCCTACCAGCTCGCGCGCCGCGCCGAAGCGCGCGCGGCGCGGCGCGCGGCCGGCGCGAAGCGCAGCGGCAGCGCGAGCGGGCCGCGCACGGCGGGGTTCCCGCCGTAGGGGATGTCCTCGAAGCGGCCGACGAGGCGCAGCTCCCGCAGCCGCTCGACCACGTGCCCGAGGCCCGTCGCGAGCTCCTGGCGCGCGAGCTCGGCGCCGATGCAGAAGTGGCGGCCGATGCCGAAGACGCTGGTGTCCGCGGGCTTGCGCCGGATCTCGAAGCGCTCGGGGTCGTCGAGGAGCGCGGGGTCGCGCTGCGCCGCCGCGACCGAGCAGACGAGCATCTGGCCCTGCGCGATCTCGCGGCCCGCGAGCTCGGTCGCGTGGCGCGCATAGCGCGCGCTGAAGCGGCCCGGCATCTGGTAGCGCGCGATCTCGTGGCTCGCATTCGCGCGCAGATCCGGGTCGTCGCGGAAGAGCGAGAGCTGGTCCGGATTGCGCAGGAGCTCGATCAGGCCGAAGCCGAAGGAGTGCGCGGTCGTCGCGCCGCCGGCCGCGATCAGCGAGAGGATCAGCGCGAGGATCTCGTCCGGGTGGAAGCGCTCGCCCTCGGCCTCGGCGCGCAGCAGATCCGTCATCAGGTCCTCGCCGGGCCGGCGCCGCTTCTCCTCCATCAGCGCGCGCACGCCCTCGAGGTGCAGCGCCATCTCGTCGAGCGCGCGCTGCCGCTCCTCGGCGCCGATCATCGGATTGAAGGTGATGCCGTCGAGGTCCATCAGGATCCGGAAGCTGTGCTCGCGCTCGCTGTCCGGCTCGATGCCGAGCAGGCGGCTCACGATCACGATCGGGTAGCTGCGCGCGAAGTCGCGCACGAAGTCGCACTCGCCGCGCTCGACGAAGGCGTCGATCAGCTCGTCCGCGAGCGAATGCATCAGCGGCGCGAGGCTGCGCAGCGCGCGCCGCGTCAGCGCGAGCGATGCGAGCTTGCGCACGCGCGTGTGCTCGCGGCCCTCGAGCGAGAGGATGTTCGAGGCCTGCAGCCGCACCACCGGGTGCGCGAGCTGCTCGGGCGCGGGCGCGGCGTAGAGGTTCCAGCGGCGCCGGTCGGCCGTGAAGCGCGCGTCGTCGCCGAGCACGGCCACGACCTCGGCGTGGCGCGTCAGGAAGAAGGCCTGCGCCTCCGGCCACCAGTAGACCGGCGCGCGCTCGCGCAGCGCGCGCAGGAGCGGGTAGGGATCGCGGTCGTAGTCCGGGCTCAGGAGGTCGAGCGCGAAGCCGGGCTCGCCGGGCTTGGGCGCGCGCACTGCGGGTGCGAGGGGCATGGCGCGACGCAGAATAAACTTCTGCAGGCCGAAAGTGTGGTCTACCCTGGGGCCCATGCCGGACTGGGGCCAGCGCGTCGAGCTCGACGACGTCTCGGGACAGGTCGCGATCGCGGGGGTCGGCGAGAGCGACATGAGCCGCGCCTCGGGCCGCAGCACGCGCGAGATCGTCGGCCAGGCCATCGACCGCGCGCTCGCCGACGCCGGGCTCGCGCCCTCCGAGATCGACGGACTCATGTACCACCCCTGGGGCGAGCCCTTCACCGCGGCGGACTTCCACGCGCGCTACGGCACGCGCCACGAGATCTGGGAGAGCCGCGAGGGCGGCGGCATGCACTGGGCGGGCAGCGCGCCCTACCACGCGGCCGCGGCGCTCCGCAGCGGCCGCGCGCGCCACGTGCTGAACAGCTTCGGCGTCGCCTGGGCGAGCCAGCGCGCGCAGATGCTCGGCGGGCCGGGCCAGGCCCACGCCGAGGACGCGACGAAGCGCAATCTCGAGCTGCCGCTCGGCTGGTTCCCGCAGCCCGTCTACTTCGCGACGATCGCGCGCCGGCACATGATCGACTTCGGCACGAGCGAAGCGCAGCTCGGCGCGGTCGCGGTCGCGATGCGCCGGCACGCGAACCACAACCGGGCCGCCGTGATGCGCGATCGCGCGCTCACGCTCGAGCAGTACCTCGCGGAGCCGATGATCCTGGATCCCTTCCGCAAGCTCGACTGCTGCCTGATCTCCGACGGCGGCGGCGCCTACGTCATGACGAGCCCCGAGCGCGCGCGCGATCTGCGGCCGCCTCCGGTCGAGGTGCTCGGCCTCGGAGTCGGCCGCAGTGCCACCGGCGAGTACTGGGCGCTGCAGGATCCGATCACCTCGACGCCGCAGGTCTTCTCGGCGCCGGCCGCCTACGCGATGGCGGGCATCCGCGCGGCCGACGTCGACGTGCTCACCTGCTACGACCCCTTCACGATCCACAGCATCCTCTTCGTCGAGGACATGGGCTTCTGCGCCAAGGGCGAGGGCGGCCCCTTCGTCGCGAGCGGCGCGCTCGACTTCGAGACCGGCAGCATCCCCTACAACCCGCACGGCGGGCACCTCTCGCACGCCTACGTGCTCGGCATCGCGCACGTGGTCGAGACGGTGCGCCAGCTGCGCGGCGAGGCGGACGCGCAGGTCGCGGATGCGCGGATCGGCGTCTACGGCGGCTACACGGGCGGCGCGACCTCGACGCTCGTGCTCGGCCGCGCCTGAGCGCGAGCAGCCGCATGCACGCCGCGTTCCCGCTGCCCGACCCCGACTTCGCGCCCACGCGGGAATTCTGGGCCGCCGCGGCGCGCCGCGAGCTGCGCATGCCGCGCTGCGGCTGCGGCGCCTGGCGCTGGTACCCCGCGGAGAGCTGCGCGGCCTGCGGCACGCGCGCGGCGCCCGACTGGGAGCTGCAGAGCGGCCGCGCGCGGCTCTTCTCGTGGTGCGTGGTGCGCCACGTCTTCCTGCCGCACTTCGCGGAGCGGGTTCCCTACGTGACGGGCCTCGTGGTGCTCGAGGAGTCGAAGCTGCGCCTCGCGACCGAGATCGTCGACTGCGCGCCCGAGGCGCTCGCCGCGGAGCTGCCGCTCGAGGTCGCGTTCCGCGCGCTGCGCTTCCCGGGCGTGGCGGGCGAGGCCGTCGCGCCCTGCTTCCGGCCGCGCGGGGGCACCTAGCCGGGTGGCGGCGGAGCCGATGGAGGGACGCATGCGAAGCGAGGACGCGAAGCGGCAGGTCACGGCCTTCTACGACGCCTTCAACCGCGGCGACCGCGAGGCCTACTGCGCGCTGCTGCACCCGGAGTTCGGCGCGGAGATCAGCGGCAGCGGCGACGTCTCCGGCCGGATGGACCGCGAGGCCTTCTCGCGCATGGTCTTCGAGCGCGTGGGCCAGATCTTCCCGGGCGGGCTGCAGATCTCGGTGCAGCAGCTGATCGCCGAGGCGGACAGCGTGGCCTGCCGCGTCGCGGTCACGGGTCGCACCCGCGGAGGCCGCGCCTATCGCAACCCGGCCTGCCACGTGTTCCGGCTGCGCGACGGCCGCGTCGCGGAGCTGATCGAGTACTTCGACACGGCGCTCTCGCAGGCCGCCTTCGCCGACGCGCGCGAAGCCGGCTGAGCCGCGCCGCGCGGCTCAGCGGCGCTTCCCGCCCTCGCGCGTGCGGTAGTCGCCGAAGGGCGCGTCGCGCTTCTGCAGCGCGCCCGTGAGCCCGTGCTCGCGGATGCTCGCGACGAAGTCGTGCATGCTCTTCTGGTGCGTGCCGAGCGCGCAGAGCTCGGAGCCGGCGCGGATCCCGGTGTGCAGGCCCATGATCTCCATCTGGCGGTGCACCACGCGCTTGTTGAGCTGCACCAGGTCCGGCGGCACCGAGACGATGCGCTGCGCGACCTCGAGCACCTTCGCCTCGAGCTGATCGGCCGGGTACGACGCATTCGCCCAGCCGAGCTGCGCGCACTCGACGCCCGAGAGCGAGTCGCCCGTGACCATCATCTCCATCGCCTTGCGCATGCCGACGAACCACGCGTGGAAATGGTTGTCCGGGACGCCGAAGCGGACCGCCGGGTACCCCATCTGCGCGTCGTCGGCCATGTAGACGAGGTCGCAGCAGGTCGCGAGCTCGCTGCCGCCCGCGAGGCAGAAGCCGTGCACCTGCGCGATCACGGGCTTCGCGAGCTCCCAGATGCTCATCCAGCCCTGGGTCACGTGGCGCGGCCAGTGGCCGTCGCCGCCCGGCGTGTACCACGGCAGCGGCAGCCCCTCGTTGCCGCCGCCCAGGTCGTAGCCGGCCGAGAAGCTCTTGCCCGCGCCGCGCACGATCATGGTGCGGATCTCGGGATCCTGGTCGGCCTCGCGCAGCGCCTCCAGGATCTCGCCGCGAAGCGCGTGATTGAGCGCATTGCGCTTCTCGGGCCGGTTCAGGGTGATGCGCCGCACGTGCGGCGCGGGGTTGTCGGTCAGGACGACGCTGTAGCCCACGGCGATCTTCTCCTCGGCAGAGGGCGACCCCGCGCGGCGCGCGTGCCGCGCGCGGAGGCCCCGATCCCGGCGCGAACACTACAGGAAGCAGGGCCCGCGCGGTCGGGAATCCGCGCGCGCGCGCCTCTGGTACCGTGGGGCCGATCGCGGGCCCGAGAACCCGGAGGTGGCCATGGACGCCGCAGGCAAGATCAAGCTGGTCGAGAGCTACGTCGCCGCGTACAACGCGGCGGACCTCGAGGCGATGCTCGCGCTCTTCGCGCCGGACGCGAGCATGGAGGATCCCGTCGGCGCCGAGCCGCAGCGCGGCCGCGAGGCGATCGCCGCGCTCTACCGCCTCGGCTTCGAGATGGGCATCCAGCTCGCACTCGAGGGCCCCGTGCGCTGCACCGCGAGCGCGGTGGCCTTCCCGATGTGCGCGCGCACCGCGAAGGGCCGGCTCTACATCATCGACGTCTTCGACCTCTCGCCGGCGGGCAAGATCCAGCGCATGCGCGCGTACTGGGGACCCGAGAACCAGATCGGCGAGATGGACCTCGTGATCCCGAGCTGAGCGCCGGGACCCGCGATGGCGGACGCCGCGCTCGACCTCGACTACGAGCGGATCCTGCAGGACGCGCGCGAGCGCACCGGCCTCGCGGACTTCGGCGACGCCGTGTTCCGCGAGCCGCTGCGCCGGCTGCTCCAGGGCCTCGAGGAGGAGGCGGAGCTCAACGCGCTCGGGCGCGCGATCCAGCGCGAGCGGATCCTGGGCTTCCTGGTGACGCACCTGCAGTTCGAGGCGTACTGGCAGCGGCATCCCGAGATCGCGCGCGAGGTCGTCGCGGAGCCGGTCGTGATCATCGGCCTCGGGCGCACCGGCACCACCATGCTGCAGCGCCTGCTCGCGGCGAATCCGCGCTTCTACTCGACGCTCTGGTGGGAGGCGCGCTTCCCGGTGCCCTTCCCGGGCGAGCCGGTCGAGAACCCGTCGCAGCGCATCGCGCGCGCGCGCGCCGAAGTGGCGCAGATGTACGAGACGATCCCGGACCTCGAGGCGATCCACCCGGTCGACGCGATGCAGGCCGACGAGGAGATCCTGCTGCTCGAGCAGTCCTTCTACAGCTCGACTCCGGAGGCCTTCGCGAAGCTCCCGCGCTTCGCGGCCTGGCTCGACCGCCAGGACCAGACGCCGGGCTACGCGTACCTGAAGCGGCTGCTGCAGTTCCTGCAGTGGCAGAAGCGCCTGCGCGGGGTCACGGGCGAGCGCTGGATCCTGAAGTCGCCGCACCACATCCACTACACCGACGTGCTGCTCGCGGTCTTCCCCGACGCGCGCATCGTGCAGACGCACCGCGACCCGGTCTACGTGATCCCCTCCTGGGTCAGCCTCAACTACTCGCTCTGGCAGCAGGGCAGCGACTCCGCCGACCCGCTCGAGGCCGGGCGCCACTGGAACGAGAAGATGGCCACCGGGATGCAGCGCTGCATGCGCGTGCGCGACGCCGGCCACGCGCAGCGCTTCCTCGACCTCGACTACCGCGAGATCGCGGAGCGGCCACTCGCGGCGGTCGAGCGCGTCTACGACTTCATCGGCTGGGAGTTCACGCGCGAGGCGCGCGAGGCGACCCAGGCCTGGCTGCGCGAGAACGGCCGCGAGAAGCGGCCGCCCCACAACTACACGCTCGAGATGTTCGGCCTGAGCGAAGCGGGACTGCGCGAGAAGTACCGCGAGTACATCGAGCGCTTCATCGAGCCGCGCGCGGGCGCCTAGACGCGCTCACTCGGGGGGAAAGTCGGCGCCGAGCGTGACCGATTCCCACGCATCGAGCATCGCGCCCACCTCGGCGAGCTTCTGCCGGTAGGCCTGCAGCACGCCGCGGCCGAGCAGCAGCTGGCGCGGCGGCGCTTCGCACTCGACGAGCGCGACGACCGCCGCCGCCGCGCGCACCGGGTCGCCGGGCTGCTTGCCGTCCATCTCCGCGATCAGCCGCGCGCGCTCCCAGACGATCTCCGCGTAGTCCGGGATGCGCTCGCTCGCGCGCTTCATCGAGCGCCCCGCCCAGTCGGTGCGGAAGGGCCCGGCCTCGATCGCGGTCACGCGGATGCCGAAGGGCGCGAGCTCGCGCGAGAGCCCTTCGGAGAAGGCCTCGACCGCGAACTTGCTGGTGCTGTACCAGGCGGTGCCCGGATAAGACATCAGGCCCGCCTGCGACGAGTTGTGGATGATCTGCCCCGAGCGGCGCGCGCGCATGTGAGGCAGCACGGCGCGCGTCATCGCGGCGAGGCCCCAGAAGTTGGTCTCGAACATCGCGCGCAGCTCGGTCTCGTCGCCCTCCTCGAGCGCGGCGAGGTAGCCGTATCCGGCGTTGTTCACGAGCACGTCGATCTGGCCGAAGCGCTCGAGCGCGAGGCGCACGGCGGCGGCGATCTGCGCGCGGTCGGTCACGTCGAGCGCCGCGGCCGCGGAGCGCTCGGGAGAGCGCGCGCCGAGCTCCGCGAGCGTCGCGGGGTCGCGCGCGCTCAGCACCACGCGGTAGCCGCGCTCGAGCGCCGCGCGCGCGATCTCGCGGCCCATGCCGCTCGAGCAGCCCGTGATCAGCCAGACCTTGTCGCGCGGGGTCTCCGGCATCGCGCCGCGCGGCGGCCTCGTCGGCTCAGCTCTCGAGCAGGCGCCAGCGGTAGCTGGCCGCCCTGCGCTCGAGCTGCTGCGCGCGCTCCTGCGGCGTCACGCTGCGCGTCTCCGGCGGCAGCTTCTCGCGCAGGCGGTCGAGGCGCACGAGCTCGCTGTCGGCGAAGAGGCCCTGGCCGGGGCGCCCGTCCGGGAACTCGGCCCAGCGCAGGGTCAGGATGCCCTCGTGCGTGCCCGAGGTGTCGATCCAGTTGTGGACGCCGGGATCGACCGCGGAGACGACGTAGCTGTAGCTGCCGTCCGGGTTCGGGAGCGACTGCGCCTTGTTGAGGCTCCCGCTGCGGTGCAGGATGTCGTTGGTCGTGCCCCAGACGTTGGTCACCGGGCAGACGAAGTAGCCGGCGCCGCCGAGGCCCACGTTCACGAGCAGCGCCTCCTCGTCCGAGGCGAGCCGGAAGAACCCCATCATGTAGATCTGGTTGCGCAGCGCGCCGTCCGTCTGGCGGTCTATCTTGAACTCGAACTTGTTGACGGGCTTGTCCGCGGCCTGCGCATTCCAGCGCTCGGAGCTCTGCGCCCAGCGCCACATGTACTTCGCCGTGAGCTCGAGCTGCTGCGCCTCGCTCATCGGCGGGCGCGCGGGCGGCGGGCCCAGGCGCTCGATCGAGAGCTCGTTCGCGCGCTCGCGCTCCCAGTCCTGGATCACGTCGCGGATGTAGAACTCGTGCGCCGCGGGCGCGGAGCGCACGTGGTTCGGCCGCCCCTTCGCGGGCTCGCTGTCGACCGTGATCGCGAAGCGGCGCTCCGCGTCGAGCACGAGCTGCTTGCCGTCGAGCACGTCCACGGTGTTCATGCTCGGGTCCCAGAGCGTGAAGTAGTTCTCGCTGAGCCGGTGCTCGGGGACCCGGCCGTGGATCCGGTAGCGCTCGCCGCCGCTGATCGGGATCACGCGGTAGACCGAGTCCGGGTTGTCGAGGCCCCAGCGCGTGCCCGGGATCTCGCGCCCGGCCACGCGGTGCGGCAGCCGCGTGATCGTGACGACGCGCGGGTAGAGCGGGTCCTGGTTCAGCGACCAGACCGCCGCCGCGAACATCACCTCCTCGAAGGCCCACTCGAAGCACGCCCGCATCTCGGGGCTCGGCTGGTTCGCGCCGAGCCACCACTCGCGGACCTCCGCCCTGGTCTGCCGCAGCGACGGGTGCTGCACGAGCTCGAGCGCGCGCAGCTCCGTCGCGTGCTGCTCGGGGGTGGCGATCGGGTTGTTCAGCTCGGGCGTCGCGGTCGGGTTGTTCAGCTCGGGCGTGGCGGTCGGGTTGCGCGGCTCGCGCATGGCTCCCTCCTCCGCAGCGGGGGAGCCGATTCTGCCACAACGCCCGCTGCGGCAGCCGGCGGCGCGCCGCAGGCGGTCGGGTAGGCTCCGGCGATGCTCGCCCGGGTCGTCCTCGCCGCAGGCATCGCGGCCTGCCTGGCGACCTGGCTCGGCGGCGCCGCGATCCCCTACTTCGACTACGACGACGCGACCCAGGGCATCTTCGTCAACGACCTCTCCTTCCGCGGCGACTTCGACGCGAGCTTCGAGCGCCGGCCCGACAAGCAGGACCGCTACCGGACCGGCTTCGCGGCGCAGCGCCTCGCCTACTCGCTGCCGCTCTCGTGGCTGCAGCGCGGCCTCGGCCTCGCGGCCTGGCAGGTCGAGGACCTGCTGCGCGCGGCCGCGCTCGCGTTCGGCCTCGCGGGCTCCTGGCTCGCGGCCTGCGCGCTGCTGCCGGCCCCGCGCTTCGCGCGCGCGCAGCGCCTCGCGCTCGTCGCCGCGCTCGCGGCGCATCCCTCGCTCGCGCTCTTCGCGCGCACGGGCGCGTCCTTCTACCTCTTCGCCTACGCGCTCTTCTGGCTCGGCGCGTGGGCGGGCTTCCGCTGGGTCGAGACCGGGCGCCCGCTCTGGCTCTGGACTGCGGCCGCGGCCGCCGCGCTCTGCGCGCTGAATCCCTATCCGCCGCTCGTGTGCTGGCCGCTCGCCGCGCTGCTCTTCGCGGCCTGGCAGGGCCGCCTCGCGCGCGCGCTGCGCAGTCCGGCGCTCTACGCGGCGATCGCGAGCGCGGGCGCCGCCGCGGCGGCGGTCACGGCGCTCCTCGCCGCGGCCTACGACCGCTCGCTCGCGGCCTTCCTCGCGCGGCTCGCGGAGTTCCGCGCGCAGCGCGCGCACAGCCTGGGTCTCGGCCCGCTCCTCGACTACACGCCGCTCGAGAAGCTCGAGAAGCTGGTCGATCAGCAGCTGCTCTTCCGCATCGACCGGCTCGGCGACCTCTCGCGCGACGACGCGGTCTGGACGCTCGGAGCGCCGCAGCCGGTCGTGTGGCTCTTCGCGCTCGCGGCAGCCGCGGGGATCGCGGCCGCGCTGCGCGAGCGCGCGCTGGACGACCGGCGCGCGCTCGCGGCGAGTGGCGCGCTGCTGCTGCTCTTCTTCTCGATCGGGTTCCCGGAGGGCCGCTTCGCGCTCGCGCTGCTGCCCTGCTGGGGCTATTTCGCGCTGCGCGGCGCCGCACTCGCACTGCGCCGCGACGAGCCGCGCGCGCTCGCGACCGGCGCGGCGCTCGCGCTCCTCGCGCTCGGCACCGAGCGCGCGCTGCGCGAGCGCTACCTGCCGCGGATCCGGCCGATCCAGGCGCGCGTCGAGGGTCTGCGCGGCGCGGCCGAGCAGCTCGCCGCGCAGCCCGACGGCGGCCGCGGCACGGGCTTCGCGCTGCCCCTGCCGCGCCACTGGATGCCCGAGCTCCACTTCAGGATGCTGATGCCCGAGGGCGCGAGCTGGCTTCCGCTGCGGCGCTTCGAGGCCGCGCTCGCCGCGCCCGACGCGCGGCGCCCGCTCGCGGCGCTCGTCTACGCGCACGACCGCGAGGCGCTGGCCCGGCTCGAGGCCTCCGGCTTCACTCGCAGCGCCGAGCTGCGCGGCGAGGTCAGCGGCCAGCCACTCTGGCTGCTGCAGCGCGCGGGCGCGCAGCCGCCCGCCGCAGGGGGATCCGAGCCGTGACGACCGGGGCGCCGCGCCAGCGCCGCGCGCCGCAGGGGCTCGAGCTCGCGCTCGCGCTCTTGCTCTTCTGCCAGGCCGGCGCGGCGCTCGTCGCGCGCTTCCCGCACGAGCCGGGCCTCGACTTCTACCACTTCTGGGGCATCGGAGCCGCGCGCAAGCTCTCCGCGGAGCCGCTCGGGAACCCCTATGCCGGCGCCGCGCGCTATGCCGAGCTGCTGAACCGCGCGGCCGACGCCTCGCGCGACCCGCACCTGAAGCGCGCGAACGCCCTGCGCCGCGACCCGACCCCGGGCGCCGCGCGGCTCTTCGATCCGACCAGCACGCCGCTCGCCTACCTCGTCTTCTCGGCGCTTCCGCTCGACTACTCGGCCGCGCACGCGCTCTTCCGCGCGCTGCAGCTCGCGGCCGCCGCCGGCGCGATCGCGCTGCTGCTGCTCGAGCTCGGCGTCGCGCTGCCGCGCGGCCTGCTCGCCGCGGGCGCGCTCGCGCTCTGCTACCGGCCCCTCGCGATCGACTGGAACGTCGGGAACCTGAACGCGCTCCAGCTCGGCCTGGCCGCGCTGCTCGTCCGCGAAGCGCGCCGCGCGCCGCGCGCCGCCTCGCGCGAGCACGCGCTCTGGGCCGGGCTCGCGGCCTTCGCGCTGTTCAAGCCGAACGCCGCGCCGATCGCGCTCGGCCTGGCCCTCGCGCTCGCCGCGCGCGGCGGCCGCGCGCGCGCGCTGCGCGGCGCGTGCACGGCGCTCGCGGCGGGCGCGCTGCTGGTCGCCGCATCCTCGCTCTTCCTCGGCTCCGCCTCCGCCTGGCCCGACTGGTGGAGCCACCTGCGCGGGCCCGGCGGCTCGAAGCTCGCGGCCTATCCGATCGGCTCCGGCAACCAGTCGCTCGCCGCGCTCCTCGCGAGCGCGAGCGGCCTGCCGGCCTCCGCGCACGCGCTCTGGCTCGGAGCCGCGCTCTTCGCGAGCGCGGCCGCCGCGCTGCGCGCGCGGCCGCGCGGCGCGCGGGGCGCGCCGCTCGCGGATCCCTTCGCCGCGGCGGGCCTCGGCACGCTCGCGCTCTTCGCGGCCGCCCCGCTCGTCTGGAACCACTACGCGGTGCTGCTGCTGCTGCCCGCGGCCTGGCTGCTGGTCGCGGGCGCCGCCGCGCCGCCCGCCTGCCGGCTCGGGTCGCTGCTCGCGATCGCGCTCGTCGCGGGCGGCAGCGACGCGCTGCTGGGCCAGCTCTCTCCCGCGTTCCAGCGCGCGCGCCCGTGGCTCTTCGCGCTCGCGTGGCTGCCGCTCTGGCTGCACGCGCTCGCGGCGCTGCGCGCGCCCTCGCCGCCGGACGCGGCCGACCTGCGTGCGCGCTGAGCGCCTCGGGCTCTGGCGGCCGATGCGCGCGCAGCTGCGCCGGCTCGCGCCCTTCCTGCGCCCCTCGCGGCGCGAGCTCGCGGCGGGCAGCCTGTGCGCGCTGGGCGGCCTCGCGCTCTCGCTCGGCTACCCGCAGCTCGCGCGCCTCGTCGTCGACGAGGGCATCGGGGGCGGCGCGCTCGACCGCGTGCTCGAGCTCTCCGCGCTGCTCTTCGCGCTGCTGCTGCTCGACGCGCCGCTCACCTGGCTGCGCATCCAGGCCTTCGAGCTGGCCGGCTGGCGCTCCGTCGCCCGGCTGCGCGAGGCGCTGCTCGGCAACCTGCTCGCGCAGGAGGCCGCATTCCACGACCGCGAGACCGCCGCGGATCTCGCCGCGCGCCTCGAGATCGACACCCAGCAGCTGCGCGCGCTCGTCGCGCACATGCTGCCCGAGGCGCTGCGCTTCTCGCTCGCGGGCGCGGGCGCGCTCGCGCTGCTGCTCTACACCTCGCCGCTCCTGTCCGCGCTGATCCTGCTCGTCGCGCCCGCGATCGCGTTCGCGACCGCGCGCATCGGCCACGCGATCCAGCGCCGCACCGCCGCGCTGCGCGAGGCGGACGCCCGCGCGCATGCCGCGGCGCAGGAGACGCTCGCCGCGCTGCGCAGCGTGCGCGCCCACGCCGAAGAGGCCAGCGAGCTCGCGCGCTACCGCTCGCTCGTGCAGCGCAGCGTCGCGGCCGGCCGCCGCCTGGTCCGCTCCCAGGCGCTGCTCGAGGCCGCCACCGGCCTCGCGAGCGAGGCCTCGCTGCTCGTCGGCATCGGCGCGGGCGGCGCGCTCGTCGCGGCGGGCCGGCTCAGCGCGGGCTCGCTCGTCTCCTTCCTGTTCTACGCGGGCCTCGTCGTGCGCGCGTTCCGCAACCTCTCGCGCGTCGCGAGCGGACTCGCGCAGAGCCACGCCGCGCTCGACCGCGTCTTCGCGCTGCTCGAGCGCGAGAGCCGGATGCCGCTCTCCGGCGGGCTGCGCCCCGCGCGCGCGCTCGGGCGCCTCGAGCTCGAGGACGTCTGGTTCCGCTATCCGACGCGGCCCGAGGCCCCCGTGCTCTGCGGCCTCTCCTTCGCGCTCGAGCCCGGCGAGCACGTCGCGCTCGTCGGCGCATCGGGCGCGGGCAAGTCGAGCGTGCTCGCGCTGCTCGCCCGCTTCTACGATCCCGAGCGCGGCGCGCTGCGCTTCGACGGCCGCGACCTGCGCGAGCTCGATCCCTCCTGGCTGCGCGCGCAGCTCCTGCTCGTCGCGCAGGACGCCGCGCTCTTCTCGCGCAGCCTGCGCGAGAACCTGCTGCTCGGCCGCGCGCAGCCCCCGCCCGCGCAGCTCGACGCGGCGCTGCGCGCGGCGCAGGCCGAGCCCTTCCTCGCGCGGCTGCCGCAGGGCCTCGAGACGCCGGCAGGCGATCGCGGCCTGGCCTTCTCGGCGGGGCAGCGGCAGCGCCTCGCGCTCGCGCGCGCGCTCCTGCGCGAGCCGCGCGTGCTGCTTCTCGACGAGGCCACCAGCGCGCTCGACGCGGAGACCGAGGCCGGGCTCAAGGCCGCGCTGCGCAAGCTGGCCTCGGCGCCCGCGGTCCTGTGTGTCGCGCACCGGCTCTCGAGCGTCGCGGATGCCGATCGCGTGCTGCTGCTCGCGGGGGGTCGGCTCGCCGCGAGCGGCCGCCACGAGGAGCTGCTGCGGCGCTCGGCGGCCTACCGCGAGCTGGTCGAGACCCAGCTCGTCTCCGAATAGCGCGCCCGCCGCGGGCGCGGCGTGCTAGAAAGGCCCGCATGAGCATTCTCGACCGCTTCAGGATTCCCGGACGCGTCGCGATCGTCACGGGAGGCGGCCGCGGCATCGGCGCCGCGATCGCGCGCGCCTACGCCGAGGCCGGCGCCGACGTCGTCGTCGGCGCGCGCACGCTCGCCCAGATCGAGGAGACGGCCGGCGCGGTCCGCGCGCTCGGCCGCCGCGCGCTCGCGGTCCCCTGCGACGTGAACCGCGAGGAGCAGCTCGAGCAGCTCGTGCAGCGCGCGCTCGCGGAGTTCGGAAGGATCGACATCCTCGTCAACAACGCGGGAGGCTGGATGCCGAAGCCCGCGCTCGAGACGAGCGCGAAGGAGTTCGAGGCGGCCTTCCGCTTCAACGTCGGCACGGCCTTCGCGCTCACGCGCCTCGCGGTGCCGCAGATCGTGCGCAGCGCGGGCGGCGGCTGCGTCGTCAACATCTCCTCGGTCGCGGGCCGCCAGATCGCGGCCGGCTTCGCGGCCTACGGCACCGCGAAGGCCGCGCTCTCGTTCCTGACCCAGCAGCTGGCGCAGGACTTCGCGCCGGTGGTGCGCGTCAACGCGATCGCGGTCGGGGCCACGCGCACCGAGGCGCTCGAGAGCGTGCTGACGCCCGAGCTCGAGCGGGCGATGGTCGCCTCCACTCCGCTCGGCCGCATCGGCAGCGTCGAGGACATCGCGGCCTGCGCGCTCTACCTCGCGTCGCCGGCCGCGAGCTACGTCACGGGCGAGGTCTACGGCGTCTCGGGCGGGATCACGGGCAGCAACCTGCGCGTCTCGAAGTCCGCGCTCTAGCGGAGCGCGGCGCCCACGCAGCAGCCGCGGCCGGCCGGCGGACCGCGCGCCGGGAGTCACGCCACGCTCGACTACGACCCCTTCTCTGCGGCCGCGATGTCGGATCCGCTGCCGCTCTACCGGCGGCTGCGCGCCGAGTCTCCCGTTCACCCGCTGCCGGCCTACGACGGCTTCGCGCTGTCGCGCTTCGCCGACGTCTGGCAGGTGATCCAGGACAGCGAGCGCACCACGCTCGCGGAGGGCCCCGTCTACGCCCGCGAGGCCGTCGCGCGGCCCGCGCAGCTCGAAGCCCTCTCCGGATTCGAGGCGCAGCGCAGCTTCTCGAGCTGGGACCCTCCGCTCCACAGCGCGCTGCGCGCCGCGCTCTCGCCGGGCTTCCGGCCGCGCGCGCTCGCGCGGCTCGAGGCGCCGCTGCGCGCGCTCGCGCGCGAGCGCTTGTGCGCGCTGCGCGAGCAGCGGCGCTGCGACCTCGTGCGCGACTACGCGGCGCCGGTCGCGGTCGCCGGGATCTGCAGCGCGCTCGGGCTTCCGCTCGAGGCGGGTCCCCGCTACTACGAGCTCGGCAGCCTCGCGTCCCGGCGCGCGGGCGGGAAGCCCGGCACGACTCCCGAAGGCATGGCCGCGCAGCGCGAGCTCTTCGAGCGCGTGCTGGCCGAAGTGCGCCGGCAGCGCGCTCGCGCTCCCTCGGGCGAGCCGCGCGCGCTCGACGCGCTGCTCCGCCTCGAGCTCGCGGGAGCGCGGCTCGACGACGCGAGCGTCGCGACGCAGCTCGTGACGCTCCTGATCGGCGGCTCCGAGACGCTGCCCAAGCTGCTGGCCGGAGGCGCGCGCGAGCTCGCGCGGCACCCGGACCAGCGCGCGGCCCTCGCGCGCGAGCCGGCGGCGATCCCGCGCGCCTTCGAGGAGATCGTGCGCCACCAGGGCGTGCTGCAGTCGGTCGGGCGCACGGCCAGGCGCGCGCTCTCGATCGGCGGCGTCGCCGTGCGCCGCGGCCAGCGCCTGTTCCTGCTGCTGCAGTCCGCGAACCGCGACGAGGCCGAGTTCGCGCAGGCCGACCGCTTCGACGTGCGGCGCGAGGCGCGCCGCTCCCTCGGCTTCGGCCACGGCGCCCACCACTGCATCGGCATCCACCTCGCGCGCCTCGAAGGCCGCGTGCTGCTCGAGGAGCTCCTGCGCGAGATCCCCGAGTGGGAGGTCGACGAGGCCGGCTGCGAGCGGCTGCCCTCGGAGTTCCAGATCGGCTACACGCGCCTGCCGATCGCCTTTGGTGCCGCGGCCGCGACCGCCTAGCGCTGCTCCGGGCGGAGTGGAGCGAGGATCAGCGCGCCGGCGGGGACCAGACAGGTCGAGAGCATCACGTCATCGATGTCGCGGTGCTGCGTCCAGCTCCGGCTCTCGCGCGCCAGGGGCGCGCGCCAGAAGGCCGCGATCGCGGAGCCCATCGGCGCATGGCGGAAGAGCGCCTCGAGCCGGGCGCGCGCGCGCGCCGCACTCGCAGCGCCGGCGCGCGCGCTGCGGAGCGCGCGCTCGATCGGAGCGAGTCCGGCGAGGCCGATCGCGAGGCCGAGCTCGCGGAAGGCCAGACGCCGCGAGGCGGGCTGCCGCAGGTCGTTCTGCCGCTCGAAGTGCGCGAGTCCCCGGGCCGCCGCCGCGAGCAGCGCCTCCAGCAGTCCGAGATCGGCGAGGGCGCCCTGCTCGATCAGCTGCGCGACACACGCGGCATCGATCAAGTGACCGCCCAGACCGAGCGGGTCCGCGGTCGCGAGATCCCGCCCCCGGACCAGGCTCGCGAACTCCGACAGAGCGTCGCCGAGACTCGGCTCGGCCGCGGCGTCGGACAGCGCTGCGGCCGTTGCGCGCAGCTGGAGGCAGCTGACGAGCCCGTCGAGCGGATCGTGCTGCCCCATCGAGGGCACGAGCGGGCGCGAGAGGTCGATGCTCAGCTTCCAGACCATCCGGCGCCGCTCCAGCTCTCCGCAGCAGAACGCGCGCTGCGCGACCTCCGCGAGCTCTCGCGCCCAGCGGTTGAAGCGCAGCTCGCGCGTCGAGCGCGCGAGCTGATCGAGGGCGCGCATCCACTTCGTGAGGTAGTGGAAGTACTGCCCGTCGCGATCCCATTCGAGGCGTTCGTCGATCGCAGCGCCGCGGGGCCGCTCGGGGAGCCGCTTTCCGATCCGCAGACCGCCCTGCGTGGGGTGGAGCTCCGCCTCCCGATCGCCGAGTCCGCTGATCCAGCCGCGGCGCGTGTCGTCGTCGCGGTGGCGGCCCAGCACCCGGTGCACCTGAGCCACGAGGTCCAGCGCGAGCTGCCGGTAGCGCGCCTCACCGGTCGCCCGCCAGAGCGCGAGGTAGTTGCAGACGGCGTACGCGTCGGTCCACAAGTAGCGCTGCGGCGGCCGCTCCGAGCCGAGGCCGGTGCGCTCCGCAAAGCACAGCATGAGCTCGCTCGCGTCCTCGGCCTCGCGCTCGCCCGGGCGCAGACCCGCCTCGTCCGCCCCGCTCACGTCGCGAAGGGATGCGCCCGAGGCAGCGCCCGGCCCTCCTCGGCCGTGACGGGACGCAGGGCTCGCGTCTCGTCGATCCAGACGTACTCGTCGAACTGGTGCGGCAGGCTCGCGTGGAAGTAGTGGCTCTGGATCTCGGTCTCCGGCCGGTACACCACGCCGATCGCGCGCTCGAGGCGCGGCGCCTCGAGCTCGTGGCGCAGCGCCTCGCGCTCCGGCTCGCGCAGGTGCAGGAAGAAGGCCGGCAGCCCGGCCTCGTGGCACACGCGCTCGTAGCTCTCGGGGTGCGCTGCGCGAACGGCCATCACGCGCATCGGCCCGTCCCAGTCGTCGGCCGCGGCGACCGTGCCGCGGTCCGTGCCGAAGCCGATCAGGAAGGCCGCCTCGGCGAACTTCTCGCGGCAGAGCTGCCCGACGTTCCGCTGGCCGCGCAGGCCCATCTCGGTCGCGCGCGCGTCGCCGAGGTGCGAGTTGTGCTCCCAGACCACCGCCTTCGACGCCGGCCCGTGGAACTCGAGCAGCGCCTCGAGCGTCTCGAACATGTGCGTGTCGCGCAGGTTCCACGACTCGTTCGAGCCGTAGTACATCGCGCGGTAGTAGCGCTCCGCGTCGGCGACGAGGCGCGCGTTCTGGACCGCGTCGAAGACCGCCTCGCCGTCGTGGGCGGCGTAGTCGAGGCGCCGCGCCAGGAGGTCGCGCAACATCGCGACGGCCTCGCGCTCGCAGACGCGGTAGCGGCCGGAGAGCGCCGCCCGGCCGTAGGCGGCGGGCTCGGCCTCCCACGGCGTGAGGCAGGCATAGCGCTGGCGCGCGACGCGCGCGGCGCCCGGATCGACGCGGTCGAGGAACTGGAGCACGGCCTGGATCGACGCGAACAGGCTGTAGAGGTCGAGGCCGTGGAAAGCCACGGGCGGGCCCGCGCCGCGCGTCTTCTCGTTGTGCGCGCGCAGCCACCCGGCGAACGCGAGCGTCTCGTGGTTGCGCCACATCCAGGTCGGGAAGCGCTGGAAGGGGCGCATCCGGCCGGTGTCGTCCGGGATCGGAGACCGCGCCTGCAGCCATCGGTTCAGCGCCTGCGCGTCGGGCCAGTCCGCTTCGACCGCCACGATTCCGAAGCCGCGCTGCGCGACGAGCGCCTTCGTGATCTCGGCGCGCATCCGGTAGAACTCGGAGGTGCCGTGGCTCGCCTCCCCGATCAGCACGAGCCGCGCGCCGCCGATGCGCTCGAGCAGCGCGCCCGGATCGTGCTCCTCGATCTCGTCGAAGCCGAGGGCCTGCTCGCGAACCAGCTGCGCGACGCTGGACGGGCGGGCCGGGGCCCGCGCTGCGCGCCCGTCCCATGCGGCCTCGCTCTGCCAGCCCTGCGCGCCGATCAGCGGCACGAAGCGGACGTCCTCGAGGTCCTCGCTCGCGACCTTGCCGTCGCGCTGGCGTCTCAGGCGCACGAGCTTCTGGAGCTCGCGGCCCTCTCCGACCGGCAGCACGAGGCGCCCTCCGGGAGCCAGCTGATCGAGCAGCGCCTTCGGCACGGCCGGCGCGCCCGCCGCGACCGCGATCGCGTCGTAGGGCGCGTGCTCGGTCCAGCCGAGCGAGCCGTCGCCGTGGCGCACCGAGACGTTCGCGATCCCGAGCTCGGCGAGGCGGCGCGCCGCGGCCGCCGCGAGCGCCTCGTGGCGCTCGACCGTGTACACCTGCTGCGCGAGCCGCGCGAGGATCGCCGCTGCGTAGCCGGAGCCGGTGCCGATCTCGAGCACGCGGTCCCTGGGGCCGAGCTCGAGCGCCGCCGCCATCAGCCCGACGATGTAGGGCTGCGAGATGGTCTGCCCCTGCTCGATCGGAAGCGCCGAGTCGCGGTAGGCGAACTCGCGCAGCTCGGGGGGCAGGAAGGCCTCGCGCGGGACCGCGCGGAAGGCGTCGAGCACGCGCGGGTCGCGAATGCCGCGCGCCGCGAGATGTGCGCGCACCATCTCTTCGCGCTGCGAGGAGCCGTCCTGCACACCGCGAGTCCTCGCATCTTCCGTGCCAAGCCGAGCCTCCGCCCGGCCGCGCGCGCGCTGCCCGCTCGCCCCCGCGTCCCGCCGCGCGTGGCCGGCTGCCCCAGCGCGCCCCGCGATGTCTCAGCGCGCGGTCGGGCGCACGCCGAGCAGATAGCCGACGAGCGTGAGCAGCGGATGGACGCCGCCGACGACCAGGATCGAGATCCCGACCCGCAGCGCCGTCGGCTCGACGGCGATCGCGAAGACGAGCCAGTAGCCGAGCAGCAGGTCGAGCTGATCCCAGAGATAGAAGACGAGACCCCGCAGACCTCCCGCGGTACCCCCGGGTTCGACCCCGAGTCGGCGCTTGGTGAAGCTGTTGGGCAGCTCGGAGAGCTCGGCCGCCGCGCCCGCGAGCAGGCCGAACCAGCCGCCGGGAAGCGCCGCGTAGTCGACGAGCTCGAGCGATGCGAAGGCGGGAATCGGGTGGAGCAGGTGCCGCTGCAGCGCGAGCACCGCTGCGGTTCCGGCGGCCACGGCCAGCGGGCCGCGCCAGGTCTTGCTGTGGCCGAAGATCGGCTTGCCGCGAAACGCGCGGCCTGCATCGATCGGGCGGGCCAGCGCGCCGAACCAGCCGAATTTCATGCACGCGGCGTGCGCGATCGCGCCGCCGAGCAGCGGCAGCAGCAGATACACCGTGCCCGCGATCTCTTCCAGCATCGCCATCTCGCTCCCTTCAGCGCCCGGGCGGGCGCGCGGCCCGCTCCGCGAGACGCGCGACGCAAGCGTCGACTGCAGCCGCGTCTGCCGCGCCGGCCCCGCGCGATCCGCCGCAGAGCCAGCGCCGCAGGCTGCCGAGATCGACCCGCGCGCTGTCCGCGCGCACCCAGAGATCCGGTCGCTCGAGCGTCGGGTCGACGGGCAGGTAGCCCCAGCTCCGCAGGGCCTCGAACTCGAGCGCGCTGATCTGCCGCAGCTGGGCGATCAGATCCGGCCGGAGCGTGCCGATGCTGTACGCGTAGTCCCACTTGTCGTGCCCGGGATAGAGCGGGACGTCGCGGCGTTCGCCCGCCGCGATGACGCGGTCGTTCTTGCCGAGCAGGTCCACCGCGGGCCGCCGCGAGAAGTACGGAATGCCGCCGGCCCGCACGACCGCGACGCGCGCGTCGGGCGCGGTCGCTTCGCGGATCGCGAGGGCCAGGCGCACGACCTCCGGGCCCGGGCTCGCCGCGGCGATCCGGCCGCCTCGCGCCCAGCGCGTCGCCTGGTCCGCCTGCATCATCGCCAGGGTCGCCACGACTAGCACGCCGACGCACGCGCTCCGCAGGCGCGCCTCGAGCCCGGGGCTCGAGCCCGGGCCGAGCGCGGCCGGGACGGCCCAGACCCGCGCGAGCGTCGCGACTGCCGCGGCGCCCGCCGTGACCTCGCGCAGCCCCTGCCACGACTTCGCGGCGAGCGGCAGACCGAGCGCCGCGAAGCGCACCTGCTCGACGACCCGGAGCAGCGCGGCCTCGAGCAGCGGCAGGCCTGCGAGCATCCCGATCGCGAGGAGCGTCAGTCCGCGCCGCGCGCGCGGCCCCGCCTCCGCGATCCCGTCGATCCCGGCCGCGGCGAGCGCGAGCAGCAGCGGCAGCGCGGGTGCGAGGTAGCGGTTCGGGTAGTGGAAGAACTCCCAGGCGTCGCCTCCGACCCAGATCGAATAGAGGCAGCACGCGGCGAAGACCCCCGCGAGCAGTCCCGCCGCGCCGAGGCCCTGTCGGGACCAGGTCAGGAAGACCGCCGCTCCGCACGCGAGCGGCAAGAAGAGGCAGGTGAGGACGCTCGCGCCGAAGGAGGTGAGGCCGCGAAGGAGCCGCGCGTCCAGCGGGGTCCCGACCAGCTTGAGCGTGTAGGTGTTCGGGAGCGGGTCTGCGTAGTAGGCCCAGCGAAACGCTGTGTGCGCCGCGAGCGTCGCAACGGCCGAGATTCCGAGCGCCCACGCGACGCGCCGGCGCCGTCCCGGCGCGGCGTTCGCCAGCGCGAAGGCAGACACGACGGCTCCCGGCACCAGGAAGTCGCTGCGCGTCAGCAGTCCGAGCGCGAGCGCGGCGCAGAGCCCGCCGAGCGCGCCGCGCGCGCGCGGCTCGCGGAGGCGCAGCGCTCCGAGCACCGCCCACGAGAGCAGCAGCGCCACGGCCGGGATCTCGAGGCCGCTGACACCCCAGGCGAGATTCGGATACGAGAGCGCGACGAGCCAGAGCGCCAGGCGCTCGACGCGAGGCCGGCCCGGCCAGGCCCGCCGCGCGATCGCCCCGAGCGCGAGCACGTTCAGCGCGACGAGCAGCGCGCCCGAGGCCCGGACCAGCAGGCAGAGCCCCGCGTCCGACGCGCCGCTCCGGTGCAGGAGCGCCATCCAGAGCGTCCAGAGGAAGTTCGTGTAGCCCTCGACCGGCGGCTCTCCGGGATTCCAGACGAGCCCCTGCCCGAGGGCCAGGTTGCGCGCGTAGCGCATCGAGATCAGCGCGTCGTCGAAGAGCGAGAACCAGATCTCGCCGTCGATCTCGAAGTGCGCGATCCAGATCAGGCCCGCGCAGAGCGCGAGGCTCGCGGCCGCTGCGGAGCCGGAAGCGCCCACCGCGGCGAGTCTACCGGCGTGGCGCAGCGGGGACGAGCCGCCGCGAGGCTTTGCTAGGCCAGCTGCACCGGGTGTTCTGGCCGCGGTCGGGTCGCCTCTCCCGGCAGCTACGGGCGAATGGCGCCGCGCGCGCCCGCGAGCAGGACGCCTGCAATCAGAGCGAGGCCCACGAGCGGCAGAGCCGGGACCGCAGCGTTCGGGGCCCGCCGCCCGCGCAAGCGCAGCTGGGTATTGGAGGATTCATGGCGGGCAGTCAGGTAGGGCGTCGCGGTGAACCCCGTGCCGTGGAAGCTCCAGGTGCCGAGGTCGTAGAAGTCCGAAGCGGCGATCGGATCGAGCGTCTGGCTCTGGAGGGCACCTGCGAGGGTGCAGGCCACGTCGGGAGAGCTTCGGCACCAGAGGCTGCCGCTCAGCGTCCAGCCGGTGACGACGCCCCAGCGGATCGCCGCGGCGCTGCTGCCCGTTCCCGCTTGTCCGGGAGCCGCGCTTTCGATCCGGCGCTCGCTGAGGAAGATCTCGAGTACGGGATGGATGGAGATGGTGACGGTCGTGTCTGCGAGGACGCGGAGTGCGCGGAGGCGCGGCGCGGGCAGTGCGTCGTCGACCAACGCCGTGCCGCCCTCGTGAGGACCGCAGCGCTGAACCCAGGGAATCGAAGCGTGCTGGCAGCGGCTCGCGTCGACACTCGGTGCAGGACTGTCTGCGCTGGCGTCGATGGGTGCCGTGAACAGCAGCGCGGAGCCCGCGCTCGACGCGATCGCATCCTGCAGCTCCACGAAGCCATCGCCGTTCGGCGCTGGAATGCCCTCGCGCAACAGCTCGACGACCCCTCCCGCGTCCGCCCGGAAGATCCCCGCGTTCGCGTCGGGTGGACCTTCGCTCAGCGTCGCGACGAAGGTGACTCGCCCGAGCGAATCGAAGTGCGGCGAATGGAAAGCGATGTCGTCGAAGCTCCCTCCAGCCGGTGCGGGAGCTCCCTCCCGCACGAGTTCAAGCAGGGTGGCGGCCTGCCACAGCAGCAGCGCCTCGACCGGGCCGAGCGGGAGTCCCGTGGCGACGACCCGGAAGCCGACGCGACCGGAAGCGTCGAGCGAGAGCCGGTCGAAGGCGTCGGAGGTCGAGTTGTCGTCGATGACTCCGCCGCCGGGAAGGGGTTGGCCCGTGACGGCCACCAGCGCGACGTCCGCGGGTGGGGTGTGCAGGAGCAGCACGTCGCGCCCATCGGCGAGGCGTGCAGAATGCACGAGCTGCCCCGCCGGATTGACGGCCGCCCGCGCGGGATTCCAGATCTGCGCGAGGCTCGAACCGAGCACCGCGTCCCCGCTGCGCGCGATCTTCTCGAGCGCACCCCCGCTGCCGCGGAAGATCCCGGTACCGCCGCCGCCCAGATCGCTGAAGAACGCGACGTTGCCGGCGGCGTCGCCCCCGATCGGGGCGTTCAGGCTCAGATCGGGGATCGCGCCGCCGCCCGGCAACGCGTCGCCTTCGCGCGCGATCCGGGTCTGCGTGGCCCCGTCGCTGCGAATCAGCGCCGACTCGTTGCCGACCGAGACGCCCTCGCCGGTGAGATCGAACCAAAGGGCTGCGGCGCCGGTTCCAGCGGGCACCGTCTTCGGGGCACCGCTGTAGAGCTCCCCGATCCTTTCTGCGGACCCGAAGGCGGGTTCCCCTTCCCGCGCGATCGCCACGAGGGAGCTGCCGTCGCCGCGAAACACCCCGGAATCGCTGCCGGGGCCGACCCCTGCGAGGCGCGAGCGGAAGAAGACGAATCCCGCGGCGTCCACGAAGAGCGGGCTCAGGAGCGCGAAGCTTCCCGCGCCGGCCGGCACGCTCTGCCCTTCGCGCGCGATCAGGACCGCGCCGCTCGCGTCGCTCCGATACAGCGCCGTGTCGTCGCCCGCGCCGCCGCTCGTGCCTGTCAGAATCGCGCCAAAGGCCACGTGTCCGGCCGCTCCGAAGACCACCGGGTAGAACGATTGAAAGCTCCCGTTCCCGCCTGGTTCCGGGTCTCCGAGCCGGACGACCTGTGCGAGATCGCCGTCCGCGAGGGCGAAGATGCCTTCACCCGTCGGCCCATAACCCGTGCGGCTCAACACCACGGTCGTCCGCTGGAGCGCATAGCGCTGGAGCGCCGCGCGCGCCGCCTCGCTCGCGCCGAGGAGGGGCAGGAGCAGCAAGCCGAGGAGATGCTGCTGGACTCTCACCGCAGGACCCCTCCGACCCGATCGCGCCACTCTACTCCCTCGCGCGCTCGCGCGGCGGGTCAGTGACCCGCGGCGGGCGGCGGCGGGCGCCGCCCGCTCAGGTAGACCGCGACGATCGTCGCGACCGTGAGCGGCACCACGAACTCGAGCATCACCGCGCTGAAGAAGTCGAGCGCGGCGTGCTGCTGCTCTGCGAGCACGAGATAGCCCACGTAGGCGACGTAGTAGGCGAGGAAGAGGCCGCCCTGCCAGCGCGGGATGCGGTGGCCGCGCGCCATCAGCGGCAGGCACGCCACCGCGACCGCGGTCATCACGGGCAGGTCGAAGCTCTCGATCGCGGGCGCCACCGCGAGGCCGCCGTCCGCGGCGAGCGCCGAGAGGCCGAGGATGCCGAGCAGGTTGAAGATGCTGCTGCCGACCACGTTGCCCACCGCGATGTCGCGCTCGCCGCGCAGCGTCGCGGCCAGCGAGGTGGCCACCTCGGGCAGGCTCGTGCCCGCAGCGACGATGGTGAGCGCGATCACGGCCTCGTCGATGCCGAAGGCCCGCGCCATGCCGACGGCCGCCGCGACCAGCCAGCGCGCGCCCAGCACGAGGGTCGCGAGCGAGGCGACCACGACCGCCGCGTCGATCCACGCGCTGCGGCGCGGCGCGACGCCCTCGGGCACGGCGGCCTCGTACTCCTGCCTCACGAGCGCGCTCTCGCGGCGGCTCTCGCGCACCGAGTCCCAGCAGAACCAGACGAGGCCGAGCGCGAGCAGCGCGCCCTCGAGGGCGGTGATGCGCGCGTCGAGGCCGAAGAAGAGCACCACGAGCGACACCGCGATCATGATCGGGACGTCGCGAAACACCAGCTGCTGGGCGACCACGAGCGGCTGCACGAGCGCGCAGAGCCCGAGGATCGCGAGCACGTTGAAGATGTTGCTCCCGACCACGTTGCCGACCGCGATCGAGTCGTTCCCGTCCAGCGTGGCGGCGAGACTCACGACCAGCTCGGGCGCGCTCGTGCCGAAGGCCACGACCGTGAGGCCGATCACGAGCGGCGACACGCCGAAGCGGCGCGCGATGCCGGAGGCCCCGCGCACGAGCCCCTCGCCCCCGAGCGTCAGCAGCAGCAGGCCGGCTGCGAGGTATCCGAGAGTCGCCAGCTCCAATCGCTCCCCCCGCGCGAGACGCTCCGCGGCGGATGCCTCCGAGCGGGCCGCGCCGCAGGTCCCGGCGCGGGACCGTACCGGGACTGCCGCTCCGCGTCCCGCGCGCGCGCCAAAACGCCGTCTCCGGGCGGAGCGCGGCTCAGCGCGGGCCGGCTCGGGGCCGCCCGCGCCCCGTCCCTGCGCGCGCGCCGAAGTCGAAGTGCGCGCGGCTCCGGTACACGAAATAGCGCTCCGGCGGCGCGGCTCCGAAGGCGAAGGGGAGCGCGCCGAAGGTCGCGGCGTAGAAGCCCGCCTGCGCGGCGGGATGCATCGTGGAGAGGCAGCAGTGCACGGGAAACTCGCGCTGCGAAGGCGGACCGAGGCTGCGCGCGGGAAGTGGAAACAGATAGCTGTTGTTCGCGGGCCGGAGGATCCAGTCGCCGGCTTCCAGCTGCGACCGCGCCCGGTCGAGTGGCTCCGCTCCGAGCGCTTCGGCGTAGTACTGGAAGCCCCAGTGGCCCTGGAACCAGACCCGCGCGCCGCCGGCGCGGAGCCCGCCGACGAGGGCCTCGGCCGCAGCCCGGCTCGCGCTCGCGAGGCGCGCGTCCGCATCGAGCACGGCGACGGAGAGCGCGGCGGCGAGGGCGAGGCCGGCTGCGATTCCGGCCGGGCGCGCCGGCCGGCCCGCGGCGGCCCGCCGGTCGAGACGGCGCGCCACGAGGATGCCCACGGCCGGCACCAGCGGCAGCACGCTGCGCGCGTTCGGCGTCCAGTTCAGGAAGCTCGCGAAGGCGAAACAGCCGAGCACCCACGCGAAGAGCAGCGCCGACTCGGGGCGGCGCGTGCGGAGCAGGTCGCCGAGCGCCAGCGCGAGCACCCCGACGCCGGCCGCGCACCAGACGAAGAGCTGCGCGAGAGTCGACGCTCCCGCTCCGCGCGCGATCGCGAGCGCGAGCACGAGCTTCCCGCAGCCGAGGCCGAGCGGCAGCAGCCAGCGGAGCCGCTCGCGGCCAGGCCCGAGGGCGGGCGCGAGAAAGAGCAGGCTCGCGGCGCCGCCGCCCGCGAAGACGAGGCCGAGCGCGAGCTTGCGCGCGTGCGCCGCGAGCGTCGCGCCGTGGTAGTCGGCCACGTAGCCGGCCGCGCCGAGGAGCGGGCTGTGCCCGTAGAGCTGCGCGCCGGCCCACTCGTAGGCGGCGATCATCCCGAGCGGAAGCGCGAGCGCGGCGAGCCATGCGCCGGCGCGGCGCGCCGTCAGCGCCGCGTGGAGCGCGAGCAGCGGGATCAGCGCGAGCGCGAAGTATTCGCTCAGCGCGGCGAGTCCCGCGAGCAGCGCGGCGGCGGCGAGACGCCCGCGGCTCGCATCCCGAAGCCCGCGGTCCCACAGCACGAGCGCCCACAGCCAGAGCGCGAGCGCGAGCGTGTCCGACATCGCCATCGTGCAGGAGGCCAGGAACGCGGGGCTGAAGAGCGTCGCGAGGCCGGCGATCAGCGGGCGCGACGAGAGGCGGGCGGCGAGCGCAACGGCGCCGAGCAGCGCGGCGAGCGCGACCGGAACGAAGGCCGCGTGGACGGCCGCGTCGCTCCAGCCCAGCGCGCTCGCGACGAGCGCGAGGTAGTAGCTCGCGAGGGGTGGATTCATCATGAACGCGTGGACCGGCTCGCGCGTGCCGGTCCAGTTGAGCTCGAAGCCGTAGAAGTCGAGCGGGTCGCGCGCGATCTGGCGCGCGACCCAGACGAAGACCGGCTCGTCGAGGTGGATCGGCCGCGCGAGGAAGGGGCCCACGCAGAGCAGCAACAGCAGCGCGAGCCCGGCGGAGCGCCGCCGCGCGGCGCGCGGGGCCTCGCTCGCGATGGACATGGAGCCCCCGGCGCGCTCACGGGCGCTCCGGGCTCCCGCTCCGCGGCGCCGGCGCGCCGCGCGCGAGCGCCGAGCGCTCGAAGACCACGGCGTTGCGGGTCTCGAGCGCCCGCCGCCACTCGCGCTGCCGGCGCAGCCAGGGTCCGAGCGAGCGCAGCTGCGTCGAGCTCTTGTGCAGCAGGATCGCCTCCACCCCGTACTCCGCCGCGAAGGCCTCGAAGTGGCGCGGATCGTTCAGGCGGCGCACCAGCGCGGGGTCGCCGTAGACCTCCCAGCGGCCGTCGAGCGCGACCTGGTGACGCGGGTACAACTGCCAGATCAGGTATCCGCCGATCTCGGGATTGTTGAAGATGCGGCCCTCGAGATCGCGGCGCTCCAGGTACTCGGCGGCCTCGCGCGGAAACCAGTCCGACACGCCCGCTCCGAAGCGGCGCAAGAGACCCATGCTCTGGTAGAGCCGGTCGCTCGCCACGCACGCGATCAGGCCGAGCATCGCGGCCAGCACCAGCAGGGGCAGCGCCGCGGAGCCGAGCGCCGCGCCCGAGCGCAGGCGGAAGCGGCCGGCCGCGTCGGCGATCCCGTACAGGGCCCGAAGCGTCACCGGAACCGCGACGACGGCGAAGAGCGACATGTTGCGAAGCGCGAGCGTGGAGAGGTAGAGGAACGCGAGATAGGGCAGCAGGTGCGCGAGCCGGAGCTGCCGCGCCTGCAGCAGCAGCGCCGCGAGCGAGATCCCGACGAGGAGCAGATAGAGCCACTGCGCGGAGGGAAACCCGGGCCACGGCCCGGCGAAGGGCGAGGCGAGCTCTCCCAGCTGGCGAAACACTCCGGGCTTCGACTCGAGCTCGGCGTAGAGCGTGTAGGGATACAGGATCCCCGCCCGGCCGTTGGCGTTGAGCAGGCTCGCGAGGCCCGCGGCGAGCAGCAGGAGCGCCTTCGCCCTGCCCTCCCGCGCCGTCACGCCGGTGGCGGGAAGCCCGACCCCGAGCCGCCGCAGCCGCTCCTGCAGCAGCTCCCCGCCGAGATAGGCGGCCAGGAAGACGAGGCCCAGCGCGTGCAGGCCGTGCATGTTGGTCCAGGCGAGCTGGCAGCCCGCGATCGCGGCGGTCGAGCGGCGCGGATGCTTCGAGAAGTGCTCTGCGAAGTAGAAGAACGCCGCGAGGAAGAGCAGCGAGAACATCTCGGGGCGCAGCAGGAAGCGCTGCAGGCTCACGAGCAGGGCCAGCGTGCAGACCGCGATCGAGATCCAGAAGTACTCCCTGCGGTAGACCGTGAGGAAGAGCAGCGCGAAGGTCAGGCCGACCACCGGAACGCGCAGCAGGATCAGATGCGGGATCCCGAGCAGCTCATGGGCGCCGTAGAGCACGAGCTGGAAGAGCCACTGCGAGTCGACCCAGGGGCGCCCCTCGGCCAGGTACGAGAACACGTCGACGGTCGGAAGCGAGCGCGTGGAGGCGATCCACCGGCCCGCCGCGAGGTGCCACCAGAAATCCCAGTCGACGATCTCGAACCAGCAGACGCTCGCGACCAGCGCGAAGAAGGACGCGATCGAGACCCGGCGCAGGCGCGCGGCGCGTGCGGATTCCGCCGGCGCGGACGCGGCGAGGTCCTGCGTCATTGCCCGGTCCGTCTCACGCGCCGCGCTGCGGCCCACGCCGACGGCGAGCGGGGGAGCGCGCCGGACTGCCGCAGCCCTGCCGATCCGGCGCGGTTGATCGGCTCCGCGGAGAGTGGTACAGCATCGTCGATCGGCGCGCGCCGCAGCGCGGGCCTGGGCCGCGACCTCCGGCCATCGGCTCGAAGGTCCGGCCCCCGGCTCGCTGGAGGGGAGCCATGAGATCTCCTTCCGCAAGAGCTCGCGTCTCCCGCGCGCTGCCCTTCGCAGTGATCGCCTGGAGCGTCGCCTGTGCGGACGCTTCCAGCCGCGGCCCGAGCCCGATCCGAAGCGAGCGCTTCGACGTCCGGCCCGATGGGCTCGAACGCCTCGCGATTCGCGGGCCGGGCACACTCTACATGCGGCCGGGTCGCCCGATCGGCGCCTACGATTCCTTCAAGCTCAACCGCATCGACATCACCTTCAAGGACACCCGCTACAGCGACTCCGACGAGGAGCGCATCCGCGCGCACGTCCGCTCGAGCCTGCTGCGCAGCATGGAGGCCACCGGGCTGCCGATCGTCGACGAGCCCGACGAGTGCACCCTGCTGGTCGAGGTCGGAATCCTCGACATCGTGCTGATCGATCCGATCCCGCGCTCCGGAGCGAGCACCTACCTCGTGAAGTCCTGGGGAGAGGCGACGATCGCCCAACACCTCTACGACGCCGAGACGGGCGCGCCGCTGATGCGCTTCGCCGTCCGCAGGCAGGTGCCCGGTGGGATCGCCTCCGGAGCCTCCGGAGGGCGCGATTGGCGGCGCATCGAGGACACCCTCGACCGCCTGCTGCAGGACACCCAGGCCGCGTTTCTCGAGGGCCTTCCGATCGCCGAGAGTCCGCCGACGAAGCCGGGCTGTCGCGGCGGCATCTACGAGCTGCGCAAGGCGACGGGCTGAGCGCGCGGCTCGAGCGCACTGCGAGCGCGGCGCCGGAGTTTGCTTGCCCGCGGGAAGCTGCCGCCATACCATGGCGCCCTCGCGAACCCAGCAGGAGTCGCCATGCGCGTGATCGGAACCGTCGTCGAAACCGAATCCGGAAGACCCCTCGAGGGCCTGCGCGTGCGCGCCTACGACAAGGACCTGGTGTTCGACGACCGGCTCGGCGACACGCTCACCGATGCGCTCGGCAAGTTCGAGATCACCTACACGGAAGCGCACTACCGCGATCTCGAAGAGACCGATCCCGACGTCTACATCCGCATCTACGACCGCAGCGGCAAGCAGCTGCTCTACACGACCGAGAAGGCCGTGCGCCGGAGCGCGCAGGTCACCGAGCGCTTCGACGTCAAGATCCCGAGGGCGAAGCTCGGCTGAGCGATCGCCCGTGCGGGCGGAACCCGCGCCCTCCCGCGCCGCAGGCGATCCGGCGGACGCGACCCGGCCCTGGCACTGCATGGAGGCCTCGGCGGTCGCTCGCGCTCTCGGCGTGGACGCCGCGGCGGGACTGGAGCCCGAGGAGGCGGCGCGGCGCCTCGAGACGCAGGGGCCCAACGCGCTGCCCGAAACGGCGCCGCGCGGCCTCGCGCGGATGCTCCTCGACCAGTTCTCGGACTTCATGATCCTGGTGCTGATCGCTGCCGCGATCGTCTCGGGAGTCGTCGGCGAGCCGGCCGACACGATCGCGATCGTGGTCATCGTGGTGCTGAACGCCGTGATCGGCTTCGTCCAGGAGTACCGGGCGGAGAAGGCGATGGCGGCGCTCAGGAAGATGGCGGCGCCGGCGGCGCGGGTGCTGCGCGCGGGCCGCCTCGAGGAGCTTCCCGCCGATCGGCTGGTTCCTGGGGATCTCGTGCTGCTCGAGGCCGGCAACGTGGTGCCGGCGGACCTGCGGCTCGCGGAGGCCGTCCGGCTGCGCTGCGCCGAAGCGGCGCTCACGGGGGAGTCGCAGCCGGTGGAGAAGTCGGAGGCTGCGCTCGCCGAGGCGGAGCTGCCGCTCGGCGATCGCAGCAACATGGCATTCAAGGGCACGCTCGTCGCCAACGGCCGCGGCAGCGGCGTCGCGGTCGCGACGGGTCCCGACACCGAGCTCGGGCGCATCGCCCGCCTGCTCGCCGGCGAGGCCGAGGGGAAGACGCCGCTGCAGAAGCGGCTCGCCCGCTTCGGCGGACGCCTCGCCTGGGCGGTGCTCGCCATCTGCGCGATCGTGCTCGCCGCCGGGCTCGCCCGCGGCGAGCCGCCGGTGCTCATGTTCCTCACGGCGGTCAGTCTCGCGGTCGCGGCGATCCCGGAGGCGCTGCCGGCGGTCGTGACGATCGCGCTGGCGCTCGGCGGCTACCGGATGGTGCGCGAGAACGCGCTGATCCGGCGTCTGCCCGCGGTCGAGACGCTCGGCTCGATCACCTTCATCTGCTCGGACAAGACCGGAACCCTGACCGAGAACCGCATGCGGGCGGAGGCCTTCGAGGCGGGCGACGAGCGCGAGCCCGGCGCCGCGCCGCACGAGCCCTGGCCCACGCTGTTCCGGGCGCTGGCCCTCTGCAACGACGCGCGGCGCGAGGGCGAGCAGACGACGGGCGACCCGACCGAGGTCGCCCTGCTGGAGGCCGCGGCCGAGCGGGGAGTGCTCAAGTCGGATCTCGAGCGCCGCCAACCGCGCCTCGCCGAGCTGCCCTTCGACAGCGAGCGCAAGCGCATGGCGACGCTGCACGCCGAGAACGGCGGCGTCGTGGCCTACGTGAAAGGCGCGCCGGAGGCCGTCGTGCCGCACGCGACCGCGCAGCTCACGGCGCGCGGCGTCGAGCCGCTCGCCGCGCAAGCCGTGCTGGCCGCTGCGGACGCGATGGGCGCCCGCGGCCTGCGCGTGCTCGCGCTGGCCTGCCGGCGCTTCGAGCGCATGCCGGACCGGCTCGAGGACGCGGAGCGGGAGCTGACCCTGCTCGCGCTGGTGGGCTTGCTGGATCCGCCGCGGCCGGGGGCGGCGCAGGCGGTGGCGGAGTGCCAGGGCGCCGGCATCACGCCGGTGATGATCACCGGAGACCATCCGGCGACGGCTCTCGCGATCGCGCGCCGGCTCGGCATCGCGGACCGCGACAGCGAGGTGATGACCGGCGCCGCGCTCGCGCGGCTCGACGACTCCGCGCTCGCCCTGCGCGTGCGCGAGCTGCGCATCTATGCCCGCGTCGACCCCGAGCAGAAGATCCGCATCGTCCGCGCGCTGCAGGACCAGGGCGAGTACGTCGCGATGACGGGCGACGGCGTGAACGACGCCCCCGCGCTGAGGCGCGCCGACATCGGCGTGGCCATGGGCCGGGGCGGCACGGACGTCGCGCGCGAGGCCGCGCACATGGTCCTGCTCGACGACAACTTCGCGACCATCGTGCTCGCGGTGCGCGCGGGGCGCCGCATCTACGACAACATCCGCAAGTTCGTGAAGTACACGATGACGAGCAATTCGGGCGAGATCTGGACGATCTTCCTCGCCCCCTTCCTGGGCCTGCCGATCCCGCTGCTGCCGATCCACATCCTCTGGATCAACCTCGTGACCGACGGGCTGCCCGGGCTCGCGCTCGCCAAGGAGCCGGCCGCGCGCGGCATCATGCAGCGGCCGCCGCGGCCGCCGCAGGAGAGCATCTTCGCCCACGGGATGGGGCAGCACATCCTGTGGGTCGGCCTGCTGATGAGCGCGGTCTGCCTCGTCCTGCAGGCCTGGGCCTATCACGGCGGCTCCGCCCGCTGGCAGACCATGGTCTTCACGGTGCTGACGCTCTCCCAGCTCGGACACGTGCTCGCGATCCGCGGCGAGCGCGAATCGCTGCTCGCGATCGGATTCGGGTCGAATCCGATGCTGCTGGCCGCCGTCGCCTTCACCTTCGCGCTGCAGCTCGCGACGGTCTACGTGCCGGCGCTGAACCCGATCTTCGAGACGCAGCCGCTCGAGCCGGACGAGCTCTTGCTCTGCCTCGCGCTCTCGAGCGCCGTGTTCTTCGGCGTCGAGGCCGAGAAGTGGGTGGCGCGCCGGCGCTCGCGAGCCCGCGCGCGGGCCCCGGGCCGCGGCGAGGCGCGGCGCGGCGGCCCTCAGTCGCCGTAGCCCAGCGCGCGGAGCGCCTCCCGGTCCTGCGCCGAGATCTCGGCGCGGGAGAGCGCGACGGGGTGCGCGCTCCGCCAGCGCTCGACCTGCTCGCGCAGGCGCTCGGCGAGCTCCGGGACCTCGTGGAAGCGGTTGGTGGTCTCGCCCGGGTCCTGCGCGAGGTCGTAGAGCTCGTGTGTGCCCTCCGCGGGACCGAAGATGTACTTCCACCCGCCCTGGCGCACCGCGAAGCGCCTCCCGATCGCCGGGATCTTCCCCTCCGCGAGGCCTCCGCGGAAGTACTTCCGCTGCAGGAAGACGGCCCGCGTCTCGTCGAAGTCGGCCTCACCCAGGAGCCCGGCCGCGAGGCTGGCCCCATCGAAGCGCCGGCGCGGGAGCTCGATGCCGGTCAGGTCGACGAGCGTCGGCGCCAGATCGACGAGCGCCACCGGCGCCGTGACGACGCGGCCCGCGGCCACGCGATCGGGCCAGCGCACCACGAGCGGGACGCGCACCTCCTCCTCGTAGACGAAGAGGCCGTGCGTCATGTAGTTGCGCTGCATCAGGCCCTCTCCGTGGTCGGAGGTCGCGACCACGATGCTCGTGCGGTCGAGACCCACCGCCGAGAGCGCCGCGAGCAGCCGCCCGATCTGCGCATCGGCGAATGCGATCTCGGAGTCGTAGCGCGCGACCTGGGACGCGAGGGGCTCCGACCCCCTGGGCGCGGTGAAGCGCAGGGCGGCCGCGCCGGGGGGAAGGTAGGGGGCGTGCGGATCGAAGTAGTGCACGAACAGGAAGCAGGGCCGACCGCGATCGCGACCGGCCTCGAGCCAGCGGATCGCCGCGTCCGTCGTCTGGTCGGCGCGCCGATCGAAGGCGGCGACGCGCTCCCTCCCCTGCCATTTCTCCATCACGAAGCTCGCGGACTCGGCATCGAAATCGTCGTCGTAGTGGTCGAAGCCCTGGCCGAAGCCGAACTTCGCGTCCAGCACGAAGGAGCTCACGATCGCCGCGGTCTGGTAGCCGGAGGCCCGGAACATCTCGGCGAGCGACTCCTGCGCGTCCGAGAGCGCGATGCCGTTGTCGAGCACCAGGTGACCGGCCGGATGCAGCCCCGTGAAGAGGCTCGCGATCGCCGCGCCCGTGATCGACATCGGCGAGTACGCGACCTCGAAGCGCGTCCCCTCCCGCGCGAGCGCCTCGAGCTGCGGCGTCGTGTCCCGCTCGTAGCCGTGGACGGAGCTGTGGTCGGCGCGCAGCGTATCGACCGCGATCAGGACGACATCCGGGTGGAGCGCCTCGGGAGCGCAGCCCGCGGAGACGCCGAGCGCGAGCGGGAGCAGCGCAGCCGCGGCGAGCCGCTGCGCGCCGCGCGCCGGCGCGGGAGCGGAGCGAGAAGCGCGGCGGCGCGGGACCTCTAGGAGGCGCAAGCGCCCATTCTACGTCCTGCGTTCGGCCCCAAGGCAACTCTCGTGCAGCGCTCCGCGGCGGGACGCCGGCGCCGCCGCCGCCTAGCTCCGGCAGCGAGCTCGGCCTGCGAGCGGCGCTCCTCAAGTAGGTCCCGGGGAGGACGAAGAAGCCTGGCGCCCCCCCAGCGTGGATCCGAACTGCTTCACCCGAAAGAGGAGAGACTTGAAGCCATGCGCAAGAGCTGGTGGTTCGCGTTTCTGGGGCTGGGAATTGCGGTGCTATTTGCAGGTCAGGGAGCCGTCGCCGACGATGACGACGACGACGACGATCGCCGCGAGAGGCGCAGCAAGGTCCGGAACGACTTTGCGCTCTTCGACGGGACCAACCCCGCCAATCAGCCCGACGCCGGCGCCCTCTGCGGCGCCCGGCGAGGCCGCCCCTTCACCTATCACCTCGCGGTGGCCAACCGCGCTTCGGACGGAGTCGTCCGGATCACCTACTTCGACACCGACTTCGTCGACTATCCGATCGCCGGAGGGGGCTCCTTCAGCCTCACGCAGGCCGCCGGCAACAGGTCCGGCGACGACCGCGTGGTCCGCGTCTCGAACGGCGGCAGCGCGGCCCAGCTGGTCGGCGCGCTGAGCGCCGAGGGCGCCCGCTGCGCGAGCTGCGACGCGGTCGCCGAGGGCGGCATCGGGGACGCCGGCTGCGACGCCTTCGTGCCGAACTAGGGCGGAGCGCGAGGACCGACCCGGAGGGCGGGCGGCCGGCGGGGCCGAAGCGGGTCTCCGCTCAACCGCCGCCGCCCGACCCCTGGGCGAGCGCGCGCTGGATCAGCTCGGCGATCTGCTTGCGGCTGATCTTGTAGAGCGCGGTGTGCGGGATCTCGTCGACGAAGGCGATCCGCTCGGGCGTCTTGAAGCGCGCGAGCTGGGCGCGGCAGTGCGCGCGCACGGCCTCGGCGTCGAGCGGCGCGCGCCGCACGATCGCGGCGCCGACGCGCTCGCCGAGCTCGGGATCCGGAATCCCCGCGACCGCGACGTCCGCCACGGCGGGGTGCGCGCGCAGCACGGCCTCGACCTCGGCCGGCCCGAACTTCTCGCCGCCGCGGTTGATCGTGTCCGAGAGCCGGCCCACCGGGTACAGGTGGCCGTCGGGGTCCTGGCGCACGAGGTCTCCGGTCCTGCGCCAGCCGCGCTCGGCGTTGAAGGCCGAGCGCACCTGCAGCTCGCCGACCTCGCCGGGCGCGACCTCGTCCCCGGTCTCCGGATGCGTGAAGCGCAGCTCGACGCCCGGCAGCGGGCGCCCGACCGAGCCCGCGCGCACGAGGCGGCCGCGCTCGTCGAGCACGTGGTCGTCGGGCCCGAAGCCGGAGATCGCGCCCGTCGTCTCGGTCTGGCCGTAGACGTTCGAGAGCTTCACGCTGACCGGGAAGCGCCGGATCATCTCCTCGATCAGCGAGGGCGCGGCCGTTGCGGCGCCGTAGCTCAGCATGCGCAGCGACGAGAGGTCGGTCGCATCGAAGTCCGGGTGGTCGAGGATGCGCCGGATCATGGTCGGGACCAGGAAGGCCATCTGGACCTGGTGGGCTGCGACCGCGCGCAGCCAGCTTCCCGCGTCGAAGCGCGGCAGCACGACCGTGGTGCCGCCCGAGAGCAGCGCGGAGAGCAGTCCGCCGAGCCCGCCGATGTGGACGTTCGGGACGCTCATGATGCCGCGCGTAGCGGGCCGGCCCGGATCGAGCGGCGTCGAGAAGCCGCGCATGCGCGGCACGAGCGTCGCGTGTGAGATCGGCACGGGCTTCGGCAGCCCCGTCGTGCCGCTCGTGAGCAGCACGACGCAGGGGAGCTCGGGCTCGTCGACCGTCTCGGGAAGCACCTGCGGCGCGGGCGCCTCGACGAGCTCGCGCGCGCCGAGCGCGTCCCGGCCGAGCGCCTGCGCGAGGCGCGCCGCGTGCGCCGCGCCCGCGATGCCGACCTCCGCGCAGCCGCAGCTCGCGACGAGCTCGCGCAGCTCGCGCTCCGAGAGCTGCACGTGCATCGGAACCGCGGCCGCCCCGATCCGCGCGGCCGCGAGCACGCTCGCGATGTGCAGCAGGCTGGTGTCGTCGAGCAGCGCGACGCGATCGCCGCGCCCGACCCCGCGCGCCGCGAGCGCGGCCGCCGCGGCGTCGACTGCGGCCCCGAGCTCCGCGTAGCGCACGCTGCGCTCGGGCAGGAGCAGCGCAATCCGTTCCGGCACGCCGCGGCGCGCGGGCTCGACGAGATCGGCGAGATTCATGCGCGCAGTCTGCGCCGCGGGCCGCGCGGCTGGCAAGCGCGGGGGCGCTCCTCGCGCCCGCAGGGCCCCTGACAGCGCGCGGCCCGGCGTGCCATCATGCGCCCGTCCGATCCCACCCGCACTGGAGCGACCCCCCCATGCCCTCCGCTCGCTACGAAGCCCCGCGCAGCGTCAAGGAAGCGGTCCAGCTGCTCGGCGCCGACCGCGATGCCCGCGTGCTCGCGGGCGGCACCGACCTGCTGGTGCAGAGCAAGACCGGCCGCGTCTCGCCGAGCGCCTACGTCGACGTGAAGCGCATCCCGGAGCTGATGCAGCTGCAGCTCGGCGCGAGCGGCCTGCGCTGCGGCGCCGCGGTTCCGGCCGCCCGGATCTACGCGAACGAGGAGCTGCGCCGGCGCTGGCCCGGCCTCGCCGAGGCGACCGACCTGATCGGCTCGAGCCAGATCCAGGGGCGCGCGAGCTGGGGCGGCAACCTCTGCAACGCCTCGCCCGCGGCCGACACCGTGCCGGCGCTGCTCGTGTGCGGCGCCGAGGTCGCGATCGCGGGACCGAAGGGCGAGCGCACGCTGCCGGTCGCGGAGTTCACGACCGGGCCCGGCACGAGCGTGCTCGGGCCGGGCGAGCTCGTGGTCGAGTTCCGCGTGCCGGCCCCGCCCGCGCGCACGGCCGACGCCTACCTGCGCCTGATCCCGCGCAGCGAGATGGACATCGCGGTCGTCGGCGCGGGCGTGCAGCTCACGCTCGCCGCGGACGGCGGCTGCACGGCGGCCCGCGTCGCGATCGGCGCCGTCGCTCCGACCGCGCGCCTCGTGCCCGCGGCCGCGCAGGCGCTCGTCGGCAGCCGCCTCGACGACGCCGCGCTCGCGCGCGCCGCCGAGGCCGCGCGCGCGGCCGTGCAGGCGATCGACGACAAGCGCGGCACGATCGACTACCGGCGCCAGGTGACGGGCGTGCTCGTGGTGCGCGCGGCCCGGATCGCCGCCGAGCGCGCCGCCGCGGCCCACAACTAGCGCAGCCCGAGACGCACACAGGAGTCAACCGATGTCCAGGACCCACGTGGAGACGAGCGTGAACGGCGAGCCCGCCGAGTTCCTGTGTCAGCCGAGCGAGACGCTGCTCGACGCGCTGCGCAACCAGCTCGGGCTGACCGGCACCAAGGAGGGCTGCGGCACCGGCGACTGCGGCGCCTGCTCCGTGATGCTCGACGGCCAGCTCGTGCCCGCCTGCCTCGTGCTCGCGCCCGAGGTCGAGGGCCGCAGCGTCGAGACGATCGAGGGAATCGCGCGCGGCGAGAAGCTGCACCCGCTGCAGCGCAAGTTCCTCGAGCACGCGGCGCTCCAGTGCGGCATCTGCACGCCGGGCTTCATCGTCGCGGCCAAGGCGCTGCTCGAGAAGAACCCGAGCCCGACCGAGGCGCAGGCGCGCTACTACCTCGCGGGCAACCTGTGCCGCTGCACGGGCTACGACAAGATCATCCGCGCGGTGCTCGACGCGGGCGCAGAGATGCGGGGGGAGTCGGCGTGAGCGAGCGCAAGTTCAAGTACGTCGGCACGCGCCCGATCCGGCACGACGGGCTCGACAAGGTCACGGGCCGCGCCGAGTTCGGCGCGGACCAGGAGATGCCCGGGATGCTCTGGGGCGCGATCCTGCGCAGCCCGCACGCGCACGCGCGGATCCGGCAGATCGATGCCAGCAAAGCCCTCGCGGCGCCCGGCGTGAAGGCCGCCGTGACCGGCGCCGACATGCCCAAAGTCCCGCACCGCTGGATGGGCGGCGCCGAGGGCGGCATGGACTTCGGCGACGTCGCCGAGAACTGCCTCGCGCGCGAGAAGGCGCTCTACCACGGCCACGCGGTCGCGGCGGTCGCCGCCGCGACGCAGCAGCAGGCGCAGGACGCGCTCGCGCTGATCCAGGTCGACTACGAGGTGCTCGAGCCCGTGCTCGACGTCGAGCGCGCGCTCGCGCCCGGCGCGCCGATCCTCGACCCGGAGCTCGAGCCGATGGGCCACGGCGCGCTTCCGGCGAAGCCGACCAACGTCGCGACCTGCGTCGGCTTCCGCGGCGGCGATCTCGCGCAGGGCTTCCGCGAGGCCGAGGTCGTGGTCGAGCGCAGCTTCCGCACGCCGATGGTCCACCAGGGCTACATCGAGCCGCACGCCTGCATCGCGCGCACCGGCGAGGACGGCAAGATCCTGATCTGGTGCAGCACCCAGGGCGCCTTCATGGTGCAGATGATGTCGGCGATGGCGCTCGGCCTCGATCCGAACCTGATCAAGGTGATCCCGAGCGAGATCGGCGGCGGCTTCGGCGGCAAGACCACGATCTACCTCGAGCCGGTCGCGATCGAGCTCTCGCGCCGCGCGGGCGGAAGGCCCGTGAAGCTCGTGATGACGCGCGAAGAGGTCTTCCGCGCGACGGGGCCGACCTCGGGCACGAGCATCCGGATCAAGCTCGGGGCGAAGCGCGACGGACGCCTCGTCGCGGGCCAGGCGCGCCTGGTCTACGAGGCCGGCGCCTACCGCGGCTCGCCGGTCGGACCCGGCGCGATGACGGTCTTCGGCAGCTACAAGATCCCGCACTTCGAGATCGAAGGCCTCGACGTGCTCGTCAACAAGCCGAAGGTCGCCGCCTACCGCGCGCCCGGCGCGCCGATGGCGAACTTCGCGATGGAGTCGCTGATGGACGAGCTCGCGCGCGAGCTCCGCATCGACCCGATCGAGCTCCGGCTCTTGAACGCGGTCAGCGAGGGCTGCAAGGCGCCCTACGGACCCAGGTACGGCCCGATCGGACTCGTCGAGAGCCTGCGCGCCGCGAAGGAGCACCCGCACTACAAGGCGCCGCTCGGCAAGAACCAGGGCCGCGGCATCGCGGCGGGCTTCTGGTTCAACGCGGGCCTGCAGTCGAGCGCGGTCGTATCGGTCAACATGGACGGCTCCGCGGTCGTGCGCACCGGCAATCCGGACATCGGCGGCTCGCGCGCGTCGATGGCGATCATGGCGGCCGAGGAGCTCGGGATCCCGGTCGAGCGGATCCGGCCGATGGTCGGCGACACCGAGAGCGTCGGCTACTGCGACCTGACGGGCGGCAGCCGCACCACCTTCGCGACCGGCATGGCCGTGATCGAGGCCGCGCGCGACGTGGTGCGCCAGCTGCGCGAGCGCGCGGCGAAGATCTGGAGCTGCTCGGTCGACGACGTGAAGTGGGAAGACGGCATGGCGATCCCGCTGAATGCCGCCGCCGAGAAGAACAAGCCGCTGCCGCTCATCGCGCTGACCGTGCAGATGGGCGCGACGGGCGGGCCGATCGTCGGCCGCGCGTCGCTCACCGCGCCGGCCGCGGGGCCGGGCTTCGCGGTCCACCTCTGCGACCTCGAGGTCGATCCCGAGACCGGGCGCAGCGAGGTGCGCCGCTACACCGCGATCCAGGACGCGGGCAAGGCCGTGCACCCCGGCTACGTCGAGGGTCAGATGCAGGGCGGCGCCGCGCAGGGCATCGGCTGGGCGCTGAACGAGGAGTACGTCTGGGACGCCGAGGGCGTCGTCCAGAACCCGGGCTTCCTCGACTACCGCATGCCGGTGGCCTCGGATCTGCCGATGGTCGACACCGTCATCATCGAGGTCGCGAACCCGACGCACCCCTACGGCGTGCGCGGCGTCGGCGAGACGCCGATCGTGCCGCCGCTCGCCGCGGTCGCGAACGCGATGCGCGACGCGACGGGCGTGCGCTTCGAGCAGCTCCCGCTCTCCCCGCCGGCCGTGCTCGCGGCGCTCGAGGCGCGGGGCTAGGCGAGGGGCTCCGCGCCGCCGGTCGCGGCGAGCACGCGCTCGACGTAGGCGAGCAGCCGGGGGCGCGCCTCCAGCAGCTCGCGAGCGCCCTCGTAGATCTCCCGGTACATCACCGAGAGCGCCGCGCACACCGAGAGGTCGGCGCGGCTGATGCGGTCGGCGTAGAAGAAGGGGCGCGCGCCGAGGAGTCGGCCCAGGTCCTCGAGGCGGTGCTCGAACTCGGGCCCCGGCCCGCCGCTCTTCGCGCTGAAGAGGTCGGGCCGCAGCTTTCCGCGCGAGTCGATCAGCCGGAGCCGCGCGAGCGAGCCGAGCGGGAAGCCACCGCGCAGCTGCGGCGGCGCAGCCGGCCCGACGCGGCTCTGGACCCAGCGCAGGATGTAGAAGGCGAAGGTCTCGTCGATCCACTGCTCGAGGCGCCGCTGCTCGCGCTCGACGCGGGGGTCCGCGGAGACGAGCCGCGGCTCGGGGAAGTGCAGGTCCAGGAAATCCAGAATGGCCGCCGAGTCGGGCGTGCGAACCCCGTCGACCTCGAGGAGCGGGAGGAGCCCCGTCTCGGGGCTGAGCCGGGCGTAGTCCTCGGGGCTCGCCGGCTCGACGAGCTCGAAGCCGAGGCCCTTCAGGCGAAGCCCGCGCCCGACCTTCTCCGTGAGGGGAGCGCGAGGCCCGTAGAGGACGATCCGGGGTTCCGACACGCTGCACCGAAGCCTACCAACCCCGCCTCGCGAAGCGGCCATGGCAGTGCCGCTCGGCGCCGGCCAGGCTGCGACGGCGCGCGCGTCGACCCCAGCGCGTCGATCCCGGCTTGCGCTATGCGACACTCGTTCAGCGAAGGAGGAGCGGTCATGGCCGTGAGAAACCGGGCAAAGATCTTCAGCCATCTCTGGTACGCCGCGGAGGCGGAGGAGGCCGCGCGCTTCTACGCCTCGATCTTCCCGGACTCGCGGGTCGAGCGCGTCACACCGCTCCCGGCCGACTCGCCCAGCGGCGCCGCGGGATCGGTGGCGGTCGTGGACTTCACGCTCTTCGGCCAGCGCTTCCAGGCGATCAGCGCCGGGCCCCACCACGAGTTCAACGACGCCATCTCGATGGTCGTGCTGTGCGACGATCAGAGGGAGCTGGACCGCTACTGGAACGCCCTCCTCGAGGGGGGAGGCAGACCCCAGGCCTGCGGCTGGCTCATCGATCGCTTCGGCCTGCGCTGGCAGATCGTCCCCTCGATCCTGGACGAGCGGATGCGAGACGAGGACCCCGTGCGCGCGAAGCGCGTCGCGGAGGCGATGCTGAAGATGGTCAAGCTCGACATCGCAGCGCTGGAGCAGGCGTACCGCAGCTGAGGGGGGACAGGCGGGTCACGCCGAGGCCCGTCGCCGCTTCGGGCGCTCTGCCGCCCTGGGAATCGGAGACGCGGGAGTGCCGTCGGAGCGACTCGATCGCGAGGGCGCCGCCTCCGCTGGAAGCTCGCCTCCCTTCGCGACCCCGAAGCGCTCGCTTGCCGGCGAGCCCGTCGAACCTCTACCCTCGCGAGTCCGCGATTCCGCTCGCGGCTCCGCGCTGATGCCCGCCACCATGCCCGACACGCTCGGCACCTCGAACCCCGCGATCCGCACGCTCCTGCTCTGCGACCTCGTCGCGAGCACGCAGCTCGTCGAGCGCATCGGCGACGCGAGCGCGGCCGAGCTGCTGGCGCGTCACGACCGCCTCGCGCGCGACCTCGTGTCCAGCTTCAAGGGCCGCGAGATCGACAAGAGCGATGGCTTCCTGCTGCTCTTCGAGCGGCCGATCGAGGCGGTTCGTTTCGCACTCGCCTATCGAGCCGGGCTGCGCGAGCTCGGCGCCGGGCTCGATTCGGCCATCGGCTCGCGGGTCGGCATCCACCTCGGCGAAGTCGTGCTGCGCGAGAACCCGCCCGAGGACGTGGCGCGCGGCGCGAAGCCTCTGGAGGTGGAGGGGCTGGCCAAGGCGATCGCGGCGCGGGTCATGTCGCTCGCCGGCAGCGGGCGCATCCTGCTCACGCGCGCCGCGTACGACTTCGCGCGGCGCGCCGCAGTCGGAATGCAGGAGGAGGCGCGGCTGCGCTGGGCCGTTCACGGCCGCTACCGCCTGGCCGGGGTCGAGGATCTCGTCGAGGTGTGCGAGGTCGCGGAGCCGGGGACGGAGGAGCTGACGCGGCCGCCCAGCTCGGAGAAGGCGCAGCGCGCGGACGACCCGCCGTCGGCCGTCCAGGCTGCGGCGCCGCCGCTCGCGAGCGCGGAGCCCGCCGAGCCGATCCTCGCCGTCCTGGCCTTCGACAACCTGTCGAGCGATCCCGAGATGCAGTTCTTCTCGGACGGCGTCAGCGAGGAGATCCTCCAGCGGCTGTCGCGCGGGGCAGGCCTCAAGCTGATCGGCCGCACCTCGAGCTTCCAGTTTCGCGGCGAGCGCAAGGCCGAGGCCGCGCAGCACCTCGCCTGCTCGCACGTGCTCGACGGATCGATCCGCCGGGCTGCGGGGCGCGTGCGGATCAGCGCGCATCTGGTCGAGGCGTCGTCGCGCACGACGCTCTGGTCGGAGCGCTACGACCGCGGCCTCGAGGACATCTTCGCGGTCCAGGACGAGATCTCCGAGCAGATCGCGGGGGCGCTGCACCAGACCTTCTCGCGCTTCTCGACCCGGGCGCTCGACCCGGCCGTCTACGACCTGTATCTGCGCGCGAGCCCGAGATCGTACGCACCCGACGAGCTGCGAACCCAGGTCGGGCTGCTGGAGGTCGTCACGCAGCGCGCGCCGCATTTCGCGGAGGGGTGGGGCCGGCTCGCCTACCTGCGCGCCTTCCTGCACCTGTATCTGCCCTTCGCGGATCGCGCGGCGAGCGCCGGGCGCGTGGCGCGGGAGGCGGAGCGCGCGCTCGCGCTCGATCCGCAGAGCATCGATGCGATCGCGGGCCAGCTCCTCGCGATCCCGGCCTTCGGGCGCTTCCTCGAGGGCGACGCGCTCGTGGAGCGGATGCGGCGCCTGCCCGGCTCGGGCGACGGCCGCCGCTACATTGGCTGGTACCTCCGGACGCTCGGCCGGATTCGCGAGAGCCTCGACGAGACGGAGCGCGCCTACCGGCTGGACGCGCTGGATCCCATGTCCGCGAACCTGCTCGCGCTCGCGTGGATGGCCGCAGGGCGCGTCGAGGACGCGGTGCCCATCTACGAGGACCTCGTCGAGCGCGTGCCCGAGATGAGCTTCCCGGTGTCGAGCCTGCTGCGCGCCCATGCCTTCCAGCAGAATTGGGCAGCGGTCGACCGATTGCTGGAGCTGGCAGAGCAGCGCCAGCTGCGCGAGTTCCAGGACGGCCTGCCCTTCATCCGCGCCAAGCGCGATCCCACGCCGGAGAAGCTCGGCGCCTGGCGCCGGGCGCTCGAGGCGCAGGTCGAGAGGACCGGCTGCGTCGACGTCTCGCGCCTCGTGTACACGGCGCATCTCGGCCTCGTCGAGGAGGCCTACCGGGCGGCCGAGGGCGCGCGCCTGGGTCCGGCTGGAACCCGCGACGACCTCCTGGGCCCGGACGCCTACCGCACCTCGCTCCTGTTCCAGGCGGGGATGCCCGAGCTGCGCAGCGACCCGCGCTTCGCGCGCCTCTGCGCGCGGCTCGGGCTCGTCGAGTTCTGGCTCGCGACGGACAAGTGGCCCGACTGCGCCGGCGAAGTCCCCTACGACTTCGCAGCCGAGTGCGCGAGGGCGCGCGACGTCCCGAAGGAGGAGTTCGGGATCGGATCCGCCTGAGACGGGCGGGAGCCGAGGGCCCCGCGCCGGAAGCGCCCGGGCGCCCTGGGACTAGGCGCGCACTCGCGCGCTGCGCCGGCGCAGCACCAGGGCCGTCCAGCTCGCCAGCACCAGCAGCACCGCGGCGCTCCAACCGATCGGCGAGCTCGCCGGGACCGCCGGAGAGCCGTTCACGCTCCCCGTCTGCCCCGCGTAGTTCGTCGGCGAGTTCGCGCCGACTCCCGTCGTCCGGCTCAGCGAATCGATGCCGTTGGTGGGGACCGCGCCGAAGTTCCAGCTGTCGTAGACGCCGTAGGTCACCGTGTCGCCGCCGGTGTTGAAGAAGGGGATGTTGCCGGCCGGGATGATGACGTTCGGCGTGGGCGCACCGGGGAGCGCCGCGAAGGCCGGCGTCGCGATCAGATAGTGCTTGTTGGTCGTGGGCGCGCTGACCGAGCCCGCCCCCATGTTGAAGCTCTCACCGGTGCTCGAGAGGGTCTGGTTTCCGACGCCGGTCTCGTTCGGGAGCCCGCCCGTCTCGCGCAGCTCGACGAACTGGATCGAGCCGTCGGCATTGCTGTAGACCTCGTTGACGTCCCAGGTGTGGGTGCCGGCCGAGGCCGCCGCGCCCCAGGCGAGCGCGGCGCAGAGCGAGAGCGACGCGCTCCGCGGGAAGAGTCTCAGGGCGCGCACTGATCGAGAGGTCGCACGCGACATCGGAATCCCTCCTCGCCTCGAGTTCCCAGCCAGAATCGGGCCAGGCCCAGCCTACCATTGGGAGGCGGGGCTCGGGAAGCACGGCGTCGGCTTCCGGCGAGCTGCGGGATCCGCCGCGCCGGGTCGCGAGCACGGAGCCCGGATCCGGCTGGGAGGGAGCACACGTGAGCGTCCGGCATGCCATGCCCGCGAAGCCGGGCGCCGCGCACCCCGCGCCGCCCTTCCCGCTGCGCCCGCCGCCGCGGGGCGCGGTCGGCCTCGCCTGCGCGCTCGCGTGGGGAGCGCTGCTCGCCTGCGACCGGAGCGAGACGCAGGGCCCTGCAGCAGCGCGCCCCGGCGAGCCGTCTGCGGCCGCGGCTCCGCGCGTCGTCTCGCTCTCGCTCGCGGGGACCCGCTTCCTGCTCGCGCTCGGCGCGCGCTCGCAGCTGGTCGGCGCGAGCCCGGAGTCGATCGAGGCGCTCGAGCTCGGGGACCTCCCGGCGGTCGACCTCGACGCCGCCCCGGGACTCGCGCCCGATCTCGTGCTGCTCGGCGGGGGAGCGCTCGGCGCTGCCGAGGGCCCTCCCCTTCGGGCCCTGCGCGAGGCCGGAGCCCGGGTCGTGGAGTTCGCGCCGCACGACTTCGAGGATCTGCTCGCGCTGTTCCGGGAGGTCGGGCCGCAGGTCGTCGGAGCCGCAGAGGCGAGCCGCTTCGAGCGCGCCTTCTCGCTTCCGCTCGCCGAGCTCGCGGGATCGTCCTACGGACAGCCGCGGCCGCGCGTCGTCGGGCTCGTCGGCGTCGAGCCGCTCGCGCTCGCGGGCGGGCACAGCTTCGAGACGGATCTGATCGAGACCGCCGGGGCGAGCAGCGCGACGCACGCGAGTGAGGAGACCCGGCTCGCGCTCGACCCGGGCGGCTGGGCGCGGATCGCGGCGGACCTCGCCGTCCACTTCGGTCCGCGCGCGCTCTCGGAGGCCGAGCGCGCCCGGGTCCGCGCGCTCGTCCCCGGCGAGATCCCGCTGCTCTTCTTCGAGCTCGATACGGCGCGCTTCTGGCTCGAGTCCCCCGCAGAGGACGCGCGGCGGCTGCGGCAGGCGATCCTCGCGCTCGCGCCGGGAGCGGGGGCACCCGGGTCGCCCCGCGCAGACGGCGGCTCGCAGTGAGCCGGCTCCGCGCCGCCTATCGCTGGCTCGCGGCTCCGTCGCGGCGCTTCGTCCCGCTCTTCCTCGCCTACCTCTGGATCCTGACGGCGCTCGCGGAGCGGCTGCCGGGCCGCGCGCTCGGGTGGCTGCTCGAGCGGACGGCCTGGCTCGACGCCCAGCTGCTCGGCCTCTTCAGCGACCGCGTCGAGCACGCGGGGATCGTCGTCCGGCTCGACGGCTTCGCGGTGCAGGTCGTCGCGGAGTGCATCGGGCTCTTCGAGGCGCTGATCCTCGCGGCGGCGGTCCTGGCCTACCCGGCCAGGTGGCGCGAGCGCCTCCAGGGCGTGGTGCTCGGATCGGCGGCGCTCTACCTGCTGAACGTGCTGCGCATCGCGTTCCTGCTCGTGATCGGTCGCCACGCGCCCGACTTCTTCGAGTTCGCCCACGTCTACCTCTGGCAGACCCTGCTGGTCCTGTTCATCGCGCCGCTCTGGCTCGCGTGGATCCGCTTCTGCGTCCGCGGCGAGGCCTGACCCGTGAGGCCTGCCCTGCTCTTCGCGCTCGGCTTCGCGGGGCTGACCGCGCTCGGGACCTGGCTCTGGCTGGCCGGGGGCGACGCGCTCTACGCGCAGGCGATCGCGCCCCTCGCACGCGAGATCTACGAGCTCCTCGGGATCCGCGGCCGCGGGTCGCTGCGCCGCACCCGCTTCATCAACCTGGTTCCCTTCACCGCGCTGATGCTGCTCACGCCGCGCCTCGCCTGGCGCAGGCGTCTCGGCGGCCTGCTGCTCGGCTGGCTCGCGCTCTGCCTTTCGCACATCGCGCTGAACGGCTACGCGATCGCCTCGGGAGCGAGGGGACATCTCCCGCCCGCCGCCGCGCACGCGAGCGACGCGCTGCCGCTCCTGCTCTGGCTCGTCATCGCGCGCGACTTCGCGCGCGAGAAGCTGGGCTCCCTGCGCCGGCGGGGGGCCTGAGCGCTGCGGGACGGCGCGCCCGGCTGCTCGAGCGAGGCGCTCGGCGCGGCAGAGCTGCTCGCGCAGACCCGTGCGCTCGGCGAAATCCGCGCTCGCGACGACCAGCGTCGGCGGGCTCCAGGTCGGGTAGTAGTTGACGTTCGCGCTGCTCGGGCCGATCGCGCGCAGGCCCTGGTCGGTCTGTGAGTCCCAGCTCCGCAGCGAGACGCCCGGCCGGCGCAGCTCGCGCAGCAGGAAGACGAAGCGCCGGGCTCCGGGCGCGCGCTCGCTTCCACCGGGGACCTCCGGATGCGACGCGAGCGCGCTGCGCACGAGACACGAGAGCTGCACGGAGCCCGGCGGTGCCCCGGCGAGGTAGTCCTCCAGGCGCTCGAGCACGGGACGCCGCTGCCAGATCCAGTAGTTCTCGCGCAGGATCACGAAGAGATTCCACGCGATCAGCAGCACGAGCGCCGCAGCGACCGCGCGCGCCCGGAGCCGGGTGCCCCGCGCGAGCGCCGAGGTGCCCGTCGCCGCGACGCAGCAGACGAAGGGGACCAGGTACAGGAAGTTGCGCACGATGAACACGCGGTAGCCCGCCGCGAAGCTCGCGAGGAGCAGCAGCAGCGGCGCCGCCCAGAGCGCGAGCTTCGCCGCGTCTCTCGCGCGCACGAGAGCGATCGCGCCCGCGATCGCGCAGCCCGCGAAGAGCGCGCAGCCCCACTTCGAGGTCGACGGCACCGAGAACGCGAGATAGCGAAGCAGCTTCGAGAGATAGGCCCATCCCGGCTCGACCGCGTAGGGCGTGACTCCGAAGGCCGTCTCGTGCAGGCCCGAGTAATGCGAGCTCATCCTCCCGATCCACGAGAGCATCTGCCCGGTCTCGAGCAGCGCGCCCGGCGTGATCAGCGCGAAGGCGATCGCAGCCACGGCGGGCGGAAGCAGCGCGCGCGCGATCGCCGCCCGCAGCGGGAGACCCGCACGCGAGGCGCGCACTGCGTCGAAGAGCGAGAGAGCGAGCAGCACGGGCAGCAGCAGCCCGGCGCTGTACTTCGCGCTCGCCGCGGCGCCGAGCGCCGCTGCGGAGCCGAGCAGATGGCGCCGCCGCGCGCCGCCGCAGGCATAGCGGGTCCAGCCCGCGAGCGAAGCGCAGACGAACTGCGCCATCAGCGCGTCGGGCGCGAGGTAGCGCGCGTGGTAGTAGAGCTCCCACGACGTCGCGTAGAAGAGCGCCGCGAGCGCTGCCGTCGCCGCCCCGAGCGGCTGCAGGCCCCAGAGCAGCCAGAGGCCCCCGAGCAGCGAGAGCGCGAAGCACGCGGCGCGCGAGGCCAGCAGCACGCGGCGCCACTCGCGCGGCAGGTCTGGCGCCTCTGCGCTCGGCTCGGGCCCGCCGCCCTCCCCCACCGGCCGCGCGGTCCCGCTGCTCGTGAGCGACACCGCCCAGGTGGCCGCGAGGGTCAGGTCGAAGACGAGCGCGGGATGGTTGTAGTGACCGCCCGGCAGCAGGCTTCCGCGCTGCATCGCCGCAATGGCGCGCCGCAGCTGCGCGCCCTCGTCCCAGTGCTGGCCGAAGTCGAGACTGAAGGAGCCGCTGAGGGCGAGGATCGCGATGACCGCAACGGCGGCCGCGTTCGCGCGCTGCCGCAGAGCCCGACGCATCGCGTGCACCCGGCCCGTTGCCGGTCAGGCGCCGAGATCGGGCGAGCGGTCCTTGCCGACCGGGCGGCAGGACGCAGCCCGCTGCTTCGCGAGGAACTCGAAGACGTCGGCGAGAGGGTGCATCGGGTCGAGTGCAGCGCAGCATAGCGCCGGGTCCCGGTGCGCGGTCGCTAGCGCGACTCGCTCGCGACCCGCGCTGCGCTGTAGCATGCGCGCCGATGACCGACCCGACCGCTCGCGCCGCAGCCGGCTCTGCCCCCGCCCCCGCGCGGCCGCCCGGGGTCGAAGACGGCGGAGGACCCGAGGGAGAGAGGCGCGCGGAGCACGCGGTCCGAGACTGGACCTTCCGCGACGCGGGTCCGCACGCGCTGCCGCTTCCGATCCGCCTGCTGAACAGCGCCGGGCGCCTCTTCAGCGCCTCGCGACTGCCGCGCCTCGACCCCGAGCGGCTGATCGAGGCGGCCTGCGAGCGGACGGGGCTCGACGACTTCGGGGACGGCGCCTTCCGCGAGGGCCTCGACGCGCTCGCCGCCTCGCTCGATCGCGAGGCGCAGCTGCACAGCTTTGCGCGCGTCGCGCAGCGCAGCCTGCTGACGGGCTGCCTCGAGCGCCGGCTGCGGCTGATCGACTGGGCGAAGCGGCACCCGGAGCTTCGAAAGGAACGCATCGCGGCGCCGCTCGTCGTGCTCGGCATGCCGCGCACGGGAACGACGCTGCTCTCCCATCTGCTCGATCTCGACCCGCGCACGCGCTCGCTGCGCGCGTGGGAGTCGACGGCGCTCACGCCGCCGCCGCAGCTCGCCACGCGCGCCGAGGATCCGCGGCTCGCGCAGAGCGCGAGACAGGAGGCGCGGATGGGCCGCTGGATCCCGCCGCTCGCCGCGATGCACCCGCTCGGCGCATCGCTCCCGACCGAGTGCGTGCCGCTCCACATGCTCGACTTCCGGAGCCTCGGCTTCGAGACCCAGGCGCTGCTGCCGAGCTACGGCCGCTGGCTCGAGCAGTGCGACATGCGCTCGGCCTACGCGATCCACGAGCTCGCGCTGCAGACGCTGCAGTCGGCGATCCCGACCGACCGCTGGGCGCTGAAGACGCCGAACCACCTGTGGGCCCTCGACGCGCTGCTCGAGCGCTACCCCGACGCGCGCCTCGTCTGGACCCACCGCGACCCCGCGCAAGTGCTGCCCTCGGTCGCGAGCCTGAACACCGCGTTCCACCGCACCTGGACGTCGCAGGTCGACCCGGCCTCGGTCGGCGCGGCGTGGCTGCACAAGCTCCACCTCGCCGTCTCGCGCGGCATCGAGTTCGACGAGCGCGCGGCCGGGCGGGCCTGGTGCCACCACCTGCTCTACGAAGATCTGATGGACGACCCGATCGAGGCCGTGCGCGGCATCTACGCGAGCTTCGGGGAGGAGCTCTCGCCGCTCCACGAAGCGTCGATGCGGGCCTGGATGCGGAACCGCCCGCAGAGCCGCTTCGGCCGGCACCGCTACGACCTCCGCGACTTCGGCTTCACGCGCGACGCGATCGACGAGCGCTTCGCCGACTACTGCAAGCGATTCGGCGTGCCGCGCGAAGCGCGCGGCTGAGGTTCGCAGCCTCGCCGCCGAAGCCCGACGCGAGCTGCGCGATGGGCCCTTCGCTCGAGTCGATCGATCCCGGGGCTATCGGCGCGGAACGAATCGCACCGGCAGCTGCTTCGGCGACATCACGATCGGGTTGCCGATGCCCTGGAGGCTGTAGCGGAGCTCGCCGAGCAGCTCGACCTCCTCGACCCGCGCGAGCAGCTCCTCGAACAGGATCGAGATCTCGCGCCGCGCGAGGTGGGCGCCCAGGCAGAAGTGCGGACCGCCGCCGCCGAAGGCGACGTGATCGTTGGGCTCGCGCGCGATGTCGAAGCGATACGGGTCGGGGAACACGGCCTCGTCGCGGTTCGCCGACGGGTACCAGAGCGTGACGAGCTCGCCCTCCCGAATCCTCTCGCCGCGGATCCGGGTGTCGCGCGTCGCGACGCGCTTGAAGTAGGCGACCGGCGACGACCAGCGCAGGATCTCCTCCGTCGCGTGCTTCATGAGCGCGGGCTCGCGCCGCAGGCGCTCGAGCTGGTCGCGCTCCTCGAGCAGCGCGAGCAGGCCGAGCGTGATCGCGTTGCGCGTCGTCTCGCTGCCCGCGACCGTGAGCAGGATGAAGAAGAGATCGAGCTCGGGGCCCTCGAGCTTGTGGCGAGCGCCGTCCTCGGACTCGAGCTCGACCTGTGTGAGCGTGGTCCAGACGTCGTCGCTCGGGCGCGCGCGCTTCTCGGCCGAGAGGCGCTGCCCGTACTGGAACAGCTCGAGCTGGACCTTCTGCTGATCGGAGACCGGAACGGAGTGATCGGGGTCGGTGCACTGCAGGAAGTCGGCCGCCTTCGCGAAGACCCAGTCGCGGTCCTCGCGCGGGATGCCCATGATGTCGGCGATCATGTGCATCGGCAGCTGATAGGCCACGCGCTCGACGAAGTCGCAGGTCTCGCGCTCGATCGCGGCCTCGAGGATCTGGACCGCCCAGCCGCGCGCCCTGGCTTCGAGCCGGCCGATCATGCGCGGCGTGAAGCCCGCGCTGATCAGCTTGCGCTGCCGGGTGTGCGCGGCGCCGTCCATGCTCGTCAGCATCAGGCCATTCGAGACCTCGTTCTTGAAGAGCGCCGGTCCTCGCACGGCTGCGAAGCCCTCGGGATCGCGATTGGCGGCGCGCACGTCGTCGTGGCGCGAGAGCACCCAGAAGGGGCGCCCGCCGATCGGGTTCTCGGGGTCGCTCGCGGGCTGGCGCCAGACCGGCGCCTCGCGGCGGAGCGCCCGGAACAGCGCGTGCGGAAAGCCGCGGCGGTAGAGCGAGCCGTCGGTCAGATCGAGCGCCGCGAGGTCGATCTCGGGCTCGGCGGCTTGCTCGGTTGCCTCGCTCTTCATGCCGGATCCCCCCGCTCGCGGTCCGCGCAGTGTGCCCCACGCCGCCCCGCCGCGCGCGCGTGCTGGAGCCTGCGGCGATGACCGGGAAAGGGAGGGCTCCGGGACCCGCTGCTTCCTCTCAGGCGCCCTCGCCGGCGCAGGCGGGCGCGGGCGGGCGATCGAAGCGGAGGTACTCCTGCATGAACTCGGGTCCCGGGGAGTAGAGCATCGCCCAGAAGGGCTCGTTGAAGAACTCCGGATTCTCGTCGAACCAGAGCCGGAACGAGATCAGCGCTTCGTCCCAGCTGACGTCGCCGTCGACGAGCTGCTGCAGGATCGTGTCCGGCACGGTCATGCGCATGCTCCACTCGGAGGCTGCGCCGTCCGCGATCTCGAGACCGCTGCGCGCGTAGCGGAGCGTGAACACGTCGCCCTGCGGCCCGCTGACCTCGACGATCACCGTCGCGTCGATGCGGCCGGGCAGCTCGGCGTGCTGCGCGGCCAGGCGCGCGAAGTACGCGCGCGCCTCGGTGCGCAGGGTCGCGCGCGCCGGACGCTCGGCGGCGCGGTAGGCCTCGATGCGCGGGGCCCACTGGGCGGCCAGCTGCTCCACGAGGCGCAGCCGGTCCTCCCATCGGGGTGCCGGCCGGAGCCGCTCGAGCCCGAGGGCCGGCGACCAGGTGTCCCCGGGGTTCATCTGCAGCGCGACCGCCTCCGGGACCTCGCGCGCGAGCCATTCCACCGCGTCGCCGGGCGTATTGATGTTGTTGATCTCGTTCATCCAGAGCTGATCGGGCGCGGGCAGGCAGAAGTTGCCGGCGAAGGGCACCACGTGCCTGGGCCGCAGCCGCTGGACGCGCCGCGCGAGGCTCTCGAGGTGACCCCGGCGCCGCTCCGCACACAGCGCGCGCTTGCGCTTCTCGGGCATCGTGTAGCAGGTCGGGAACTGGATCGCGCCGGAGAACGGGAGGAAGGCGATGTCGATCGCGTGGCGTCCGGCGATCTCCGCGAGCTTCTCGTCGCCGAGCTTGCAGTCGTTCTGGTCGAAGAGCGCCGCGCCGTCCGCCTCGACGACGAGCGCGCTGTCTTCCCACACCAGATCCGTCCGGTAGCAGGTCACGCGCATTCCGCCTTCGAGCTCGAGCGTGCGTCCGAACTCGAGCGGGATCAGGTTCGTGAAGCCGAGCTCCGCATAGCGCCGCTCGAGCACGGCGCTCGTGAAACGCGGGACGAGGAAGCGGGTCGAGCGCGGCAGCCTGCGGAGCGTCTTCGGATCGAAGTGGTCGGGGTGGTCGTGCGAGCAATACACGTAGTCGACCGGCCCGAGGTCCTCGAGGCCCTGGGCGAGCGGCGGAAAGTGCCACCACGCTCCCAGGTATCCCGGATCCTCGAGCCAGGGGTCCATCAGCAGGCGCCTGCCGCCCGCCTCGGCCATCAGCGCCGCGTGTCCGAGGTACGTCAGCTTCACGGGGAATCCATCGACTCCGGGAATCCCGGGCTGGAGCCGATCCGCGGGAACTTCGGCTGGCGGCATGCCATGGCGGCCCCCGAGGGTGTGTGCGCGGGGTGGTTTTGCAGCGATGGGGCTCGGCGGGGCCGGCTCGTCCGGGGCGTCGCGGCGGCGGCGGTTGAGGGGCCTAGTGCCCGGACCGCCGGACCCGTGCATGCTTCTGCTCCGATCCTGGCGCTGGCAGGGGTCCCGCCAGCCTGCCTCGGCTGCCATCGCCTCGAGCCGAAGTCCGGGCCTGCCCCCTTCGCACTGGCGCCTGCTAGTCTCGGGCGCATCGCGCTCCCCCCATCGCACGCTCACCAAGGGGAGGGCTTTCCATGCGCCGAGTCTCCGCGCGTGCGGCTCTCTGCTGGATACTCGCCGCGAGCGGCTGGCTTCCGAGCGTCCCGGCAGGTGCCGCGGAACTCCCGCTCCTTTGCGCCAATCTGCAGGCGCGCGTGTACGACGGAGTTCCCGGTCCCGGGCTCCTGCTGGCCTCGTCTGCCTCGGGCTGCCCGTTCGAAGCGACCGCGCTTCATCTTCACGGCGATGCAGACTCCTCGGTTCGAGTGGCTCTCGCGCCGTCGTCGCTCCGTCACGAGCACTTCGTCGACATCCGGTCGAGCGGAACCAATCGCATCGCCATCTCCGAGGCGTTCTTCTCCTTCCAGCTTCCCGACGAGGTGAGCGAGATCGAAGTCGCCCCGTCCTTCGGCGTCGACCCGCTCCGGTTCTCGAGCCTCCTGCAGTGGGAGCATCCGGGTTCGCACGCCCGGGTCACGCTCGTCGCCGGCTCCCCGTTGCTTCCCGGGGAGGCGACGGTCTGGCAGGAGAGTCGGGGTTCCCTCGTCCAGTCACGGTTCCCCTTTCCTGCGGGATCACGGGTCCAGGCGTATTCGCGCCTCGCGAGCTACGGCGAGGTTCGGCACGAGGTCGGGCTGTCGTTTTCGAGCGTTCCGGAGCCGTCCTCGCTGACGCTCCTCGCAACGGGCATCGCCCCGGTCGCAGCGGGAGCCAGGCGTCGAGCGCTGACTCGCGAAGAAAGGAGATCGCCGTGAGATCGTCGGTGGTGCTAGTCCTACTCATCACGTTTCCCACTGGCGCCGCCAGCGCTCCGATCAGCGTGGCAGGGATCGCGTTCCCTGCCGGTGAGGAAGCCTTCGCAGACGGAGCGCTCCTCGTCTCGGGGACGCTGAACCACAGCTGCACGGCCGGCCCCGTACCTGCGGCGTCCTCGCTCTCCGAAGCCCTGAGCGGAAGCGACATCCGCCAGTGCGTGAACACCTCGGATTCCACGGGCGGCATCGTGGAGGTGTTCTTCAGCAACAACTCGATCCGCAATGATCCGGGAGCGGATCTCGTGATCTTCGAACTCTCGGGCCCGCAGGCGCCGGGGACTCCGGATGCACGCGAGCGCTTCGGCGTGAGCGTCGCGATCGGCGGCGTGTTCATCGCGTTTCTGCAGGTCGATCCGATTGCCACCGGGTTCAACAGCATCACGGATCCGACCCTCGACATCTTCGCGGTCCAGATCGACCTCGCCGCGGTCGGAGTGCCGCCAGGAGGCAGCATCGATCGAGTCCGTCTCCATATCCGAAACAACAACCTCGGAACGAGATCGGCAGACATCGCTGCTCTGGGTGCCCTGCACTCTGCGAGTCCGGTTCCAGAGCCGGCGACCGGAGTCCTGCTGGGTGCCGGGATCGCAGCCCTGACTGCGGGAAGCGATCGCTGGCGGAGGACTCGGGGCGGACGGCTCCCAGGCTCCGGCGCTCGATGTCGACCGCGCACGCGAGCGACGAACGCCGCCACGAACCCGCACGCCGCCGCAGCCGCGCGGCGTTCCCCTCGATTCCTCTCGGCGCGGAGCTAGGCCATGAAGAAGCCGCCGTTCGGCGAGAGCCACTGGCCCGTCACGAAGGCGCTGTCCTCGCTGGCGAGGTAGAGCGCGGTCGCCGCGATCTCCTCCGCCTTGCCGGCGCGCCGCAGCGGCGTCGCCTGCACCATCGGCCGGGTCAGCGCCTCCGGGATCTGCTGCGTCATCGGCGTCTCGATCACGCCGGGGCAGATGCAGTTCGCGCGGATGCCCGCCGGACCGAGCTCGCGCGCGAGCGCGCGCGAGAGGCCGAGCAGCGAGGCCTTCGCGGCCGAGTAGTGCAGCACGCCGTAGCCCGCGAGCCCCGCGATGCTCGACAGGAAGATCATCGAGCCCGAGCGGCGCGGAAGCATCCGCTGCGCGGCCTGCTGCGCACACAGGAAGGCGCCCTCGACGTGGATCTCGAGCATCCGCGCGAAGGCCTCGCGCGGCATGTGCAGGAGCGTCGGCTCCCGGCGCCGCCGGGCCTCCTCGATGCCATCCCCGGGCAGGTGGTCCACGCCGGCATTGCTCACGAGCACGTCGAGGCGGCCGTGGCGGGAGTCGAGCTCCCGGAAGATCGCCGCGATGCGCTCGGCGTCGGTCACGTCGCCCTGCGCGGCCCAGTGCCCGCTCCCGGCGAGGCCCTTTGCGGTCTCCTCGGCGCTCGCGCCGTTCAGGTCGTTGCAGACGACCGCGCAGCCCTCGGCCGCGAAGCGCTGCGCGATCGCGCGGCCGATCCCGGAGCCGGCTCCCGTGACGAGGGCGACCCGATTCTCGAGACGCATCGGAGCTCCCCTGCGCGCAGCGCGGCGCGGCCGTCGCGATGCTACCACGTGCGATACTCGCGCCCGAGCCCGCGAGCGGAGCGTGCCGATGGCGATCGTGTTCTTCTCGAGCGGACAGAGCGCGCTGGCGGAGGGCCAGGAGCGCGTCGAGATCGACGCGCCGCGCATCGCCGAGCTGATTCGCGCGCTCTACGCGCGCTTCCCGGCGCTCGAGGGGAAGCTCGACCAGGCCGCCGCCGCGATCGACGGCGAGATCCACAACCAGCCGCGCTACCTGCCGCTGCGCGCCGAGAGCGAGGTGCACTTCCTCGGGCCGGTCTCGGGGGGCAAGGCCTAGTCCGGCATGCGCGTCGGCGTCTTCGTCTCCGAGACCTGGGATGCCGCCTCGCCGCTCTCCGAGGTGCGCGAACGCGCGCAGCGCGCGGAAGCGCTCGGGCTCGCGAGCGGCTGGGTGCCCTACCTGCCCTGGGCGCTCGACGCGCTCGCGTCGCTGCAGGCCGCGGGCGAGGTCACACGACGCATCGAGCTCGGCAGCGCCGTGATCCCGACCTTTTTCTTCCATCCGCTCGCGCTCGCGCGCCAGGCCGCGACCGTCCAGGCCGCGATCGGGCGACCGCTCACGCTCGGGATCGGCTGTTCGAACCAGTTCGTGGTCGAGATGCACGGGCTCGCCTACGAGCGGCCCGCGCAGCAGGTGCGCGAGTACCTGGAGCTGCTTGCGCGCGCGGCGGCCGGCAGCGGACGCGCGGACTATCAGGGCGAGATCTACCACACGGCCGCGCTCTACGCGGCGCCCGGGACCTCCGCGTCGCCGGTTCTCGTGGGCGCGCTCGGCCCGCAGATGCTGCGGATCGCGGGCGAGCTCTCCGATGGCGCGATCGGCACCTGCTGCAACGAGCGCGCCATCGAGCGCGAGCTCGCGCCGGCCCTGCGCAGGGCCGCCAGCGCGGCCGGGCGCGGGGAGCCGCGCGTCGCGACGGTCGTGCCGGTCGCGCTCGTGTCGGACGCCGCCGCCGCGCGCGAGCGCGCCGAACAGCATTTCCGCGTCTACGACGGCCTGCCGCGCTACCGGCGGATGGTCGAGCTCGGCGGCGCGCGCTCGGCCGCGGACGTGTGCGCGATCGGCGGCGAATCCGAGCTGCGCCGCCGCCTGCGCGGCTACCGCGACGCGGGCCTCACGGACCTCCTCGCCGCCCCCTTCGCCGCAGGCGAGCCCCGCGCCGAGAGCTGGGAGCGAACCGTCGCCTGCCTCGCCGCCCTCGCCCCCGAACTCGCCTGACCCCGGGAGTGAGGGGGGGAGGCGGGGACGGTCTTCACGAGTTGCGGATTCTTTCCCGGCGGGACGAATTAAAGAATCCCGAACTCGTGAAGACCGTCCCCGCCTATCCCTTTCCCTTCCTTCCTCTCGTGCCTTCTTAGAGGATCCAGCCGGTTGCACCTTCGGTGGGGAGGGCGTCGGCGAACCAGAATTCGAAGCCGGCCTGGCGCGCGAAGTACTCGTCCATCTCGGTGTCGCCGATGTGGATGCAGCGGGTGACCTGGAAGCGCGCGCGCAGGTCGGAGAGGCGGTGCTTGAGCGAGACGAAATCGAGCTCGACGCCGTGCGCGCGCCAGAGCTCCCACTGGTTGCGCTCGGTGCGGTCCGAGCCGCTGCCGATGCGGTAGCCGAGCGCGCGGCAGCGCTGCACGAGCGCGACCGTGAGCGGCCCCGGCGGGTCCCCGAAGCTCATCGTGCCATCGATGTCGAAGCTGATCAGCGTCATGCAGCCCTTTCCGCTCAGACGATGCGCGTCGTGTGGCCCTGCCAGTAGCGCTCGCGCAGGCGGCGTTTGTAGAGCTTGCCGTTCTCGGCGCGCGGCAGCCTGGCCTCGAAGTCGACCGAGCGCGGGCACTTGAGCCGGCTCAGGTGCTGCTGGCAGAACGCGATCAGCTCCTGCGCGAGCTCGGGACCCGCGCGCTCCGGCTCGACGAGCTCCACGACGGCCTTGACCTCCTCGCCGAACTCCGGGTGCGGCACGCCGATCACGGCCACGTCGGCGACCGCCGGGTGCGTCACGAGCAGGTTCTCGGCCTCCTGCGGGTAGATGTTCACGCCGCCCGAGATGATCATGTGGCTCTTGCGGTCGGTGAGGTAGAGATAGCCCTCCGCGTCGACGTAGCCGATGTCGCCGACGGTCGACCAGCCCTCGGGCGTGTAGCAGGAGAGCGTCTTCTCCGCGTCGCCGTGGTATTCGAAGCGCGCGCCGCCCTCGAAGTAGATCGCACCCGGCTCGCCCACGGGCAGCTCGCGGCCCTCGTCGTCGAGGATGTGGATCGCCACGCCGAAGGGCCTTCCGACCGAGCCCGGGTGCGCGAGCCATTCCTCGGCGCCGATCGAGGTCGCGCCGTTGGCCTCGGTCGCGGCGTAGTACTCGGACAGGATCGGCCCCCACCACTCGATCATCTGCTGCTTGATCGGGACCGGACACGGCGCTGCCGCGTGGACCGCGATGCGGTGGCTCGAGAGGTCGTAGCGCCGCCGCACTTCCTCGGGGAGCTTCAGCATGCGCACGAACATCGTCGGCACCCACTGGCTCGTCGTGATGCGGTGGCGCTCGATCAGCGCGAGCGCCTGCTCCGGGTCGAAGCGCTCCATCACGACGCAGGTCGCGCCGAGGCGCTGCACCGCGATCGTGCAGCGCAGCGGCGCGGAGTGGTAGAGCGGCGCGGGCGAGAGGTAGATGTCGCTCTCGCGCAGGCCCCAGAAGCCCTGCGCGAAGCCCTGCGCCATCGGGTCCGGGTCGCCGGGGCGCCGCTGCGAGAGCGGCACGCGGATCCCCTTGGGCTTGCCCGTGGTGCCCGAGGAGTAGAGCATGTCCTGCCCCTCGCGCTCGTCGGGCAGCGGCGCCGCCGGCTGGCGCGCGGCGAGCGGCTCGTAGCGCTCGAAGCCCGCGATCTCGCCCCCGAGCGAGAGCCACGAGTGGACGCGCGGCAGCCGCTCGCGCAGCGCGCGCGCGAGCTCCGCGTACTCGGCCGAGACGAAGAGCACCTCGGCGCCGCAATCGCGCGCGATGTACTCGACCTCCTCGGCGGTGAGGTGGGTGCTGATCGGCGTGTAGTAGAGCCCGGAGCGCTGCGCGGCCCAGCAGGGCTCGTAGTACGCCGCGCAGTTCTTCATCAGGAGCGCGATCGCCGAGCCGTGCCCGAGGCCGCGCGCGCGCAGCAGCTGCGCGCAGCGGTTGGAGCGCTGATCGAGCTCGCGGAACGTGACGACCTCGCCGCTGCCCATGATCACGGCGGGCTTGTCGGGGCGCTCTTTCGCGTGGATGCCGGGGTACATGCGGTCTCCTCCTCGGATGCGCTTCGCGAGCGCGCTGATTCCGACCTCGAACGACCCGCGCAAATCCTGCCAGCGGGGCCCGCCGCAGCCTATGCTACGCAGCGTCCACCCGGAGGAGAAGCATCCGTGAGCCAGAGCGACGACCTGATTCCGATCGACCCGAGCGACGTAGACCGCTGGATCGGTGTGCCGCTCGGCGGCGGCCAGCTCAAGGAGCCCGTCGCGACGAACGACATCCGCCGCTGGGCCCAGGGCATGCAGAACCCGAACCCGCTCTACTACGACGAGGACTACGCGGCCGAGAGCCTCCACGGCGCGATCCTCGCGCCGCAGTCCTTCACGATCTGCACGGACGTGGGCCACGGTGCGACGCCCGCGATCCAGGGGCACATCCCGGGCCAGCACATGCTCTTCGGCGGCGACGAGTGGTGGTTCTTCGGGCCGCGCATCGCGCCGGGCGACCTGATCCGCCAGGACCGCATGCTCTTCGACTACAAGGTCACGAACACGAAGTTCGCGGGACCCACGATGTTCTCGCGCGGCGACACCACGTACGTGAACCAGCGCGGGCAGATCGTCGCGAAGCAGCGCTCCACCTCGATCCGCTACATCGCCGAGAACGCGCGCAAGCTCGGGCTCTTCCGCGACAACCGCGAGAAGCAGTGGAGCGACGAAGAGCTCGAGAAGATCGAGAAGGAGAAGATGGACTACTACCACTCCTTCCTCGACCTCGGGCACGACAAGCGGCTCTTCGTGAAGGTCGGCGACAAGCTCCCGCGCCGCCCGATCGGCCCGCACACGCTGCTGAGCTTCACGACCGAGTGGCGCTCGTACACGATGACGGTCTGGGGCTCGAGCTTCGAGTACGGCGTCTCCTCGACCCGCCGCTCGGGCTGGACCAAGGAGATGGACCGCGACGAGGAGGGCGCGAAGATCGATCCCGCGAACGCGGACGGCCTCTACAAGGGCCCCTCGCGCGGACACGCGCAGCCGCGCTGGGCGCAGCACATCGGCATGCCGCGCGGCTACGGCTACGGCGCGACGATGGGCGCCTGGGCGCTCGACTACCTGACCAACTGGGGCGGGGAGCACAGCTTCGTCGTGCACTCCGACATCAAGTACCGCTTCCCCGCGCTGACCGGCGATCTCACCTACCTCGACGGCGAGGTGCTCGGCATCGAATACGACGACGCCGGGAACCCGGTCGCGACGGTCGACGTCAAGATGACGACCCAGACGGGCGACACGATGGCGGCCGGCAAGTCGAAGATCCGCCTGCCGCGGGAATAGGCCGGCGCGGAGCGCGGAGCGGGTCGGTGGCGGGCGGATCCGGCGTCGAGGTCGGCGAGCACCTCCCGCGCCTGACCCTGCCCTGCTTCCTCGCCGACGTCGCGGCGCGCCACCGCGCGCGCGAGGCGATCGTCTCCGAGACCGAGCGCCTCTCCTACGCCGCGCTCGAGGCCGGCGCGCGCCGCCTCGCGCGCGCGCTGATCGCGGCCGGCGCGGGCAAGGGCACGCGCGTGGCGGCGCTCTGCGGCAGCCGCCCCGAGTGGATCCAGCTCTACTTCGCAACCGGCCTCGTCGGCGGCGTCTTCGTTCCGGTCAGCACCTTCGCGTCGGCCGACGAGCGCGACTACGTGCTGCGCCACAGCGACGCGCAGCTGCTCTTCCTGCAGCCGCGCCTGCTCCAGCACCGCTACCTCGACGAGCTGCAGGCGCGGCACCCCGAGCTCGCGCGCGGCGATGCCGCGCAGCACGCCTGCCCCGCGCTGCCGCAGCTGCGCCGCGTGGTCGCGCTCGAGCTCGACGCGCCGCGCCCCGGCGTGCAGAGCCTCGCGGGCTTCCTCGAGCTCGAGAAGCAGGTGCCCGAGGCGCTGCTCGACGCGGTCGCCTCCGAGGTCGCGGAGTCCGACGACGCAATCGTGATCTACACCTCCGGCACCACCGCGCGCCCGAAGGCGGTGCTGCACCTGCAGCGCGCCGCGCTGATCAACGGCCTGCGCTTCCGGCGCTGGATGGGGCTCGAGCCGAGCGACCGCGTCTGGACCGCACAGCCCTTCTTCTGGACCGCGGGAATCACGATGTCGCTGCTCCCCTCGCTCGACGCGGGCGCCGCCCTGCTGCTGCAGGAGAGCTTCGACCCCGAGCGCGCGCTCGCGATGATCGAGCGCGAGCGCGCGACCACGCTGCACGCCTGGGCGCACCAGCACAAGGCGATGGGCCAGCACCCGAGCGCCGCGACGCGCGACCTGCGCAGCGTGTTCCGCCTCGACCCCTCGAGCCCGCTCGCCGCGCTCGCTGGAGTGGTCGACGAGGGCTGGGGCCTGCAGGGCTCCTACGGCCTCTCCGAGACCTTCACGATCTTCGCGACGCTCCCCTCGGACGCGCCGAAGCAGCTGCGCGTCGAGACCAACGGCCGCCCGCTGCCGGGCAATGCGCTGCGCATCGTCGACCCCGCGACCGGCCGCGCGCTGCCCGCGGGCGAGCCGGGCGAGATCTGCGTCAAGGGCGCGACCCTGATGCGCGGCTACTACAAGCAGCCGCCCGAGTCCTGCTTCGATGCCGACGGCTTCTTCCGCACCGGCGACGGCGGCTCGGTCGACGCCGAGGGCGTGCTGCGCTGGACCGGGCGCCTCAGCAATCTGATCAAGACCGGCGGTGCGAACGTCTCGCCGGTCGAGATCGAGGAGCGGCTGCGCGAGTACGCGCCGCTGCGCGCCGCGATCGTCGTGGGCGTGCCGCACCCGGACCTCGACGAGGTGGTCGTGCTCTGCGCGGTGCGCCGCGCGGACCTCGCGCCGGTCTCCGAGGACGAGGTGCGCGCGTGGCTGCGCGAGCGGATCGCCGCCTACAAGGTTCCGCGCGCGGTGCTCTTCTTCGCGGAGAACGAGCTCTCCTTCACCGCCAACCAGAAGATCCAGGTCGCCCCGCTGCGCGAGCGCGCGCTCGCGATGCTCAAGCAGGAGCGGCGCGAGATCGGAGGCCACGTCTACGCCTAGCGCGAGCGCGCGGGCGGAGGCAGGCCGCGCGCGCGCAGCGCTCCCGGCAGCGCGCGCGCGCCGAGGAGCGCGTGGACGCCGCTCCAGGCCGAGGTCAGCGCGGCGAGTGCCAGCGACCAGCGTACGGCGCCGGCCCCGAGCGCCGAGGCCAGGAGATCGTTCGCGATTCCGACGAGCGCGGGCCCGAGCCCGGCTCCGATCAGGGTCAGCGCGACGAGGTTCAGCGCGGCCGCGGTCGCGCGCGTCGCGGGCTGCGCGAGCGCCTGGGTGGCCGCGTGCATCCCGGGGATCCCGAAGCCCGCGAGGAAGGCCGACGACGCGAGGCCCGCGACCGAGAGCTCGCGCGTCGGCGCGAACAGGAATGCGAGCGCGAGCGGCGCGCCGACGAGGCTCGCGGCCCCGGGCGCCGCGAGCAGCCAGCGCAGATCGCGCGCCGCGAGGCGGTCGGTCGCGAGCCCGCCCGCGAGCACGCCGAGCCCCGAGCAGGCGGCGCTGCCGAGCGCGAGCAGCGCTCCGATCTCGCCGGGCTGCATCCCGTGCACGCGCGCGAGAAAGGCCGGGTTCCACATCGCCGCAGCGGTGAAGGCGAGCGAGTGCAGACCGAAGGCCGCGAGCAGCTGCCGGTAGCAGGGCTGCCCGAGCAGGCTCGCGAGCGCCTCGCGCGCCGAGAGCGCGGCGACCGGAGCCGACTCGAAGCGCCCGCGCGGCGGCTCGCGCACCGAGAAGCGCACCACGAGCGCGAGCCCCATGCCCGGCGCCCCGAGTGCGAGGAACACGCCGCGCCAGCCCCAGCGCTCCTGGATCAAGCCGCCGAGCAGATAGGCCAGGATCACGCCGACGCTCGCGCCCGCGGTGTAGACCGAGAGCGCCCGCGCGCGGCGCTCGGGCGGGAAGTAGTCCGAGATCAGCGCGTGGGCGGGCGGCGTTCCGGCCGCCTCGCCGACGCCGATCGCGAGCCGCGCGGCCACGAGCTGCGCGAAGCTCGCGGCGAGCCCCGAGGCGAGCGTGAGCGCGCTCCAGACGAAGAGGCCGAGCGCGAGGATCGAGCGCCGCACGCCGCGATCCGCCCAGCGCGCGATCGGGATCCCCGCGGCCGCGTAGAAGAGCGCGAAGCCGAGCCCCGAGGCGATCCCGAGCCAGCTGTCCGAGACGCCGAACTCGCGCTTGATCGGCTCGATCAGCATCCCGAAGATCTGGCGATCGGCGAGCGCGAAGACCCCGACCAGGAAGAGCACGCCGAGCACGTAGCGCGCGTAGGCGGGCGAGAAGCCCGGATCGGGCGCGGGCCCGGGCGGCCTGGACATCGCAGCGAACGCGCGCGGGGACTGCGGGCTCGCGGCTCAGGCGCCCCGGATCACCTGCCCGCTGCGCGCTCCGGTGAGCTCGCCGCGCAGCACGGCGATCTCCCCGTTCACGACCGTCGCCTCGATCCCGTCGGCGCGCGTCACGAGGCGCGCGCCGCCGCCGGGCAGGTCGTAGACGAGCTCGGCCGCGCGCGCGCCGATCCGCGCGGGGTCGAAGGCCACGACGTCCGCGTGCCAGCCCTCGCGCAGCTCGCCGCGCTCGGGAATCCCGAAGAACTGCGCGGGCACCTGCGTGAGCTTGCGCACGGCCTGCTCGAGGCTCATGAGCTTGCGCTCGCGCACCCAGGTCCCGAGGAAGTAGGTCGTGTAGGCGTGGTCGGCGAGCAGGGTCAGGTGCGCGCCCGCGTCCGAGAGGCCGACCATGTAGTCCTCCGAGAGCAGCGAGCCCTCGCGGCCGAGGTCGCTCGCGAGGCAGTAGCTGAACTGCATGCGCAGGTCGTCCTCGAGCGCGAGGTCGAAGAAGGCGTCGAGGGGGTCCGCGCCGCGCGAGCGCGCGACGTCCGCGATGCTCTTGCCGACCCACTTGCGCAGGTCCGGGCGCTCGGCGAGCAGGATCACGATCCCGTCGTAGTCGCCCTTGAAGAGCCGGAAGCCCTCGAAGGCGCCCGTCGTGTCGCGCCGGAACGCCTCCCGGAACGCGGCGCTGCGGAACACCTCGCGCAGCGCGGCTCCCTTGGCCTTCGCGACCTGCGTCCAGCAGGGCAGCTGGTCGAAGAGGCCCATCTCGCCGAGCCGGAAGTCCATCAGCGAGGGCCGGCAGCTCGTCTGCGGCAATAGGGCGAGCCCCTCCGCGCGCGCGCGCGCGAGCTTGGCCTCGGCGTCGGCGCGGATCCCGCCGAGGAAGCTGACCGGTCGCCCGCTGCGCCGCGCGGCCGCGATCGAGACGTCCACGTCGGTCAGCTGCTTGGCCGTGATCTCGAAGGCGCCGCGGCCGAACTCGGCCAGCACCTCGGCGAGCGTGATCACCTCCTCGTCGCTCGCGAGGCGGGAGGGCACGGGCTTGCCGTCCCCATCGAGGTGGGTCGGCGCCTGCGAGGTCGAGAAGCCGAGCGCGCCGGCCTGCATCCCCCCGCGCAGGAGCCCGCGCATGCGCTCGATCTCGGCCGGGCTCGCCTCGCGCTCGGTGGCCTCGTCGCCGAGGACGAAATAGCGCATCGCCGAGTGGCCGATCAGGCCGCCGACGTTGAGCGCCGGGCGCATCTCCGCGAGCGCGTCGAGGTACTCGGGGAAGCTCTGCCAGCTCCAGCGGATGCCCTGCTCGAGCGCCGCGAGGCTCATGCCCTCGACCCGCTCGAGCATGCGCATCAGCCGGCTGCGGTCCTCCGGCTTGCAGGGCGCGAGCGTGAAGCCGCAGTTGCCCATGACGCAGCTCGTGATGCCGTTCCAGCACGAGGGCGTGAGGGCCGGATCCCACGAGATCTGGGCGTCGTAGTGGGTGTGGGGGTCGATGAAGCCCGGCGCGACCGCGAGCCCGCCCGCGTCGATCTCGCGGCGCGCGGCCCCGGCGCGTCCCCCGACCTGGGTCAGGCGGCCGCCGTCGATCGCGAGGTCGCCGGTGCGGCCGGGCGCGCCGCTGCCGTCCAGGAGCGTTCCAGCGCGGATCACGAGGTCGTGGGGCATGCGTCCCTCCTGCGGCGGGCGCGGGGGCTGCTCCGGCCGCTGCGCGTGCCCGCCAAAATAGAGGAAAGCCGCGCGGGAGGGGCCACTTTTCGAGTGCCAGGGGTCCGGCCTCCCCTTTGTCGCCAGCCTGTAACGCCGTTACAATGGGCCGCGCGCGCTCCGGAGCCCTCGCGGGCTCCGACCGAGGTAGTCATGTCCCCGCACCCGCTGCACCTCCCGGCCCGGCCCCAGGCCGGAGCGGCCCGGCGAACCCGCCCGTGGCGGCCGGCCGCGCTGCTCTTGCTAGGCCTCGTCTGGCTGCCGGCCGCCTGTTCGGAGCCCGCGGTCGAGGAGAGCCTCGCGACGCCCGTCGTGGCCGAGCGTGTGCGCGGCTTCGCGCTGACCGAGAACATCCAGGCCACCGGCAAGCTCGAGGCCGTCGACGAGGCCACGCTCGCGAGCGAGGTCGCGGGCCAGATCACGAAGACCGTCGTCGACGTCGGCGACGCCGTCGTGAAGGGCCAGGTGCTGATCGAGATCGACCGCGAGCGCCGCTCGCTCGAGCTCGCGAACGAGCGCGCGATGACGGTGGAAGCGCGTGAGAACCACCTCGAGATGCAGCGCGAGGTGCAGCGCATCCGCACGCTGCACGAGCGCGGCGTCGCGGCCGACACGCGCCTCGACGAGGTCGAGACCCAGGAGCGGCGCGCGCAGGCGCGCCTCGCCGCCGCGCAGGCCAAGGCCTCGCTCGCCGAGCGCGCGCTGCGCGATTCGAGCGTCGTCGCGCCCTTCCCGGGCCTGATCGCGAGGCGCCTCGTCTCGGCCGGCGACTACGTCTCGCCGGGCCAGGCCCTGGTCGAGCTCGTCGCGCTCGACCCGGTCAAGGTCGTCTTCTCGCTCGCCGAGCGCGACTCGGGCCGCGTCGCGCTCGGCCACACCGTGCGCGTCCGCGTCGCGCCCTACCCGGACGAGCTCTTCGACGCCCACGTCTCCGCGATCTCGCCGCGCATCGACCCGCAGACCCACACGCTGCGCGTGCAGGCGCTGATCGACAACCCGCACGGCCGCCTCAAGCCGGGCCTCTTCGCGCGCACCGACCTCGGCGTGGCCCAGCGCGAGAACGTCCCGATGATCCCCGAGGAGGCCGTGCTGCAGCGCAGCGACGGCTCGGTGGTGTTCCGGCTCGTCGGAAACGACCGCGTCGAGCGCCGCGTCGTGGAGCTCGGCAGCTTCCACGAGGGCAAGGTCGAGGTGCTCTCCGGCCTCGGGCTCGGCGATCAGGTGATCGTCCGCGGCCAGGACGCACTCTCGCCGGACACCGCCGTGAGCGTGCGCAACGCCGACGGCAGCGAGGTCGGCGCGCACCTCGTCGAGTCCGAGACGCCGCTCGGAGCGCGCGGCGGATGAACCTCTCGGACGTCGCGATCCAGCGCCCGATCCTGACCTGGATGATGACGCTCGCGCTGCTCGTGTTCGGCGTGCTGGGCTTCCAGCGCCTCGGCGTCGACCAGTTCCCCGAGATGGACTTCCCGGTCGTCGGCGTCGTCACCGAGCTCGAGGGCGCGACGCCCGAGGGCATGGAAGAGGACGTGATCGACCCGCTCGAGGAGAGCCTGAACAGCATCGAGGGGCTGCGCTCGATCCGCTCCCAGGCCTACACCGGGCGCGGCGTGGTCGGACTCGAGTTCGAGCTCGGCACCAACCTCGACATCGCAGCCCAGGACGCGCGCGAGAAGGCCGACATGGCGCGCTACCGGATGACGGCCGAGATCGAACCGCCGCAGGTCGGCAAGTTCGACATGAATCAGCAGCCGATCCTCTGGATCCCCTTCAAGACCGAGCTCGATCCCGTGCGCGCGAGCGAGTACGTGCGGCGCGAGTTGAAGCCGCAGCTCGAGACGATCTCGGGCGTGGCCTCGGTCGAGATCTTCGGCCGGCGCGACCGCAAGATCCGGATCTGGCTCGACGGCGACGCGCTGCACGCGCGCGGGCTCGCCGCGGGCGACGTCGTCGCGGCGCTCGCGCGCGAGCACGTCGAGGTGCCCGCGGGCCGCGTCGAATCGAAGCGCATCGAGTACGGCGTCAAGACCGATGCCGAGTTCCGCACGCTGGCCGAGCTCGAGGGCCTGATCGTGACCCACCAGAACGACGCGCCCGTGCACCTGCGCGACGTCGGCTGGGTCGAGGACGGCAGCGAGGACGTGCGCAAGGTCCACCACTACAACGGCGGGCCGCTGGTCGGTCTCGGCATCGTGCGCCAGTCCGGCTCGAACGCCGTGCAGATCGTCGACGAGGTGTTCCGGCGCCTCGACCGCATGCGCGAGCACCTGCCGGCCGGGCTCGAGCTGATGCCGCGCGAGGGCTTCGTCGACTTCTCGGCCGGGGTGCGCGAGGCGGTCGAGGAGACCGAGTTCACGCTGCTCTTCGGCGCGCTGCTCGCGGTGCTGACCGTCTTCGTATTCCTGCGCCGCACGCGGCCGACGATGATCATCGCGGCCGCGATCCCGATCTCGCTGATCGCGACCTTCGGGCTCGTCTACCTCGCGGGCTTCACGCTCAACACGATGACGCTGCTCGCGATGAGCCTCGCGGTCGGCGTCGTCGTCGACGACGCGATCGTCGTGCTCGAGAACATCGAGCGGCACCGCGAGGCCGGCGCCTCGGCCTACGAGGCCGCGCGCAGCGGCACGCGCGAGATCACGCTCGCCGCGACCGCCGCGACGCTCTCGATCGCCGCAGTCTTCCTGCCCGTCTTCTTCGTCGAGGGCATCGTCGGGAGCTTCCTCGGCGACTTCGGGCTCACGGTCGCGGGCTCGGTCATGATCTCGCTCTTCGTCGCGCTCACGCTCACGCCGATGCTCGCCGCGCGCATGCCGCCGCCCGCGCCGCGCCGCGCGGGCTCGATCTACGCGCGGCTCGAGGATGCCTTCGAGGCGCTCGAGCGCGGCTACGCGCGAGCGCTCGACTGGACCCTCGAGCGCCGCATCTGGACCGTCGGCATGGCGCTCGGCTCGCTCGTCGCAGCGCTCTTCTTCGGCAGCATGCTCGGCACCGAGTTCTTCCCGCCGCAGGACATCGGGCTCTTCTACGCGACGATGGAGTCGCCGCCCGGGACCTCGGTCGAGGCCGGCGTCGAGTTCCTGAAGCGCGACGAGGCCTGGTTCCTCGCGCAGCCGGAGGTGGTCGGCTTCTTCGCCGCGGTCGGCGACGGCAGCCGCGGCGACGACTCACCGAACCACGCGATGCTCTTCGGCAGCCTGCGCCCGCAGTCCGAGCGCGAGCGCAGCGTCGACGAGCTCCTGCGCGATGCGCGGCGCGAGCTCGGCCAGGTGCCGGGCCGCCAGGTCCGGGTCTTCAATCCGGCCCAGATGTTCCAGTCCGGCGGCCACGCCGAGGACTTCAGCGTGCAGCTGCGCGGCCACGTGAGCCTGCTCGAGCTCGACGAGCTCGCGGATCGCTTCATCGCGGGTCTCGCGCAGCGGCCCGGCTTCGTCGACCTGCACAAGAGCCTGACCCTCGGCCAGCCCGAGCTCGTGGTGAAGCCGGACCGGGAGAAGGCCGCGGCGGTCGGCGTCGACGCGCGCGAGATCGCCGAGGCGATCCAGCTGATGATCGGCGGGCGCGACGTCGGCGTGTTCCAGGACGGCACCTCGCGCGTCGACATCCGGATGCGCCTCGCGGAACAGTACCGCCAGGACCCCGAGGCGATCCGGCGGCTCTACGTGCGCACGCGCTCCGGCGACGTCGTCGAGCTGCGCAACCTCGTCGACGTGTCGATGGAAGCCTCGCCCTCGATGATCCAGCGCTCGAACCGCCAGCGCACGGTCGAGATCAGCGCGAACCTCGAGGGTGTGGCGCTCGGCGAAGCACTCGCGGCCGCGCGCGAGGTTGCGGACGAGATCCTGCCGCGCGAGGTGCAGCTCGCGCTCGAGGGCCGCGCCGAGGACTTCATGGAGAGCTTCCGCCAGTTCGGCCTCGCGATCGTGCTCGGCATCATCGTGATCTACATGGTGCTCGCGGCGCAGTTCGAGAGCCTGATCCACCCCTTCACCGTGATGCTCGCGCTGCCGCTCGCGATGACGGGCGCGCTCGGCGGGCTCTGGGTCGGGAGCCTGTTCGGGCTCTCGGGCATGACGCTGAACCTGTTCAGCCTGATCGGCATCATCCTGCTCTTCGGGCTCGTCACGAAGAACTCGATCCTGCTCGTCGACTACGCCAACCGCCTGCGCGAGCAGGGCCTCGACAAGCGCACGGCGATCCGGCGCGCGTCGCCCGTGCGCATGCGCCCGGTGCTGATGACGGCGCTCGCGATGATCTTCGGCGTGCTGCCCGCAGCGATCGGCGTGGGTCCCGGAGCCGAGTCGCGCCAGCCGATGGCGATCGCGACCGCGGCCGGGATGTTCAGCTCGACCGTGCTGACCCTGCTCTTCGTGCCAGTCTTCTACCTGATGATCGACGACGCGGGCGAGTGGATCCGGGCGCGCGTCGTCGGCACGCGGCAGCGCAGCGCCAGCAAGGCGACGGCGGACTCGCCGCTCTCGCCGGCGTAGCGGCGAGCGCTGGCAGCGCGCCGGCGGCTCCCGAGACCCCGCGCTGTGGAGCGCGCATGAACCAACTCCTCGAGACGTGGCTCGCCAGTCCGACGCTGCGCAGGCTCGCGCTCGCGCTGGCCGGAGTCGCCGTGCTCGCGGCGCTCGTGCGCGTGCTGGTGGGCGTGCTGGGTCGAAGGGTCGAAGACCCCGACGTCCGCTACCGCGCGAGGAAGTTCGTGAACTTCCTCGGCTTCGCAGTCGGCGTCCTGCTCTTCGCGGCGCTCTTCAGCGACCAGCTCGGCGGCCTCGGCGTAGCCCTCGGCGTCGCGGGCGCGGGCATCGCGTTCGCGCTGCAGGAGGTCATCGCGAGCCTGGCCGGCTGGTTCGCGGTCTCCTTCGGGAATTTCTACAAGACCGGCGACCGCGTGCAGCTCGGCGGCATCCGGGGCGACGTGATCGACATCGGCGTGCTGCGGACGACGCTCATGGAGTGCGGCGCCTGGGTCAAGGGCGATTCCTACAACGGCCGCGTCGTGCGCATCGCGAACAGCTTCGTGTTCAAGGAGCCCGTGTTCAACTACTCCGGGGACTTCCCCTTCCTCTGGGACGAGCTCAGCGTGCCCGTCAAGTACGGCAGCGACCACCGGCTCGCGCGCGAGATCCTGCAGCGGGTGGCCGCCGAGGTGATCGGCGGCTACGCGGAGCAGGCCCGGCTCGCCTGGCGCGTGCTGGTCCGGAAATACCGCATCGAGGACGCGAGCGTCGAGCCGATCGTCACGCTCGTCGCGAACGACAACTGGCTCGAGTTCACGCTCCGCTACACGGTCGACTACAAGCAGCGCCGCACCACGCGCGACCGCCTGTTCACGCGCCTGCTCGACGAGTTCGAGCGCACCGGGGGCCGCGTCGCGCTCGCGTCGGCGACCTTCCAGCTCGTGGACGCGCCGGTCCTCGACGTGCGGCTCGCGCAGCCAGCAGCCCCCGCGCGCGAGGGCGAGCCGCGCTGACGCGCGGCTACAGCTCCGCCGCGGCACGAAAGCCGGACTGGATCGCGCCCTCGAGGTAGCCGACGCCGGCGCAGTCGCCGATCGCGCGCGCGGCGAGACCGCGCGCGCGCAGCGCGTCGAAGAGCGCGAGGTTCTCGCCGAGGCCGGTCGCGAGCAGCACCGCGTCGGCCGCGCGCGACTCGGCCCGCGCCTCGCCGGCGCCGCCCGAGAGCTCGAACTCGACACGCGCCGGCGTGATCGCGCGCACGCTCGCGCCGGTCAGGAGCTCGACCCGGGCCTCGCGCAGCTCGTGCAGCAGGCGCCAGCGCCGCACGTGCGCGAGCTCGGCGCCGAGCACGCGGCCCGGCTCGAGCACGCAGACCTCGCGCCTGCGCTCCGCGAGGAAGCCCGCGAGCTCGAGGCCGACGAGGCCGCCGCCGACGATCGCGATCCGGCGCCCGAGCGGCAGCACGAAGCGCGACGCGCGCCGCAGCCGGCCTGGCTGCGAGGTGATCCCGAGCAGCCGCCCCGCGCGGACTGCCGCGCGCGCCGCGAGGCCGAGCCGCGCCGCGACCTCGGGCGCGTCTCCCGCGAGCAGGCCGCGCAGGTCGTCGCCGTCGAAGACGTGCGGCAGCTCGGCCCCCGGCAGCGCCGCGCGCTCGCGCCGCGCTCCGACCGCGACGAAGACCGCATCGGGCGCGAGCGCCGCGACCGAGTCCGGCGTCGCGGCCTCGCCGAGGCGCAGCGCGACCGGCTCGCGCAGGAGCTCGTGCTCGAGCCAGGCGAGCAGCCGCTCGTTCGGCTCGTAGACGAGGCCCGCGAAGCGCAGCGCGCCGCCGAGCTCGCGCGCCTGCTCGAAGAGCGTGACCGCGTGCCCGCGCCGCGCGGCCACGCGCGCGGCCTCCATGCCCGCGGGTCCGCCGCCGACCACGACGAGGCGCTTCGCGGCCGGCGCGCGCGTGCGCTCGACCTCCGCGAGCTCGGCCTCGTGCGCGGTCGCGGGGTTCACCGCACAGCGCACGCTGCGGTCGAAGAAGGCCTGCGCGACGCAGGTGTAGCAGTAGATGCAGGGCCGCACGGAGCCGGGGCGACCCGCCGCGAGCTTGTTCGGCAGCTCCGGGTCGGCGAGCAGCTTGCGCGCCATCGCGACGAAGTCCGCGCGGCCCTCGCGGATCAGCTGGTCCGCGAGCGCGGGCTCGATCCGGCCGACCGCGATCACGGGCACGTTCACGCGCGCGCGGATCGCGGCCGCGCAGTCGACGTAGGCGGCCTCGCGGTCCGGCAGCGGGGCCTCGGTGAAGCCCACGGCGGAGGTGGAGTCGGCGTAGGCCGAGACGTGGATCGCGTCGGCGCCGGCCTCCGCAGCGAGCTCTGCGGCGCGCCGCGAATCGTCGAGCGCAATCCCGCCCGGCGTGCGGAACTCGACCGCATCGAGCCGGCACCAGACCGGATAGTCGGCGCCCGCGCGCTGCTTGCAGGCGCGGATCACCTCGCAGAGCAGCCGCGCGCGCCGCTCGATCGCGCCGCCGTAGGCGTCCGTGCGGAAGTTCCAGGCGGGCGACAGGAACTCCGAGAGCAGGTAGCCGTGGGCCGCGTGGATCTCGACGCCGTCGACGCCCGCGCGCCGGCAGCGCAGCGCGGCGTCCGCGAAGCACTCGACGAGCTCGGCGAGGTCGGCCTGCGTCGCGGGGCGGATCTTCGGGCGCAGCCCGCCGGCCGCGGCCGCGAAGAGGCGCAGCTCCTCGGCGGCGAGGTCGCCCGCCATGTCCTGCGCGCCGTGGAAGCGCGGCTCCGAGGGCATCCAGACCTCGCGCCCCTGCCGGATGTCGAGGCGCGAGAGCTTGCCGTGGTGCACGAGCTGCAGCGCGAGCTTCGCGCCGTGCGCCTGCACGCGCGCCGCGAGCTCGCGCAGGCCCGGCAGCGCGGCGTCGCTCGCGAGCGAGATCTGGTGCGCCGAGTTCGCGCCGCGCGGATAGGCGACCGCCGCGACCTCGCTGATCAGGAGCCCGGCGCCGCCGCGCGCGCGCTCCTCGTAGTAGCGGATCACGGGCTCGCGCACGAGGCCGTCGCCGTCGACGATCTCGACGCCCATCGGCGCCATCGCGATGCGGTTCTTGAGGGCCATGCCCCCGATGCGGCCCGGCGAGAGCAGGTGCGGGTACATCGGCTCCGGCTAGCGGCGCGCGCCGCCCGCCGCGGCGTCGAGCTCGGCGCAGAGCTTCGTGTAGGTCGTGTAGAGCGCGCTCGAGAGCGGCCAGCCCGCGTAGAACGCGAAGTGCAGGATGAATTCGACGAGCTCCTCGCGGCTCACGTCGCCCGAGACCAGCGCCGCGCGCATGTGGTACTCCATCGCGCCCGGCGCGCCCGCGTTTCCGACACAGCTCAGTGTGATCCAGCGGCGCTCCTTGCGCGTGAGGCCGGGCCGGCTCCAGATCTCGCCGAACACGGTGTCGACCGTGGTCGCGACGTAGGCGTCGGGCGGCGGAAAGGGCGGCGTCTGGGTGACCTCGCGGTAGATGCGCTCGCCCGTGGAACGTCGTTCTGCTTGATCCATGCTGCCTCCCCCGCCGCGGCTTCGGGCGGAGCGCGGATCATGTCACGCGCGGGCGCCCCGCGGCCAGCGCGGGCACGCCGCCGCGGGGCTTGCCAGCGCGGGGCCCCCGGAGAGAGGATGCGCGCATGAAATACGAAGTCGTGCTCGCGGATCTCCCCCCCGGCGAAGGCCCCGTCTGGTGCGCGGACGGCAGCCTCGTGATCACGCACCTCGCGCCCGGCTGCCTGCGCCGGATCTGGCCCGATCGCGGCCGCCACGAGATCGCCGCGCAGACGGGCGGCGGCGCGAACAGCGCCTGGCCGGCCTCCGACGGCGGCTTCGTCGTGACCCAGAACGGCGGGATGGACTTCTCGGTGTTCGCGGACGCGCTCGGCATCGACGTCTCGAAGGTGCCCTACCAGCCCGCGATCTCGGGCCTGCAGCGCGTGCTGCCCTCGGGCGAGGTCCGCTACCTAGCCGACCACGGCTTCCACGCGCCCAACGACCTCGCCGTCGCCGACGACGACACGCTCTACTTCAGCGATCCGCCGCATCTCGCGGGCGCGGACCTCGGCAGCGGCAGCGCCGACGGCCGCGTCTGGGCGCTCCCCCGCGGCGGCGAGCTGCGCTGCATCGCGGCGGGCTTCCAGTACCCGAACGGCGTCGCGCTCTCGCCCGAGGGCCGGCTGCTCGTGGTCGAGAAGCAGGGCCTGCTCTGGCTCGATCCCGCGAGCGGCGCGCAGGAGTGGTTCGTGGAGCAGCTGCCGGGCAGCTCGCCGGGCGACGGCCTCTGCTACGACAGCGCGGGCCGGCTCTATCTCGCGTGTCCGATGGACCACTGCATCCGCGTGCTCGACGAGCGCGGGCGCCAGCAGGAGCAGATCGATCTCGGCCCGAAGGCCTACCCGACCAACTGCTGCCTCGGCGGCGCGGGCGGGCGCACGCTCTTCACGACCGAGCTCGCGCCGGGCCGCGTCTGCGCAGTGGAGAACCTCCCGGCGCCGGCCCTGCCGCTGCGCCCGTGGCAGGTGCCCGCGCGCTAGCCCGGGGCGCGGGGACGAGAGAGAGATAGGGGGCCCCGAAGCGGGTCCTTTCCGCCACGGTCTGCGAGCGCGCGCGGCGCGCCTCAACCGGGCGCCGCTTCTCGCCGATCCCTTCACGGATGCGCAGCTCCGGCCCGACGCCCGCGCTCGTGATCCGTCCGCAGGCAGGCTGGAGCTCGCTCGGCCTGGCCGAGCTCTGGCGGCAGCGCGAGCTCGTGGGCTTCCTCGCGCTGCGCGACCTCAAGGTCCGCTACAAGCAGTCCGCGCTCGGCGTCGGCTGGGCGCTGCTGCAGCCGCTGCTCACGCTCGGCATGTTCACGGCGCTCTTCAGCGTGCTGCTAGGCCGCGACCGGCTGCCGAGCGCGCCGGGGGTGCCCTACTCCGTCTCGACCCTCTGCGCGCTCGTGCCGTGGCAGCTCTTCGCGCGCGGCGTGACGGCCGGCGGCGAGAGCCTCGTCGCGAGCCAGGGCCTGATCACGAAGGTCTACTTTCCGCGCCTCGCGGTGCCGCTCGCGCCGGTCGCGGCCGCGCTCGTCGACTTCGCGCTCGCGCTCGCGCTGCTCGTCCCCCTGCTCGCGTGGCACGGCATCGGGGCCGGCCCGGCGCTGCTCCTGCTCCCGCTCTTCGCGCTGCAGGCCTTCGCCGCCGCCTTCGGCGCGGCGCTCTGGCTCTCGGCGCTGAACGCGCTCTACCGCGACGTGCGCCACGCGCTGCCCTCGCTCGTGCAGCTCTGGATGTTCGCGACGCCGATCCTCTACAGCGCGGGCCACCTGCTCGAGGGCCGGCCCGCCTGGCTCGCCGCGCTCTACGGCGCGAACCCGATGGCGGGCGCGGTCGAGGGCTTCCGCCTCTGCCTGCTCGGCGCGGCGCCGCCCGCCGCGGAGCTGCTCGCGGCCTCCGCGCTCGCGACGCTCGGCCTCGTCGCGAGCGGCCTGCTCGTGTTCCGGCGCCTCGAGAGCGCCATCGTGGACCGGGTGTGAGGCGATGGCCCAGGAGCCCGCGATCCGCGTCGCAGCGCTCGGCAAGCGCTACCGCCTCGGCGAGGAGCGCCCGCTCCGGCGCGTCCTCGAGCGCCTGCGCGGCCGCGCGGGCGAGCCGGAGTTCTGGGCGCTTCGCGAGGTCGGCTTCGAGATCGCGCGCGGCGAGGCGCTCGGGATCGTCGGGTGCAACGGCGCGGGCAAGAGCACGCTGCTCAAGATCCTCGCGCGCATCACGGCGCCGACCGCGGGCCGGGCCGAGATCCGCGGCCGCGTCGGCAGCCTGCTCGAGGTCGGCACGGGCTTCCACCCCGAGCTCAGCGGCCGCGACAACGTGTTCCTGAACGGCGCGATCCTCGGCCTGCGCCGCGCCGAGGTCCGCGCGCGCTTCGACGCGATCGCGGACTTCGCGGGCGTCGGCCGCTTCCTCGACACACCCGTCAAGCGCTACTCGTCGGGCATGCGCATGCGGCTCGCGTTCTCGGTCGCCGCGCACCTCGAGCCGGAGATCCTGATCGTCGACGAGGTGCTCGCGGTCGGAGACGCCGAGTTCCAGAGCCGCTGCCTCGGCAAGATGAACGAGGTCGCCGGGCGCGGCCGCACGCTGCTCTTCGTGAGCCACAATCTCGCGGCGCTGAAGGCGCTCTGCACGCGCGGGCTCTGGCTCGACGCGGGCCGCGTGCGCGCGGCCGGCCCGGTCGCCGAGGTCGTCGACGCCTATCTCGCGGCCAACCGCGAGCGCGCGCAGGTGCCGCTCGCGGCGCGGCGCGACCGCGCGGGCAGCGGCGCGCTGCGCTTCACCGGGCTCGAGCTGCGCGCGGGCGCGGCGCCGCGCGCGGGCTGCGCCCCGGCCACCGCGCTGCCGCTCGCGATCGCGCTGCGCTATGCCGCGGCCGGCGAGGCGCCGCTCAAGGGCGTGCGCGTCGCGGTCCTGGTCCTGGATGCGCTCGGCGGCCGCGTGCTCGCGACCGACACGCGCCTCGTGAACGCCGACTTCGCGGAGCTCCCCCGCGCGGGCGAGCTCGTCTGCGAGATCCCCGAGCTCCCGCTCGCGGCCGGCCGCTACCAGCTGAACGTCTGGGCGACGGTCGCGGGCGACGTCGCGGACCACGTCGAGGACGCCGCGCCGCTCGCGGTCGAGGAGGGCGACCCCTTCGGCACCGGGCGCACGACGCAGGCCGAGAAGCACGGCGCCTGCGTCGCGCGCCACGCCTGGCGGCTCGCGGCCGAGCTCGACCCGGAGCCCTCCGCGTGAGCGCGCCGGGACTCGCCGCCGGCGCGGCCGAGCGTTTCTGGATCAAGCCCGACTACCGCGCGCGCGCGCCGCACTCCTTCGACGCGGGCGGCGCAGAGCGCTACTGGACGCCCGAGCGGATCGCGCGCTCGCACCTGCATCAGCACCCGGTCTACGCGCTCTGCCGGCGGCTCTTGCGCGCGCGCGGCGCGCAGAGCTTCCTCGACGTCGGCTCGGGCCCGGGCACGAAGGTCGCGGAGCTGATCGCGCCGCTCTGCGGCGACGTCGTGCTGGTCGATCAGCCGTCGTCGCAGCCGCTCGTCGCGCGGCTGCTGCCCGGGGCGCGCTTCGTGCCCGCGAACCTCGAGGCGCCCGAGCTCTCGCTCGGCCGCGGCTTCGACCTCGTCGTCTGCGCCGACGTGCTCGAGCACCTCGCGGACCCGACGCGCTGCGTGCGCTTCATCCGCGAGCACCTGGCCCCCGGCGGCCGCGCCGTGATCTCGACCCCGGAGCGCGACCGGCTGCGCGGCCGCGACTGCCGCGAGAGCCCGCACCCGGAGCACGTGCGCGAGTGGAACGCGGTCGAGTTCCGCGCCTTCCTCGAGCACAGCGGCCTCGCGGTGCTGCGCCAGCGGCTGCTGCCGCCGCAGCGCGTCGGGCGCTGCGAGGGGATCGCGGCGCAGCTCTTCGGCGGCATCGCGCGGCGCGCGCGCTGGAGCGCGTGCCAGGCCCTCGTCTGCCGCCGCGCGGAGGCGCGCTGATGCGCGCGGAAGCGCTCGCCGCGGAGCCGCCGCTCGCGCGCGCCTGGACCCGGCTCGCGCCGCTCGCGCGCCTCGCGGCGGAGGTCGCGCCGCCGCTCGCGCTCTACGTCGCGCTCGACGCCGCGCTGGGCTCGCTCTGCCGGCTGCCCGAGTCCGCCTACGCCGGCCCCTCGATCGCGCTCCCGCTCGCGCGCGCGCTCGCCGCGCAGCCGCTCGTCTGGCTCGCCGCGGCGCTGCTCGCGTGGCGGCGCGGGCCGCTGCTCTGGCGCGCCTGGGGCGCGCTCGAGCACGGGCGCGAGCTGCGCTGGCTCGTCGGCGGGATCGCGCTCGTCTTCGCGTGGTCCTACGCGAGCTACGACCTCAATCTCTACTTCGACCGCGAGCACCTCGCGGATCGCGCGCTGCTCGTCGCGCTCGCGGCGCTCGGCTGCTGGCGCCCGCTCTTCCTGCTCGGCTTCACGCCGCTGCTGCTCGCCGTCGTGTGGCAGTTCGAGCACCCCTTCGGCGGCTACTCGTGGACCGACAAGACGGCCCCGCTGCGCGTGCTGCTCTGGTTCTGCGCGAGCTTCCTGTGGCTCGCTGCGAGCGGCTCGCGCCGCGCCGACGGCTTCCTGTTCGGCGCCGGTTGCGTGGTCGCGGCGCACTACGCCGTTCCCGGCCTCGAGAAGCTGCGCCTGGGCTGGCTCGGGCACGGAGACCTGCAGCATCTGATGCTCGCGGCCTGGGCCAACGGCTGGCTCGCGGGCCTGGATGCGGGCGCGATCGCCGGACTCGCGCGGGCCTTCGAGCGCGTCGAGCCGCTGCTCATGGGCTTCACGCTCGCGAGTGAGGTCGGGGCCCTGCTCTTCTTCTGGCGGCGCGGACTCGCGCTCGCGCTGCTCGCGAGCCAGGTCCTGCTCCACGCGGGCATCTTCGCGGTCTCGGGCATCTGCTTCTGGAAGTGGGCGCTGCTCGACCTCGGGCTGCTCGCGCTGCTCTGGCGCCTGCGCGCGAGCCCGGCGCCCGCGCTCTTCGGCCCGGCGCCGCTCGCGCTCTCGCTCGCGCTGATCGCGAGCGCGCCGGCCTGGTGCAAGCCCGTGCGCCTCGGCTGGTTCGACACGCGCCTGGCCTACACCTTCCGCTACCACGTGGTCGGCGCCAGCGGCCGGGCCACCCGCGTCGCGCCGAGCTTCTTCGCGCCCTACGACCTCTCGCTCGCGCAGGGCCGCTTCCACTACCTCTCGCCGGAGCCCGCGCTCGTCGCGACCTACGGCGCGACCCGCAGCCCGCGCATCGCAGCCGCGCTGCAGCGCGCGCGCACGCTCGAGGACGTGCAGCGGCTCGAGCGCGAGCAGGGCCGCGCCGCCGGCGATCCGCGCGCCGCCGCGCGCTTCGACGAGTTCATGCGCCGCTTCCTCTCCGCGCGCAACCGGCGCGCGGGCCGGCAGCCCGGCTACACCGCGCTCGCGCCGCCGCTGCACATCTGGACCGCGCCGCGCGCGCCCGCCCCGGCCGACGCGGAGCCGATCGCGGGGCTCGTGGTCGAGCGCGTGACGACGCTCTGGGACGGCGTCGCGCTCCGCGAGCTGCGCGTCGAGCGCGTGCGCGAGCTCGCGATCGGGCCGCGCGCGGCCGGATCGGGCGGCTAGCGTGCAGCGCTTCCTCGAGCGGCGCGCCTGCGCGGTCTGCGCAGGGCTGCGGCACTCCGTGCTGCGCAGCCTGCCCTTCGCGGCGCCCGCGGTGTGGGACTTCGTCGCGCGCTACTACGCGGGCCGCATCGCGGCCGGCGAGCTCGGCGACGCGCGCTACGAGATCCGGAAGTGCGCGGACTGCGGCTTCCTGTGGCAGGCCTACCACCTCGACGAGGTGGGCATGCAGTGCCTCTACGAGGACTGGATCTCGCCGCAGGAGAGCCTCGCGAAGAAGACCCGGGCCGGCGCGGCGCTGCTCGACGGCTATGCGCGCGAGCTCGCCGCGATCGCGCGGCGCCTCGGCCGCCGCCCGGCCGCGCTGCGGGTGCTCGACTACGGGATGGGCTGGGGCTTCTGGTGCCGCGTCGCGCAGGCCCACGGCTGCGACGTCGCGGGCTGCGAGCTCTCGGAGCGGCGCCTCGCCTACGCGCGCGGGCTCGGGATCCGCGTGGTCGAGGCGCTCGAGGGCGAGGCGCCCTTCGACGTGATCAACTGCCACCAGACCCTCGAGCACCTGCCCGAGCCCTGCGAGACGCTCGCGCGGCTCGCGCGCGCGCTCGCGCCGGGAGGCCTCGTGCGGCTCAGCGTGCCCGACGGCAGTGGCGCCGAGCGCGCGCTGCTGGACCCCCGCTGGCGCGCCGGGAAGGACGCGCTGCAGCCGCTCGAGCACCTGAACTGCTTCACGCGCGCGACGCTCGCGCGGATCGCCGCGCGCGCGGGCCTCGCTCCCGCGCGCGAGCCCGCGCGGCCCCGCGCGCGCTGGCGGGGCCTGCGCGCGCGGCTCGCCGGCGCGCTGCGCCGGGCGCGGCCGCGCGCGGCGGCCGCCACCCTCTACCTCGCGCGCGCGGGGGCCTAGCCATGTGCGGAATCCTCGGCCAGATCGAGACCCGCGAGCCGGTCGACCGCGCGGCCTTCGCGCGCATGCTCGCGACGCTCGCCGCGCGCGGACCCGATGGCGAGGGCACGCGGATCTTCTGCGAGGGACACGTCGCGCTCGGACACCGCCGCCTCGCGATCCACGACCTCTCGGCGCAGGCCGCGCAGCCGATGCCGAACGAGGACGCGAGCCTCTGGCTCTGCTTCAACGGCGAGATCTACAACTTCCGCGAGCTGCGCAAGGAGCTCGAGTCGCGCGGCCACCGCTTCCGCTCGCAGGCGGATTCCGAGGTGATCCTGCACGCCTACGAGGAGTGGGGCGACGACTGCGTGCTGCGGCTGCGCGGGATCTTCGCCTTCGGCCTCTGGGACGACCGGCGCGAGCGGCTGCTGCTCGCGCGCGACCGCCTCGGCGTGAAGCCGCTCTACCTCTGGCCGCATGCGGGCGGGCTCGTCTTCGCGTCGCAGCCGCGCGCGATCCTCGAGCACCCGCGCTTCCGGCGCGAGGTCGATGCGGAGGCCTTCGCGCACTACCTCGCCTACCGCTACGTGCCCGGCGAGCTCGCGATCTGGGCGGGCATGCAGAAGCTCGGCGCGGCGCAGCGCCTGGTCTGGGAGCGCGGCTCGCTGCGGCGCGAGCGCTACTGGCAGCTCCACTGCGCGCCGAGCGTGCAGCGCGCCGACGAGGCCGTCGAGCTCGTGCGCAGCAAGCTCGAAGAGGCGCTGCGCCTGCAGCTCACGAGCGACGTCCCGCTCGGCGTCTTCCTCTCGGGCGGGATCGACTCGAGCGCGGTCGCGGCGCTCGCCTCGCGCGCGCTCGGGCGGCCGATCCCGAGCTTCACGATCGGCTTCGACGATCCCGCCGCGGACGAGCGCCCCTTCGCGCGCATCGCGAGCGCGGCCTTCGGCACGCAGCCGCACGAGCAGGCGCTCTCGCGGGACGCGGCGCGCGCGCTCCTGCCCGCGGTCGCGGCAGCCTACGACGAGCCCTTCTTCGATCCCTCGAGCCTGCCGAGCCTCGCGGTCGCGCGCCTCGCGCGCGCGGAGCGCGTGCCGGTGGTGCTCTCGGGCGACGGCGGGGACGAGCTCTTCGCGGGCTACCGCTGGTACGAGCCGCCCGCGCGCGAGCGCGCGATCGGCTGGCGCCTCGCGCCGCGCTGGCTGCGCGATCCGCAGCGCGAGTTCCTCGCGCGCCACTTCGCGCGCGTGAGTCCGCTCGGTCCGCGCGGCGTGCCCGAGCTGCTCGCCGCGACACCCGGCTTCGATCCGCTCGCGTTCCTGCGCCGCCTGGATCGGCCCGGGCTGCCGCGCGTCACGCGGCTGCAGCTGCTCGACCTGCAGAGCTTCCTCGTCGACGACGTGCTGCTCAAGGTCGACCACGCGAGCATGGCCTCGGGCGTCGAGGTGCGCGTGCCCCTGCTCGACCACGAGCTCGTCGAGGCGGTCTTCTCGATCGAGAGCTCGCTCCTCTTCGCGGGCGGCGAGCGCAAGGCGCTGTTCAAGCGCGCCGCCGCGAGCTGGCTGCCGCGCGAGCTGCTGACGCCGCGCAAACAGGGCTTCGGCCTGCCGCTCGCGGGCTGGCTGCGCGGGGGCCTGCGCGCCGAGATCGCGGCCGCGCTCTCGGACAGCGTGCTCGTCGCGCGCGGGCTGGTCCCGGCGCACGCGGTCGCGCGCGTGCTCGGCGGGTCGGCGCTGCCTCCGCTCTGGCTGCTCTTCGCGGCCGAGCTCTGGGCGCGCCACTGGCTCGAGCCGGCGGCACCCCCTCTCAACGGCGCGCTCGCGCGCCGGGAGCTCGCCGCGTGAGGTGCCTGTACCTCTCGCAGGGCAACATCCCCTCGAAGTGGGCCCACAGCGTCCAGGCGATGAAGATGGCCGAGGCGCTCGCCGCGGAGTTCGACGAGCTCGAGCTCGTGACTGCGCGCAGCCTCTTGCCCAGCCGCGTGAACCGCGTCGACCTCTCGGCCTGGTACGGCGTCGGCCCCGCGCTGCGCGTCGTGCGCCTGCCGCTGCATCTCGCGCTGCGCGGCGACTGCTTCCGCGCCTCCGAGAGCGCGCGCTTCGACCTCGCGGCGGCCTGGTACGCGCGGCGCGCGCGCCCCGATCTCGTCTACTCGCGCTCGCCCGGAGCCGCGCTGCGCTGCGCGCGCAGCGGCATTCCGAGCGTGCTCGAGTCCCACGTCTCGCCGACCCCGCGCTGGCTCCCGGCGCTGCGCGCGGCCGCGGCCCTGCCCGCGCTGCGGCGCCTCGTGACCGTGACCCCGGCGCTGCGCGACGACTGGATCGCCGCGGGCCTGCCGGCCGAGAAGCTCTGCGTCTGGCCCGACGCGGTCGACCTCGAGCGCTTCGCGGCGCCGCTCGCGCCGCAGGCCGCGCGCGCGCAGCTCGGCCTCCCGACCGGGGGCCCGCTCGCGGTCTACTGCGGGCACCTCTACGCGCACAAGGGCGTCGAGACGCTCGTCGACGCCGCGCGCCGGCTGCCGAAGCTCGCGGTCGATCTCGTCGGCGGCTGGCCCGAGGACATCGCGCGGATGCGCGAGCGCGCGCGCGGCTGCGAGACGCTGCACTTCGCGGGCTTCGTCGCGAATGCGCTCGTGCCGATCCGGCTCGCCGCGGCCGACCTGCTGGTGCTGCCGAACTCCGCGCGCTTCCCACAGGCGCGCACGACCTCGCCGCTCAAGCTCTTCGAGTACATGGCCGCGCGGCGCCCGATCGTCGCGACGCGCATTCCCGCGCTCGCGGGCTGGCTGCGCCACGGCGAGAACGCCTGGCTCGTCGCGCCCGACAGCCCCGAGGCGCTGGCCCGCGGCATCGAGCGCGTGCTCGCCGACCCGGAGCTCGGCGCGCGCCTCGCCGAGGCCGCCTGGCGCGACGTCCAGCCCTACACCTGGCGCCGCCGCGCGGCGGCGCTGCTCGGGGCCGCGGGGTTCGCTGCGGGAGCCGGCTGAGGCATGCCGGGCGGGCCGCCGCGCTGGAGCGTCTACGTGCTGGTCTCGCGCGGCGCGGCGCGCAGCTACGTCGGCATCTCGACCGACTGCGCGCGGCGCCTAGCACAGCACAACGGCCGCGCGCCGGGCGGCGCGCGCTCGACGCGCGCGGGGCGGCCCTGGCGCCTCGCGCGGCGCTTCGGTCCCTATGCGACGCGCGCGCAGGCGCAGCGGATCGAGGCCGCGATCAAGCGGCTGCGCCGCGCCGAGCGCCTGCGCTATGCGCCCGACTGAGCCTCACTCGCGCCCGAGTGCATAGAGGAAGCGCGCGCGCTGGGACGCGAGCGCGGCACCCGGCAGCTCGAGCCCGTGCTCGTTCGCGACCTCGAGCGCGACGCGCAGGTCCTTCTCGAGGATCTCCGCGTAGGTGCGCATCTGCGCGTCGCCGAAGGCGTTGGCGTCGCGCCCGAGCCGCTGCTCCCGGGTCTCGAGCATCAGCTGCATCGCGGGCGAGAGGGTTCCGCTCGCCTGCGTCACGGCCTCGAGCAGGCCGGGCCGCACGCCCGCGGCGCGCGCGAGCGCCTGCGCCTCGATCGCGGCGAGGTAGCCGAGGTAGGTCGCGACGTTGTGCGCGAGCTTGAGCACCGCGCCGCTGCCGAGCGGGCCGCAGACGAGGACGCGCGAGCAGAAGCTCTCGGCGATCGCGCGGAAGCGCTCGATCGCGGGCTCGTCCCCGCCCGCGAGCATCCAGAAGTCGCCGCGCTCGAGGCTCCTGACCCCCTGCCCCGCGACCGGCGCGTCGATCAGCGCGACCGAGCGCGCCGCGCAGAGCTCGAAGAGCTCCCGCACCGTGCGCGGGTGCACGGTGCTGTGGATCGCGATCGCGGCGCCGGGAGCGAGGCCCGCGAGCAGGCCGTCCTCGCCCGCGACCGCGCGCTGGCACTGCTCGTCGTTCTGGACCCAGACGCAGACGCGGTCGCAGTGGCCCGCGAGCTCGCGGTTGCTCGCGCAGACGAGCGCGCCGCGCTCGGCCAGACCCGCGAGCGCCTCGCGCCGCGGGTCGTAGACCGCGAGCGCGAGGTCGCGCGCGAGCAGCCGCTCCGCGACGCCGCGCCCGAGGATGCCGGTTCCGACGATTCCGATGCGCTGCGACATCCGAGACCTCCCCACGCGGCCCGGCGCGCGATCATCGCACGCGACCGGACTGGACTGGGGCCTTTCGAAGGCCGTGCCGGGGCTGGTAGCGTGGCCGCATGCCGAGCGAGAGCCTCGATCCCGATGCGCTGCGCGCAGAGCGCGAGGCGATCGCCGCGCTCGTGGACCCGCAGCCGCCGCCTTCGCCGGCGCTGCTCGAAGCGGCTCGCGCACTGCAGGCGCTCGGGCGCTGGATCGTCTGCAGCGAGGACGACCCGGAGCGGCTCGCGGGCCTCGCCTCCGAGCTGCAGGCGCTCGCGGCGCGCGCGGCGGCCGCGCAGGACCAGCGCTCGCGCTGGCTCGCGCGCGAGCGCCTGCCCGCGAACCGGCAGCAGCCCAACGCGCGCGCGACCCACCCGCTGCTCGGCGCGGTGAGCCCGGTCGCGCCGCCGCTCGCGCTGCGGGTCGAGGGCGAGCGCGTGCTCGCGGAGGTCTGCTTCGACGCGCGCTTCGAGGGCAACCTCGGCTGGGTGCACGGCGGCTTCGTCGCGGCCGGCTTCGACATCCTGCTGGTGCAGGCCGCGCGCCTCTCCGGGCGCGGCGGGCCGACCGGCACGCTCTCGGTGCGCTTCCGGCGGCCGGCGCCGACCGGCGAGCGCCTGCGCTACGCGGGCTGGTTCGAGCGCGCGGAGGGCCGCAAGCTCGTCGCGCGCGCCGAGCTGCGCGGCGCGCAGGGCGAGCTGCTCGCCGAGGCCGAGGCGATCGTCGTGGCGCCCGCCTGAGTCCCGTTTATGATGGCGCCGTGAGCGAAACCAGCCCGCAGTCGGGCGCGCCCGCCGCGGGCAGCGCCTGGCCCTCCGACCTCGAGCCCGAGTGGCAGCGCGCCTTCGCCTGGATCGAGCGCGAGGTCGGCGGCGCGATCGTCGCGGCCGAGCGCCAGCCGCGCTGGCGCCCGGCCTGGTTCCTCGACCTCGTGCGCAGCGGCCAGACGCTGCCGCTCTACTTCCGCGGCGACCGCGGCGCCGCGGATCACGGCGTCTACCCGCTCGAGCACGAGATGGCGGTGCTGCAGGTGCTCGAGCGCCACGAGATCCCGGTGCCGCACGTCTACGGCTTCTGTCCCGAGCCGCGCGGCATCGTGATGGCGCGCAGCCCCGGCCGCGCGAACCTCGCGACCGCCGAGAGCGACGCCGAGCGCCGCGCCGTGCTCGACGAATACGTCGACGTGCTCGCGCGGATGCACCGGATCGACCCCGCGCACTTCGAGGCCGTCGGCCTCGCGCGCCCGGCGACGCCCGAGGCGCTCGGCCTCGGCGACTTCGACCACTGGGAGCGCTCCTTCCGCCGCTTCAAGTGCCGGCCCGAGCCGCTGATCGAGTTCGGCATCCGCTGGGTGCGGCGCAACGTGCCGCGCGGCCGCTCGCGCGCCGCGCTGATCCACTGCGACGCCGGGCAGTTCGTGTTCGAGAAGGGGCACCTCTCGGCGCTGCTCGACTTCGAGCTCGCCTACCTCGGGGATCCCGCGGCCGACTTCGCCGGCATGCTCTGCCGCGACCTCTCCGAGCCGCTCGGCGACCTCACGCGCGCGCTGCGCCGCTACGAGGCGCAGACCGGCGAGGCGCTCGACCGCGCCGCGATCGACTACCACTTCGTGCGCTTCGCGCTCTGCACGCCGATGGTCGTCGCGCACCTCTGCGCGCAGCCGCCGCCCGACGTCGACTTCGTGCAGTACCTCGCCTGGAACCTCGTCTACGCGCGGGCACCGCTCGAGGTGATCGCAAAGCGCATCGGCGTCGAGCTCGGCCCGGTCGCGCTGCCCCCGCCGCGCGCCACCCGCCACACGCCCGCGAGCGGCGCGCTCCTGCGCGGCCTCGAGAGCGCCGCGCGCTCGGCCGGGACCTACCAGGCCTACCAGATCGGCATGGCGCAGCGCGTCGCGCAGTACCTCGAGCGCGTCGACCTCTACGGCCCGGCGGTCGAGGCGCAGGAGCTCGACGAGGCCGCAGCGCTGCTCGGAGCGCGTCCCGCGGGCCCGCTCGAGGCCGACGCCGCGCTCGAGGCGCTCGTGCAGGCCTCCGGTCCCGAGCGCGACGCCGAGCTCACGCGCTACTTCCAGCGGCGCTGCCGGCGCCAGGAGCTGCTGCTCGAGCCCGCGATGCGCGAGCTCGAGCGCGCCGCCGTGCAGCAGCTCGCCTGACGCGGAGCCAGATGACCCCCGAAGAGCTCGTCGAGATCGAGGCGATCCAGCAGCTCAAGGCGCGCTACTTCCGGCTGATGGACACGAAGCAGTGGGAGGCCTGGCGCGAGCTCTTCAGCGAGGACTGCACGCTGCGCGTCGAGCTCGGGGACGGCTCGCCCGACCACGAGGTGCGCGGCCGCGACGCGATCGCGAAGTCGACGAGCGAGGTCCTGCGCGGCGCGACGACCGTGCACCACGGCCACATGCCCGAGATCGAGCTCACCGGGCCGCGCAGCGCGCGCGGGATCTGGGCGATGTTCGACTTCGTGGCCTGGGGCGAGTCGCCGCGCGACCTGAAGGGCTACGGGCACTACCACGAGACCTACGAGAAGGGCGCGGACGGCCGCTGGCGGATCGCGAGCCTGCACCTCACGCGGCTGCGCGTGGATCCGCGGGGACGCTGGTGAGCGCGGCGCGCGAGGCGCTCGCGCGCTCGCTGCGCGCGCTGCTCGACGGCCTCGGCGCGACCGGCGCCCCGGACGCCGAGCTCGCTGCGCTCACGGCCCAGATCGACGCGGCGAGCGAGCGCTTCGCGCGCACGCGCCGCGAGCGCCCGGCGAGCGCCGCGCTCGCGGGCATGGGGGACTTCGCCGAGCGCGGCCCGATCTGCGGCCGCGCGAATCCGATCGCGCCGCCGGCCGAGCTCGCGCCCGACCGGAGCGCGCAGACCGTGCGCGGCAGCGTGACCTTCGGCGACGCCTTCGAGGGCGCGCCCGGCATCGTGCACGGCGGCTTCGTGGCCGCCGTGCTCGACGAGGCGCTCGGCATGGTCGCCGCGCTGCCCGGCACGCCCGCGATGACCGGCGAGCTCAAGGTGCGCTTCAAGCGCCCGACCCCGACGCGCACCCGGCTCGAGATCCGCGCGCAGGTCGACGAGGCGCGCGGGCGCCGCGTGCTCGTCTCGGGCGAGCTCCTCGCCGGCGGCCTCGTGACCGCCGCCGCGACCGGCCTCTTCGTCGCGGTCGGCAGCGCCAAGTTCGACGAGCTCGACGGAATCCGCCGCGAGCGCCAGCCCGCGGGATAGAATCGCCTGCCCCCCGCGCCCCGGAGGTCCCATGTCGTCCCTGCGCGATCTGCTCACCGTCGACGCCGACGGCCACGTGCTCGAGCCCGCCGACACCTGGCAGAAGTACATCGACCCCGCGTTCCGCGAGCGCGCGCTGCGCATCGACATCGACCCCGACGGCTTCGAGAACCTGTTCATCGACAACCGGCCGACGCGCATGCTGAAGGGCCGGCTCGGCGCGCTCGGCGGGATCGAGGCCGAGGGAGACGAGAAGAAGGCCTTCCAGAAGATCGGCAAGCGCAGCTATGCCGAGGGCGCGCCGGCCGGCGGCTACGACCCCGCCGCGCGGCTGCGCGTGATGGACGCCGAGGCGATCGACCAGGTGCTGCTCTACCCGACGATCGGGATCGCGTGGGAGGGCTCGGTCGCGGAGCCCGCGCTCGCGACCGCCTACGCGCGCGCCTACAACCGCTGGATCGTCGACTTCTGCCGCCACGATCCAAAGCGCCTGTTCCCGATCGCGCACATCTCGCTGATCGACGCCGAGGGCGCCGTGGCGGAGCTCCGGCGCGCGCGCGCGGAGGGCTGCGTCGGGGTCTACCTCTCGCCCGACATGCCCGCGCGCGGCAACCGCCACCTCGACGATCCGGCCTTCGAGCGCTTCTGGTCCGCCGTGCAGGAGCTCGAGCTGCCGGTCGCGTTCCACGTCGTCGCGCGCGAGTCCTCGCCCTACGCGGCCTGGGCCGCGGGCGGCCCCGGCGGCGCGGACGGCGTCTTCGCCTTCGCCTTCCTCGCGATCGACGTGATGGCCGCCTTCACGCAGATGATGACGCGCGGGCTCTTCGAGAAGTACCCGCGCCTGAAGTGCGCCGTGCTCGAGGCCGGCTCGAACTGGATCACGGCCTGGCTCGACCGCCTCGACCACAAGTTCGAGATGGGCGGCTTCGAGACGCCGCTGAAACGCCTGCCGAGCGAGTACTTCCGCCGCCAGTGCCTGATCTCGGCCGATCCGGACGAGTCGCTGACCGCGCCCGTGGTCGAGAAGCTCGGCGAGGACTACTGCATCTGGGCCTCGGACTACCCGCACCTCGACGCCTCCTTCGGCGTCGTCGACGAGATCCGCAAGCGCCTCTCCCTGCTGCCCGAGAGCGCGCAGCGCAAGGTGCTCGGCCTGAACGCGCAGCGCTTCTACGGCATCGCGAGCTAGCGCGCCCCCCGCTCCGCAGGACTCCGGAGGCCCCGCGATGCGCGCGATCGGCGAGCCGCTGGCGCGCTTCGCGGAGCGGCTCGAGCGCCTCGCCTCGCGCAGCGCGGCTCCGCGCGGCGCGCTCGCGCTGCTCGCGCTCGTGCTCGCGATCCACGCCGCCGCGCTGCTCGCGATCGCGCGCGCGAAGCCCTTCTGGTACGACGAGCTGCTCTCGCTCCACCTCTCCTCGCTGGGCGATCCGGCGCGGATCTGGGCCGCGCTGCTCGCGGGGGCCGACGGCATGACGCTCGGCCTCCACCTGCTGCTCGCAGCCGCGCGCAGGCTGCCGCTCGAGCTGCACCTGGCGCTGCGCCTGCCCTCGCTGCTCGCGCATCTCGCGGCCGTCGCGGCGGTCTACGCCTTCGTCGCGGCGCGCCTGCCCCGGCAGGCCGGCCTCGTCGCGGCGCTGCTGCTCTGCCTCTCGGGCCTGCCGCGCTTCGCGGTCGAGGCGCGCTGCTATTCGCTGCTGGTCGGCAGCCTCGCGCTCGCGGCGCTCGCGTGGCAGCGGGTCGGCGAGCGGCCGCGCGCGGCGCTCGCGCTCGCGCTCTGCCTCGCGCTCGCGAGCGCATCGCACCCGCTCGCCGCGGCCGCACTCGCCTGGTTCGGGCTCGCCGAGCTCGTCGCGCTCGCGCAGACGCGCGAGCTCCGCGGCCGCGTCTGGCTCGCGATCGCCTTCGGCGGCGTGCCGTGGCTGCTCGGGATCCCGCAGCTGCTGCGGCTGCGCGAGCTCTACGGGGAGCACTTCTGGTCGAGCGCGGCGTGGGGGCGGGTGCTGTCGAGCTACGAGCAGCTCGCGGGACTGAGCTGGCCGCTCGCGGTCGCGGGCATCGGCGCGATCGCGCTCGCCGCGCTGCGCGCCGCCGGCGGGCCCCGCGCCGCCGGCGGGCCCCGCGCCGCCGAGGCGGAGCCCGAGCGGGGCTTCTCGCTGCCCGAGCTCGCGCTCGTCGCAGGGCTCCTCGCGCACCCCCTGCTGCTCGTCGCCCTCGCCAAGCTCGCCGGCGCGGGCTACACCGAGCGCTATGCCGCGCCCGCGCTGATCGGTCTCGCGATCGGCGCCGCCTTCGCGCTCCACGCGCTCGGGCGCCGCCGCGCGCTGAACTGCGTGCTGCCCGCGCTGCTGATCGGCTTCCTGCTGCGCTCCGAGCTCGACTTCCGCGCGAACGCCGCGGGCCGGCCGCTCGCGGCGATGCAGGCGAGGTTCGGCGCGCTCGAGCGCGCGGCGCGCGAGCACCCGGGCCTGCCGCTCGTGATCTCGAGCGGGCTGCGTCTCGTCGAGCTCTTCCACTACGCGCCGGAAGGGCTCGGCGCGCGCCTGGTCGGGCTGCCCGACGCGGCAGAGGCGGTGCGCCGCTCGGGCTCGAACTCGGTGGACGGCGCGAACCTCGCGCTCGCGGGCTTCGTCGCGCTGCCGCTGCAGGAGCTGCGGCCCTTCCTCGCGCGGAACCCGCGCTTCGTGGTCCACTCGTCGCGGGACGACTTCAGCTGGCTGCGCGCGTATCTGCTCGAGCGCCGCTACGAGCTGGTGCTGCTCTCGGAGGACGCGGACGCATCGCTGTATCTCGCAGCGCGGCCCGCTCAGCGGCCCTGAGCTGCCGGCCTCCGCGCGACCTCCAGCGCGATCGCGACGCCGGGCTGCGCCACCGGCGGGTCGCTCGCCGGCGCCGCGAGCGCGAGCCGCGCCTCGGAGACGCCGTGCTCGCGCACGAGCGCGTCCCGCAGCGCGGCGGCCCGCGCGCGCGCGAGAGCCGCGAGCGCGGCGGGATCGAGCCGGATCGCGCGCGCGTGCGCCTCGAGCCAGGCCTGCTGCTCGGAAGCGAGCGCGCCGGGCTCCGCGCCGGCGAGCCTCGCGGCGAGGTGCTCGCGGACCGCGTTCCGCGTGCCGATCTCGCCGAGCCCGGCGAGCGCGCCGAGGCCCGAGCTCGCCTCGAGCTCCGCGAGGAGCGCGCGCTCGCGCAGGATCCGGAGGTCCGCCTCGGCGACGCCACCGGTCAGCGTCAGCGCGATTCCCGGAGAGCGCGCGAGCAGGCGCCCGAGCTGCGCGAGGCGCGCGGCCGCCCCGGGCCCGAGCTCGGCGCTTCCGGGCGCGAAGGCGATCGGCTCGGGCGCGAGGCGCTGCACCACGCCGTTCGCGGTGACCGCGCCGAGCAGCTTGAGCGGCGAGGCCAGCGCGCCCACCAGGGCGCCGCGCAGCGCCTGGGCGGCGATCGCGCGCAGGCCGACCTTCACGCCCTCGCGGTCGCCCGAGGCGGGGATCGAGAGCGCGATCTTCCCGTCCAGATCCTCGAGCAGCGCGACCGCGACCGAGAGCGGCAGGCCGAAGGTCTCCTGGAACCGCGATGCGCCCTGCGCGCCCCCGATGTCGAGCTGCGAGACCACGACGTCGGTGCGCGTCTCGTAGGCCTGCTCCGCGAGCGTCCCGCTCGACTCGAGCGAGAGCGAGCCGTCTGCGAGCTCGTAGCCCGTGGGCGAGACGTAGGAGTTGATCGCGGCGAGGGGAAGCCCCTCGAGCACCGCGCGGAGCCGCGAGCGGGCGGGAGCGAGGCTGCCCCTGAGCTCGAGCGTCGCTCCCTCGAGGCCCGCGATGCGGAGCGCGAGATCCTCGGCACTCGGGCCGGGCCAGCGCAGGCCTCGCGCGCGCAGATCGAGGCTCTCGATCGCCGAGGCGAAGACCGGCTCGACGGCGCGATCGCTGAGCTGCGCGCGCGCGCGCTCGATCTGCACGCTCGCCACCTCGATCGCGAGCTCGGCCGCTGGCGCCTCCGCCTCGCTGCCCGCGCCCTCGGCGCGCGCGAGCGGGGGGAGCACGAGGCCCTGCGCCGTGCGCGTGAGCGCGAGCGACGGCTCGACCAGCTGCACGCGCTCGAGCTTCAGCGCGATCGCGCGCGCGCCCGCTGCCTCGCGCGCGCCGAGCGGGTCCGGCAGCGAGAGCTCCTGGATGCCGAGCTCGAGGTCGCTCCAGGCGAGCGCGAACTCCGCCTCGCTCTCGGGCAGGCCGAGCGCGAGGCCGGCGAGCCCGAGCGTGCCCTCCACGCGCAGATCCTCCGCGAGCGCGATCGAGAGCTCCGCGCGCGCCGTCCCGTCGCGCAGCAGGCCCGCGTTCGGCAGGTCGAAGCGCGCGAGCAGCTCCGGCAGCGCGAGCTGCGCGAGCGCGAGCTTGCCCTCGAAGGCGATCGGCGAGATTCCGAGCGCGCCCTCGACGCCGAGCGTGCCCTGCCCCCGCTCGAGCGAGAGCGCGAGCGGCCAGCGGCTGCCGGGCTCGCCCGAGAGCGGGCCGAGCTGCGCGGCAAGCGCGATCGGAAGCGGCTCCGCGCCGCCCAGCAGCTCGATCACCGCGTCCTCGACGCGCGCGCTGCGCACGCTCCAGCTCCACGGGCGCGCGGGCTCCGCCGACTCCTGCGCGGCCGCAGCCTCGGGCGCCTCGCGCGCCGCGAGCGCCAAGACCGGCGTCTCCGTTCCGGCTGCGACGGCGACGCGCGCGCCGACCAGTGCGAGCTCCGAGACGACGGCGCGCTGCTGCGCGAGGTCGAGCTCGTCGAGCGCGACCGCGAGCCGCGCGAAGCCGAGCGCCGGCCGCTCGAGCGCCGGCACCCGGATCGCGAGATCCGAGAGCGACGCCGTGCCGCCGAGCGCGTGGACGCCGCCGGGCTCGAAGCGGTGCTCGATCTCCGCGTCGAGCGTGCCCTCGAGAGCGCTCCAGCCGAAGCGCGTGAGGTAGACGCGCAGATCCCCGATCGGCAGCTTCGCGAGCCGGAGCCTCGTGTGCGCGCCGGGACCTCCGGGGTGCTGCGCGACCTCCGCAGCGAGGGCGATCGAGCCCTCGCCGAGCTGCGCCTGGAGCGCGATGCGCCCCGTCTCCGCCTCCCTCGGCTCGACGCGCAGCGCGAGCTGCTGCGCCGAGAGGTCCTCGAGCGCGAGCTCGAAGTGCTGCGGCTCGGCACCGACCGTGTGGTCCCGGAACAGCACGCGGCCGTCGCGCAGCGCGATGCGCTCGGCCGCGTAGGACAGGCCGAGCGGCTCGGAGTCCGCGGGCTCGGGCGCCGGCGCGGCATCGCCCTGCACCGGCTTCGGCAAGAGCAGTCCGTCGGCCAGCCGGTCGAGCCGCAGCGCGAAGCCCTCGAGCTCGAACTCCTCGAGCTCGATCGTCTTGTCGAAGAGCGCGAGCCAGCGGATCTGCGTCCAGAGCCTCCGGGCCTCGAAGAGCGGCGCTGCCGCGGGCGCCGGCGCGGCGCCCTCGGCGCCGGGAGCGGGCAGCTCGTCGACGTGGACCTCGAGCCCGTGCAGCGTCACACCGCCGCGAAGCAGCGAGAGGTCGAGATCGGCGAGCGCGATGCGGCCGACCAGCGCGGCGTCGGCCTCCGAGACGAGCACGGCGCGCAGCAGCTCCGGGAGCGCGATCCGCGCGAGCAGCGCGAGCGCGGCGAGGGCGAGCAGGACCCGGTTCCGCGGCCGGCGCAGCGCGCGAGCGAGGGATCCGGCATCGGGGAGCTCCACCTCGCGTAGGATACCGGCCATGAAGCACCCCCTTCCCGCTCTGGCGCTGCTGCTCCCGCTCGCCGCGGCGCCGCTCTCGGAATCGACCGCCGCCAGGGGCCTGAAGGACGCGCTGCGCCTCGCGACCGAGCGCGCCGTCGCGAGCACCTCGCGGGCGGGCGGCTTCCTCGACGACCCGGCGATCCGGATCGGGCTTCCGGGCGCGCTCTCGTCGGTCGCGACCGCGCTGCGCGGCATCGGCATGGGCGCGCAGGTCGACGAGCTCGAGCTCGCGATGAATCGCGCTGCGGAAAAGGCCGCGCGCGAGGCGACGCCCGTCTTCGCCGACGCGATCTCGCAGATGAGCTTCGCGGACGCGGGCGGGATCCTGCGCGGCGGCGACACCGCCGCGACCGAGTACTTCGAGAAGACGACGAGCGAGCCGCTGCGCGCGCGCTTCGCCCCGATCGTCGGCCGGGCGATGGAGGGCGCCGGCGTCGGCAGGCTCTACGAGCAGCTGATCGGCCGCTACACGTCGGCCGTGCCCTTCGCCCGCGCCCCGAGCCTCGACCTCGACGCCTACGTCACCGAGCAGACGCTCGCGGGCCTGTTTCGCGTCGTCGGGGAGGAGGAGAAGAAGATCCGCAGCAACCCCGCCGCGCGCGCGACCGACCTCCTGAAGCAGGTCTTCGGACGCTAGGCCTTCCGGGCGCTCAGTCCGGGCTCGCCGCGAGCGCGGCGCGCGTCTGCGCGATGCTCGCGCGCAGGATGCCCGTCTCGCTCGTGTTGTCGAAGCTCTTCACCGCGGCGTCGAGCAGCCGCTCGAGGATCGCGAGCCGCAGCCGGAGCGCCGCTCCGGGCTCGGGGCCCGCGGCCTTCGCGACGTCGAGCAGCCGCAGCGCCTCGAGCTCGTCGCCGCGCTCGAAGCGCTCGCGCGCGCGCGCGACGACGCGCGCGCTGCCGCCCGCGAGCGCGACGAGATCCGGATACACCTGCCGCGCGGGCACCGCGTAGAGATCGGCGACGTCCTCGAAGTAGTACCAGCCCGCGAGCAGCTCCCAGATCGCGCGCACGTTCCAGGAGACCTTGCCGTGCCCCTGCGTGATCTCGAGCTCGGGCGGCAGCCGCACCGTCCGCATCAGCTCGTGGACGCTCTTGCCCGCGTTCATGCCCTTCACGGTCTCGGCGTAGACGTAGCGGACGCCGTCGCGCATGACCTCGAGCGTCTTCGCGATGTACTCCCGGCCGCGGATCGGGTCGAAGTGGGCGGGCAGCAGGAGGCTCGGACGCAGCGCGATCACGCGGTCGAGCGCGTTGGCGTAGCCGATCGGATCGCGCAGCTTCTCGCCGCGGACCGTGTACAGGTTCGGCACCATCGGGTACAGACAGCCGTAGAAGTCGCCCGTGAGCAGGATCGCGTGGTCCGGCAGCCAGAGCAGGAGCGCATCCTCGCCCTCGGCGCTGTTCTCGGCCGCGATCGCCTCGAAGCGGATCCCGCCGACCTCGAAGGCGTAGGCCTGGTCGACGTCGACCGTGCGCGTCGGGACGACGCTGCGGAACTCCGCGACCTGGCCGCGCTCGTGCACCGGGTAGAGCGTGCCGCTGCGCACGCGCCAGAGATACTCGTCGGTGTCGCCGTAGATCTTGTTGGTGTAGGCGTAGCGCTCGTGCGCGACGAGCTCGGCACCCGCCGCGAGCGCGGACTTCCAGGCGGCGAGGCCTCCGTTGTGGTCCGCGTGCGCGTGCGAGACCACGACCTGCGTCGTCGGCCGATCGGTCTCCGCGAGCAGCAGGTCGCGCTGCTGCACCGACTGCCAGGTCACGCCCGTGTCGTAGACGACGTTTCCGGCGGGCGTGCGGATCAGGAACACGTTGCCGATGCCGCGCGCCATCGAGATGAAGTCGTTGATCCTGACGAGCTCGACCGGCGCCCTCTCGAGATCGCGCGCGCGGTAGGGAACGTCCTTCGGCACGGCGATCTCGGCCGCCGCGCCCGGCGGCGCCGCCTGCGCAAGATCCCCCCCGGACACGCATGCGAGCGCGAGAGACAGCGCCAGTCGATTTCGGTTCATGCTCGTCCCCCTGGGCACGTGATGATGCTCCCGGCGCGGGGCGCGCGCGTCGAGCGTCCATTCGAACCCGACTCCGCGCCCCTCCGGACGGCGGCCGCTGGGCCGAGCGCGCGGGCTAGCCCAGACCAGCGCGATAGGGCGAGCGCGAGTAGTTCTGGAGCCCGAGCACGACGAGCAGCCGGCCGAAGCCCAGGTACTGGCCGATCAGCATGCCGAGCTCGAGCAGCTGCGGGTCGCTGAACTCGGCGCGCAGGCGCGCGAGGAAGGCGTCGTCGATGGCGAGGTGATCCGTCGCGAAGCGCCTGGCGAACTCGATCGCGAGGCGCTCGCGCGGCGTGAAGCGCTGCTGCTCGGGCGGCAGGTCGAGCTGCGCGATCGTCGCCTCGTCGAGGCCCTCGCGCTCGGGCTGCGCATAGCGCGCCATGCCGCACGCGCCGAGGCAGCCGTTCCGGCGCGCGATCTCGAGCCGCGCGAGCTCCTTGATGCGCGCCTCGACCACGCCGTGCTCGTGCGCCGGATGGTAGAAGGCGAAGTAGCGCTCGAAGAGCTCGGGCAGGTGCGCCATCACGCCGTTCAGCGCGGGGTCGCGCCCGGCGGCCTCGTCCTTCTCGAGCTGGCGCCGCAGCGCGGGTGCGAGCCGATCGCGCGGAACCGGGTCGATGCGTGCCATTCGGATTGCTCCTCGCGCTAGTGCTGGGGACCGCGCACCACGCGACCCGGGCGCGCTCCGGTGTCCGCGCCATCGCGGAAGGTGAGCTCGCCCGCGACGAGGGTCGCGCGGTAGCCGCTCGCGCGCTGCACGACGCGCGCGGCGCCGGTCGGCAGGTCGCGCGCGATCTCGGGCAGCTCGAGGCGCAGGCCCGCGAGGTCGATCAGGTTCAGGTCGGCGCGCTTGCCGGGCGCGACCACGCCGCGGTCGCCGAGCCCGTAGAGCTCCGCCGGGTCGCGCGTGAGCAGGCGCACGGCCTCTTCGAGCGGGAGCTTCGGCCCGCGCGCGCGGTCGCGCACCCAGTGCTGGAGCAGATAGGTCGGCAGGCTCGCGTCGCAGATCATCGAGCAGTGCGCGCCGCCGTCGGCGAGGCCGACCACGGTCGCGGGGTGGCGCATCATCTGCCCGATCGCGTCGAGGCTGCCGTCCTTGTAGCCCGAGAAGAAGACGTGCAGGAAGCCCGGCCGGCCGGCCTCGAGATCGCGCGCGAGGTCGCACATCAGCTCGTAGACCAGCGCCTCCGGATCCCGCCCCTCGCGCCGCGCGCGCGCGGCGATCGACTCCTCGGGGTCCGGCTCGAAGACCGGCCCGCGGTCGAGCGGGAAGGTCGTGTCGAGGCTGTTGCGCAGCATGCGCATCGAGGTGCGGTCGTGCCCGGCCTCGGAGAGGATCGCCGCGCGCGTCGCGGGCTCGCGCAGGCGTTGCACGCGCTCGGGCAGCGGCAGCCGCGCGATCGCGCGGTAGCTGGGCCGGTCGGCGAAGGGATTGAAGGTCTCCCAGCTCATCAGCAGGCCCGCGGGACGGCCCGACACCTGTGGCACGAGCCGCGCGCCCTGCGCGTTCGCGCGCTCGGTCTGCTCGAGGATCTGCTGCCAGTGCCGGGGCTGGGTCTGGATCTGCGCGAGCGTGAAGGTGATCGCGCGCCCGGTCTCGAGGCTGAGCCGGCGGTAGAGCTCGACCTCGCGCGGCGGCGCCGCGGGGTCTTCGCCCATGGCGCCGGAGGGCACGACCTCGACGATGCCGCTGCCGGCCGCGTCGAGCGCGCGGACCAGCGCGCGCAGCTCGTCCTCGCTCGCGAAGGTGCCCGGCACCGGCTCGCCGTGGATCGAGGTGTGCAGCGGCAGCCGGTTGCTCGAGAAGGCCAGCGCGCCCGCGCCGACGCCGTCGCGCACGATCGCGGCCATCGCGCGCAGGTCGTCGGCCGTGGCGGGCTCGTTGCGCGCGCCGCGCTCGCCCATCACGTAGGCGCGCACGGCGCCGTGCGGCACCTGGGCGGCGACCGAGACGGCGCGCGGGAGCCGCTCGAGCGCGTCGAGGTACTCGGGGAAGGACTCCCAGTCCCAGCGGATCCCCTCCGAGAGCGCGCTGCCGGGGATGTCCTCGACGCCCTCCATGAGCTCGATCAGCCACTGCCGGCGCGCGGGCTCCGCGGGCGCGAAGCCGACGCCGCAGTTGCCCATCACGAGCGTCGTCACGCCGTGCCACGCGGAGGGACCTAGCACCGGGTCCCAGGTCGCCTGGCCGTCGTAGTGGGTGTGGACGTCGACGAAGCCGGGGGTCACGACGGCCCCCCGGGCATCGAGGCAGCTGCGCGCCTGGCCGGGAGGAATGCTCCCCGCCGGCTCGATGCCGCGGATGCGGCCCTCTGCGATCACGAGATCCGCGGGGCGGGGCGGGTCCCCCGTGCCGTCGACGAGGGTCCCGTGGCGGATCAGGAGGTCCATCGCAATCCTCTCGTGCGGCGCGGCGCGGCGCGGCGCGCGCTGCGGCGAGCGTATCACGCGCCGGGGAGGGACCGGATTGCAGGATCACCGCTACTCCTTCGAGGTCGACGGCACGCCCCAGGAGATCTGGCCGATGTTCTGGCAGCGGCGCAACGTCGAGCACGGCGACACCCGGATCGAGATCCTGCACAAGGGCGACGAGCTCGGAAACGGGCTCGTCCGCCACTGCTGGTTCCGGGTGCCGAAGTACCTGCTCTCGGGCGGCGTCGGCCAGTCCTGGGAGTGGCTCACCGAGGTGCGGCCCTGCGAGTCGTGGCGCTACGACGCGGTCGGCAAGCCGCTCTGGTCGCAGGCCTCCGGCTGGACCCGGCTCGAGGACCTCGGCAACGGCCGCACCCGCGTGCACTTCCGCGAGACCTATCACGTCTTCAACCCGATCCTGCGCTTCCTGCTCGAAGAGCGGGTCCACCGCTTCATCTCGAAGGACAACGATCGGCTGATCCAGCGCGCGATCGAGGAGCACATCCGGCGCCTGCGCAGCAAGCGCTCCGAGAAGGCTGCCCGGCCCGGACAGACTGCGCGAGTCGCGACGAGCTAGGCGCTGCGACCCGCGCGGGAGGAACGGCGATGCGCCCTTTCCGAAGCTCGTAGCGGCCCTGCTCCTCTGCCTGCCTGCCCCGCTCGCGGCCCGCGAGGCCCTCGCGGACAACGTCGCGAGCATCAGCGGAGCGACGATCCGGCTGCTGCCCCAGCCCTTCCCCGGCCCGCCCGGCAGCGACCCGGTGCCGCTCGACGTCGACCCGAACAACCCGCCCGACGACGTCACCGACTACTCGATCCCGCCCGGCAGCGTCGCGGAGATCCGCGTCTCGGCGGTCTCCTCGGCCAACGGCCAGGTGCCCGTGCTGTACGTGCTCGACGACGACAGCCACGAGGCGCTGCGCGGCGCCGACGACCTGCTCGACGAGCGGCCGATCTTCTTCGTGGGCGCCGGCATGCCCTTCGAGCTCAGCCTCTACATCGACTGCACCGCGGGCCCCAACGAGATCGGCGGCTTCGAGCAGAGCGGCGAGCAGAGCGCGGAGGTCTACGTCCGGGACGGAGCGATCCGCATCCCGGCAGACCGGGACCTCGGCGGGGGCAGGCAGCAGAAGTCCTGGTGGAAGATCGACTGCGACAAGCAGACGAGCCTGACCCTCGGGCCCCAGGGCGGCCAGATCGACGCTCCCTGGGGCGACTCGCTGCACGTGCCCCCGGGCGCCCTGAGCGCCGACACGCAGATCCGGATGGCCAACATGTTTCCGCTCGCGCACGTGGAGAACGTGCCGCCGGGCAGCCTGTCGATCTCCGAGGCCCAGGCGCTCGAGCCCGACGGCCTCGCGCTCGAGGTCCCGGCCCTGCTGGTCTTCAAGTACACGCAGGAGGAGGTCGGCGAGAACGCCGACGAGAGCACGCTCGCCGTCTACCGCTACGACGCGGGCTCAACGCAGTGGCTCCCGCTGCACGGCGCGAGCGTGGATCCGGAGCAGGACCTGCTCTCGGTCCCGATCGCCGCGCTCGGCACCTACGGCTTCGCGGCCGCGAGGCCGCCCGCGCTGCCGGCGCTGCCGCTCGCGGGGCTCGCGCTCGGCGCGCTCGCGATCGCCGCGGGCGCCGCGCGGCTCAGGTCCGGCCGCCCGCCGCGCTGAGCTCGACCGGAATTCCGTTCAGCACCGAGGTGCCCGAGAGCGGGTCGAGCGCGCGCGCGTCGGCGAGCCGGTTGCTGTTCACGCCGGGGTTCTTCGCCGCGACCTCGAGCCGCGCGCCGGGCGCGTCGTGGCCCCAGCCGTGCGGCAGGCTCACGACGCCCCGCGCGATCCCGGAGCTGAGCTCGACCGTCGCGACGAGCTCGCCCGCGCGCGAGCGCAGGCGCGCCTCCGCGCCGTCCGCGAGGCCGCGCGGCGCGGCATCGTCGGGGTGCACGAGCAGCGTGCAGCGCGGCCGGCCCTTCGCGAGCACCGGCAGGTTGTGCATCCAGGAGTTGTTCGAGCGCAGCTGGCGGCGCCCGATCAGCACGAGCTCCGGCTGCGGCTCGCCGAGCAGGGCCTCGAGGCGCTCGAGGTCCCGGAGCAGCAGCTCGGGCGCGAGCTCGATGCGGCCGCTCGGCGTCCGCAGCAGCTCGGGCAGCCGCGGCTCGAGCGCGCCGAGGTCGATCCCGTGCGGCGCGGCCTCGAGCTGCGCGAGCGTCAGTCCCTCGCGCGCGCCGAAGGCGTCGCCGTAGGGCCCCGTGCGCAGCGCGAGGTCGATCAGGCGCTCGGGTCCCCGGCGCGGCGCGAGCGCCGCGAGGATCTCGGCGGGCTCGCGGCCGTGGATCGGCGAGCCCTGCGCCGCGGTCGCGGCCCGCGCGCGCAGGCCCGCGGCGAGGTCGTCGAGCGCCGCGACGTCCGCGCGCGCTCCCTGCCCGAGCAGGATCCCGGTCAGGCGCAGCAGGATCTGCCACTCGGGCATCGCATCTCGCGCGAGCGGAAACACCGGCGGCGAGTAGCGCGCGGCGTTGCGGTAGCCGAACTGCGGGAACACGACGTCGAAGTGGCTCTGCTCGAGCGGCGAGGGGCCCGGCAGGACCACGTGCGCGTGCCGCGTCGTCTCGTTCAGATAGGGATCCACGCTGAGCATGAAATCGAGGCCCGCGAGCGCGCGCTCGAGCCGCGCGCTCCCGGGCGCGCTGCGCGCGGGATTGCCCGCGATCGTGAGCAGCGCGCGCACCTGGCCCGCGCCCGGCGTCTCGATCTCCTCGGCCAGCACGGCGGCCGGGAACTCGCCCAGCACTTCCGGCGCGCCGCTCACGCGGCTCCTGTGCCGGTGCAGGCGCAGCCCGCTGCCGCGACCGGGCGGGCCCTGGGTGTTCGCCGCGAAGGCCGCCGCCTTCGGAAACAGCGCGCCGCCCTCGCGGTCGAGGTTGCCGGTCAGGATGTTCAGCACGTCGACGAGCCAGCTCGCGGTCGTGCCGAAGGCGGTCGTCGTGGTGCCGATGCGCGCGTAGACCGCCGCGCGCGGCGCGTCCGAGAGCTCGCGCGCGAGGCGCTCGATCTCGCGGGCCGGGACGCCGCAGCGCGCGGCGACGCGCGCGGGCGCGAAGGGCGCGAGCGCGGGCGCGAGCCGCTCCTCGCCCGCGCACCACTGCGCGAGGCGGCCGAGCCGCACGCGGCCCTCGGCGAAGAGCCAGTGCGCGATCGCGGCGAGCAGCAGCGCGTCCGTCCCGGGCCGGATCGGGAGATGCCGATCCGCGACCGCGGCGGTCTCGCTGCGCCGCGGATCGACCACCACGAGCCTGCCGCCGCGCGCGCGCAGCCGCCGCGCGCGGCCGCGGAAGTCGGGCACCGTGTAGAGGCTGCCGTTCGAGACGAGCGGGTTCGCGCCGAGCAGCAGCAGGTAGTCGCAGCGGTCGATGTCGGGGACCGGCACGCTGGTCGAGGTGCCGAAGAGGAGCCCGCAGGCGACCTGCTTCGGGAGCTGGTCGAGTGTGCTCGCGCTGAAGCGGTTGCGGGTGCGGAAGGCGGTCTGCAGCGCGTTCGCGTAGAGCATCGTCGCGGTGTTGTGCACGGTCGGGTTGCCGAGGTAGATCGCGAGCGCATCGGGGCCGTGGGCGTCGAGGATCGGCCGCAGACCGCGCTCGATCGCCTCGAAGGCCTCGTCCCAGCCGACGGACTCGTGGCGCCCGTCGCGGCGCAGCAGCGGCGCGCGCAGCCGGTCCGGGTCCGCGTCGAGGTCGCGCAGCGCGACGGCCTTCGGGCACACGAAGCCCGCGCTGAACACGTCCTGCGCGTCGCCGCGGATCGCGGCGACCAGGCGCCCGCGCAGCTCGAGCTCGAGCCCGCAGGTGGCCTCGCAGAAGGGGCAGATGCGCAGGCGGGTCGCGGTCTCGCTCTCGCTCATGGGGCCTCCTCGCGGTCGCGCCGCGCAGTATAGGCGCGCCGCTAGTCGAGGGCCCGGGTGAGCCGGGTCACCGACGCGCGATTGGCCCTCCCCTAGCCTCACCGCGTGCAGCTCCGAGGTCGCGGACGGGTCCCGGGAGCTCGCGCGCCGACGAGGGACCCGTGCACGCCCCGAAGCCGCTCTGCGCTCCCCATCCCCTCCTCTCGCAGCTGCGCGCGGCGCGCGCGCTGGCGCTCCTGACCGCGCTCTCGGCGCTGCTGCCGGGCTGCGAGCTGCGGGGCTCGGGCAGGACCCGGCCGCCGCCGCCGGCCGAGCCGCCGCCCGCGCTGCCCGCGGCGCGCTCGCTCTCGCCGCTCTTCGAGCTGCTCCCGCGCAGCGAGTACGCGCGCCTCGCGCCGCCGGTCGCGGGCCTGCCGAGCCCGATCGCGGACGCGGACTTCGCGGCCGCGGCGGCCCCGGTCTCGGCTGCCGACAAGCTCGCGGAGCTCGGCCGGCAGATCGCCGAGGAGCGCGGCCAGTCGGCTCCGCTCGAGCTGATCCCGCGCGCCGAGGACCGCGAGCGCGCGCAGCGGATCCCCTTCCGCGGCAATCCGAGCGACCTCGCGCTCGCCGAGGTCGCCGGCGAGACGCGCGCCTTCGTGCCGCTCGGCGGCGACCTGATGACGCCCGGCAACGAGGTCGCCGCGCTGCGCCTCGGCGGCGCCGGACCCGAGCTGCTCGCGCGGATCCGCGTCGGTGTGCGCCCGCAGCAGCTCGCGGTGGACCCGGCCGGGCTCGTCTACGTCTGCAACCAGTACTCGAACTACCTCTCCGTGATCGATGCCGGGCGCGCCGCGCTGCTCGCCGAGGCCGGAGCGCCCGCGCGCATCGCGACCGACTTCCACTGCAGCGACGTGGCGCTCGTGCTGCCCGCGGCCGCGAGTGCGACGCCCGACCGCCGCGACCTCTACGTCGCGAACCGCTGGCGCCAGAGCGTGCTGCACTACCGGATCGAGCTGCGCCGCGACGCGCAGGGCGCCGTCACGGGCATCCGCCAGGACCCCGCGAGCGGCGCGCCCGCGGCCGAGATCCGCGGCGTCGGCCAGAGCCCGACGCGCCTCGTCGCCGACCCCGGGACGGGCTCGCTCTACGCGCTCTCGTGGCGCGGCGGCGACGTCGCGCGCATCGACCTCGCGTCGCGCGAGGTGCGCGCGCGCTTCGCCGCGGGCGCTCCCGCGATCGACCTCGCGCGCATCGGCGCGCGCGTCTTCGTCGCGACCACGATGCCCGACCGCGGCCTCCTCGCGGGCAGCGAGCCCGCGCTCCCGCCCGAGGTGCTCGCCGCGCCCCTCGAGCTCGCGGGCCTCGACGGCCAGCGCCACGTCGCGCACCCGGGCGCGCGCTTCGATGCGACGCGCAGCTACAACTTCGAGGACGTCCGCAGCGGGCTCTTCCAGCTCGCGGCCGACCTCGCCGACCCCGCGCCGCTCTACTTCACCGACGACGTCTCCCCGGAGCCCGGCTTCGCGGCCGCGCAGAAGCTGCTCGCGGGCGCGCTGCCGCAGGCGCTCGTGCGCAGTGCGGCGGGCGATCGCCTCTACCTCGCGCTCGGCGGCTCGGACCTGGTGCAGGAGCTGCGCGTCGACGCGGCGGCTCCCGGCGCGGCGCTCGCGGCCTCGCGCAGCTTCGCGACGCGCGAGCGCCCCTACGCGCTCGCGCTCGACGAGGCGCGCGGAGTGCTCCTCGTGGTCGGCTGGGGCAGCGAGCGCCTCGAGCTCTTCGACCTCGCGAGCGGCGCGCGCCTGGCCGAGGTGGACCTCGGCTACGCCGAGCCCGCGTATCCCGCGACGCTCGTCGAGCGCGGCGAGCGCCGCTTCTACGACGCGTCGTGGTCGAACAACGGGCGCAAGAGCTGCGCGCACTGCCACTTCGACGAGCTGATCGACGACGGCGTGCCCTACGCGAACGGCGCGACGGCGCCGACCGCGCTGCACCGGGTCAAGCCGAACCACAACCTGCTCACGACCGACTCCTACTTCTGGAACGGCTCCTTCGCGCACGGCAGCTACCGCAGCCTCGCCTTCGCCGCGCAGACGCGCGTGAACTGCGAGCTCGTGCTCTTCGGCATGGTCGAGGGGCCCGGCTCGGATCCCGCGCTGCGCGTCGGCGATCCGAACAACCGCTTCACGGACGGCCGCGACGCGGACTGCCGGCCAGAGGCCAGCGCGCCGGGCGGACTGCCGGCGAACTTCGACGCCGCGCCCGAGGGCGGCGCGGCGATCGCCGCGGTGATCGCGGCCCAGAAGCGGGTCGCCGAGGCGCAGATCGTGGCCGCGACGGGCCTCTCCGCGGACGCGCTCGCGCGCGAGATCGACCTCTACGCGGCCGCGGAGCTGCGCCTGCCGCCGAACCCGGACGCGCAGCTCCTCGCGCAGGGCGCGCTCGCCGGCGCCGAGCGCGACGAGCTCGAGCGCGGCCGCGCGCTCTTCGCGAGCGCGGGCTGCGCGGGCTGCCACCTGCCGGACGACCCGCGCCACCCCTTCAGCAACGGCGAGGAGCGCGGCGCGGGCGCGGACTGGGCCGCGCGCTTCGCGGCGCGCTATGCGGACGACGCGCGCGTCCTCGCCGCGCTGCCGGGCGGGCTGCCGGCCGCCTTCACGGACGCGATCCGCACGCGCTTCGCGTCTCCCGAGATCAACGTGCACCTCGACCCGATCGACTTCTTCACGCCCTTCTGCTTCGATGCGGCGAGCTGCCTGGCCTTCGAGGACCCGCTGCTCGCGGCAGACGAGGCCGAGGAGACGCGCCGCCTCGAGCGGCTGCTGCGCTTCAATCTCGCGGACCCGCAGCGCGGCTTCGTGCCGGGCAACCTGCGCGGCAACCCCGCGGCGAACGTGCCCTCGCTGCGCGGCGTCTGGACGCAGACGAACCTGCTGCACCACGGGCTCGCGCGCTCGCTGCGCGAGGCGATCCTGGCTCCCGGCCATCCCGCGCTCGCGCCCGGCGAGCGCGGCTACGCGGTCGATGCGGCCGGCCGCGTGGACCGCCACGGATTCACGAGCGCGCTCGACGCGGCCGAGCTCGCGGCGCTCGAGCGCTACGTGCGCAGCCTCGAGTAGCGCGCAGCCCGAAGCGGGGACGCGGGAGCTCCGCCGCGCGCCCGCGCGGCCGCGGGTTATGCTGGCGGAGGATCGGCCCTGCGGGAGGCGGCATGCGCGGAAGCGGATCGGGCCTGCACTGGCTCTGCGCCGCGCTCGGCGCGGCGCTCGCGGCGCCCGCGGCGTCCCAGCCCTACGAGGTCACCGAGACGCGCGAGCCCTGCGCGTCGCACGAGCCGCTGCGCCAGGCTTTCTTCGGCGACCTGCACGTCCACACCTCGCGCTCCTTCGACTCCTACCTCTTCGAGAACCGCAACGAGCCGCGCGCGGCCTACGCGTTCGCGAAGGGCGCGCCGATCGGCCTCGCGCCCCTCGACCCGCAGGGCAACCCGACGCGCGAGCTCAGCCTGCGCCGCCCCCTCGATTTCGCGGCCGCGACCGACCACTCCGAGCTGATCGGCGAGACCTCGATCTGCACCACGCCGAGCCACCCGCTCTACGGCGTCCCCGCCTGCAACACCTTCCGGAACAACCCGACGGCCGCGTTTGCGCTCTTCGGCAGCGGCCTCGCCGCGACCCCGCCCGAGCGCCTGACCTTCTGCGGCCCGAACGGCGGGATCTGCCTGGCCGAGGCGAGCGCGGTCTGGACCGACATCCAGGCCGCCGCCGAGGAGCACTACGACCGCAGCGCCGCCTGCGGCTTCACGACCTTCGTCGCCTACGAGTGGACCGGCTCGCCGGACGGCGACACGCTGCACCGCAACGTCTTCTTCCGGAACGAGTCGGTGCCCCTGCGGCCGATCAGCGTCTTCGAGCAGAGCACGCCCGAGAGCCTCTGGGGCGCGCTCGCGAGCGACTGCCTCGACGCGGGCAGCGGCTGCGACGCGCTCGCGATCCCGCACAACCCGAACCTGAGCGGCGGCCGCGCCTTCGATCCGCTGGGCTCCGACGGCCTGCCGATGACGGCCGAGGAGGCCGCGCTGCGCATCGCGCTCGAGCCGCTGGTCGAGCTGCTGCAGCACAAGGGCAACTCGGAGTGCCGCACCGGCGTCGACAGCGCGGACGAGCTCTGCGACTTCGAGATCGACGCGACCGGCGCGCCGGCCGCGGATCCGCCGCTCGGCTACGTGCGCAACGCGCTCAAGCAGGGCCTCGTGCTCGGGCGCTCGCTCGGCGTGAACCCCTTCGCGCTCGGCTTCGTCGCCGCGACCGACACGCACAATGCGATCCCGGGCGCGACCGAGGAGGACGCCTTCCTCGGGCACGTCGGCGACATCGACGACGAGGCGAGCGAGCAGCTCGCGGCGACCACGCGGCGCTACAGCCCGGGCGGGCTGAGCGTGCTCTGGGCCGAGGAGAACGCGCGCGACTCGCTCTTCTCCGCGCTGCGCCGCCGCGAGTCCTACGCCACGAGCGGCACGCGCCCGCAGCTGCGCTTCTTCGGCGGCTACGCCTATCCGGACGCGCTCTGCAGCCAGCCCGACTTCGCGGCGCAGGGCTATGCGGGCGGCGTGCCGATGGGCGGCACGCTCGGCGCCTCGCTCGGCACGCCGCCGCGCTTCGCGGTCTCGGCGCTGATGGACCCCGGCAGCCCCGGCTTTCCGGGCACGCCGCTGCAGCGGATCCAGATCGTGAAGGGCTGGCTCGACGCGCAGGGCGTCGCGCACGAGGCGGTCTACGACGTCGCGGGCAGCGCGGACAACGGCGCCAGCGTCGATCCCGCGACTTGCGAGATCAGCGGCGCGAGCGCGACCTCGCTCTGCAGCGTCTGGCCGGACCCCGACTTCGATCCGTCCGAGCCGGCCTTCTACTACGCGCGCGTGCTCGAGAACCCGAGCTGCCGCTGGAGCCAGCGCGTCTGCAACGCGAACGGCGTGAGCTGCGCGCTCGGCGCTCCGCCCGGCCTCGAGGCCTGCTGCGACGGCTCGATCCCCGCAGTGGTCCAGGAGCGCGCGCTGAGCTCGCCGATCTGGCACGTCCCGGTGCCGCCATTGCCCGCGAGCCCGGCGTGGTCGCTCTGGCTCGCCGCCGCCGCGCTGCCGCTCGCCGCCGCCGCGCTCTTCGGCGCGCTCAGCCGCGCGCGAGCGCCTTCAGGGTCGCGAGCGAAGGCGTGAAGAAGTGCGCGCCCGAGACCGCGCGCGTGTACTCCATCAGGCGGTCGTGCAGCCCGTCGCCCGACGTGCCGAGCATCCGCGCGAGCATCTCCATGGGGATCGCGAGATCCCGCGTGTAGGCGAGGAAGAAGAGCCCGGCCTCGCCGGCGCGCGCGTAGGGAAAGCTGTGGCGCAGGATCTCCAGCTCCACGCCATCCCGCTCGATCGCGGTCCGCGCGATGTGCGCGTCCTGCGGCTTGCGCGCGTCCGAGAGCTCGAGCGAGTCGCGCTTGCGGCGGCCGATCACCTTCTCCTGCTGCGGGACCCGGAGCCCGGCCCAGCGCGCGAGGTCGTGGACGTAGCGCTGGGTGAATGCGTAGCTGCCGCCCGCGAAGCGCGCGTCCTCCCGCCCGATCAGCGCCGCGGCCGCGCGCGCCCTGCCCTTCGGGTTCTCGGTGCCGTCGATGAAGCCGGTCAGATCGCGCGAATCGAGGTAGCGGAAGCCGTGCACCTCCTCCTCGACCCGGACCGCGCCGCCTAGCGCGCTCTGCGCGCACAGCGAGAGCTCGACGTTCAGGTCCTCGCGCCTCGAGTGCAGGTGCAGCAGCAGGTCGCCGCCCGTCGCGGGCGCCCTCCCGCCGGGTCCCGAGAGCGCGCGGAAGGGGCGCAGCGCGGCCGGGCGCGCGCGCGGCGAGAGCCGGTCCCAGAGCCCGGGTCCGAGCGAGAGCGCCGACGCGAGCTTCGCGCGCGGGTCGAGCGCGGCAACCTTCGCCGCGAGCGCGGGCAGCTGCGCGAGCGCCCGCGCGAGCGCGAGCGGAGCCGCGCCGGGATCGGCGCGCAGGATCAGGAAGAGCGCCGAGGGACCGGGCTCGGGCAACAGCGCGGACTGCGGCGGACGCATGCGGCGACCTCCCCCTTCA
>Ga0187893_10000365_pt1 | contig 117874 bp, 111 predicted proteins | sample MA1701074metaG_FD_139574 | JGI IMG/M metagenome (GOLD analysis project Ga0187893, IMG submission 139574) | White microbial mat communities from a basaltic lava cave in the Kipuka Kanohina Cave System on the Island of Hawaii, USA - MA170107-4 metaG ...
AGGTGCGCGCGATCGACGTGGGGGCGCTCGAGTCGGGCGGGGACGAGCCGGGCGACGACGAGCCCGGCGACCGCGAGGTGCTCCGCGTGCGCGTCCGGGCGCGCGTGAAGTCGAAGTGGGGCGACGTGAAGCGCACGCTCCGGCGCGTCACTGGCGAGTGGCTCCCGACCGAGGCCTGCGTCGAGTGGGTCGCCGCGGAGGTGCTCCCGACGCTCGGGCGGGAGGTGGATCCCGGGGAGCCCGCGCCCCTCGCGCGCCGGGTCCGGACGGCCGCGACCGACTCCGAGGACGGCTCCGGGCCAACGCTGCCGCCGGCCGCAGCGGCCACCGCCTCACCCTTCGTCGCGTCGCTCGTCGCGGGCCTCGACGGGGCGGACGCGCGTGAGCTCGACCGGCGTCTCTGCCGGGCGGCGGCACTCGAGCGGGGCCTGCTCGCCCGCCTCGGCCCGCTGCTCCTCGCGTTCGCCGATCTCCGCGGGCCCCTTCAGCTCGGCTTCCGCAGCCTCGATGCCTACGCCCGCGAGCGGCTCGGGATGTCGCCGCGCAAGGCCCGCGCGCTCCTCCGGCTCGAGCGCGCCTGCACGCTCGCGCCGGTGCTCGGAGCCGCCTGGCGCGAGGGGAGGATCACCGGCTCGCAGGCGTTCGCACGGGTGCCTCTCTTCCTCGCTCCGGGCTCCGAGCCCTTCCATGCCGCGTGGATCGAGCGCACGGCCGAGGTGACGGTGCGCCGCCTCGAGGACGACGTGGAGCACGCGCTCGTCGCCGGCGCCTTCGATCCAGCGCTCCTGCCGGATCTGCCTCGGCTCGAGCCTTCGGACCCGGGCGACCTCCCTGATCCGCTCACTCTCCCCGAGGGTGTGCAGATCGGTGCGCGACCCATGGCCCGCGAAGAGACGGACGTCTGGGTCGCGAACGTGCCCGCGGACGTCGCGCGGCTCTTCCGCGCCTGCCTCTGCTCGGTCGCGCGGCGCCTCGGCGCGAGCCCGGGCCGCGCCCTCGAGGCGATGTCCGAGCACGCGGTCGCGAGCTGGTGGGTGCCGACGCCGCGCGCGTATCGCGTCTTCGCGCGCGACGGCTTCCGCTGCACGGTGCCGGGCTGCACGTCGCAGCGGAACCTCCCGCGCACCACGTGCTGTTCCGCTCGGCGGGCGGGAGCGACGACCTCGCCAATCTGACCACGCTCTGCGCCGCGCATCACCAGCGCGGTGTGCACGAGGGCGTGATCCGCATCTCCGGCCGCGCGCCGGGGTCTAGCCGGCGACCAACCCCAGCACCGTCTCGAGCGCGCCGAAGAGCTCGTCCTCGGGGATGTTCAGCGCGGGGAAGAGGCGCAGCACGTTGCCGGCCGTGACGTTCACGAGCACGCCCTCGGCGAGCGCGCGCTTCGGGAGCGTCGCGGCGGCCTCGGCGTCGGCCAGCACGAGGCCCACGAGGAGGCCGCGGCCGCGCGCGCCCTTGGTGAGGCCCGGGTTCGCCTCGGCGAAGGCGCGGAGCCGCCCGAGGAGCCGCGTCCCGACTTTCGCCGCGCGCTCTGCGAGCTTCTCCTCCTGCACCACGCCGAGCACGGCGTTCGCCGCGGCGCAGGCGAGCGGGTTACCGACGTAGGTGCCGCCGTGGTCGCCGGCCTTCACGGTCGCGGCCACCGCCTCGGTGCACATGAAGGCGCCCACCGGGAAGCCGCCGCCGAGGCCCTTGCCGAGCGTCAGCACGTCCGGGACGACCTCGTCGTGCTCGAGCGCGAGGAGCTTGCCGGTGCGCCCGATGCCGGTCTGGATCTCGTCGAGGATGAAGAGCGCGCCGTTCCGGGCGCAGAGCTCCTGGAGCCCGCGCAGGTAGCCCTCCGGCGGCACGTTCACGCCGCCTTCGCCCTGCACCGGCTCCACGATGAAGGCGGCCGTCTCGGCGTCGAGCGCGCGCTCGGCGGCGGCGAGGTCGCCGAACGGCACCACCACCTGCTCCGGCAGCAGCTCGCGGTACGGATCGCGGTGCTTGGGCTGGCCGATCACGGAGAGGGCGCCGAGGGTGCGGCCGTGGAAGGAGGCCTCGGTCGAGACGAACTTGCGCCGCCCGGTCGCGCGGTGCGCGAGCTTGATCGCGCCCTCGACGGCCTCGGTGCCCGAGTTGGTGAAGAAGCTCCGCGTGATCGGCTCGGGCGTGATCCGGGCGAGCGCCTCCGCAAGGTCGAGCTGCGGCAGCGTGTAGAAGAGGTTCGTCGTCTGCATCAGCCGCCCGGCCTGCTTGCGGATCGCCTCGACCAGCGTCGGGTGGCAGTGCCCGAGCGCGCAGACGCCCCAGCCCGCGGTCAGGTCCACGTACTCGCGCCCGTTCACGTCCACGACGCGCGAGCCCCGGCCCTCGACCAGCGCGACCGGCAGGCGGTTCACGACGGGGAGGAACCAGGTCGCCTCGCGGCGCTTGATCTCTTCCAGGTTCATGGAAGCGCGAGGGTCGAGACTCCGGGCCGCGCCGTCAAGGCGCGTTACCCTCGCCGCGTGGCCGACAAGATCCTGCTCGAGGGGATTCAGATCCTCGCCGCTCTCGGCGTGACGGCCGCGGAGCGCCGCAGCCGGCGCCCGGTGCTGCTCGACGTCGAGGTGGAGCGCGACCTCCGGGCGGCGGGCCGGAGCGACCGCATCGGCCAGACCATCCACTACAAGCGCATCTACGAGGTGGTGGAGGACGTCGCCGCGAACCAGGAGCACAAGCTGGTCGAGGCGCTCGGCCAGCGCATCGCCGAGGCCATCCTCGGCAAGTTCGACGCGGACGCCGTCACCGTCACGGTGCGGAAGCCGAAGCCCATCGCGGGCGTGCTCGAGCACGCCGGCGTGCGCATCCGACGGGAGCGTGAGCACCGCTGACCCCCGGGGCGTGTCGCGCCCGGGAGCGCTGGCTATGCTCGCCGCCCATCGATGTCCGCCGAGCCGCAGCAGGTGCTCGCGGCTACGCGCCGCGCGCGGCTCGGCGCGGCGGCCGCCGATCGCTTCCTCCAGCTGCTGGAGCGCATGCCCGAGCCGCGGGCACTCGCGCTCGGCGCCGGCATCGGCCGCGTCTGGGCGCGCCTCGGCGGACCACGCACGCAGGTGGCACGCGAGAACCTGCGCATCGCGTTCCCGCACTGGAGCGAGGCCGAGCGCGAGGCGGTGCTCGTGCGCTCCTTCGAGAACGTGGGGCGGAGCGTCGCGGAGTTCGCTCTTCTCGCGAAGCTCGGGCCCGAGGCGCTCCGCGCGCGCGTGCGCATCGAGGGCGTCGAGCACCTCGAAGCAGCGCGCTCGGCGTCGAAGAGCGGCGGCGTCATCGCGATCACGGGCCACTTCGGCTCGTGGGAGCTCCTCGCGGCGGCGATGGCCGCCCATGGCTTCCCGTTCGTGGCGGTGCAGCGGCCGCGCGAGAGCCCGCTCCTCGACGCGCTGGTGGAGCGCTACCGCCGCGCGGGGGGCGCCGAGTTCCTGGCGCGGGGCGACGCGGCGCGGGCAGCGCTCCGCGCCCTCCGCGAGGGCAAGGCCGTCGCGATCCTCTACGACCAGGACGCGCCGCGCGACGAGGGTGTGTTCGTGCCCTTCTTCGGGCGTCTCGCCTCCACCCGCGACGGCCCGGTGCGGATCGCGCTCCGCACGCGCGTGCCAGTGCTGCCCATCTTCCTCCACCGGGTCGGGAGCGGGAGCGAGCACGTGGCCCAGTTCCGGGCGCCGATCGCGCTGGTGCGGCCCGACGGGGACGTCGAGGGCGCGATTCGCGAGAACGCGCGGCGCATGACGGAAGCGATCGAGCAGGAGATCGTCCGCGCGCCCGACCACTGGAGCTGGATCCACCGGCGCTGGAAGACGCAGCCGCCCGGCGAGCCGCGCCCGCCGAGCTACTAGGCCACGACGGCGCGATTCTTGCCGGCGGCCTTGGCCTCGTAGAGCGCGCGGTCGGCGGCGTCGAAGGTCGCCTCGGGTCCGCGTGCGTAGAGGGCGAGACCGAGCGAGACGGTGACCTGCACGCGCCCCTCGGGCCCGATCACCGGCACGTCGAGCGCCTCGATCGCGCCGCGCACCTTCTCGGCGAGGGCGACGCCGCCATCGAGGCCGGTCTGCGGCAAGAGCAGCACGAACTCCTCGCCGCCGTAGCGCGCCAGATAGTCGGTCTCGCGGATCTGGCCTCTCATCGCCTTCGCGATCTCCTGGAGGACGCGGTCGCCGGCGCTGTGCCCGAGCCGGTCGTTCAGCAGCTTGAAGTCGTCGACGTCGACGAGCACGAGGCAGAGCTTCGTACCGCTCCGCTCCGCCCGCTTCGCCTCCCGCAGGAACTGCGCCTGGAAGTGGCGGTGGTTGTAGAGCTGGGTGAGGCCGTCCGTGGCGGAGAGCTGCTCCAGCACCTCGTTCGCGCGCGCGAGCTCGCGGTGGCGCCGCTCGAGCTCGTAGTGGGTGTAGTCGAGCCGCTCGGCCATGTGGTTGAACGAGCGCGCGAGGACGCGCACCTCGCCCACCGTGTGCGTCTCGGGCACGCGCACCTCCGCCTCGCCCGACGCGAGCCGGCGTGCCGCCTCGGCGAGATCGAGGAGCGGCTTCAGGCGCCATGCCGCGAGCGCGTAGCTGATGCCCGCGGTGGCGAGCACGATCACGCCGTTCATGGTCCACGCCCAGCGCGAGAGGCTCGCGACGCCCTCCGGGTCGAGGCTGGCCGCGTGCCCGCGGAGCATCCCGAGCGCGATCCAGGTGAGCGCGGCCGAGACCCCGAGCGAGGCGCAAAGCGTCAGGACCCCGAGCCGCGGCGCGAGCCCGTGGAGGAGCGAGCCCACGCCGAAGCGGCGGCTCTTCGCTCTGCGTTCGAGGGTTCGCAACGGGATCGCCTCACTCCGACACGTATCGACGTAGGTTCGTGACCCCACCAGGTCCCGAAAATCCCCCGAGGGGACGTCCTTGGCCCGTAGAGACCCATCGGATAGCCTGCAGCGCTTCCGGTCCCTGCCGCCCGCCGGAGCCCCGTTTTGGCCGCCGATCGCTCCCCCGACGCCCCGGTGACCCTCGCGAGCTCCAAGCTCGAGGAGATGTCGGCCAACGAGCGCCTCAAGCGCGAGAGCAAGGGGCTCTTCTTCGTGGCGGACGCGAAGGGGCGCCACGGCTTCCGGGACGAGCTCGACGCGCTCGAGCACGGCAAGGAGCCCACGCTCTCGAACACCGCGAAGGAGCTCTCGAAGTTCTTCGGGATCTACAAGCAGCAGGTACGCGGCGAGCGCGGCAAGAAGACCCACGAATACATCTTCATGGTGCGCATCAAGTGCCCGGGCGGGGGTCGCCTCGACACCCGGCAGTGGGTTGCGCTCGACGAGGCGGCGGACCGCTTCGCGGACGGGACGCTCCGGATCACCTCGCGCCAGGGGATCCAGTACCACCGCGTCAGCGGCCCTGCGCTGGCGCCGCTCGTCCGGCACCTGAACCGCGGCTACCGCCAGCAGGCGACGCTCGGCGCCTGCGGCGACGTGAACCGCAACGTGATGTGCTCGCCGATCGACGCGCTCGATCCGCAGCACGAGCCGCGCGCGCTCGAGCTGGCGCACGCGATCGCCGAGGAGCTCGCGCCCCGCACCAGCTCGTACTTCGAGGTCTTCCTCTCGGACGGCGACGGCCGGAGCCTCACCCCGATGAACCCGAGCGAGCCGATCTACGGCGAGCAGTACCTGCCGCGCAAGTTCAAGATCGCGATCGGGCACCCCACCGACAACTCGGTGGACCTGCGCACGAACGACATCGGCCTGCTGCCGGCCGACGCCGAGGGCTCGCGCTTCGACGTCTGGACGGGCGGTGGCCTCGGCATGACGCACAACAACCCGCGCACCGCGCCGCTTCTCGGGGAGTACGTCGGGCGCGTGACGCGCGAGCAGGTCGTGGACGTGACGCGCGCGATCCTGCTGATGCAGAAGGAGCACGGCGAGCGCGGCGACCGCAAGCAGGCGCGCTGGAAGTACACGCTGCGGCGCATCGGCATCCCCGCGCTCCGCGTAGCGCTCCGCGAGCGCTACGGCATCGCGCTCGAGGACGCCGAGCCCGTGACGCTCCCGCCGATGCAGCTCCACCTCGCCTGGCACCCGCAGCGTGGCGGCCTCGGCTACTACGGGATCTCGGTGGAGAACGGACGACTCGCGGGCGCGCAGCGCCGCGCCGTGCGCGAGGCGGTCGAGAAGCTCGGCCTCTCGGTCGTGCTGACGCCGCAGCAGGACCTGATCCTCTGCGACGTGCGCGACCGCGCCGCGCTCGAGGCGATCCTCGACGCGCACGGGGCCACGCGGCCGGAGCGAGTCTCGCGCGTGCGCGCGAACGCGATGGCGTGCCCGGCGAAGCCCACCTGCGGCCTCGCCATGACCGATGCCGAGAACATCCTGCCCTCCTACCTCGACGCGATCGAGCAGGCCGGCTTCGGCGACGTGGACGTCGTGATCCGCATGACCGGCTGCCCGAACAACTGCGCGCGGCCGCCCTCGGCCGAGATCGGCATCTACGGCTACGGCAAGAACGACCACGTGGTGCTGGTCGGTGGCTCGCGCAACGGCGACCGCCTCGCCCACGTACTCTACTCGCGCATCTCCGAGGAGAAGATGGTGCCGGCCCTGGTGGGCGTGCTGCGCGCCATCCGCGAGCGCAACGCCGAGGGCTTGCCCGCGGGCGACTTCCTCCACCGCGCGGAACCCGCCGAGCTCCGGCACTGGGCCGGCGTCGAGGACGGGGCCTGAGCGGGCCCCGGCGCTAGGATGCGGGCGTGAGCCTCACCCCCTCCGAGGTCGAGCGCAGCATCCGCGACGCCGTCGAGAGCGGGCGCCTCGAGCGGGAAGCCGCTTCGGTCCTGGCCGCGGGTCTCGACGACCCGGCGGTGTTCGAGCCGCTCCTCGAGGGCGCGAGCGAGAGTAAGCGGCGCGCGCGCGGCGACCGCGTCACGGTCTCGCGGAACGTCTTCATCCCCCTCACGAACCTCTGCCGCGACCGCTGCGCGTACTGCACGTTCGCGAAGACGCCGGACTCGCCCGAGGCGAAGACCTACACGCTCGACGAGGTGGCGGCGGTGGTGAAGGGCGGCGTCGCCACCGGTTGCTGCGAGGCGCTCTTCTGCCTCGGCGACAAGCCCGAGATCGCCTACCGCGCGTACCGCGAGTGGCTCTCGGGGCAGGGCTTCCGCAGCACGGCCGAGTACCTCGTCGAGGGGTGCCGCATCGCGGTCGAGGGCGGCATGCTGCCGCACACGAACGCGGGGATCCTCTCGCAGGCGGAGCTGGCGGCGCTCAAGCGCTGGAACGCTTCGATGGGGCTGATGCTCGAATCGACGAGCCCGCGCCTGCGCGGAAGGGGCATGGCGCACCAGTACGCGCCGGACAAGGACCCCGCGGTGCGCCTCCGCATGCACGAGGAGGCGGGCGAGCTCCGGATCCCGTTCACGACCGGCATGCTGCTCGGGATCGGCGAGAACGAGGCGGAGCGCGTGGACACGCTGCTCGCGATGCGAGCGCTCCACGATCGCTACGGCCACATCCAGGAGGCGATCATCCAGCCCTTCCACCCGAAGCCCGGCACGCGCATGCGCTGGGCGTCGCCGCTCCCCGACCGCGAGATCGCGGGCTGGGTGGCGCTCGCGCGGCTCGTGCTCGGCCGCGAGATCGACGTGCAGGCGCCGCCCAACCTGGCGCCCGGCCTGCTCGAGCTGCTGCTCCGCGCCGGCGTGAGCGACTGGGGCGGCGTCTCGCCCGTCACGGTGGACTTCATCAACCCCGAGGCGCCCTGGCCCGCGTTCGCGGAGCTCCGCGCGCGGACGGAGGCGGCGGGCCAGCGCCTGGTCGAGCGGCTGCCGGTCTACCCGCAGTTCCTCGGGCGGCCGGAGTTCTTCGCATCCGAGCTCCTGCCCGTGGCGCTCGGCTTCGCAGACGAGAACGGGCTCGCGCGCGCCCGCGCGAGCCGGGAGGCGGCCTAGATGCTGGAGCGACTCCTCTCCGACGTGACGCCCGAGGTCGGGCGCATCCTCGACGCCACGCTCTCCGGGCGCGAGCCGAGCCGCGAGGACGCGCTGCGACTGCTCCGGGCCGAGGGCCCGGACTTCCGCGCGCTCGTGTCGGCGGCCGACGTGGCGCGCCGCGAGGACAACGGCGACGACGTCTCGTTCGTCATCAACCGCAACATCAACTTCACCAACGTCTGCTACGTGGGCTGCAGCTTCTGCGGCTTCTCGCGCCACGCCGACGATCACGACGCCTACGACCGCAGCATGGAGGAGATCCTGGACAAGTGCCGCGACGCGATCGCACGCGGCGCGACCGAGGTCTGCATCCAGGGCGGGATCGATCCGAAGAAGGACCACGACCACTACCACCTGATCCTCACCACGATCAAGGCGGCATACCCCGAGCTCCACATCCACGCGTTCTCGCCCGAGGAGCTCGACTTCGGTCAGAAGAAGAGCGGCATGCCGCTCTCCGAGTACCTGCTCTGGCTGAAGGAGGCCGGCCTCGGCACGATCCCGGGCACCGCGGCCGAGATCCTCGACGACGCGGTGCGCGACGTCCTCTCGCCGCGCAAGCTGATGACCGGGCGTTGGGTCGAGATCGTGAGCGCCGCGCACGCGGTCGGCCTCCGCTCGAGCGCCACCATCATGTACGGCCACATCGAGAAGCCCGAGCACGTGGCCGCTCACATGGATCTGCTGCGCAATATCCAGAAGGAGACCGGAGGCTTCACGGAGTTCGTGCCGCTCGGCTTCATCCACGAGAAGAACCTGCTCGGCAACGTCGGCTTCTCGCGCCCGGGCCCGTCGGCGGCCGACGACCTGCGCCTGATCGCGGTCGCCCGGCTCTTCCTCCGCCCCTGGATCCGGAACGTGCAGATGTCGTGGGTGAAGATGGGCCCGAAGCTCGCGCAGCTCTCGCTCACGGCGGGCGCCAACGACTTCGGCGGCACGCTCATGGAGGAGTCGATCAGCCGCGAGTCCGGGGCCGACCACGGGGAGAACCTGCCGCCCGAGACGATGCGCCGGCTGATCCGCGAGATGGGCCGCACGCCCGTCGAGCGGAGCACCACGTATCGCATCCTGCGGCGCTACGACGACCCGGCGCTCGATCCGCCCTCGCTCGAGCCGAAGCAGGAGCGCGAGCTCAGCGGGCCTCGCCGCTTCCGCGGTGAGCGCGGGCGGACGCGGGTTCAGGCGCCTCCGTCGGCGCCGACGGCCTGACGCGCGCCGCAACACGCCGGCCCTCGAGGCGTGCGGCGAGCTCCTCGACCTGGTAGCGGAGCGGCGCGCGCTCGAGCATGGCGCGCTCGACCCGCTGGATCGCGTTCGCGACCGCCGGGTGGCCGCGCCCGAAGCCGCGTCCGATCTCCGACAGGCTCGCGTCCGTGTAGCGGCGGCAGAGGTACATCGCGAGCTGGCGCGGGTGGCGGAAGCGCTCGGCGCGCGAGCGCGAGGCGAGCTGGGCGCGCGAGGTCCCGAAGAACGCTGCGACGCACGCGATCACGGCGTCCGGCTCGCGCCGCTCCGGCACGAGTTCGCCCAGCTTGCGGAGCGCCGCCTCCGTGAGCTCGCGCTCGATCGGACGGCCGAGCAGCGCGGCGCTGGCTACGAGCTGGGTGAGCGAGCCCTCGAGGTCGCGGACGCTGCCGCGCACGCGCTCGACGAGCAGATCGAGGCACTCGGCGGGGAGCGAGATCCCGCCGCGCGAAGCGCGGTCCCGGAGGATCGCGCGCCGGAGCGCGCGGTCCGGGAGCTCGAGCTCGGCGACGAGCCCGCCCGCGAGCTGCGAGGCGAGCCGCGGGCAGAGTTCGGGGATCTGGCGCGGCAGGCGGTCACCCGTGAGCAGCAGCCGCCCGCCGACGGCACGCAGGTGCTCCACCACGTGGAAGAGCTCGAGCTGGGTCTGGCGCTTCCCGGAAAGGAACTGGACGTCCTCGAGCACGAGCATCTCGCACTCCTGGCGGTAGCGGCGGCGGAAGTCCCCGCCGAGGCGGCTCCGGACGGCGCTCGTGAATTCGGTGGTGAAGCGCTCGGCCGAGACGTAGACCGCGCGCTCCAGTCCGTGCCGCCGCGCCTCCGCCACGACCGCGCGTGCGAGATGCGACTTTCCGGTGCCCGACTGACCCGCGAGGAAGAGCGGGAAGAGCGCCGGCTGGGTCCCTTGTGCGACCGCGAAGGATGCCTCGCGGGCGAGGGCATTCGCGGGCCCGGTCACGAAGGTCTCGAAGGTGCTCGGCAGCACGAGCTGCGCGGCGGGTCGAGCCGGCGCCTCGGCGCGTAAGACGGGACGGAGGGCGGGGCGAAGCGTGTGGCCGTTCGCGCGAGGCGGGGTCGCGGCAGCGCAGGCGGCGGCCGCCTCCTCCGCGCCGACCTCGATGCGGAGCCCGAGCGGGCGGCCTGCGGCCTCGGCGAGGAGCTCGGCGATGCGCGCCCCGAAGTGCGTGCGCACGCGCTCCCGGTGGAAGGCCGTCGGCGCGAGCAGGACGAGCCCGTCGGGCTCCTCGCGCATCCGGAGCGGGGTCAGCCAGGCCTCGAGGGCGAGGGGCGCAGTCTCGGTTCCGAGCCGGCGCAGAACGCCGTCCCAGAGGTGGGGGGGTGAGGTCATCCAGTGTGTCGCAGAACCAGGCGGTTTCAGGAGGAATCCGAGGGCTCTGCGAGCGTTTCCGCCGCCCTGCACCCCCCGGAGCGGCGCGAATCTAAACACTCCGGGACCCCCCCCGCAATCGGCGCGAGCCCGGATCGGAGCCGCCGCCCTACACCACGTCGGTTCAGGGAAGAGGGCTTCCGCCACCGACGGAAAGTGACGTTCTAGAGTCGAGAAGCCCACGCCGTTCCGGGGGTTCGCGCGGAACCTTGAGGCCGCGTCGGGCGCTGCAATCGGGTGTCACCCCAGCCCGGGACTCGGAAATGCGATCTCTCGATTGCGCGACCGTGGCGAGAATTTCGCCTCTTTTCGAGCTCTGGCGTCCTCACGACCAGAAGCCCTGCGGGAGGCCTCAGTGGACCGTTTCGGAGCCCCCGGCCGCCGGGCTCGCGAGCCAGGTGAGGTGGAAATCGAGGGCGCCGGTGAGCCGTGCGAGGCGCTCCTCGGTGCTGGCCGCCTCGAGCAGGCTCTGCTTCTCGCGCGTCGGCAGGCTCACGGCCTGGGACACCGCGTTCGCGAAGCGTCCGAGGTCGAGGGCGCGGAGCCTCGCGGCGTCGATCGGCTGGCTCCGCCCGGGCGTCCGCTCCGAGAGCCCGACGAAGAGCTCGATCACCCGCTCGCGGAGCTCGGCCGCGCGCCGCTCGTCGCCCGGAGCCTCGGCGAGCGGCTCCGTCTCCGCGACGCGATACAGCCGCTCCCCCTCGCGCGGCAGCTCGGCGACCACCCGGAAGCGGTGGGTGCCCTGGAGCAGGATGTGATAGCGCCCGTCGGGGAGCCGCCGGTGCTCGGTCACGACTCCCGCGCAGCCCACTTCGAAGAGCGGCGGGTCGCCGGAGAGCTCGTGCGCGTGCTCGGGGCGCACCGCAATCATGCCGATGCGACGGTCGCTCGCGAGCGCGTCCGCGGTGAGCTGCCGGTAGCGAGGCTCGAACACGTGCAGCGGAATCGCGAGCTCGGGTAGCAGCACGACGTTCTCGAGCGGGAAGAGCGCGAGCTTCGCCCGGGCGTTCGCGCTGCGAGGAGAGCCGTGCTCCGAGGCCAGCGTCGTGCCTCCGTGCGTCGGCGCGCAGCATACTTGACGCTCTCTCGCCCCGCCGGGATCCTGCGGCGCCGTGGATCCGCTTAATTGGGGCGAGCTCATGGAGCGCCTGAACCGGGATGCCGCCGCGATCGCGCTCCGCTTCGGGCTCCGCTACCGCGTGATCGAGCCCGAGCGGCCCCGCGTGAAGCGTCGCTACGGCATCTGCTACGCCGACGGCACGATCCGGATCCGCCTCGCGCACGCCAGGACCGGCGAGCCGCTCCGCTACTCGAGCCTCGTCGCGACGCTCTGCCACGAGCTCGCGCACCTCAGACACTTCGACCACGGGCCGCGCTTCAAGAGCTTCAACCAGACGCTCCTCGACTGGGCGCGAGCCCGCGGGATCTACCGGCCGCACGCGCCGCCCGTCCCGGCCCACGAGCCGCGGCGGGAGCCACCGCTCCAGCTCCGCCTGTTCGGCTGAGGCCTAGGCCCCCGCCTGCGAGTCGTACTCTTCGAGGGTGTTCGGGCCCTCGACGACCTCGACCTGGATGTTGTCGCAGGCGATCGCCTTGTCGAGGATCTCCTTCAGCATGCCGGCGACCGTGAGCTCGTCGAACTCCGCGAGCGCGTCCTCGAGTGAGCTGCCAGCAATCGTGAAGGCGACGGTGCTCTTGATCCTCACGTCCATCTCTGGGATTGGCCCCCGCGGCCTGTCGCATCTCGCCGGAGCCCGGGACCGAGATGCCGAAAGCGGTGTAAGTACTTGAAAATAAAGAGTAATCAGCCTAGAGGGCGCTAAGGATACATGAGCGAGGCGGGAGGGCCAAGGAATTTTCGAGCGTTTTCCGAGATTTCGGGCCACCCACCCGAGGGGATCGCATCAATCCCCCCATCGGGGAGTCCGAAGAACGCCTTCGGACGAGGCTCGCTGTGGACCTCCGCCGCTGGATCACGCGCCGCATCATCGAGTTCTTGACCGAGCCGCTGCCGCACTACCAGCGGTTCGTGTGGAACGACCCCCAGGCGCTTCGCCGCCACATCCGCAAGGGCGACGTGGTGCTGGTCGACGGCGACAACCGCGCCTCGCACGTGATCAAGTACCTGACCCAGAGCTGCTGGTCGCACACGGCGCTCTACGTGGGCGACGAGCTGCTCCGGCGCGGCGGCGAATCGGCCGACCGCGCGCGCGACGCCTACGGAGCCGACGCGGAGGAACTCCTCGTCGAGGCGCTCCCGCACGGCGTGGTCGCCTCGCCGCTCTCCAAGTACATCGACTACAACATGCGGATCGCGCGGCCGCATCGCCTCCGGCCCGAGCACCTGAAGCTGATCCTCGAGGACGCGGTCGCCGCGATCGGCTGGCGCTACGACCTCCGCAACGTGCTCGACCTGGCGCGCTGGCTGATCCCCGTGCACGTCGTCCCGCACCGCTTCCGGCAGGCCGCGCTCCACTTCGGGAGCGGCCAGCCGACGGAGGTGATGTGCTCGAGCCTGCTCGGCAAGCTCTTCGCGAAGGTGCGCTTCCCGATCCTGCCGACGATCGAGGGTCGCGACGCCCGGAGCGAGGAGCCCCCGACCCTGCTGAGCCGCATCTTCGGCTACGAGAGCGAGGGCTACACGGGCATCTTCCGCATGCGCCACCCGACGCTCCTCACGCCGCGTGACTTCGACCTCTCGCCGTACTTCGAGACGATCAAGTTCAACGTGATCGCCGACGGACGCTTCGACTACCAGCGCATCCAGTGGGCGGAGCAGGAGCTCGCGCCCGGCGATCACCCGCGGCCGTACGGCGCGCTCTCCGTCCCGGATCCGGAGCCGCGCGGCTAGGGGCACCCACACTGCTTGAGAAGCAGATCCCGGAAGGGCGTCATGGGTCCGGCGCCAAGCGGAAGGCGGCGACCCGCTCGTCCTCGTAGAACGGCGCGCCGCAGGCCGCCTCGAGGCGCTCGCGCGCGAGGTCGAAGCTCGCCGCCGGCATCTCCCCGAGCCGATCGAGCCCGAGGAACGGCGTGGGCTCCCCCGTGGGCGGGACCCAGTCGGCACGGCGGTCCTTGTGCAGCAAGACGACGCCAAAGCCGAGCGCGCGGAGTCGCACGCGATCGATGGGATGCTCGAGGCGCGGAGCGAAGCCGTAGAGATCCAGTAGCGCCGGCTCGCGTGCGATCGCCTCGAGCGTCGCGCGACTCGGCACCGACACGTAGCCGCCCGCGATCGGGCGACCGTGGACCAGCTGCGCGCGGAGGCTGCCGACCGCCCCCGGGCTCGCCGTGAGGGGAATGTCGAGCACCGCGCCTTGCGGGCCGCCGTCGCGCAGCATGGCGTAGAGAGGCGAGGGCGTGTGCTCGCGCATCGGGTAGGGAAGCCACAGGTAGTCGAGCACCACCGCCCCGAGCACGAGGGCGAATTTCCGATCCGGGCTCCGCCGCAGCCCCGCGAAGCCGAGCGCGGCGAGCAGCGCGAGGGCGAGACCGGCCGGCAGCAGCAAGCGGTTCGCCACCCGCAGCACCGAGAGCAGCGGGAGATCCTCGAGCCAGGCGAAGGGAAGGGTCACGCCCTCGAGCAGCCGACCCTCGAAGCGTGCGTGCGCTCCGAGCGAGAGCAGCAGCGAGCCCAGGAAGATGCCGCCCCAGAGCGCAGTCCCCTTCCTCCGCCGTGCCACGGCGACGCCCGCTAGCAGGAGCGGCGCGACACCGAGATACGAGGTGAAGCCTGCGCTCGGGTTGACGCGATGCTCACGATACGCCGTCTCGGTGAAGCGCCCCCAGAGCGGGTGGTGGAAGTGGGGCCGAAGCAGGAAGGCGAGGTCGACGCCTCGCTCGACGCGCGGCTTCTGGTACGAGACGCCGCTCGTCATGCTGCGCAGCAGGGGCCAGGCGGCCGGGAGCGCCAGCGACACGGCCAGGCCGCCCGCGAGGGCGAGGTCTCGGACGAGCGGGAGCCGCGGACGCATCGGGCGCACGAAGGCGACGAGCACGATCACCGCCATCAGCGCGGTTCCCATCATGGCGAGCTGCCAGTCGCAAAGCGCGTTGCCCGCCGTGAACGCCGCCAGGCCGATCACCCAACGCCAGCCGCCGCGCTGCACCAGGCCTAGCAGCGCCCAGAGCATCAGGGGTAGGAACTGCGTCGAGAACAGGTTCAGGTGTTCGAGCGTCTGCTCGAGGCGGTTCGGGAAGAACGCGAAGACGAGCCCGGCGACGAGCCCCGCGCGCGCCGAGCCCGTGACCTCGCGCGCGAGCAGCACCGCGCCGAAGGCGGAGAGCCAGGTCGACGCCAGCACGCACAGGCCGTACGCGGTCTGTGGGTCCGCGAGGCGCGCGAACACGAGCATGTTGAGCGGTGAATGGGTGTGGAGCGAGAGGTCGGCGCCGTGCGGGTGGAAGAAGTAGGGCGTCCAGTAGGGTGTCACTCCCTCCCGCAGCGCGAGATCCCACCACCAGAAGTTCCAGAGGTTCTGCCAGAGGTCTCCCGCGCCCGCCGGGAGCGCAGACCCGAGCCGCGCGGCCAGCGGCCAGGTCAGCAGCACCGTCAGCAGCAGACAGACGAGGGCCGCCCGCGCAGGGTGGCGGAGCGCCCGCTCGCAGACGGAGGGATGCGGCTCGGGCCCGACCACGTCAGCCGGCGCTGCCCTTCGGTTCCCGGATCCAGCGCTCCACGTGACGCGCGAGCGCGTCGGCGGCGAGCGCGTTCCCCTCGACGTTCCAGTGGGTGTCGCCCAGCCAGTAGAGTGGCTCCGACAGTGCGCGTTCGCGGAAGAGAGGCAGCAGGTCGAAGCTCTCGATCCCGCGCTCGTCGAGGAGACGCGTCAGGAGCCGCTGCGGGCGGTCGACCTCGACGTCGGCCGTCGCCACGCCGAGCTGCTCGAGCACGCGCGCGCGCAGGGCGTCGTCGACCTGGACCTGGTCCGGAATCAGCAATACCAGGAAGCGCGATCCATCCGACGTCACCTCCGCGTGGAAGCGGGCCAGGACCTGGAGCACCTCGCGCGCGCGCCGGTCGAACCACTCGCGCCGCCTCTCCAGACAGATCTGGATGATTCGGCCCTCGATCCCGAGGAGCGCTTCGTCCGAGAGCTTGCGCCTGTTCGGATCTCTCACGTAGTGCGGGTCCGCCACGGTTCCGCCGGGAGTCCCCGGAGGCGTGTCGGCAGCCGTCGTGATCCACTCGTCCGCGAGCGCGCGCTCGCGCCAGAGGCGCGCCCCGTTGCCGATCAGGCGCACGACGAGGCTGTGCTGGCGCAGCGCCGATTCCCGCCAGGGCGTCTCCGGGCGCTCGTCGGTGAAGTCGTTGCCGACGAAGAAGCCCACGACGACCCCATCGGCGCGCAGCAGCTCGCGCTCGAGCTCCCACAGGCGCAACTCGAAGCCGGGCCCGACGCCGCCGACCCCGAGCGAGAACACCTCCACCTCCCGGTCCACGCGCTCCTTCAGTGCCCCTTCTAGCCGCGTCGTCCACATCTGCCGATAGGGTGTGCCGCCGGAGCCGTGCGCAAAGGAGTCTCCGAACACGGCGATCCGATAGACCCCGGGCTTCTTCTCGCCCGCGTACTCCCGGGTCCTCATCGAGCGCGAGCTGTAGACGAAGTCGCCGTGCTGCTCTCGCGGCCGATACCCCTCGACGCTCGCGCGCATCAGGGTGGGAAGATCGCCGATCCGATCGAAGTCCGTGCGGATGGAGGGGATGTAGAGCAGCTGATTGAGTCCGGGCTGTCGCGGGCCGAGCCAGCGAAGCGCCCCCTCCAGGAGACCGAACACCAGCGTGAGCTGGACGGCCAGGAGAACGAGGATCCGTGCGGCACGGCGGCGCGAGAGCTCGAGCCTTCCGGGGCTCACGGGGGCGTCGCCAGCGCAGGCGCGCTCGCCATGGCGCGGCCGATCGCCGTCCCGAGCAGCCGGTTGCCGAGCACATCGAGGTGGCAGCAGTCGTCGACGTACGCCGGTTCGGCGACGTCGACGAACACGTTGCTCGAGTCGTTGAACGCGACCCCTTCCGCTGCGAGCGCGGCACCCGCCTCGCGCAGCCGGGCGTAGCCGCGCTCGATCGGCAGGCGCATCGGCGAGTCCTCGCGGAACGCGATGCGCCGCTCCGCCGCTCCCATCGGCTTCGCGCCGAGCACGTACTGATTGGGCTGGAGGAAGTGGAAGTACGGGATGCCGAGGCTCGCGCAGAGCCGCGCCATCTGGCGCGAGCTGTGCTGCCACACCGACACCGCACGGCTCTGCACGTCGTCGTCGCTCGCGAGTCGGGGGCCGTGCGCCTGCGGATCGTACCGGCCGCGGCGCTCGAGGAGCACGGATTCCGCCGCGGCCGCGCGCGCCGCGAGCCGGCGGTCGAGAAGACTCCAGGTCAGGCCCGCCGTCAGGCTCCAGCGCAGGGGGACGCGGGAGAAGAGCAGCGCGCGCTCGCGGCGCACCTCCTCCAGGTGTGCCACGCGTCCGAGCGAGCGGAGCAGCTCCGGGGACAGCTGAGCAGCGCGTGCGTGCCAGGCGCGTGGATAGAAGGGCGCGACGCCGAGCGGGGCAAGCTCGGACTCGGGCAACGCGAGCTCGTTCACGCCGTCGAGGTTCACGACCGCGTCGAAGTGCGCCCCGAGCACGAGGAGGTAGTTGAGCGCCATCAACGCTTGCGGCTGCTTGTAGCCCGGCGCCGCCAGCGAGAGCAGCACGATCTCGCGCCCCCGGAAGGCCGGCGCCTCCTCGAGCGTCGCGCGCAGCGCGTCGGCACCGTACTCGGTCAGGATGTCCGCCACGGAGCCGCCGAAGATGCCGACCACGGCACGGGCCGGATCGGGGGCCTGGAGCACGGACTCGCGGTTGTGCGGGAAGCCGAGCTCGACCGAGAGGGGATGGAAGGCCGCGCTCGCGAGGCGCGAGCGGGACGCCGCGAGGCGCGGGTGCATGACGTAGCCGAGATAGGGATGCAACACGCTGACGCGGCCCCTTCGGATCCGCCCGGCGGGGCCGCGCGTGAGGGCTTCGCCCCGCTCTCCCTCGGCGGCGCCGGCGCGCGCGGCCCCGAGATCCGCCAGCCCAAGCCAGCGCCCCTCGCTCACGCGCAGCGCTGCGCACGAGAAGCCCTCCAGCGCCACGATCGCGACCAGCCCCGTCGCGATCGCCAACAGCATGCGATGGCCGGCCCGTCGCGATCCCTCTCGCGGCTCGTCTGCCATCGGCTGCAAGATATCGCGCGCCCAGCCGGGCTGCGCGCGCGCGGAGCGCTTCGGCTCTCCGGGGCGGCGCGACTCGCGCTGCAGGCCGGCCAGGTCCTGGGACCTCGGTCCGAGCCGAGGGCCACGAAGTCTTCCGGACCGGCCGCCGCGCCGAGGCGCGCGTCGAAGGGGACCAAGCCGACGCCGATGCGCTCCTGCACCACGACGAGTGCGGCGGCGAGGTGGAGCGCCGGCCGTCCCGAGCGCGTGCACTTCGAGCGTTCCGCGCACAAGCTGCTTGGGTCCCACACCTAGGCGCCGAGCGCCGCGAACGACGGAGTGCGGACGAGGGCGAGCCCGGCCGCGATGGCAAAGAGGCCAGCCGTGTCGCTTGCGACCGCTGGCACGCGCGCCGCGCCGACCGTGCGGCGCAGCACCTCGAGCCCCGCGTAGCGGAGGGCGTCCGCGAGCGCGGGCGCGCCTTCCGCGCCGTGCGCCTCGCGGTATGCGTCCCAGCAGGCGGCGAGCGTGGCGAGCGCCGCGGCGGGCCGCCCGGCGGCGGCGTCCGGGAGGAGGCGGTGCGCGAGCAGCGTGCCGAGGTCGAAGGCGGGATCGCCCACGTGAGCGATCTCGGCGTCGAGGAGCTTCACGCCGCCGTCCGGCAGCAGCACGTTCCCGGCCTGGACGTCGCCGTGTACGAGCGCGCCCACCGGCTCGAGGTAGCGCGCGTACGCGCGCGCCGCGGCCTCCCGGAGCGCGCCGTCCGCGCGGAGCTCGGCCGCGCGCTCCGCCGTGCGCGGCGGCAGCGCGAAGTCGTTCGGCGCGAACGGGAGCGCGAAGATGTGGTCGCCGTGGAGGCGCTGCATCGCGCCGTTCGCGAAGCGTGGGATGAGGCTCGCGTCGCCGCGCGTGCCGCGGTGGACGCGGCCGAGGAAACGGGCGAGCGTCACGAGCGCGGCCCTCGCGCCCGCGCCGCGCGCGAGCGCGCGATCGAGCCGCTCCGCGCCGCCGAGGTCCTCGAGCACGAGGACGCGGTTCGGCTCGTCGAAGGCGAGCACCCGGGGCAGCACGCCGTCCGCGTCGAAGCGCCGCGCGAGGGCCAGGTAGCGCGCCTCGCACACGATGCGCTCGGTCGGCGCCTGGTACTGCGGGAAGCGCTCCAGGGCTGGCCGCGCCTGCTTCACCACGTAGGAGCGCCGGGCGTCGCCGTCGAGCGTGGCCCTTCGCACCCAGTTGATGTTCCCGTCCCCCGCCGGCTCGACCGCGACCCGGTCTCCAGGGCGGGCCAGCCCGAGCGCCCGGAGCAGCGCGGGGAGCGTCTCGTCGCTCTGCAGCCGCTGCGCTTCCACGCGCTGGCACCTCCACGGCAGGAAGGGGCTCAAGTCCCGGCCGGCCCGGCCGAAACGACAGGCATCCGGGCTGTCATCAGGGGGGGTGAGGTTCGGACTTCGGAACCCCGGGAGCCGCAAGGCTCCCGGGGTTCTCTGTTTTCTGCTTCGCTCGCCTCACGCGAGGCAGCGTGGGCTCGCTGCGCGCTGGTGAACCGGGAGCTTCGTTCCTTCCGCGTCTAGCTTGCTTCGCCCTGGATCCGCTTCGCCTCGTCGTCGCTTGCGACGTCGCTGTGGCAGGCGGCCTTCTTCCCCGCCGCGGCGCCCACGCGCTCGCGCGTCTTGCTGGCGAGGCGGTGGATCTCCTCGGGCGAGAGCACACCGCGCTGCTCCAGGATCGCGCGCTGCGCCGGCGTGAGCGCCGCGGAGAGCTTCGGCTTCTCCCAGGCGTAGTCGGCCTCCTTCCCGCTCACGAACTGCACGATCTCCTTGCTGATCCGCACCGAGCACCAGTCGTGGCCGCACATCGCGCAGAAGTCGGTGTCGACGTCGAGGTCCTCGTCGTGGTACGCGCGGGCGAGGTCGGGATCGAACGACAGCTCGAAGTGCTTCTCCCAGTTGAGCGCCGCGCGCGCCTTCGTCAGCTCGTCGTCGCGGTCGCGCGCGCCCGGAATGCCGAGCGCGACGTCCGCCGCGTGCGCCGCGATCCGGTACGCGATGCAGCCCTGCTTCACGTCGTCCTTCTTCGGGAGCCCGAGGTGCTCCTTCGGTGTCACGTAGCAGAGCATCGCGGCGCCGTGATACGCGGCCGCGGTCGCGCCGATCGCGCTCGTGATGTGGTCGTAGCCCGGGAACACGTCCGTCACGAGCGGGCCCAGCACGTAGAACGGCGCGCCGTGACAGAGCCGGCGCTGGAGCTTCATGTTGTACTCGATCTGGTCGAAGGGCACGTGCCCCGGGCCCTCCACCATCACCTGCACGCCGTGGCCCCAGGCGCGCTCGGTGAGCTCGCCGAGCGTCTCGAGCTCCGCGAGCTGCGCTGCGTCGGTGGCGTCGGCGAGCCCGCCGGGGCGGAGCCCGTCGCCGATCGAGAAGGTCACGTCGTAGCGGCGCAAGATCTCGCAGATCTCGTCCCAGAGCGTGTACATCGGGTTCTGCTTGCCGTGCTGGATCATCCACTTCGCGAGGAGCGACCCGCCGCGCGAGACGATGCCGATCAGGCGCCGACGCACGAAGGGCAGGTGCTCCTGGAGCACGCCGGCGTGGATCGTCATGTAGTCCACGCCCTGCTTCGCCTGGTGCTCGATCTGCGCGAGGATGGTCGTCTCGTCGAGGTCCTCGATGCGCCGGCCGATGATCATCGAGTAGATCGGCACGGTGCCGATGGGCACGGTCGCGTTTCGGAGGATCGCGGCGCGCGTGGCGTCGAGATCGCCGCCGGTCGAGAGGTCCATCACCGTGTCGGCGTACCAGCGTTCGGCGAAGTGGAGCTTCTCCACCTCCTCGTCGGTGCCGCTCGAGATGGGCGAGGCGCCCATGTTCGCGTTCACCTTGGTCCGGAGCGCGCGGCCGATGCCCATCGGGTCGAGGCGCAGGCCGAGGTGGTTCACGTTCGCAGGGATCACGAGGCGCCCGGCCGCGACCTCGTCGCGCACCTGTTCGGGCGAGAGATGCCCCTCGCGCTCGGCCACGCGCCGCATCTCCGGCGTGACGTTTCCGAGCCGCGCGTGCTCGAGCTGTGAGACCGGCCGGAAGCCGGCGGGTGCGACCGCGAAGCCGGTCGCCACGTCGCGCTGCCAGCCGGGCGGGAGGAAGTCCCACGCGCTCCGCTCCGACGGAGCGGGCATGCCGGGCGCGTCGGGCGAGCTGAACGAGCGCGGACCGCCGACGTCCGCCGCGTGCGCGAAGCTTCCGGGGTTCGTGCCCTCGCCGCGCGAGGACGGGTTGCCGCCGAGCGGCGGCAGGACGTAGGCGGGCATCGGGTTGCCTCCTCTAGCGCGCGCCGGGGGAGGCGAGGGCGGATGCTCCGCCGCCCTGAGCCTTCCCTACGCTCGCACGACCGAGTTCAGGTTCCAAGGGTGTCATCTCAGGGCCACACCGTTCTGGTGGACCCACCCCCAGGCTGGTGAGGCGAGAGTAGCGGACAACTCCCCCTCTTCCCGGCTTTCGTCTCCGCTCCGGCTCTCGTCTCCGCTCGGCTTCGCCTCGCTGCGCGCTTCGCTTGCAGGCTCGCTGCGCGCTCCGCTTGCGGCTAGCGTCCGACGCCATGCAATGGGGGACCTGGCTCGCGCTCCTCCTCGGGGCCGCGCTCGCGACTTCGGCCTGCAACCGCAACGTCGAGCCCTACGATCCGGACGAGAAGGTGGAGCGCCCGGATCTCTCGAAGATCTTCCCGGAGGGCGCCGAGCGCTCCGGAGACGCGGACGTGCTGCGCGGGGTGATGCCCGAGGAGCCGCCCGCCGCGGCGAGCGGAGGCGAGCCGCTCCGCGGCACCATCCGCATCGCGCCGGAGCTCGCCGCGCGCGTGCCGAGCGGCGCCGTGCTGTTCCTGATCGCACGCACCGGCCCCGGGCCGCCGACGGCGGTGCGGCGCATTGCCGAGCCGCAGTTCCCGCTCGACTTCGCGCTCGGCCCCGACGACCGCATGCTCGCGACCATGCCCTTCGAGGGCCCGTTCCAGCTCGTGGCCCGCGTGGACGCCGACCGCGACGCCGCGACGCGCAACCCGGGCGATCTCCAGGGCGAGGCCGACGGCGCCTTCTCGCCCGGTGCGAGCGGGATCGAGATCGTGATCGACGAGGTGCTCTAGCCGTGAAGGAGCCCCGGCGCTGGGAGGTGCTCGGGACCGAGGCGCTCCACGACTGCAAGGTGTTCAAGGTCCGACGCGCGCTCGTGCGCTCGCCTCTCTCCGGCGAGGCGCACCCGTTCTACTCGATCGAGGCCGATCCGTGGGTGAACGTCGTGCCGCTCACGCCCGACGGAGACGTGGTGATGGTGCGCCAGTACCGGCACGGCTCGCGCGAGGTGACGCTCGAGATCCCGGGCGGCATCGTCGACCCCGGCGAGGACCCGGCCGACGCGGCCGCACGCGAGCTGATCGAGGAGACGGGCTATCGCGCGGCGCGCGTGCGCCCGCTCGGGAGCCTGAACCCGAACCCCGCCTTGTTCGGCAATCGCGTGCACAGCTTCGTGGCCGAGGGCGTGACGCGGGTGGGCGAGATCGCGAATGGGCCCCTCGAGGAGACGGCGGTCGAGCTCGTGCCCGCACGCGAGATCCGCGCGCGGCTCGCGCGCGGCGAGATCGACCACGCGCTCGTCGTGGCGGCCCTCCACTGGTGGCTCCTCGACGCGGAGGGCGCGCGGTGAGGCGCCGGGCGCCCGCCTCGGCGATGAAGCCGCGCATGCCGCTCGGCGATTTCCTCGTCGCGTACCTGAAGCGCGCGGGCGTGAAGCACGTGTTCGGCCTGCCCGGCGACCTCGTGCTCGGCCTGTTCCAGCGCTTCGGCCGCGAGCGCGGGCTCGAGATCGTGACCTTCTCGCACGAGCCGGCGGTGGGCTTCGCGGCGGACGGCTACGCGCGGAGCACGCGGCGCCTCGGCGTCGCCGTCGTCACGTACGGCGCCGGCGGCAACAACATCGTGAACGCGATCGGCGGCGCGTACGCGGAGCAGGTCGGCCTGCTCGTCGTGTCGGGCGGGCCCGGCGAGGCGGAGCAGCGGCTCTCCGGCGTCCACCACCAGGTGAAGGACGTCGCGAGTCAGTTCCGAATCTTGTCCGAGGTGACGTGCGCGGCGCGCGTGCTCGAGCGCCCGGAGCTCGCCGCGGAGCAGGTGCACGAGGTCGTGGGGGCGATCCTCCGCGAGCACCGCCCCGGCTATCTCGAGATCCACCGCGACCGCGTCGAGACCGAGATCGAGGTGCCGGACGAGATCCTCGCCTGGGACGGGAGCTTCCCGCGCCCGGCCTCGGACGGGAGGAAGCTCCGCGAGGCGGTCGCGGAGACGGTGGCGCGGCTGCGCGCCGCCCGGCGACCGATCGTGATGGGCGGCGTCGAGCTGTTCCGGAGCCGCGCCGAGGGGCACTTCCGGAAGATCGCGGAGAAGCTCGGCGCGCCCGTGGTCACCACGGTGCTCGCGAAGGGCGTGTTCCCGATGGACCACCCGCTCCACATGGGGATCCACATGGGGCCGCTCTCGGCGCGCGCGATCCAGGACCGCGTGCGGAAGGCGGACGTCGTGCTCGCGCTCGGCACCGAGCTCACCGACATGAACCTGGGGGCCGCGAAGCCCCAGGTGGCGCGCGACCGCTCCGTTTGGGCGCTCGACGGGCGCGTGAACGTCTCGTTCCACCAGTACACCGACGTCGAGCTCTACGACTTCGTGGCCGAGCTCGCGCGACAGGCGCTGCCGCAGTTCAAGGAGCGCATCGTCTACCACGACAACCTGACGCCACCCCGCCCGGGCAGCGAGCGCCGCCGGCCGCTCCGCGTGAACGACATGCTGGTCGCCTTGAACCGCTTCCTCGCCGTCCACCCCGGCTACCACGTGGTGGCGGAGTCCGGTGACGCGCTGTTCGGCGGCCTCGAGCTCCGCCTCCGCCGCGGCCTCTACCTCGCCCAGGGTTACTACGCCTCGATGGGCTTCGGCCTGCCGGCCGCGCTCGGCGCGCAGATCGGCACCGGCGCCCGCCCGCTGCTCCTCACCGGCGACGGCGCCTTCCAGATGACCGGCCCCGAGATCTCGCACGCGCCGCGGCACGGATTGACCCCGATCGTGGTGCTGATCAACAACGGCGGCTGGGGGATCTTCCGGCCGGTGTCGCAGCGCCACGACCTGCTCGAGATCCCGAACTGGCCCTACGCCGAGCTCGCGCAGAACTGGGGCGGCGTCGGCTTCGTGGCCGAGACCGCGGCCGAGCTCGCCGAGGCGCTCCGCGCGGCGCACGAGGTGAAGGAGTTCGTGCTGATCGAGTGCCGCGTCGCGCCGGACGACCTCTCGCCGATCAGCCGGCGCTACATCCGCGCGAGCGCGCGGAAGAACAAGGCGGCGCGCTAGCGCTAGCTCGCGCGGGGCAGGGGCCCTCGCGTGCTCAGTGTCGGGCCGGCTGGTCGCGGAGGTTCACGCTCGGGTCCGCACTTGCTTCGCGTGCGGAGCCTCGGGCGGCGCCGTGCGAGCCTTTCGACCGGCCCGACATTGCGCGCCTCGGGCCCCTGCCCCGCGCGACGGTTCGCTTCAGTCGGAAGGAAGACGTCGGAGGCTCAGCGCGGCTCTTTGGAGTCACGCGGCACTCGGCGCGGGGGGTTGTTGGTGAACGCGGTGCACGGGTCTTCGCGCTCCGCGCGCGCCGTGTACACCACCGCGTCGAACGCACCCTCCGGCGCCGCGTCGCCCGCCTCGAGGAAGCCCACCGCGACGGCGCGCGCCCCGAGCTCGGGCGGCAGCCAGCGCGGCACTCCGAGGTCGCGGCGCACGTGCGCGTTCCCGGCGAGGAGCACCACGCCGTGCGCGGCGTGCTCGCGGAGCGCCGCGGCCATGACCGCGTCGCGCGCGAGCTGGGCGCGCGCGAGCGCGGGCCAGCTCGCTGGCGGCAGGGCGTGGCAGTGGCCGGCGTCGATCTCGCGCTCGACGGCGGCCTGCCAGTCGCTCGCGATCGGCCGGTCGAGCCCGAGGGCAGTGAGCGCGCCGGCGTCGAAGACGGCGGCGAAGCCGCCCTGCGCGATCCGCTTCGCGTCCTCGCGCGACAGGTTCGCGGCGACGAGCGGCACGTCGTGCTCGAGCGCGAGCGCCACGAAGGGCCGGTAGAAGTCCCAGCGCCAGCTCGCGCCGGACGCAGCGAGGTCGAGCACGTGCTGGGCGTCGCCAGGCCGCTCGCGCCGCGCACGCTCGAGCTCGGCCTGGTGCTCGCGGTCGAGCTGCTCCATGGCGATGGCCGGTCGCCAGCCGGCTGCGAAGGCGCGCCGGAGGACGGCGAGCCGCAGGCGATGCTGCTCCGCGTTGTCGTGCACCTCGCCCATGAGCACGAGGGCGTCGCCCGAGAGGCGCGTCTCCCAGGGCTCGGGCGGGGGCGCACTCGCGCACGCGGTCGCGAGCGCGGCGGCGAGTGCGAGGCCCCGGCTCCCCCTCACCCGCGTGCGCGTGCGAGGTGCGCGCGGATCGCCGCGCTCCACGCGGGCGGGTTCTCGAGCTGCGGACTGTGCGCGGCGTCGTCGATCGTCACGCGTTCAGCCCCGCGAATGCCGCGCTCGAGCTCGTCGGCGGGCCCGAGGAAGGGGCGGTCCTCGGCGCCGACCAGCACGAGCGTCGGGCAGCGGATCTCGCCGAGCCGATCCGCCACCGGCTCGTGCTCACCGAGCACGGCGAGCAGCGCCTCCCAGGCGAACGGGTCCATCGTCTCGAGCTTGCGCTGGATCCGTGCCCAGAACGCGTCCTCGCCCATGCGCTCGGCGGTGCGGCGGAACGCGGGGGCGACGTCCTCGCGCCCGCGGATCCCGGGCAGGAGCGCGGCGACGCCCTCGCCGTGGACGAGCTTCACGAGCGCCGCGCGCACCGGCTCGGGGAGGGGGAGCGGCATCGGCCGCGCCGAGGTGTCCATCAGCACGAGCGAGGCGACGCGCTCCGGATGGGCGAGGGCGAAGCGCAGCGCGACCATCCCGCCGAGCGAGTGCCCGAGCAGATCGGCGCGCGCCAGGCCGAGCGCGGCGAAGGCCGCGGCGAGGTCGGCCACGAGCCCGTCGAGCGTGTAGTCCGCGAGGCGCCCGGAGTTCGTGGTGCCGCCGTGCCCGCGCTGGTCGAGGGCGAGCGTGCGCCCGAGGCGCCCGAGCTCCGGCACGTGCTCGCGGAAGTCGTCTCGCGAGCCGGTGAAGCCGTGCACCAGGACGAAGGCGCGCTCGCCCGCGCCCGCCTCCTCGAGCTCCATCTCGATCCCGCGCAGCGCGAGCTTCCGCAGCACGAGAACGCTCAGCCCCTGCGGCGCAGCTGCGCCGCCGCGCGCTCGAGGTCGCCCAGTCGCCCGGCGTCCGAGTCTCTCGCCCCCGCGCCGCGCAGCACTTCGAGCGGGTCGCGCACGTCGTCCACGTACCCGAGCGCGTACGCCCCGCGCTGGTAGCCGATCAGGCGGAGCAGCTCGTCGGGCAGCTCGCGCGCGACCTCGAACGGCACCGACAGATACTGGTTCTCCTCCTGGCGGAGCCAGCTCCGCGCGTACGTGAGGTTCAGGCCGTAGCGCGTCGCGTTCGAGCGGTTGGCGCCGCCGCCGTGGTAGACGGCGCCGGTGTACAAGAACACCGAACCGGCCGGCATCTCGGCGGCCTCGCAGTCCGCGTGCGCGAGCTGGAGCTTGTCCTCCCAGAGCTGGCTCCCCGGGGCCACACGCGTCGCGCCGTTCTCGGCCGTGAAGTCGGTCATCGCCCAGAGCGTGTTGCACTGCACCTCGTAGCCCTTCGGGAACGGAAAGAAGTCGAAGGCCCACTGGTCCCGGTGGATCGGCTGCCCCGGCTCGCCCGGGCCGATCGCGATCACCTGCGTGAGGTGGAGCTGGAAGCTGGTCGCGCCCGCGAGCAGCTCCTGCGTTGCGCCGAGGATCAGCGGGTGCTGGAGGAGCGCGCGGCAGGTCGCGGAGCGCGCCACGAGGCCGCCGGTGCGGCGCGTGCGGCGGCCGGCGAAGTCGTCGCGGCCCGTCGGTGTGGCGTCGATCCAGCCCGCAAGCTCGTCGAGCGCCGTGCGCATCGTCGCCGCGGGCACCAGCCGCTCGACGATCGCGCAGCCGTCCCGCGCGAGGGCTTCGCTCACGCGCGTCGGGCTCGTCGTCGCGGCGAGGCGCTCGATCGGCACGGCCGGAAGCTAGCGCTAGAGTCCCGCCTCCGTGAGCGAGCATCTCCTCCGACGGCGCCAGGTGCTCCACGGATTGGTCGGCTGCGCCGCGCTGCCCCTTGCCCTCTCCTGCGCGGAGGAGGCAGAGCCGGGCTCGCTCGTGGTCGGCGGCCTGCCCGTCACCTGCAATCTCACGCTGCCCGTCGCGTGCGTCGCGAAGGCCGCCGCCAACCGCAGCCTCGCCGCCGGGGCGCCGCGCTTCACGTACGGCTACAGCAAGTACAGCGGCTGGCCCGAGATCAAGGAGTCGCTGATGGCCGGCGAGATCCAGGCCGGCTACATGCTCGCGCCGATGATGATGGACCTGGCCGACCGGGGCATCCCGGTCAAGATCGTCTCGCTCGGCCACCGCTCCGGCGCCGTGATCATGGTGCGCACCGACTCTCCCTATCAGCAGTTCCGGCAGCTCGCGGGGAAGCGGATCGCCATCCCGAGCCGCTTCGCCGTCGACTTCCTGTTCCTGCGCAAGATGCTCGCGCGGGAGAACATGACGGCCGACCAGATCGAGATCGTGGAGATGCCGCCGCCCGACATGCCGGCCGCGCTCTACGCCGACGCCGTGGACGCCTACTGCACCGGCGAGCCATTCGGGGCGGCCGCGCAGAGTGCGGGCTACGCGCGGGTGCTCCGGATGACGCGCGACGAATGGCGGAACTACATTTGCTGCGTGCTGACCGTGCGCGAGGAGCTGATCCAGGCGAACCCCGCTCTGGTGCAGGACCTGGTAAACCAGGTGCTCGGCGCAGGCGCCTGGCTCGACGCGGAGCCGGGCAACCGCGACAAGGCCGTCGCGATCGCGGCGGGGCGCGAGTACTTCAACCAGGACCCGAACATCCTCCGCTTCGTGATGGAGAACCCGGTCGATCGCGTGACCTACGGGGATCTCCGCATGATCCGCGCGGAGTTCGAGGAGTTGATGCAGCTCTCGCTCGAGGCCGGGACCATCGCGCGGCCGATCCCGTACGAGCGCTACCTGGACGAGACCTTCGCGCGGCGCGCCGAGCCCGCCGCGATCGAGCTCTAGATGAGGGCCGGCGGCGTCCTCCTCCTCTGCCTCGCGCTGCTCGCCCACGCGGCCCGGGCCGCAGAGGGCGCGCTCAAGGCGGGCGTCTTCGAGCCGCCGCGCGCGGCGCCCGAGCTCACGCTCGCCGGCTCGGACGGCTCCGAGCTGACGCTCGGCCGCTATCGCGGCAAGGTGGTCGTGCTCGCGTTCGGCTTCACGTCCTGCGCCGACGTCTGCCCCGTCACGCTCGGCACCCTCGCTTCGGCGCGGAAGCAGCTCGGGACGGACGCGAGCGACGTGCAGATCGTGTACGTCACCGTGGATCCCGAGCGCGACGACGCCGAACGGATGCGCGCCTACCTCGCGAGCTTCGACCCGGCCTTCGTGGGCGGCACCGGCGCGCCCGAGCGGCTCGCGGCGGTGCGGAAGGAGTACGGGATCGCGGCCGAGAAGGTGAAGGCGGCGAGCGGCTACGCGGTCACCCACTCGTCTTTCACGTACCTGATCGACCGCGCGGGGAGGCTTCGCGCGCTGATGCCGTACGGCCACCCGGCCGAGGACTACGTGCACGACCTCAGGATCCTGCTGAAGCAGTGACGTGAGGCGCCGGCTCGCGAGGCTCTGCCTTGCCCTCGTCGGCGCCGGCGCGCTCGGCCTCGCCGGCTGGGCGGCGCTCGCGCCGATCGAGTCGGCGTCGCGCGACGAGCTCTTCGAGATCCCGAAGGGCACCTGGGCGCGCCGGATGGCCGGCGACCCCGTCGAGATCCTGCCCTCCGAGATCTTCCTCACGCTGGGCGTGAAGGACGTGCTGCTGCTCCGGAACCTCGACGACGTGCCCCAGGTGTTCGGGCCGACCCTGATGATGCCCGGCCAGAGCTTCCGCCTGCCCTTCGCGGTCGCGTCGAGCTATCAATTTGCGTGCACCGCCCACGCCAGCGGGCAGATGACGGTCGTGGTGGAGCCCATGCCCGCGTCGCCGTGGGCGCGGCTCGGCTGGCGGGTGAAGGCGCTCTGGAGAAGGATGCGTTGGCGATGAGACGAGTCGAGGCAGGCAGGCTCGCGGCGGCGCTGCCGTCGATCACGGTGCTCGCGGCGTTCATCGCGCTCTGGTGGGCGCTCGTCGTCATCACGGGCAGTGTGATCTTTCCCACGCCGTGGCAGGTGGTGACGGGGACCTCCGAGCTCGTCCGTGATGGGACGCTCCCGCAGCACATCGGCGCCTCGCTCTTCCGGGTCGCCGCGGGCTTCGGCATCGCCGTCGCCGTGGCGGTCCCCCTCGGCCTCTGGATGGGCTGGGTCCGCGGCGCGTTCACGACGTTGAACCCGATCCTCCAGATGCTCCGGCCGATCTCCCCGATCGCGTGGATCCCGATCGCCATCCTCTGGTTCGGGGTCGGGAACGCCTCGCCGATCTACCTGATCTTCATCTCCTCGGTGTTCCCGATGGTCGTGCAGACCACGGTGGGCGTGCACACGATCGAGCCGCGCTACCTGCGCGCGGCGGCGAACTTCGAGGTCTCGCGCGCGACGCTGTTCCGGCGCGTCGTGATCCCGGCGACTCTGCCCCAGATCATCGTGGGGATGAGGATCGGCCTCGGCGTCGCCTGGCTCGTCGTCGTCGCGGCCGAGATGATCGCGCTCCGCTCCGGCCTCGGATATCTCATCATCGACTCGCGGAACGCGGGCAACCGCTACGACCTGGTGATCGCCGGCATGATCATCATCGGGCTGATCGGCCTCGGGCTCGACTTCGCCATGCGCGGGCTCGAGGGGCTCCGCTCGGTGCAGTGGCGCTACGCGCGGTAGCGCCGGCTCATCCGAAGTCGTACTCGCTCATCGGGTGCGACTCGATCCGATCGAGCGCGATGAAACGCTCGACCGCGCGGAACATGCGCTGCTGGTGCCGGCGCAGCTTCTCGGCGTCGCCCATGGCGTCGTAGAAGACCGCCGGGTCGTCGAGCGCGCCGAGCGGGAAGTTCTCCTCGACGATCGCGTCGAAGCGCGGCGCGCCCGGCGTGAGCGGCCGCACGATCTCGTTCCGCACGTAGCCGAAGGTGCTCTGCGTCTCGAGCGCGGTGTCGCGCTGCACCTCGTACCAGAGCCGGATGAACTCGTCCTTCGCGAGACCGTCCTTCGCCTCGATGCAGCTCACCAGCGCGAAGCCCGGCGTGCGCGCGCCGGGCGGCGCGCGCCGCGCCTCGTTCACGAGCGGGCGCGACTCGACGACCAGGTAGCCCGCGGCCCGGCTCGAGGCGGCCGCGAGGAGCGCCTCGCACGCGGCACGCTCCTGGCTCTGTTCGAGCCAGAACGAGACCAGCCCCGAGGGCGCGAGCTTTCCGAGGTGGAGCCTGGCGCCCGCCGCGACGTCGTCGTCCACCACCGAGATGCGGAGCTGCGCCGAGAGCGCGCGGAGGCGGGGCGCGACCTCCTCGAGGAGCCGGGCCTCGAAGCGCTCGTCCGCCTCGCCGGCCTGCTTCCAGACGAGGTAGGCGAGCTTCTCCACGGGCTGCCTACGGCGCCGTGCGGGCCGGTGCGGCGCGCCGGCGGCGCGCGAGGGCGGCGAGGCGGCCGCGGAGCCCGCGCGTCCACTCGGTCGCGCCGTCCACCAGCGTGTAGAAGACGGGCACCACGACCAGCGTCAGCAGCGTCGAGGTCACGAGGCCGCCGATCACGATCACGGCCATCGGTGCGCGGAACTCGGCGCCCGTCGCGTCCGAGAGCGCGAGCGGCAGCAGGCCGAACACGAGCGCCGCCGACGTCATCAGCACCGGGCGCATCCGCACCGGCCCGGCGTGCAGGATCGCCTCGTTGCGGCTCATCCCCTGCTCGCGGAGCTGGTTCGTGTAGTCCACGAGCAGGATCCCGTTCTTCATCACGAGGCCCATCAGCACGAGCAGTCCCATGCCGCTCATCATGTCGAGCGACATGCCGGCGACCTTGAGGGCGAGGAAGCCGCCGATGAACGAGAGTGGCGCCGACATCATGATCGTGAAGGGGTGCGTGATCGAGTTGAAGAGCGAGGCGAGGATCATGTAGATGGAGACGGCGGCGAGACCGAGCGCGAACATGATGTCGCGCGCGCCCTCGGCGGCCGACTCGGCCTGGCCTTGCGTCACGAGCTCGTAGGGCGGCTCGATGCCGATCTCCGCGGCCCACTTGTCGAGCTTCGCCATCGCCTCACCGAGCGAGGCGCCCGGCGCGGTGTTGGCGAAGAGGCGGATCGAGCGCGCGCGGTTGTGGCGGCGCACCTCGACCGGCCCTTCCTGCACGTTCACGCGCGCCGCGTTTCCGATCGGCACGAGCTCGCCGCGCGCCGAGCGCACGCGGATCAGGTCGAGCTTGCTCGGATCGTCGCGATACTCGGGCAGCACCTGGACGCGCACGTCGTAGCGGTTGCCGAGGTCCTCGAATGAGCCGACCTTCTCGCCCGCGAGGAGCGTGCGGAGCGTCCGGCCGAGCGCCGTCGCCGACACGCCGAGATCCGCGGCGCGCCCCCGATCGACGTCGAGCGAGATCTCGGGCCGCCCGGTCTCGTACGAGCTGCGCACGTCGATGAATGTCGGATCCGCCTCCATACGCGCCGTCAGCTCGTTCGCGAAGAGCTCGAGGCGGTGCAGGTCGGGCCCTTCGATGCCGTGCATGATCTGCGCGAAGCCCTCGCCGCTCGAGCCCGAGTACTCCGGGTAGCTGACGGTCAGGTGCTCCAGCTCGGGCGCCACCGCGAGGACCTGCGCGCGCAGTTCCTCGAAGGTCGTCGTGACGCGCTCGCTGCGCTCGCCCTTGGGTGTGAGCATCGCGTTGATGCGGATCGTGTGGGGCTTGTGCTCCGTCTCGTTGCCCGCGGTGGCGAAGACGCCCCGCACGTAGGGGTGCGCCGCGACCACCTCCTCCATGCGGCGCATCACGCGCTCCGTCGCGGGGAGCGGCGCGCCGATCGGGAGCCTCGCCGTGACCTGGGCCTCTCCGATGTCGTCCTGCGTGAAATAGTTGAGCGGCAGCGTCGACGCGACGTAGCAGCCGCCGAACACGGTGGCGAACGCGACCAGCGACGTGGCGATGCGATGGCGGAGCGCGCCACCGAGGAGCCGCCCGTACCCTCGCTCGAGCGCCACGAGCCCGCGCTCCAAAGCACCGAAGACCGGGCCCTCCTTCGGGGTCTGGCGCAGCACGCGGCTCGCGAGCATCGGCGTGAGCGTGAGCGCCACCAGCGCGGAGACGGCGACCGCCACCGTCACGGTGATGCCGAACTCCAGGAAGTAGCGACCCATCACGCTCTGCATGAACCGGATCGGCACGAACACGCCGCACACCGCGAGGGTGGTCGAGACGACGGCGAGGCCCACCTCGGCGGAGCCCGAGAGCGCCGCACTCATCGAGTCGGCGCCTTGCTCGACCTTCCGGAAGATGCTCTCGAGCACCACGATCGCGTCGTCGATCACGAGCCCGATCGCGAGCGAGAGCGCCATCAGCGTCATGCTGTTGAGCGAGAGGTCGAAGGCATAGAGGAAGGTGAAGCTCGCGATCACACTCGCCGGGATCGCCGTCGCCGCGATCAGCGTGGACCGGTAGTTGCGGAGGAAGCAGAGCACGACCGCGACCACGAGGAGCGCCGCGAGCACCATGTCGAACACCACCGAGGACATCTGCTCCTCGATGATGCGGGCGTAGTCGCGAGCGACCATCACGCTCACGCCTGGCGGCGCCTGCTCCCGGATGCGATCGAGCTCGACGCGGATCGCCCGGGCGGCGGCCACGAGGTCCGAGCCGCTCTGCTGCTGGATCTCGAGCGCCACGCCCGGCTCGCCGTCGAAGCGCGCGACGCTCTGCTCCTCGGCCATGCCGTCTTCGACGACCGCCACGTCGCGCAAGCGGATCGCGCGGCCCTCGCGCTCGGCCACGATGATCTCGCCGAACTCCTCGATGCTCTTCGCCTTGCCCTGAGTGGTGACGGTCCACTCGCGTTCGGCGCCTTCGATGCGGCCGCTCGCGAGCTCGGCGTTCTCGCGGCGGAGCGTGTCGGACACGTCCTCGATCGAGAGGCCGTAGCCCGTGAGACGCAGCGGATCGAGCCAGATGCGGATCTCGCGCTCGCGTGCGCCCATGATGTTCACGCCGCCGACGCCCGCGATCCGCTCGAGGCGCTCCTTCACGTCGTTCTCGGCGAAGTCTGAGAGGTCGCGGCGCGAGATCGGCCCACCCAGCACGATCGTCATGAAGCCGACCGTGGAGAGGTCGAACTTCTGTACGACCGGGTCCTCGACGTCGATCGGCAGCAGCGGCCGCGCCAGCGCGACCTTGTCGCGCACCTCCTGCACCTTGATGTCGATCTCGTGGGCGAGCTCGAACTCGAGGTGGACGCGCGAGAGACCCTGCGACGAGGTCGAGGACAGGCTGCGGATGCCCTCGATCGAGTTGAGCTGCTCCTCGAGGATGTCGGTGACCTCGCGCTCGACGGTCTCCGGCGAGGCGCCGCGCAGCTCCGTCACGACGACCGCGAACGGGAAGTCGACGTCAGGGTCGAGCTTCAGCTCGAGGCGCCCGAGCGAGACGAGCCCGAGCACGACGAGGCCGAGGATCAGCATCGCGGCGAAGACGGGCCGCCGGATGGAAACCTCGGCGAGCTTCACGACGCCGGCTCCTCGCGAGCGGTCACGGCGGCGGCCCCGTCGCGCACCTCGACCTTTACCCCGTCGGCCAGCCGCGTGGTCGCCTCGCCCCGCACGACGAGCTCGCCCTCGGCGAGCCCCGCGAGCACCTCGGCGCGCTCGCCGTCCACGATGCCGACGCGCACCGGGACGTAGCGCACGACGCCATCTTCGACGCGCAGCGCGAAGGTGCGCCCGTCGCGCGTGAGGAGCGCCGAGCGGTGCACCACCGGGCGGGGCTCCGCGCGCACCGCGGTGAGCTCGGCACGCGCGTACGAGCCCGCCTTCACCACGCCGCTCCGATCGACGACGCTGCCGCGCACCTCGTAGGTGCGGGTGCCCGGATCGACACGGCCGCTCACGCGCTCGATCTTCGCCTCGACCGGGTCCGCGAGGCCCTCCACGAAGAGCCGCACCGGATCGCCGACGCGCACCGACACGGGCGTCGCCTCGGGCACGTTCAGGATGGCCTCGAGCGCGCCGCTCTCCTGGAGCACCAGGATCGGGGCCTGGCCGGCCATCGCGCCCTCGTGGGCGCGGCGCTCGACCACGCTGCCCGCATAGGGTGCTACGACCTCGGTCTGCGCGAGGTCGCGCCGCACCTTGGCGAGGCGCGCCTCGCCCTGCGTGAGCTGCGCGCGGGCCACCTCCGCCCGCGTGCGGAGCTGTTCGTAGCGCTGCTGCGACGCCGCGTTCTGCGCGAGCAGGAGGCGCAGGCGTGCGGCCTCCTCCTGTGCGTTCGCGCTCTCGGCGCGCGCGAGCGCGAGCCCCGCCTCGGCCTCCGCGAGCGCCATGCGATAGGGGCCCGGGTCGAGGCGGAATAGCGGCGCGCCCTCGGCGACGCTGTCGCCGACGTCCACGAGCACCTCGACGATGCGGCCCGGCACCTCGCTGCTGATCTCCGTGATACGGCGCGCCTCGATCGTGCCGGAGGCCGCGATCACGGCACGGAGCACCGCGCTCTCGACGCGCTGGACCTCGACGCGGTCGGCTGCGGCCGCGGCGGCCTCCGCCGGCGGCGCGCTCGCCACCTCGGTCGACTCTTCGCCCCCGTCGTCTGCGCCGCCGCAGCCGAGGAGCAGCGCGAACAGCAGGGGCTTCGCGCGCGCCCTCACGCCCGTTCTCCTGCGGCGATGCCGTGGAACAGCACTTCGAGGCAGGTCTCCGCGAAGCGCTCGTCCGAGGCGTCGAGCCACTGCGGGTTCAGCAGGTGATCGATGAGCGCCATGATCAGCATGCGCGCAACGTCGGCGACGCGCACGGGCTCGAGGTCGGCGCGGAGCTCGCCCCGCGCGATGCCGCGCTCGATCGCGCGCACCATGCGCGCGCGCCCCTCCTCCGTGTGCCGTCGCACCACGGCGCTGCTCCCGACGAAGCTCACGACCAGCGGGTCGAACTGGTAGAACGAGCGCACGAGGGGGTTGTCGCGCGCGTAGGCGAGCGACGCGCGCACCATACCGGCGATGGCGGCGGGGATGCTCCCGTCTGCCGGGAGGTGCTCGTCGATCTCGCCGACGCGCGCCCAGTCGCTGAGCGTGCGCTCGAGCAGCTCCTCGAACATCGCCTCCTTGCCGCGGAAGTGGTGGTAGACGAGCGCCTTCGAGACGCCGGCGCTCGCGGCGATTTCTTCGACCGTGGTCTTCGAGAAGCCGCGCGCGGCGAAGCACTGCGCGGCGGCGTCGAGGATGCGCTGGCGGGTGCGGCCGGCGCGGTCGCTGCGGGCGGAGAGGGCCTGGGGGGAGGCTTCGCTCACGCGCCGAGTATACAAATTGGACTCCGAGCGACCAGAACGTCGAATCCCCCTGGGGCCAGGCTGGCCGCCCCATCAGGAGAGATCGGGGCCCCCCTTCCGCACCGATCCGAGCCATGCTGTGCCGCGTGCGCGCCTTCGGAGCCGAGGAGTGGCAAGAGGTCCGGGCGAAGGGGAAGCGGAGCTTCCTGTTCCGCTACGGCTTCCTGGGCCGCGGCCTGCCGCTCGGTGCGCTCGCGGCGGTCGCCATCGAAGGCGCGCTCGGGAGCCAGCTTCCCGACGCGTTCCTGAGCCTGAGCTTCCTCGGGCGCCTCGTCTTCTGCGTCGCGGTCATGACGCTCTCGGGCTGCGTCGCCGCGAGCTTCAACTGGAACCTGCACGAGAAGCGGCACGCGCACCACGCTTAGGCCTCGCTCCGCGGATCCGCTCGGCGAGCGCATCGAGGAGCCCGGCGTGGACCCCGAGCGGCGCCGTCACGCGGACGCGCACGCCCCGCCGCGCTGCCGCCGCGCGCGCGAGGCGCGGCACGTCGCGCGTGGCGTGGCGTCCGGGCGCGAGGAAGTAGGGCACCACCACGATCTCCTTCGCCCCGCTCGCGACGCAGGCGTCGATCGCGCGGGCGATGCTCGGCGGGGCGAGCGAGAGATGGGCCACCGCGACGCGCGCGCCGCCGAGCCTCCGCCGGAGCGCGGCTGCGACCCGCGCGAGCTGCGCGTTCGCGGCGCGCTCGCGGCTCCCGTGATCGACGAGCAGCACCGCGCGTTGGTGTCGCCGCGCGCTCACCAGTAGGAAGCGGTCGCGCGTACCGCGCCGCGGACGCGCGCCTGGCAGGCGAGCCGCCGCGCGGCGGGGATGCCGTCGCGCTCCCGGATCTCGCGCTCGGCGGGCGTCTCGACGGAGAGGCACGTCTGCCCGTCGAGGATCTCGAGGTCGCAGCGCCCGCAGAGCCCGCGCCCCGTGCAGGCGCGCGCGATCGGGAGGCCCGCGCTCCGCGCGACCTCGAGCAGGCTGGTGCCCTCGGGCACCTGTCGCGTCAGCGTCTCGCGGACGCCCATGCGTCGGCGCACGAAGCTCACGGCGCAGCTCATGCCGGGATTCTACGCGACGTCGGTGCTCCCCCGCCCCCGCTCGATCCGATACCTTCGGGCGCGATGGCCACCGCCGGGATCCTCATCATCGGCAACGAGATCCTGTCGGGGAAGGTCACGGACACCAACTCCCCCTACCTGTGTCGCGAGCTCCGCGCCCTCGGCGTGGACGTCGAGCGGATCCTGACGATCCCCGACGAGGTTCACGTCATCGCGCGCGAGGTGCGCACGCTCTCCGACGCCTACGACTTCGTCTTCACGTCGGGCGGGATCGGTCCAACCCACGACGACCTGACGATGGACGGTGTCGCGCTCGCGTTCGGGCGCAAGGTCGAGCGCAACGACACCATCGCCGAGCGCATCGCCCGCGCCCAGGGCAAGCCGCCGAACGAGAGCCAGCTCAAGATGGCGATGGTTCCGCAGGACGCGCTCCTGATCGACGCCGGCGACCTCTGGTTTCCCGTCGTGGTCGTCGAGAACGTGTACGTGTTCCCGGGCATCCCGGAGCTGCTCCGCAAGAAGTTCGAGTCGGTGCGCGAGCGCTTCCGCGGCGTGCCGGTGCTGCTGAAGCGCGTCTTCGTGAAGCGCCGCGAGAGCGAGATCGCAGGCGAGCTGAACGCGCTGCTCGAGACGTTCCCGGAGCTGATGCTCGGCTCCTACCCGAAGATCGGAGAGGAGTCGTTCCACGTGCTGCTCACGCTCGAGTCGCGCGACGCCGGCTACCTGCAGCGCGCGCTCGACGCGCTCCTGGTGCGGCTGCCAGGCGATTCGATCCACAAGGTCGAGTGAACCCCGATCTTACCGGCCGAGACCCGCTGGCCTTCTACCTCGCCCACGTGCATCCGCTCTGGATGCTGGGCTCGCTCGCGCTCGCGTTCCTGACGCTCCGGGCCGGCCTCGCGCTGCGCCGCGCGCGCCGGCTCGGGCACGCGCGGAGCGCCGCCGCCTACCGGCGGCACCTCGGGCTCGCGAAGCCGACGCTCGTCTGTGTCGCGGTCGGCTTCGCCGCCGGGATCGCGTCGTCGGTCGGGCTCCGAGGTTGGGATGCGTTCGGCACCGCTCACGGCGTGGTCGCCGTCGCCGCGCTCGCGGCCTTCCTCGCGACCGGCGCGCTGGGCCGGCGGCTCGAGCGCCAAGCGGCGCAAAGCGCCGCGCGCAGCGGCCGGAGCCGTGCCGTCGAATGGCACGCGCGCCTCGCGGCGCTCGCGGTTCTGCTCGCGGCCGCGGCCATCGGGACCGGCTTCGTATTGCTGCCCTGACGCGAGAGGCGACCCGCGCGGCGGTATGCTCCCCCGCGATGAGCTCCGAGCCCGCGCCGCCCGTCCAGTCGAGCTCGCGGCGCCGTGCGTGGCTCGCCGCTGCGCTCGCGCTGACAGCCTTCGCGGTCGCGGTCGGGACCAGCCTCCGCACCCAGGCCCCTCCGGCGCGGCCCCTCTCCCTTACGGCTGGCGATCCCGGCACCACCCGGGAGCTCGTCGCGCGGGCCCTCGCGGCGGAGCTTCGCGAGCGCGGGATTCCGATCGACGTCGTTCCCGCCCCGGACATCCACCGCGAGATCGCCGACCTCGACTCGGGGAGGATCGACTTCGCGCTCGTCTCGGGCGCCTTGCAGGCCACACGGCCGCTCCGCATCCGCGAGCTGACTCCCCTATTCGAGGAAGCGCTGCATCTGCTCGTGAAGGAGGAGATCGCCGAGCGCGTGCGCGGCAGTCTCGGGGAGCTCCGAGGACTCCTCGTCGATCTGGGCCCGCCCGATTCCCCGACCTCCCTCCTAGCGGCCGAGATCCTCGCGTTCGCGGGCGTCGCGTGCGCGCCCGACGCAGGCGGCCCCGGCACTTGCCGCATCTCCCATCTGGAGACTGCCGAGCTCGCGCGCCGGATCGAGAGCGGCGATCGCGCGTCGCTCCCCGACGCCACGTTCCATCTGGCAACCGTCCCGTCGCGGGTTGCCATGCGGCTCGTCCATGACCAGCGCTACGCGCTGGTGCCGCTGCCCTTCGCCGAGGCGTTCCGCCTCGACTCGCTGGTGGCCGAGGACGCGGAGGCTTCGGGTGAGTTCCAGCTGGCACGCCGCTTCACGACGGCCGCCGTGATTCCTGCCTACGTCTATCGCATAGAGCCGCCGGTTCCGCCGGAGCCCTGTCCCACGGTGGGCTCGCGCCTCCTGCTCGTCGCCCACGAGGAGGTGCCCGCCGAGACGGTGGAACGGGTACTCGAAGTGGTGTTCCAGTCCCGCTTCGCGCACCTGCCGGAGCCCGCGCTCTCGACGTCGCTGCTCGACATCCCACCGCGGCTCCCGTTGCACGAGGGGACGCGGGCCTTCCTGGCGCGGTCCCAACCGTTCATCTCGTCGCGCGAGGTGGACAAGCTCGCCAACACGCTGAGCGTGCTCGGCGCCTTGCTGGCCGGCGGGCTCTTCGTGTGGCAGAGCCTCCGTCAGCGCATGCGCGCGCGCCGCGACGAGCTGTTCGGGAAGTACCAGCTGCGCATCGCCACGCTCGAGAAGCGCCTGGTCGAGCTCGAGCTCGCCGCGAACCTCGAGCTCGACTCGTTGATCTCCCTCCAGCGCGATCTGCTCGAGCTCAAGTCCGAGGCGCTCGCGCGCTTCGCGGCGGGCGAGCTCGGCGATCAGGCGACGCTGTCGGACCTGCTGCTCCCGCTCGACGGCGCGCGCGACCACGTCGGTACGCTGCTCCTCCACGTGCGTGAGAAGATCGAGGCGGAGGCGGAGAGCGAGGGGCGGAGCGTGCAGGCGGTCTGGGAGGAGGCGGCGGAGGGGTGACCTCGCGCTACTCGATGCTCCGCACGTAGCGCACCAGCGCCTCGACCTCCTCGGGCGTGAGCGCGCTCGTGAAGCCGTGGCGGTCGAGCGCGCCCGCGCGATCGATCGCGAAGCCGGTCTCGCCGGCGGCGAGCGCGGAGTGCCCCGGCCCAAGGATCGCCTCGCGGATCGATCGCGCGAGCCCGTGGTGCAGGAAGTTGACCTCGGTCCAGACGCCGCGCAGCGAGGGCACGTTCGCGCTCGGCTGGCCGCGCACGTTGCCCGGCACGAAGCCGCGCTGCGGGTCCGCGAGCTGGAAGCGCACCAGGAGCTCGAGGCGCCGCGTCTCCTCCGCGGCGTCGATGCCGTCTTCGAGCGGATCCTCGAAGGCGAAGCAGCTCTCACCCGTGAAGCAGAAGGGCGTGAAGAAGTCCACCGGATCGAGGTGCACGTTGATCTCGGGCGAGGGCGTCTCCGTGCGGATCGCGTCGAGGAACGTCTGCGGGAGGCCGCCTGGCAGCGCTGCGAGGAGGCGCGGGTCGGCGGCATACCGCTCGGCGAAGCGGGCGGCCCAGTCCGAGCCGCGGCCCTGGTTGCCGCCGTTGCTGAACGGGTGGCGCGGGTCTTCGGGCGTGTGGCAGCCCGCGCAGCCGGCGAGCCCGAAGAGCGACTCGCCCTGGGCGAGCTGATCGAGATCCGCCTGCGGGAGCTCGCCCGCCTCGCGGAGCTGGTGGTCCGGGTTCGGCACCAGCCGGAGCTCGGCCACGGAGTAGAGATCGATCAGGCGTGAGAGCTCGTCGCCGCCGAGGCCCGTGGCGGCCTGGATGCCCGCCTCGGCCACCTGCTTCTGCGCCGCGATCACCGAGGCGATCGAGGCGCCGCCCGGCGGCGCCTCGTCGAAGTTCGCCGGCAGCCCGCTCGGCGCCGGGGGCTGCGGCCGGCACTCGGCGTCGCGTCCGTCACTGAAGCGGTTGTTCGGGTCGCCGACGCGTGTCGCCGGATCCGAAGCGGGCCCCTCGATCATCCCGAACAGCACGAGCTCGCAGTTGACGCGCGACTGGGCCGCGAAGGCGAGGCTGTCGTAGCTGCCGTTCGCGAACGAGCCGTTCCAGAAGTAGGCGTCGGTGGTGCCGAGGTTGTGGTTCGGCTTCACGCGGTGGACCATGGTCGGCGCTGTCGCGCCGTTCGCGTAGGGGACGCCGTCGCTCAGGAGCTCGTCGTAGTGGCAGTGGGCGCAGGCCTTGCGGCCGTTGTTCGACCAGGTGGCGTCGTAGTAGTGGCGCTCGCCGCGCTCGATTGCCGTCGCCGGGTAGCGCGGCTCGGCATAGCCAAGGTCGAGCTCCGCGCGCTTCGTTCCACCCGCGAGCTCGAAGACCTCGAGGACCTCGCCGCCCCAGCTCGCGACGTAGAGCTCGCCGCGCGCCTCGTCGAGTGCGAGCGCGAAGGGCCGTTCGCGCGTCGCGAAGCTGCGGAGCGGGGTCAGCGTGGCGCTGCCGCCGCCGGACTCGACGCCGAGCTCCTGCACCTGGTCCGTGCCGCCGAGCGCCAGGTAGAGCCGGTCGCCCGCGGCGTTCCGGAGCAGCGCCTGCGGGAGCGCGCCCGAGAGCAGCTTCTGCTCCGCGTCGAAGTTGGGCTCGGCCGAGACGTCGTCGGTGTAGTAACGGGCCGCGCCGCCGAGCGAGGCGTCGAGCTCGAAGAGCCCGTTCCGCACGTCCTCGAAGTTGTAGCTCTTCGTGCCGTCGAAGAGCGCGCCCGGATGCACCTCGTGCGGGTTGCCGTCGAGGCCGGCGAGACGGAGCGGTGGCGCGGAGACGGCGGCCGCCACCTGCGCCTCGTCCGAGGCGAGGAGCCCGCGATCGGGCATCAGCGTCGGGACGAAGACGCGGTCGCCGATGCGCGCGAGGTCCACTGCGGGAGCGCCCGCCGCGAACGTCGCGGCGACGGAGTCCGTGCCGAGGTCGATCCGCGCCACGTCACCGCCGCGCCAGGAGAGCACGTAGAGCGAGCCCGCTCCAGCGTCGAGCACGAGGCGGGTCGGGCTCGCGCCGACGCCCGTGATCTCGGCGGCGGGCGCGCCCGTCGCTGGCTCCTGCTCCACGTCGATCACGTTCCCCGCATCGTCGCGCACCAGCTCGAGCTCGTACTTGAGGACGCTCTGCCGGAAGCGGTTCGCGACGTAGAGCTCGCGCCGGTCGGGCGTGGCGCTCGCCGCGTCCGGCGGCAGGAGCGCGAGGTCCGCACAGTGGAACTCCGTCGCGAGTGTGACGGGCACGCCGTCCCGCGTGAGGAGCGCGTCGCCGGACGCGTCGATCACCGACAGGTAGTTCGAGTACTGGTTGCAGACGTAGACGAGCCCCGCCGGATCGACGGCAAGCTGCTGCGGGCGGATGCCGACGGCGATGCGCGTCCGGAGCTGGGGAGGCTCCGAGAGCGCCACCACGGCCACCTCGTTCCCCGGTGCAGACAGGTCCCCGCCGAGCGCTACGTAGAGCTTCGTCTCGGCGCCGACGCTCGCGAGCGCCACGTCGCTCGGATTCCCGCGGAACGGGATCAGCGCGGCGCGCTCGCGATCCTCGGGCAGGGCCGGAAGCTCGAGCGGCGCGCTCGCCCCGCGCTCGTCGGCGAGCTGCTGCCCGAGCTCGGCGAGCTTCTCGGCCACCGACACGCCGACGCCGTCCGCCGCGAAGTCCGCGTCGCTCAGCGCGACGGGCGTGCCCGCGACCGGCGGCGCCAGGCGCGCGTACTCGCTCCGCGGCACGAGCTCGAAGCGCGGGACCAGCGAGCTCGGCTCGGGCGCGGCGGCGGGAGGATCGGGATCGCCCGAGGGCGGCGACGGGCCCGAGCCTCCTCCCCCGCCGTTCCCCGACGAGACGCCGCAGCCGAGCGCGAACGCCGACCCGAGCAACGCGAGCCGCGCGCGAGGAACGGAGAAGACTCCCCGGCTCTCTCGTCGCATGCCCCCCCACCCCGCAAGATCCGATCCGAGCTACGTGAACCGGACTCGAAGCGAACCTAACGGCCCGAGCGGGAGGCACCGTGACGCCACTCACGACGGCTTCATAGTCGCGAGCAGAAACGATCAGTCCCGACTTTGGGACTCGGGCGGTCGACCGGCGTCAGCCCGGCAGCACGTCGACGGCGCGTTGGCGCAGCCAATGGTCGGCAAGCACCAGGCAGACCATCGCCTCGACCATCGGCACCGCGCGCGGCAGCACGCAGGGGTCGTGCCGGCCGCCAGCCGCGAGGCGGGCGGCGCGGCCCTCGGAGTCCACCGTGTCCTGCTCGAGGCGGATCGTGGCGGTGGGCTTGAAGGCGACGCGCAGCTCGATGCGCTCGCCGTTCGTGATGCCGCCCTGGATCCCGCCGGAGCGGTTCGTGGCCGTGCGCGGGCGCCCGTCGGGCCCGGGCACGAAGGCGTCGTTGTGCTCGATGCCGGTCAGCTGGGTGCCGGCGAAGCCGCTCCCGACCTCGAAGCCCTTCGACGCCGGGAGCGAGAGCAGGCCTTGTGCGAGGTCGGCCTCGAGCTTGTGGAAGATCGGCTCGCCGAGGCCGGCCGGCACACCGCGCGCCACGCACTCGACCACGCCGCCGAGCGAGTCGCCCCGCCGGCGCGCCTGGTCGATCGCCTCCTCCATGCGCGCGGCCGCCTCCGGGTCCGGGCAGCGCACGGTGCTCGCCTCGACCTGCGCGAGCGTGACGCTCGCGGGATCGACCTTCGACTCGATCGTGTGGACGCGCGCGACCCAGGCGAGCACCTCCACGGAGGCGGCGCTCGCGAGGAGCTTCCGCGCGATCGCGCCCGCGGCGACGCGCCCGACGGTCTCGCGCGCGCTCGCGCGGCCGCCGCCCTGCCAGTTGCGGATCCCGTACTTCGCCTCGGTCGTGTAGTCCGCGTGCGAGGGCCGGTAGACGTCCTTCATGTCCGCGTAGGCTTCGGGACGCGCGTCCTCGTTCCGGACGAGCAGCGCGATCGGGCTGCCGAGCGTGCGGCCCTCGAACACACCGGACAGGATCTCGACGCGGTCCGCCTCCTGGCGCGGCGTGGTGAGGCGGCTCTGGCCGGGGCGGCGGCGGTCGAGGTCGCGCTGGATCTCCTCGGCGGAGACCGCGAGGCGCGGCGGGCACCCGTCCACCACCACGCCGACGCCGCCGCCGTGTGACTCGCCAAAGGTGGTGATGCGGAAAATCGTGCCGAGCGAGCTGGACATGGAACGGGCGGAGGATAGCGGTCCCCGCTAGGCCTCCTCGGCCGCCAGCGCGAGCGCCTTCTTCGCGAGCGCGGAGAGCGGGAGCCCTTCGAGCGCCGCGAGCGGGAGCCAGCGATGCGCGTCGAAGCCGCGCCGGCGCACGCGCCCGGCCGGGGCGGTGGCGCGGAACACGTGGAGCGAGAGCGCCCGATGCGTGAAGCCGTGCGTCACGAGACCGAGCGGCTTTGCTTTGCGCGGCGCGAGGCCGATGCCCGCGCGGAGCGCGCGCCGGAGGCCCGCGAGCTGCGGCTCATCCGCCGCGAGCTCGCCGCCGGGCAGCTCCCAGAGCCCGCCGAGGAGCCCGTGCGGGGGGCGCCTCACCGCGAGCACGCGTGTGCCGCGCGCGAGGAGCACGGCGACCGCGGCGACCTCCTTCGGCTCCGCCGGCCGTGCCTTCACGGGGAGCGCCTCGGCGCGGCCCGCGGCGCGGCCGCGGCAATCGGCGCGGAGCGGGCAGTCCGGGCAGCGCGGCGCGCGGGGCGTGCAGACGAGCGCGCCGAGCTCCATCAGCGCCTGATTGAGCTCGCCGGGCGCGGGACCGCGCGCGAGCGCGCCCGCCGCCTCCCAGAGGCGGTGCTGGCCGGCGGGGCTCCGGACGTCGAGGTCGAGGTCGAGCAGGCGCGCGAGCACACGCGCGACGTTTCCGTCCACGATGGGGGCGGGCCGGTCGAACGCGATCGATGCGAGCGCACCCGCGGTGTAGCGGCCGACGCCGGGAAGCGTGCGCAGCACCTCGACGTCGTCGGGAATGCGGCCGCCGTGCTCGCGCACGACCTGGCTCGCGGCGGCCTTCAGGTTGCGCGCGCGCGAGTAGTACCCGAGGCCGGCCCAGCTCCCCATCAGCTCGTCCGCGTCGGCGTCGGCGAGCGCCTCGACGGTCGGGAAGCGCGCGAGGAAGCGCTCGTAGTAGGGAATCACGGTCTCGACGCGCGTCTGCTGGAGCATCGTCTCGGAGACCCAGATCGCCCACGGGTCCTTCGTCCGGCGCCACGGCAGGTCGCGCCGCGCGCGGCGGTACCAGGCGAGGAGCGCGCGTCGGGCGGCTCCAGGCGGGCCAGGGAGCCCGGTTCGTGACTCCGTTCGCCTGCGGCTCACTGCGCGTGCGGCTCCGCCGCACTTGCGTTCACGGGGTTGCTGCGGCCGCCGACTCGCCGCCGCCGAGGCGCGACATCACCTTCTCCTCGACCCACTTGGCGTCCCACCACTCGGTCGGGTCCACGTACGCATCGCCCACCAGCATGGCGAAGTGCAGGTGGTCGCCGCCGGCGAGCCCGGTGTCCCCCGACCGGCCGAGCCAGCCGTTCTTCTCGACGAGCTCGCCCTCCTGCACGTCGATCTGCGCGAGGTGGCCGTAGAGCGAGGTCAGCCCGAGGCCGTGGTCGAGGATCACGCAGTTCCCGTAGATCCCCAGCTCGCCCGCGAAGAGCACGCGCCCGCGGTTGCCAGCCTCGATCGCCGCGCCCGCCGTCGAGGCGAGGTCGTAGCCGAAGTGGATCGCCTCGGAGACCTTCACGCCGTCGAGGTAGTAGCTACGCCGCTCGGCGAAGCGGCTCGTCACCGCCGAGTTCCGCATCTGCACGAAGGCGCCGTCGAAGAGCTTCTCGTCGCCCGACTTCGCCACGATCTCGCGGATCTTCTTCTCGTTCTCCGCGCGCGTCTCCTTGTTGATCCGGCGGAACGCGCTGAGCGCGTCGGGCTCCTGCACGCCGACGGCGTCGGCGAGCTCGCGGACCTTCACCTCGAGGAAGGCAGCGCTCAGCTCGATGCGCACGTCGTCGAACACGCGTTCGGTGAGCAGCACGGGCCAGGTCGCGGACGCCTCGTTGCCGGCGGCGTCTACCGCGAGCACGGCGACGCGCGGCGCGGGCTCGACGTCGCGCGGGATCGCGAACAGGGCGAAGCGCCGCTTCGGGTCTCCGGGGAAGGGCCGGCCGGAGAAGAACGCGTCAGCCACCTGGACGCCGTCGCGCTGGGGCTTCTCCGCGACGCGATACGCCACGGCGCCCGAACCGCCGCGTTCGACGTACGTCTGCCCGGTCGCGACGCTCACGCGCGGCTTGGTGAGGTCCACGGTCACGGGGATCGTGAGCCAGCGCCGGTTGCCGCCGAGCCAGCGCCGCCACGACCAGTCCGTCGCGCGCGCGATGAGGCTCGCCTCGCCCTCCTTGAGCCCGAGCGTCTGGGCATCGATCACGGCCTCGATGTGCTCGGGCACGCCCTTCGCCCCGCCCATGCCGAGGCTCCCGGGCCGCGCGATGCGCTCGATCCGCTCCCGGAGGTCGCCCTGCTCGATGCGGAGCTCGAGCTGCCGGATGCCCGACTCGTTGTCGATCGCCTCGACGCTCACGCGCGTGGGCGTTCGCCCGACGTGGATCCGCTCCGGCCCCCGGAGCTCCGGACGCTCGGACTCGCAGCGCAGCCAGCCGACGCCCCCGCCTGCGACCGCGAGCAGCGCGATGAGCAGACCGAGCCAGGCGCGTCCCGTCACCGTCCCCTCCCCCCGCGACGGGCCGAGCTTAGCGGCGCAGGCGCGGGCCGCAGTCCGCCGGATTGACGCGCCCGGCCCCCTCACCGATCTTCCGCGCCCCGGACGGGCCCCGGCCGTCCCGCCCGCATGGAGAGAGAGGCCCGATGGCCCTGCGACAGATCCTGCTCGTCCGCCACGGGGAGACCGACGGCGCCTCGAGCGTCCGCTACTTCGGCAGCACGGACGTCGAGCTCTCGGACGAGGGGCGCGCCCACATGCGGCAGCTCGCGCTGCGCCTCGCTTCACGCCGCGTGGACCTCTGGCTTGCGAGCAACCTGCGCCGCTCGTGGGGGGCCGCCGCGATCGTCTCGCGCGGCGCCCGCGTGCGGATCGAGCCGGACCTGCGCGAGATCCACTTCGGGCGCTGGGAAGGGCTCACGCAGGAGGAGATCGCGGCCCGCGATCCCGTGCTCTACGAGGACTGGCAGGGCGGGTCGGAAGGGTTCGAGTTCCCGGGCGGCGAGGCCCGCGCGGCGTTCCGCGCGCGGGTGGGCCGCGTCGTCGCGGGGCTCCTCGCGGGCCCCGCGCGCTTCGCGGCGGGCGTGCTGCACAAGGGCGTGATCCGCGAGATCGCCCGGCAGCTCACCGGCGAGGCCATGCCGCGGACGGAGCCGGCGCTCGGCGAGCTGGTCGTGCTGACCCGAATCGCCGACGGGCCCTGGCTCCTTGGCGAGCGGAGCAGCGACCCGGCCTCCTGAAAGTGCCAATGCGAACGCGTTCGCATTCCAGGCCCCTGCCCCGGCTCAGGAATCCGGGCCCGCCTCGGCCGCGCAGAGCGCCAGACCCGAGGCCACCGAGGTGAACTCGTCGCCGCTCCGGATCCGCTCCGGCGCGAAGCGCGCCTCGAAGATCGCCCGCACCGCCGGCACGAGGGAGGAGCCCCCGGTCAGGAACACGCGGTCCACCTCCCGGGCCGCGACGCCCGCCCGCGCGAGGAGCCCGTCCACTGAGCCCGCGATGGCGGTGAGCTCCGGGGCGATCCAGGCTTCGAAGTCGGCGCGAGTCACCTCGGCGTCGATCTCGAGCACGTCGTGCGCGATCTGGAAGCGCGCGGCGGGCGCCTGCGAGAGGGCCCGCTTGGTCTCCTCGGTCGCGCGATGGAGCACGAAGCCGAGGTCGTTCTGGACGACCCGCAGCAGGCGGTCGAGACGCTCGGGCTCGACGGCCTCGCGGCGCAGGTCGAGCAGGAGCTGGAGCGTGCGGCGCGACTTCAACATCGAGACGTGGTGCCAGCGCTCGAGGTGGGCGTAGAGCCACTCCGGCACCGGGAGGCGACGCCCGAAGAACGAGACGAACTCGGCGCCGCGCCCGAGGAGCGGCGCCACGCAGTGGCGCACGAGCTTGCCGTCGAAGGCGTCGCCGGCCACGTCGACGCCGTCGTTCCCGAGGATCGAGCCCGCGCTTCCATCGCGCACGCGGCCCGGCCCGACGCGCAGCAGCGAGAAGTCGCTGGTGCCGCCGCCGAAGTCGCCGATCAGGAGGAGCTCGTCCTTCTCGAGCCCGCGCTCGTAGTGGCGCGCGGCGCCGATCGGTTCGAACTCGAAGCGGAAGCGAAGGAACCCCGCGTTCACGAGCGCGGCGCGCAGGCGCGAGAGCGCGAGGGCCTCGTCCTCGGCGCTCGCGGCGCCGACGAAGCGCACTGGCCGGCCGACCACGGCGGCCGTCACGGGCTCGCCGAGCGCCGCCTCCGCCTCTTCGCGGAGGCGCCCGAGCAGGATCCCGATCAGCTGTTCGAGCCGGTAGCTCCGCCCGAAGATCTCGGTCGCCGAGAAGAGCCGGCTCGCGAGGAACGACTTCATCGACTGGATCAGGCGGCCGCCGTGCACCTCCCGCTCGAGGTAGGCGCGTAGCGCCGCGGGGCCGGCGTGCACCTCGACGGGCGCGCGATCGTCCTCGCGGTCGAAGTAGAGAAGCGAGCGGAAGGTGGGCGTCGCGCCGTCGGGGCCCGCGAACTCGGCGAGCCGCGGCACGCCGTTCGACGTGACCAGGGCGAGCGCGCTGTTCGTGGTGCCGAAGTCGAGGCCTAGGGCGGGGCGCGGCACGCGCACGGTGTAGCGCGGCTATTCTGCGGCGCATGGCAGGGATCGACGCGGCGCTCGACGCCTGGAAGCGGAAGCGCGACGCCTTCCGCTGGGAGACGCCCGACCGCTTCAACTTCGGCGCCGACGTGGTGGACCGCTTCGCGCGCGAGCCCGCCCGCCCGGCGCTCCTCTGGCGCGGCGCGGAGGGGGGCGAGCGGCGCCTCACCTACGCCGACGTCGCGCGTGCCTCGAACCGCTTCGCGCACCTGCTCCGGAGCCTCGGCGTCCGGCCCGGCGAGCCCGTCGTCGTCATGCTGCCGAAGGTGCCGGAGTGGCAGATCGCGCTGGTCGGCGCGCTCGAGGCCGGCTGCCTCGTGATCCCGAGCTCGACGATCCTGCGGCCGAAGGACATCGAGTACCGCGTGAACCACAGCCGGAGCGTCGCGCTCGTCACCACGGCGGAGCAGGCGCCCGTCGTGGACGCGGTCCGCGAGAAGCTCCCGACGCTGAGGCACCGGCTCGTCCTCGGCGGCGTGGTCGACGGCTGGATTGCCCTGGAACCCGCGCTCGCCGGCCAGCCCGACGACGCCGGCGCCCAGCACGCGACGCGCGCCTCCGATCCCGCGCTCGTCTACTACACCTCGGGCACCACGGGCCCGCCGAAGGCCGTGCTGCACGCGCACGCCTACACCTGGGCCCAGCGCTACACCGCCGAGTTCTGGCTGGGCCTCCGGGGCTCCGACCGGCTCTGGACCACGAGCGACACGGGCTGGGCGAAGGCCGCGTACAGCGTGATCTTCGGTCCCTGGAGCCTCGGCGCCGAGGTCTTCATGTACGGCGGCCGCTTCGAGCCGCGCCGCGAGCTCGAGCTGCTCGAGGAGGCCGCGCCGCAGGTCTTCTGCGCGCCGCCGACCGAGTACCGGCTGCTCGTGAAGGAGGAGAAGCTCGCCTCGCTCTCCGTGCCGCGCCTACGCGAGTGTGTGTCGGCGGGCGAGCCGCTGAACCCCGAGGTGATCCGCGCCTGGCACGAGCACACGGGCCTCACCATCCGCGATGGCTACGGGCAGACGGAGTCGATCCTCCTGATCGGGAACTACCCCGGGAACCCGGTGCGCCCGGGCTCGATGGGGCTCCCGATGCCCGGCCACGAGCTCGCGGTGATCGGAGAGGACGGCCGCGCGCTCGCGACGGGCGAAGTCGGCGACGTCGCGCTCCGCTTTGCTCCGCCGAGTCTGTTTCGCGAATACTGGAAGGACGAAGCCGCCACCAGCCGCACGCGCCGCGGCGATTGGTACGTGACGGGCGACCGCGCCTTCGTGGACCCGGACGGCTACTTCTGGTTCGTGGGCCGCGCCGACGACGTGATCATCTCCGCCGGCTACCGGATCGGCCCCTTCGAGGTGGAGAGCGCGCTCGTCGAGCACCCCGACGTGCTCGAGGCCGCCGCGGTCGCCGCGCCCGATGCCGACCGCGGCGCGATCGTGAAGGCCTTCGTGGTGCTGCGGCCCGGCGTGCGCGGGGACGACACACTCGTGCGCCGCCTCCAGGACCACGTGAAGACGGTGACCGCTCCGTACAAGTACCCGCGCCAGATCGAGTTCGTGGCCGAGCTCCCGAAGACGGTGAGCGGGAAGATCCGGAGAGTCGAGCTGCGCGAGCGGGCCCGGACGTGAGGTTCCGCGTGATCGTCCACGCCGGCGTCGTGCCCGAGCGGCTCCGGCCCGAGCTCGCGGCCGGCCTCTGCGGCGTCTACGCGCGGCTCTTGGGCGTGCCGGCCGCGGAGCTCGGCGTGGACTTCACGGAGCTCCCGCGCGGGCGCTTCTTCACGGCGGGGAAGCCCTCGACGAGCTCGATCATCGCGGGAACGGTGCCGCCCGGTACGTCGGACGAGCGGCGCCACCGGCTCCTGGCCGAGCTCACCGCGCTCTGGTGCGAGATCACCGGCGCAACGCCGCACGAGGTCGTGGTCACGGCCGCCGACGCGCGCCCCTAGCGCGAGGAGGAGAGCGATGCCCGTCTACCACTGCAGCATCCCCGAGGCGCTGCTCGACGACGCCAAGCGGGAGCGCATCGCCCGCGAGATCACGCGGATCCACTGTGAGAAGACGGGTGCGCCGCCCGCGTTCGCGCACGTGCTGTTCGCAGACGCGGCGTCCGGCGCGAGCGTGGTCGGCTCGATCCGCGCGGGCCGGAGCGCGGCGCTCCGGGCGGAGATGCAGGCAGCGCTGGTCGCGGCCGTCGCCGACTCGCTCGGCCCCGCAGCCGGCGAGGTCCGTGTGATGCTCCTCGAGGTGCCGGCGGCCTGGGTGATGGAGGGCGGGGCGGTGATGCCCGAGCCCGGCGACGAGGCTGCCTGGCTCGCCCGGCACGCAGAGAGCTGAGAGCGCCGCTCAGATCAGATCGTCGAGGTACTCGCCCAGGTCCTGCGGGTCGATCCCCAGGCTGTTCACGACGCCGTTCAGGTTGCCGAGCGGGGTGGTGTCGCCGTCGACGATCGCATCGACGGCGTCCTTGTCGAGCGTCACGGATTCGCCCGCGAAGCCGACGGTCACGGTGTTGGGCCCGCCACTCTTCTGCACGTCGAACGTGAACGGGAACTGCGCGAGGTCGTCGGGGCCGGCGCCACCGTTTCCGTTGCCGGGGCCCGCCGCGCCCGAGCCCGGAGCGCCCGGACCGGAGCCAGGCCCCGACGAGCCGGCACCCCGCTCGGCGTCCTGCGCGAGAGACAGGGCCGGGTCCAGCTTCGCGGGGAGCTTCTCCTCCTTGTGCGGCGAGGCGTCCATGCGCGCGGCGTCGACCGCGTGCCGGAGCTCGGCACTCCGTCCGGCTTCGAACGCCGGCAGCGGCGCCAGGCTCCCCGCCTCCCAGGCGTCCCAGGGATCCTGGAGGTTGCTCAGCATGAGCTCGCCTCGCATGCCGGTGAAGCCCTCGCGCACCGCCAGCTCGTCGAACCCTGCCTCCGCGAGGTCCACCACGCCGCGAAACACGCTGGTGTAGTCGGGCCCGGGAAGGGCGGCTACGAGGAAGCGGGTGCCCTTCACGCTCACGATGATCTCGGGCGTATGCACCTCGAACTCGTCCGCCACCGCCTGCCGCATCACGTCGAAGAGCGAGCGGCCCTCGTCGAGATCCACCGTGCGCAGCGCGCCGGTAGGCGTCACGCCGGTGCCCACGCGCAGCACGGAGCGCTCGTAGACGCGAACCACGCGCCCGTCGCCGAGCGAGAGCTCAGCCCGAGCGCCCGCGCCAGTTCGCACGGAGTCGCCGGGCGCCACGGCGTCGCCGCGGCTCGCGGCACGCCAGGCCGGAGGCATGCCGCGTCCGATCTCGACCTTGCCGGAGACGGCGACGAGCGCCGGATCTGCGGCCGCGGCGCTCGCGAGGAGCAGCGAGAGGAGCGTGAAGCGAAGCCAGCGAGAACGCATGGGGGTCCCTTTCGAGGCTCAGGGAGTGAAGTGGAGACGCAGGTAGGTTCCGACGATCTGCCGATCCCAGTCGTACGCGTCCACGTTCGAGACGTGCCGTGTCTCGCGCAGGCGGAGCTCCAGATCGATCAGCGAGGTGAGCGGGCGGATCAGGCTCAGGCTCACGTCGATGATCGTGTCGCGGCGGCGCTCGGGCCCGGGGTCGCCCTCGCTCAGGAACTGGACGACGTTCGGCTCGTCGAAGCGCTCGTAGCCGACCAGGAGCCTCGACTCCACGCGGATCCCGAGGCCCACGGGCACGCTGAGGCCCGCGTCGAGCGAGATCCAGTTCGAGTCGAAGGCGGATTCGAAGCCGAGCGGATCCGTCTCGGCGTCGGTGAGCATGCGCGCGTACTGGAGCTGCGTGGTGAGCGTGCCGGGTGCCCAGAGCTCGACGGGCACGCTGTGCTGGAGGGCCCCGCCGAAGCGCCAGCCGTCGCGTTCGAGCGAGGAGAGCGAGGGCTCCTCGTCGAAGTCGCGCTTGTCGGCGAACGCGCGCAGCTGGAACAGGCCATGGTCGTCGGTCGCGAGGCCGAGCGCGGGGCTGAGATTGGCGGTCTCCAGGTAGCCCGAGTGATCGAGACGGTAGAGCGTGGCGGCGCCGTCGAGGCGGACGAACGTCCGCCGGCCGAGCGCCGCGATCCCGCCGAGGCCGAGGGAGTGCGACTCGAGGTCCAGCTCCTCGAGGTCGTCGTGGCGGGTCTCGTCGAAGCGGTAGACCGCGGTGAGCGCGCCCTCGTTCGACCGCAGCAGCTGTGCCGCGACCGCCGCCCAGGAGGCGAGCCGGAAGTCGTCCTCGTCGCTCGCCAGCGAGGTGAGCGGCTCACGTCCCTCGAGCGTCGGGTTGGTGTCGTACTCGAGCCCGCTGCCGCCCGCGAAGTGGAGGCGGCCCGGCGCGCCGGCGCCGCTCGGCGCGAAGTCCAGCTCCTGTGCGTCGCGCGCCTCCGCGGCGAGGCTCGGATCGAGCTCGGCGGCGCGCTCGAGCTCGCGGGCCGCCGCCTTGCGCTCGCCGCTCCGCACGAGCACGAGGCCGAGGTAGAAGTGGGCGAGGGCGTCCGTGTCGCGGTGCGAGATCGCCTGCTCGAGCGCAGCGCGCGCCGCGGGCAGCTCGCCGTTCGCGTAGTGCGCCCGACCGAGCAGCTGCGCGAGCGCGGGGGCGTCCTCGGGGTGCCGCGCCACGAACCCGCGGAGGGCGGCGATGGCCGCATCGACATCGCCGCGCTCGAGCCGCGCACGGGCGAGCGCGCGGACCAGCGCGGGGTCGTCGGGCTGCTCCGCGCACCTCTCCGCGAGCGTCGCCAGCTCGGCGTCCGAAGGGAGGGCGCTCGCGGGTGCGGCGGCGAGCCCCAGGAGGAGGCCCAGGAGCAGGGCGAGCCTCGTGCGAGGTGCCCGGCGCCGGCAGGGGACCGGCGCGAGCAACCTCTCGCTCTCCTCGTCGAGAATCCGAACGAACTCGGCTGCGCGCTCCACAACGCAGGGCTATTCGGGTCGGAATCACCACGCCTTGAGCGAAGTGTGATCCCGGTCACGAATCCGTGCTCGGGGCGGCGCGGCTTGGGTGGCAGGCACCGGCAGGCCGCGCCGGAACGCACCGCCCGGGCGCTAGTTCTCCTCGGACTCCCGCAGCTTCGCCAGCACCGAGTAGTCCTCGAGCGTGGTGGTGTCGCCCACCGTCTGCTTGCCGGACGCGATGTCGCGCAACAGGCGCCGCATGATCTTCCCGGAGCGCGTCTTCGGGAGCGCTTCCGTGAAGCGGATGTCCCGCGGCTTCGCGATGGCGCCGATCTGCTTCGTGACGTGCTCGAGGAGCGCCCCCGAGAGCTCGCCGTCGGCCTTCACGCCGCCGCGCGGAGTCACGAACGCGACGATCGCGGTGCCGGTGAGGTCGTCGGGCCGTCCCACCACGGCGGCCTCGGCCACCTGCGGGTGGGAGACGAGCGCGCTCTCGATCTCCATCGTGCCGATCCGGTGGCCCGACACGTTCATCACGTCGTCGATGCGGCCCATGATCCAGAAGTACCCGTGCTTGTCCTTGTGCGCGCCGTCGCCCGGGAAGTAGAGGTTCTTCCACTTGCTCCAGTAGGTCTCGACGTAGCGCGCGGGGTCGCCCCAGATGCCGCGCAGCATGCCCGGCCACGGCCGCTGGATCGCGAGGAAGCCGCCATGGGGCGGCGGCACCGGCTTTCCCGCCTGGTCGAGGATCTCGGCGTGCACGCCCGGGAAGGGCAACGTCGCCGAGCCCGGCTTCGTCTCGACCGCGCCCGGCAGCGGCGTGATGAGGATCCCGCCGGTCTCCGTCTGCCACCAGGTGTCGACGATCGGGCAGCGCTTCCGGCCGATCACCTCGTGGTACCAGATCCAGGCCTCGGGGTTGATCGGCTCGCCCACGCTCCCGAGCAGCCGGAGCGACGAGAGGTCGTGGCGCTTCGGGTGCTCGTCGCCCAGCCGGATGAAGCTGCGGATCGCGGTCGGCGCGGTGTAGAGGATCGTGACGCGGCGGCGCTCGATGATGTCCCACCAGCGGTCCGGCGCGGGGTGCGTCGGCACGCCCTCGTACATGAAGGTGGTCGCACCGTTCGCGAGCGGGCCGTAGACGACGTACGAGTGGCCGGTCACCCAGCCGATGTCCGCTGTACACCAGAAGGTGTCGGTGTCCTTGAGGTCGAAGATCGCCTTCGCGGTCGTCGCCACGTGGACCAGGTAGCCGCCGGTGGTGTGCAGGATGCCCTTGGGCTTCCCGGTCGTGCCGCTCGTGTAGAGGATGAAGAGCGGGTGCTCGGCGTCGAGCTTCGCAGGCGGACAGCTCGCCGAGGCCGTCGCCATCAACGCCTCCCACCAGTGGTCGCGGCCGTGCTTCATCTCGACCGGCTGGCCCGTGCGCTTCGCCACGACCACCGCCTCGACCGAGGGCGCGCCCGCGCACGCCTCGTCCACCGCGGCCTTGAGCAGGAAGGGCGCGCCGCGCCGGAAGCCACCGTCGGCCGTCACCACGACCTTGGCGCCCGCGTCGTTGATGCGGTCACGCAAGGCCTCGGCCGAGAAACCGCCGAACACGATCGAGTGCGGCGCGCCGATGCGCGTGCAAGCGAGCATCGCGATCGCGAGCTCAGGGATCATCGGCATGTAGAGCGCGACGCGGTCGCCCTCCCTGACGCCGAGGCCGAGCAGCACGTTCGCGAACTTCGAGACCTCGCGGTGGAGCTCGCCGTAGGTGAGCGTGCGCGAGTCGCCGGGCTCTCCCTCCCAGATGATCGCGGCCTTGTTGCGCCGCCAGGCGTTCGGGCCGGTGAGGTGCCGGTCGAGGCAGTTGTAGGAGACGTTCGTCTTCGCGCCGACGAACCACTTCGCGAAGGGCGGCTTCCAGTCGAGCACCTTCTTCCAGGGCGCGAACCAGGACACGTGCTCCTTCGCCATCTGCGCCCAGAAGCGCTCCGGGCTCTTCGCTCCGAGCCGGCGCAGCTCGGCCACCTTCCGCTTGCTCCAGTTCGCCTGCTTCGCGAACTCGGCCGCCGGGCGGAAGACGCGCTTCTCCTTCAGCAGGGACTCGATGTCGGGCACGACGACTCCTGGGCTAATCGCGGATCCACGCCTCGACGTCGGCCGGGTGCTTCGGGATCGCGGCGGTGAGGACCTCGCAGCCGCCAGGGGCGATCGCGACGTCGTCCTCGATGCGGACACCGATGCCGCGGAGCTCCGCGGGCGCCTGCTCGTCGTCGGCCGCCACGTAGAGACCGGGCTCGACGGTGAACACCATGCCCGGCGCGAGCGCGCGCGGCTTGCCGTCCACCCCGTATGCGCCGACGTCGTGCACGTCGAGACCGAGCCAGTGGCTGGTGTTGTGCATGTAGTAGCGCCGGTGCGCCTCGCTCTTGATCAGGTCGTCCACCGCTCCCGAGAGCAGGCGGAGCTCGACCATGCCCTCGACCAGGCGCCGCGTGGTCGCCGCGTGGATCTCGACGAGCGTCCTGCCGGGCTTCGCGAGCGCAAGGCCGGCGAGGTTCGCCTCGAGCACGACCTCGTAGAGCGCGCGCTGCGACCCGCGGTAGACGCCGCCCACCGGGTAGGTGCGCGTCACGTCGGAGGCGTAGCCGTCGAGCTCGCAGCCGGCGTCGATCAGCACGAGCTCGCCGTCCACGAGCTTCTGGTCGTTCCGGATGTAGTGGAGCACGGTCGCGTTCCGGCCGCCGCCCACGATGCTCCCGTACGCCGGGCCCGACGCGCCGAGGCGGCGGAACTGGTAGTGGAGCATCGCCTCGAGCTCGTACTCGAAACGGCCGTCCTCGGCGATGCGCGCGGCCTCGCGGTGCGCCTCTGCGCTGATCGCGGCCGCGCGCCGCATGATCTCCAGCTCGGCGGGCTCCTTCTGGAGCCGCATCTCGTGGAGCACGCGGCGCGGATCGATGATCTCGGCGGCGGGTACGAGCCCGAGCCGCGAGCGGAGCCGCATGTGCTCGAGGATCTCGACGATGCGCGCGTCGAGCTTCGCGTCGCGGCCGAGCACGTGGAAGATCCGCTGCGCGCGCTCGAGCAGGGCGGCAAGCTTCGCGTCGAGCTCGCCGATCGGGTACGCCTCGTCCGCGCCGAAGTCGGCGACGGCGCCCTCCACGCCGGGCCGGTAGCCGGTCCAGGTCTCGGCGGCACGGTCGCGCGGCTCGACGAAGAGCGTGTAGGGCGGGCCGCCGTCGCTGCGCAACACGGCGACGGCGTGCGGGTGGTCGAAGCCCGTCAGGTAGTGGAAGTCGCTGTCCTGGCGGAACGGGAACTCGGTGTCGGCGGAGCGCGTGACGAGCCGCGCGCCCTGGAGGAACGCGACCGCCCCGGGGCCCATGCGCTCGAGGAAACGCTGGCGGCGTGTGGCGTACACGAAGCCGCAGGATAACGGGGGGATCAGGGCGCGGGGAGGTCCGCGCAGACGACCTCGAGCCCGCCGCAGCGCGTCGCGCAGACGCGCGACCCGACGAGCGTCCCGGTGTAGTACAGCTCGCCGGCCTCCGTCCGGGGCAGCGTGAGGTCCTGGACGCCGCCGTCGGGGCTCACCACGTGGACGCGTCCGCTCCAGCGCGTCACCACTACGCGCCCGTCGGGCTCCGCGCGGATCTCCTGCACGAAGTCGTGCCTCGCGTCGAAGGCGTCGTCGAGCGGGATGAAGCGCTCGCGCGGTGTGGCGCCCGCTGGCCGGCGCTCGCGGAGGCGCAGGCGTCCGTCGGACGCGTCGGCGAAGAAGCCCACGCCGTCGGCGCGGAACGTGAAGAACTGGAGCTCGGGATCGACGATCGAGAGCCGCTCCCGGCCGTCGGGGCCGAGCAGACGCGCGTCGTGTTGCACGTCGCCGGCGCCGCTCGCCGGCAGCAGGTCCGTGTTCACCCAGGTCTCCCGGGTGAGCGGGTCGAAGGTCAGGCTCTTCGCCAGCACCCGGCGGCCGGGGGGCTCGGCGAGCACGTGCTCCGCCAGCACCTCGCCCGCCTCCGAGAGCTCGACGACGGAGCCTGCGAGGTCGTCGCCGAAGCCGTAGCGCGTCACGAGCACGCGTCCGTCGCCTCCGAGCGCGAGCTCGTTCAGGCCGAGGCCGGCGCCGGGGAACTCGACGAGCTCGCCGCTTGCAGGGTCGAGGCTGCCGGCGAAGTCGAAGTAGGTCGTGAAGTAGAGGCGGCCGTTCGGGTGGGCGAGCACGTCCCAGACGCCGGTCGGAGCGCGCTCGGGCCCCGCGGTGAGGGGCGGGAGGAACGACTCGCTCGCGAGGTCGAAGCGCCCGATCCAGCGCGGGCCGGGTGCGGCGAGGTCGGCTCTCGCGTCGCCCTCGGCGGCGCGGAGCGCGGTCCAGAAGGCCGAGACCCCGAAGTAGAGCACGCCGTCCCGAACGTCACCGAACCAGGCGCACGACGTCTCGCCCGGCGGGTCGGGCACCGGGGCCGCATGGACGTTCGGGGTGCCGGCGCCTGCGAGGTGGCGGCAGGCGAGCGATGCGACGAGCAGGGCGCCAACCGCGGCGGCGCTGCACCGGCGGGCGGCGCTCGCGCCAAGTCCCCGGATTCGCGGGCATCCTCTCGCGCGTCTCACGCAGCCCACCCGACCAGGTGCGTCCCGAGGCTGCACCTGCGGCTCAGCCCGCCCGCCCGGCGCGCGAAGGGAATCCCATTCCTCACGGCCACTTGGCAAAGACCCGCCGGCTGGGCCGGAGCTGGCACGGTTCGTGAAGTATCCCCGGCCGTGGAGCCAACCTGGCTGGGATCCGAGAGGTGGCACACGGGCGCGCTCACCCCCGGATCCCGAGCCGAGGAGAACACGGAGAAGCCAAGCAGGCGCTTTCCCCCAGAACGGCACCCCGCCTGGTTCCGTGAAGCTCCGAAAGCCCCAGGTTGAACAGGCCCTCCGGAATGGTTCCGGGGGGCCTTCTTCTTTGGGGCCGCGTCTCGCTCGTCAGGCCGGCTCGTCCTGCTGGCGGAGCGCCGCCGTCAACTCCTCGGCGAAGCTCTCGGCGAACCAGCCCTTCACCCCGCCGAGTTCCCGGATCTCGTGCGCGGTCTGCGGATTGCGCCACGCGATCGACTCGAGCACGGCGTTCGGACAGAGCACGCCCGGGTCGAGGCCGGTCTCCCGCGCGCGCTCCGTGCGCCAGCGCTTCAGCTGGAGGAGGCGCCGCTCGGTGCCGCGGTCCATGCGGCGGCGCGGCGGCGCGCCGCCGCTCGCCGCGCCCTTCGGGATCGGGCCGTGGCCCTTCTTCTCGCCCCGCTCGACCGCGCCGAGCACCTCGCGCCCGAAGCGCTTGAGGATCAGCTCGGTCACGCCCTTGATCGAGGCCAGCGCGCTATCGGTCGTCGGCCTGCGCTCGGCGATCTCGAGCAGCGTGCGGTTGCCGAGCACCTTGAAGGGCGGGCGGTCGATCTCGCGCGCGCGTCGATCGCGCACCAGGTAGAGCTCCCGCAGCACCGAGAGCCCGATCGGATCGAGGTTGCGCGCGCCCTTGATACGCAGGTAGCCGAGCCGATCGAAGCTGCGCTCGGGCCACTCGCGGCGCGCCAGTGTCTCGAACTCCTCCTCGGCCCAGCCGAGGCGCTTCAGCTTGCGCAGCTCGCGCTCGAGCCGGTCGCCGAGTGCGATGAGATGCGCGACGTCGGCGGCCGCATAGGTGAGCTGGCTGTCGGTGAGCGGACGCTCCGACCAGTCGGAGCGCTGCTCGTCCTTCGGCAGCCTGATGTCGAAGTGCCGCTCGACGAGCGCCGCGAGCCCGACCGCGGGATAGCCGAGCAGCTGCGCGCTCAGCATCGTGTCGAAGAGCGCGTCGAAGCGGAAGCCGCAGTCGCGCTTCAGCACGTAGAGGTCGTACTCGGCGGCGTGGAAGATCTTGCGGATCTCGGGTGCTGCGAAGAGCTTCGCGAGCGGCTGGAGCTCCTCGGGCCCGCCGAGCGCGAGCGGATCGACGAGGAAGATCTCCTTGCGCGTCGCGATCTGGACCAGGCAGGTCTTGTCGAAGTAGTGGTAGAAGGAGTCCGCCTCGGTATCGACGGCGACGACCTTCTCGCGCAGCAGGTCGCGGCAGAGCGCATCGAGGTCGGCCGCGGTCTCGATGCGCTGGAAATCGCCCACTCGAATCCTCGCTAGCGGGGGCTCTCCCGGAAGCTGCCGGGAGGAGGGGCGGGCGGCAGCGAGGCCCATCCTAGGGGACGCGCCGGGCGATCGAAAGAGCGCCGGTGACGGCGGCCGGCGGGCCCGCTAGCCTCGTTCCGTTCAAAGAGACGTAGTTCCACGATACGGAACAAGCTCGGGGAGGTGGGATGGAGCTGCTCCTCCAGTCCGTGGATCGCGCGATCGACCTGCTCTTCCACCTGCACGAGGAGCGCGAGCCCCGCGGCGTGTCGGAGATCGCGCGCGCGCTCGAGCTGCCGAAGTCCACGGTGCACCGCCTGCTCCAGGCCCTGGCGCGGCGCGGGCTGGTCGAGCAGGAGGCCGGCGGCCGCTACACGCCGGGCGGGCGGCTCGTGGCCCTCGGGCTCGGCGCGCAGGAGCGCGACCCGGTCGTGAGCGTGGCACGGCCCGTCCTCGAGGAGGAGGCCCGGGCGCTCGGCGAGACCGTCTTCCTGATGGCGCCGCGGGGCGGTGAGCTCATCGTGCTCGACAAGGCCGAGGGCCGGGGCTTCCTGCGCGCGGCGCCGCGGCTCGGGGAGGCCGTGCCGCTCCACGCCACCGCGGCCGGAAAATTGGCCTTCGCGTTCGCACCCGAGCGTTTCCCGCTCGAGAGCGCGGTCCTCGAGGGGTTCACGGAGCGGACGCTCCGCGACCGCGAGGCGCTGCGCGCCGAGGTCGAGCGCGCCAAGAAGCAGAGCTACGCCGAGAACCACGGCGAGTGGATCGAGGGCCTCTCGGTCGTCGCGGCGCCCGTGCTGCTCGACGCGCCGGGCGGCGGCCCGCGCCGCTTCGTCGGCGTGCTCGCGGTCGCGGCGGCCACCCCGCGTCTCCGCGGGCTCGGCGCGGCGCGCGTAGCACGGCGCACGCTCGAGGCGGCGCGTCGCATCCAGGCGCGGCTCGGTAGTCCCCAGTCGACGAAGAAGAGGAGGGCGGCATGAAGGTGTGGATCGACGGACGCATCGTGGACGGCGCGGACGCGCGCGTACCGGTGACCGATCACGGCTTCCTCTACGGCGACGGCGTCTTCGAGGGGATCCGCGTCTACGCGCGCCGCGTGTTTCGGCTCGAGCGCCATCTCGCGCGCCTCGCGGTCTCCGCTCGCTCGATCGGGCTCGAGCTCCCGGGCGGTCTGGACCGCGCGCGCGAGATCATCCTCGCGACCGCGCGCGCGTTCGGGGCGGACGACGCCTACGTGCGCTTCGTGGTATCGCGCGGCGTGGGCGCGCTCGGCGTCGATCCGACCACGTGCCCGGAGCCGCGCATCGTCTGCATCGTGGACCACATCCGGCTCTACCCGGCCGAGAAGCTCGAGCGCGGAATCGACCTCGTCACCTCGAGCTGGCGCCGCCCGCCGCCCGACGTCCTCGACCCGCGCGTGAAGAGCCTCAACTACCTGAACAACGCGCTCGCGAAGCTCGAGGCGCGGCGGCGCGGCGCCGACGAGGCCCTGCTGCTGAACATGGCCGGCCACGTGGCCGAGGCGACCGTCGCGAACGTGTTCGCGCTCACCGGCGGCGTGCTCGCGACACCGCCCGCTACCGACGGCGCGCTCGAGGGCGTCACGCGCGGCGCCGTGCTCGAGCTCGCGGCGCGCGAGGGCATCGCCGCGGGCGAGCGCACGCTCGGCCGCTACGACCTGCTCGGCGCCGAGGAGGTGTTCCTGACCGGCACGGGCGCCCGCATCGTGGCGGTGCGCTCGCTCGACGGCGAGCTGATCGGCAAGGGCGAGCCCGGCCCGGTCACCCGCCGGCTCACGGCTGCCTTCGTCGCGCTCGCGACCTCGACGGGGACGCCGATCGATCCCTGACCCCGGCGCGGGAGGTGGCTAGCCTCCCCTCGAACTCGGGGGGATCTTCGTGCGCTGGACACGCGCCTTCATTCCGACGCTTCGCGAGGACCCGGCCGACGCCGAGGCCGCGAGCCATCGCCTGCTCGTGCGCGGCGGCTTCGCCCGCCAGCTGATGGCGGGCGCCTACTCGCTGCTCCCGCTCGGTGTCCGCAGCTGCGAGAAGGTCGAGCGCATCGTGCGCCAGGAGATGAACAAGATCGGCGCGCAGGAGTTCTCGCTGCCGGCGCTGCAGCCCGCCGAGCTCTGGCAGAAGAGCGGGCGCTGGGCCCTCGTGGACGAGGTCATGTTCCGCCTGAAGGACCGCCACGCGGCGGAGCTCTGCCTCGGCCTCACGCACGAGGAGGTCTTCACCTGGCTCGCACGCGAGCTGCGCTCCTACAAGGAGCTGCCGCAGATCTGGTACCAGTTCCAGACGAAGTTCCGGGACGAGGAGCGCCCGAAATCGGGTCTCCTCCGCGTGCGCGAGTTCGTCATGAAGGACTCCTACTCCTTCGACGCCTCGCCCGCGGGCCTCGATCGCTCCTTCCAGCAGCACTTCGACGCGTACCGGAAGATCTTCGAGCGCTGCGGGCTCGACACGCTCGCAGTCGAGGCGTCGTCGGGCGCGATGGGCGGGAGCGAGTCGGTCGAGTTCATGGTCGAGACCGACGCCGGCGAGGACTGGATCGCCGCGTGCGCGGCCTGCGGCTACGCCGCGAACGTGGAGAAGGCGACCTCGGCGCTGCCCGCCGTCGCGGATGCACCGGGGCCCGCCGCGCCCGAGGAGTTCGCGACGCCGGGCGTGCGGACGATCGCCGACCTCGAGGCCTTCCCCGGCGGCGCCCCCGCCGAGCGGCAGATCAAGACGCTCGTCTACGCGCTCGACGGCGAGCTCGTGCTGGTGCTGCTGCGCGGCGACCACGAGCTCGCCGTGCAGAAGCTCGCCGACGGCACCGGGGCGCGCGAGCTGCGCGCCGCGCGCCCCGACGAGATCCGCGGTGCGCTCGGCGCGGGCGCGGGGAGCCTCGGCGCGGTCGGAGTGCGTGGCCGCAGGATCCTCGCCGACTCCGCGCTCGCGGGTCGGACGAATCTCACGACCGGCGCCAACCGCGACGACTTCCACGTGCGCGGTGTCGACGTGGCGCGCGACATCGCCGTGTCGGAGTGGCTCTCGCTGCGCCAGGTGAAGGCGGGCGAGCCGTGCCCGCTCTGCGAGGCTCCGCTCCAGGTGAAGAAGACTGTCGAGGTCGGCCACATCTTCAAGCTCGGCACGAGGTACAGCGAGGCGCTCGGCGCGAGCGTTCTCGACGACGCAGGCAAGGCGATCCCGATCATCATGGGCTCGTACGGCATCGGCATCGGCCGCTGCATGGCGGCGATCGTCGAACGGAACCACGACGAGAAGGGCATCATCTGGCCCGTGAACGTCGCGCCCTTCGAGCTGGTGATCGCGGTGCTGAACCCGAAGGACGTCGCAACGTCCGAGGCCGGCGAGCGCCTCTACGAGGAGCTCGGGAAGGCGGGCATCGACGTGATCCTCGACGACCGCGACGAGCGGCCGGGCGTGAAGTTCACCGACGCGGAGCTGATCGGGATCCCCTGGCGGCTCACCGTTGGCCCGAAGGGCCTCGCGAACGGCAAGGTCGAGCTGGCGCGCCGGAAGGACGGGCGCAAGCGCGAGCTCGATCTCGACAAGGCCGCGGAAGCGGTGATCGAGACCATCCTCGAGGAGCGACGCTAGCGGCCGACGGGAGGGCACCCGATGCCGGAGGAGCCGGTCATCGTGGTCGTGCGCATCCGCGCGAAGCCAGGCAGCGAGGCAGAGGTGCGCGAGGCACTGCTCGCGCTCTCTGCGCCGACGCGCGCCGAGCCGGGCTGCCTCGGCTCCGACGTGCACGAGATGCCGGACGAGCCCACGCTCTTCCTGCTCCACGAGAGCTGGCGGGCGGACGCCGACCTCGAGCGCCACCTGATGGCGGCGCACGTCCAGGCCTGGATCGCGAAGTCGGAAAGGCTCCTCGCCGAGCCGATGCAGCTCTCGCGCTGGCGGAAGCTCCCGTAAGGCGAGCAGCCGCCGGAGCTGCGAGCTAGTCCACCTCGAGCGGCTTCGCGGGCGCCGGCTCCGTCTTCGCCGCCTGCGCGGCGCGCGCGTTCCGCAGAACGGGGAGCCGGTCCTCCGGCTTGCCCGCGGCGTGGAGCGCGCGTTCGTAGGCAGCGAGCGCGCCGTCGTAGTCGCCGTTCAGGTAGTGCACCCAGCCCAGGTTGTTCTGCGCCGCGCGTTCGTCGCCGGCGCGGCGGAAGGCCGCGAGTGCGGCGTCGTACTCGCCGAGCCGGCCGCGCGCCACGCCGAGGTTGTTCCAGACCGCCGCGTCGCGGGGCTCGATGCGCGCCGCCGCCTCGAAGGCCGCCGCCGCCTCGGTGAATGCGCCGCCCGCGAGCAGCGAGACGCCGAGGTTGTTGAGCGGCTCGTGGCTGCGCGGCTGGAGCTCGGCCGCGCGCCGGTAGTGGGTGCGCGCCTCCTCCGGCTGCCCCTGCCGGTCGAGTGCGACGCCGAGTGCGTTGTGTGCCGCGGCGAGCGCGTCGTCCTCGTCGAGCGCCTCGCGGAGCGCGGCCGCGGCCTCGCTCCAACTGCCGCGCGCCATCAGCGCGAGGCCGAGGCCCGTGCGCGCGATGGCCGGATCCTCCCCGCGGTGCACGAGCTCGCGGAAGATCGCCTCAGCGCGCTCGGGCTCGCGCGTCAGGTGCAGCGTTCCGATCCGCGCGATCGGGCGCGGGTCGTCGCGGTCGAGGCGATGCGCGAGCAGGTATGCCCAGAGCGCGCGCGGGTGATCGCCCTTCTCGCGCTGCGCGTCGCCCCGCGCGAGGTGGTCCTCGAGTCGCGCGGGCTCCGCCTCGACCGGCGCGGGCCCCGCGCGTCGGCCGGCGCGGAGCGCTTCGAGCCGCTCGGCGCCCGGCGCCGATTCGTCTCCGGCTTGAGCCGGCAGGGCGAGCAGCAGCGAGACGCACGCTAGCCAGCGAAGCGTTGCACCCATCATCGGCGCCTCCCGCGGAGCCGGTCGAGGAGGCCGCGGCGCGAGGCATTCGCCTCGGGCAGCGGGCGCTCGCTCCAGCCATATGCGGCGGCGCTCAGGTCGTCGAGCGCTGCGCGCAGCGCCGAGCGCGGCGCGAGCTCCCAGAGCGGGCGCCCCTCGTTCACGCAGGCCGAGGCGCTCGGATAGTCGTTCGGGAGCCGCACGTCCCACTTGCGATCGAGGAAGTCGGAGATGTCCTTGTCCTGCATGGGCGCATTCCGGTCCATGCGGTTCACCACCACGTGCACGCGGTGCTGCGAGTGGCCGAGGCGCTGGAGCAGTTCGAGCTGGAGGCGCGTGTGGTTCAGCGCGGGGACGTCGCACGTGGTGACCACCACGATCGAGGTCGCCTGGTCGAGGAGGTGCAGTGTGCGCTCGTCGAGCTCGCGCGGCGTGTCCACGACCACCCAGTCGTTCTCCGTGCGCAGGATCGAGAGCGCGTGGTGGAGGTGCGCGGTGGAGATCACCTCCGCCTCCTCGGGGCGCTCGGGCGCCGCCAGCACCTGCACGCCGCAGCGATGCGAGGCGAGCACGGTGTGGAGGAAGGCCGCGTCGATGCCCTCGGCGGCCGAGGCGAGGCTGGTGATCGTGGAGCGGGGGTGGAGGTCGAAATAGAGGGCGACGTCGCCGAGCCGCAGGTGTCCGTCGACGATCGCGACCCGGGTACCCCGGTGCGCGAGGTCCGCGGCGAGCTGGCACGCGACGAAGGTCGTGCCCACGCCACCCTTCGCTCCCATCACGGCCAGGAGCGGTGCGAGGTCGCTCCGCGAGGCCTCGTGCCCGCGCTCGCGCAGGATGCGCTCGAGCACGAGGAGCAGCTCCTCCTTGGCCTCGGAGCCGGGCGAGAAGTACTCGCGCGCGCCGAGCCGCATCGCGCGCAGGATCACCTCCTTGTCGTCGGGGCCTTGGACCACGAGCAGCGGGCGCGGCGCGGGGATGCGTTCGACCAGCGCGAGGACGCTCGCTGCGTCGCGGCCGAGGTCCACGAGCAGCGCCTCGGGGCGGTGGCGCGCCACGCTCGCGAGCAGATCCCAGCCGTCGCTCACCACCGCCTTGACCTCGGCGCGGCCGCTCTGCTCGAGCAGCCCGACGAGGTCCGACTGTTCCGTCGCGACGACGAAGCTCAGCTGGCGCATCTGGACCGTCTCTCCTGCGCTAGTCGCCCGAGATCGTGATCTCGGGGCCGCGCCGCATCTCCGGCTGGCGCTCCCCCGTGTAGTAACGCTCGGCTGCGGCCTCTCCCGACCTCGGGTCCAGGCCTTCGCTGGCGGCGTCGTCTCTCGGCGCGCTCGGGTCGGCCACCTGGGCCGCGCGCGTCGCGCCGTAGGAGCGGCCCCACTGCTCGTCGACCGAAGACCTCTGTACCGATCCGCAGCCCGCGAGGAGCAGCGCGAGGCAGAGCGCGAGGGTTCCGGTTCTCATCGCACTTCCTCCTCGTCCATGGAGACGGGCAGCCGGTGGCCCGACGGCCCGATCAGGCCCGCGGAGCCGCCCTCGGGCTGCGCCGCCGGCCCGCTCGCGCGCTGGGACTCGAGCGCGCCCAGCATGTAGAGCTCGAAGTCGTTCGGCGCGACGTACGCATCGGTCGGCAGGTGCAGCTGGCCGGCGGGCAGCGGCTTCACCACGCGCGGCGTCACGATCATCACCAGCTCCGTCTCGTTGCGCTGGAACTGGACGCTCCGGAACAGCGCACCGAGCACCGGGATGTCGCCGAGCAGGGGGTACTTCTCGACCGCCGAGTTCACCTGGTCCGAGAGCAGGCCGGCGATCGCGAAGCTCTGCCCGTCGGCGAGCTCGACGCTGGTGGAGGCCCTGCGCGTCAGGAAGCCGGGGACAACCGCGTCGGCGCTGACGGTCGCGAGCGAGAAGTCCGGCTCGCTCACCTCGGGGCTCACCTCGAGGAAGATGCGGTCGGGTCCGAGCACGGTCGGCGCGAACTCGACGCCCACGCCGAACTCCTTGAACTCGATCGTGATCGAGCCGAAGGCACCGCCCTGCGCAACCGGGATCGGTATCTCGCCGCCCGCGAGGAAGCTCGCCGTCTGGCCGCTGCGCGCGAGCAGCGTCGGCTTCGCGAGCACCTTGGCGAGGCCCCGCTCCTGCGCCGCCTCGATGAAAGTGTCGAGCAGGAAGTCGCCCTCGCTGATGAACGTGCCGGCCAGGTCGATGCGGTCGGTGAAGGCGAAGGTCTTGGAGAGCGAGGCGGGATCGAGCGTGAGTGCGCGTTCGTCGATCGACATCAGACCGCCGATCAGGCTGTCGAAGCCGTAGAGCTTGCCGCCGCTCTCGATGACGCTCGTGAAGTTCACCGTCATGTTGCGACCGAGCGAGCGCTTCATCTCGGCCATGATCACCTCGATCATGACCTGCTGGTTCCCGCCGATCTCGAGCGCGTTCACGACGCGGTCCGCCGGCTCGTTCGCGAAGAACGCTCTCGCGACCGCGACCGCGCGCTCGGCCTGCACCGGGCTTGCGACGGTGCCGGTGAGCACGATCGACGGGCCCGCGCTCTCGACCCGCACGCCGGAGGTGCCGAGCACCGACTCGATCCGACGCTCGATCGGGCTGTGGTGCGAGCCGACGTTCACGTCCATCACGAGCGCGGGCGCGCCAGTCGCCTCCCAGGCGACGAGATTCGTGCTGCCGGCGCGCTTCGGGACCAGCGAGAGCTCGCGCGGGGACAGCACGTTCACGGCGAGCGTGTCAGGGTCGCCCACCGAGACGCGCTGCACCGCGAAGTCCGTGCGGAGGGACGTGGCCTTGCCGAGCTCGACGTCGAGCGAGCGCACGCGGTCCGCGTCGCTCGCCGCGTCAGCCGGCGCAGCACGCCCGGCCAGCAGGGCGAGCGCGAGGGCGGCGAGCCGCCGGCGCGCGTGGGCCGTCATCGGGAGAGCTCCAGGAGGTGCTGCGTTGCGACCGCGAGCGCGATGGCCACGGCGAACGGAATGCCGCGCGTCGCGGCCGAGCCGGGCGCGGGCGGGAGGTAGACGAGCCGCTGGCTCACGAGGCTCGCGACGAGGCACCGGACCCAGCGCTGGCCGAGCTCGGCGAGCCCGCCGCGCGCGAGGAGCCGAAGCAGCGCGAGGACGCAGCCGAAGCCGACCGCGAGCACCACGACCTGCGCGATGTCGCCGGCACCAAAGAGCGCGCCGAGCGCCATCGCCGCCTTCACGTCTCCGGCACCGAGCGCGCCGAGCGCGTAGGGCAGCACGAGCAGCGCGAGCGCGGCGCCCGCGCCGAGCAGCGCGACGCGCGCGCCGTCCACGCCGCCGAACCAGGCGCCGTGGAGCAGCGCGAAGGCGAGGGTCGGGAACGTGAGCCAGTTCGGAATGCGCCGGCAATGGAGGTCGCGCTCCACCGCGAGGAACAGGAAGGCGGCCGCCCAGAGGACGGGGATCGGCGTCCCTGCGGCCCAGCCGAGGAGGAGCGCCGGCGCCATCAGCAGCATGCCGAGCGCGGCGGCGAGGCCGCGCCGGCCTGCGCGCGCCGGCGGCGCGAGCGCAGCGTCTGCGATCATCATCGAGTTCAGCGTCTCGTCCGGAACCAGGCCCCGGCTAGGAGCCCGAGCTCTGGGCGGCGTGGGCGGTGGCGTCCTGCATGTTCTGGAAGGACGCCTGCATGTCGGTGCCGATCAGCGTGAACACGATCGCGCCGACCGCCACGACGAGCCCGCCGACGATCGCCCATTCCACGGTCTCGAGGCCGCTGTCCTCGCGAACGAAGCGTTGGATCGCTCGAAGCATGGTGGCTCTCCTCAAAGGGGTGTGCGAAGGCCATGGGCCGGCCCGAGCTGCGTATCGACCTGCCCGCTCGTGGGTGACCGGGGGAAGCACCCCGGTTTCGGGCGCTTCCCGCCCGGCGCGCTCTCGCGCGCGCGCAACTCCGGGTGCGGAGTCCGCATGCGAGCGCCGGCTCTCGCGCGCGTTGCCGCTAGGGGGCCCGAACGCCCTGACTTCGGCTCGGGTTACGAAGGCGTGCTCCGAGCGTGCGTCCGCAGCGCAGCGCCGGGTGGGGCGGGATCGCAACACGTGTCCGGCCCGCATGCGCCTGGCCCCGTGCCCCTGTGTAGAATGGGCGCGCCCGAGCGAAGGAGCGCGCCATGGACATCGTCACCACCGCACACGGCTGGGAGTTCCTGCTCCGCTGGTTCCACTTCCTGGCGGGGATCGCGTGGATCGGGGTGCTCTACTACTTCAACCTGGTCCAGACGCCGTTCTTCGCGACCGAGCTCGGCGGCCAGGCGAAGAGCGCGATGACGCGCGGCCTGGTGCCCAACGCGATGTGGTGGTTCCGCTGGGGCGCGATGTTCACGTTCCTGACGGGCTGGACGATCGTCCTGCTGAAGCTCCACACCACGAACGATCTCGGCGACGCCTACACCACGCGGATCCTCACCGGCGGCCTGCTCGGCACCCTGATGTGGGCGAACGTCTGGTTCGTGATCTGGCCCGCGCAGCGGGACTTCGTGATCAAGAACGCGGTGCAGGTGGCGGGCGGCGGCCAGGCGATCCCCGAGGCCGCCGCGAAGGGCGCGCTCGCGGGCCGCATGTCGCGCACGAACACGCTGTTCTCGATCCCCATGCTCTTCTTCATGGGCTCGGCGAGCCATCTGCAGACGCTCCTCGGCGGCACGAACGACGCCCTCTACTGGCTGCTCGCGCTCGCGGCGATGGCGGCCGTCGAGCTGAACGCGCTGGTGGGAACGGCGCCCGGCCGGCAGAAGTACCTGACGACGGTGTCGGGCACGATCCACGCCGGGCTCGGGCTCACGCTCCTCCTCTACCTCTTCGGCCTGATCAACAGCTGACAGAGACGGCGCGCAAGCGAAGCGCGCAGCGAGGCGAAGCCGAGCGGAGTCATCGAACCTGCGGCGAGTGCACGCTCTGCTGCACGCTGCTGCGCGTCGACGAGCTCAGGAAGCTCGGCGGAACGCCGTGCGCGGAGCTGCGTCGGGCGCCCGAGGCGCCGGGCTGTGGGATCCACGCACGGCGCCCGCGCATCTGCCGCGCGTACGCATGCCTGTGGCTCTCGGGCGCGCTCGAGGAGGGGGATCGCCCGGACCGGCTCGGCGCGGTGCTCGACCTGGTGAGCGACGGCGAGCTCCCGCGCCTCCGCGTCCACGAAGCTGCGCCGGGCGTCTACGCACGCTCGCCGCGCCTCCAGGCCATCGTCGCGCACTACCGCGCCTCGCTGCCCGTGCGCATCACCTCCTCGCTCCGCCCGCTCGACCCCGAGGCGGAGGTGCGCGAGCTCTTCCCGGACGGGAGCGAGCGGAGCGTCGCCGGCGACCGGGTGACGGAGCGCTCCGCGAGCGGCGAGCTGAGGCGCTGGCGCCTCGGGCTTCCGCTCCGCGTGGCGCGCCGGCTCCGCGACCGCTTCCGAAGACTCCGGCTGCGCGGCTATCGCTGAGCGGAGCGCGGGCCTTTGCTTCCGAGGAACTCGGCCAGCGCCGGCAGCTCGGGCGCGAGGTGCACGAGCGGGATCATCGCCTTCGTGTCGCGCTGCGGCGTGTAGCCGGGCGGGTACTCGTTCCTCAGCACCTTGGCCTCGAGCAGCGCGAGCGACGCGCCGGCGACCGGCGGGCCGACCGGCCCGGCCTGCGCCGGGTCGAGGGCGTGACACGCCGAGCAGTTGGCGAGGTACACCTGCTCGCCGCGCTTCGCGAGCGCGGACGCCGGGTCGCTCGCCTCGTCCGCCGAGCAGGCGAGGAGGAGCGCGACGAACGCGAGCAGACCGAGACGGCGCATGGAGTCTCCGAGCGGAGGGCCGAGCGTAGCCTGCGGTAATTTCCGCGGCGATGACGTCTCTCGCGTCCCGCCTGCGTACGCGCGCGAACGCGCTCACCGCGCTCCGCCTCGCGTGCGGGCCGCTCCTCGTCCTCGCGCTCCTCGAGCGCGCGGCGTGGCCGGCCTGCGCGCTCTTCTGGCTCGCCGTCGCGACGGACGCGCTCGACGGCCGCGTGGCGCGCCGCTTCGGCGAGGCGAGCCCGCTGGGCGGCTTCCTCGATCACGTCACGGACGCGGCGTTCGTCTCGCTCGGCCTCGCCGCGCTCGCGCTCCGCGGCGAGGCGCCGGCGCTGCTTCCCGCCGCGGTGGCGCTCGCGTTCCTCCAGTACACACTCGACTCGCGCGTGCTCCAGGGCGCGTCTCTGCGCGCGAGCTCGCTCGGCCGCTGGAACGGGATCGCCTACTTCGTGCCGATCGGGACGGTGGTCGTGCGCGACGCGCTCGGGCTCCGCTGGCCGCCCGCCGGCCTCGTGCTCGGGCTCGGCTGGCTGCTCGTCGCGACGACGCTGCTCTCGATGGCGGATCGCGCGCTCGCGCTCAGGCGCGTTCGGCGGGCGGGCTGACTCTCCCGACGAGCTCGCGGTTCGCGCGCCGCAGGAAGAAGAGGCCGATCGCGGCATTGAACAGCACGAAGGAGTTGTGCTGGACGAAGCCGAACGCCGTCATCTCGGCGGCGTGCTCGGGGAAGAGCGTCGGCCAGAGCGCCACGGCGACGGCGCGGAAGGGCCCCGGCACGAGCGTTCCGAAGAAGATCGCCGGCAGGAAGCCCAGCATCTCACCGAGGGAGATCTCGACCCCGAAGAGCGCCGCGCAGCGCGAGTAGACGAAGACCGCGCCGATCATCGCGGGCGAGCGGAGGAGGACGATCGTCGCGTACTGGAGCGGCTTTGCGCGCCGGAAGGCGCGGAGCAGATCGCGCTCGCGGAGCGCTGCGCCGAACGGCACGCGCTCCGCGCGGAACCACCAGACGAAGCCCGCGAAGAACAGCAGGGCGCCGGCCGCGATCCAGGGGATGGCGCCGAAGACGGCCGGCAGCCGCTCGTGCTGCAGCGCGTACCCGAGCGTCGCCCAGCTGAGCAGGTAGTAGAACTCGCAGAACATGATGAAGAGCAGGCTCGAGCCCACCTGCCAGCCCGGCACGCCGCGCGTCCGGTTCAGGTAGACAGCGATCGCGCCCTTGCCGACCTGCTCGTTCAGGATGGACAGGATGTAAGCGCTCGCGCGGACCGGGAGCAGGCTCGTGTATGCGACCGGCGCGTTGAACCAGTTGATCGCGCGCCAGAGCACGAGCGTGTCGATCGCGAGGAACAGGAGCGAATAGGGGAGCATCAGCGCGAGCCACTGCGTCCACGGCACGCCGGCGAACACCTGCGCCAGGTACGCGAGGGGGGACGCGCCGGGCCCCGCGGCCGCGCCGATGCGGCGGTAGAGATAGGCGAAGCACGCGAGCGTGATGAGCCAGGAGAGCAGGTGGACCACGCGCGATGCGTGCCGGGGGCGGACCTCGACCGTCGTGGGATCGCTCACGCGGGCTCCAGTCCGAGGCTCACGCGGAGCGTCGCGTCGAGCGGCGTCAGCGAGAGGCCGAGGCGGCGCGCGGCCGGCCCCGGGTCGATGCAGTCGTCGTGCTCGAGCACGCCGAGCATGGCGCGCGTGAGCGGCGGGTCGGCCGAGAGGCGCTCCAGACAGAACGCGACGCCCATGACTGCGGCGCGGGGCACAGGCACGATGCGGGGGCTCCCGCCGAGCAGCCGCGCCGCGCGCAGCACGAGCTCGCGGTGCGAGAGCGACTCGGGCCCCGCGAGATCGAGCGCGCTCCGCTCGACCGGCGCCTCGAGGGCGCGCTCGAGCGCGCGCACCAGGTCTCGCGCATCGATCGGCTGCTCGAGCGTGGCCCCACCGCGCACGAGGAAGGCCCGTTTCGCCTGCGCCTGCGCGCGTAGCGCCGCGGCGGCGAGCTCGTCCGGGCCGAGCACCATCGGCACGCGCAGCACCGTGGCGGGCACGGCGCCAGCGAGGAGCAGCGCGTCCGCGCGCCCCTTCGAGGCGAGGCACGCGTTCTCGGCCTCGGGCGCGGCGCCGAGGATGCTGACGGAGACGATGCGCCGCGCCCCCGCCTTCTCGGCCGCGCGCGCGAGCGCGGCGGCGGGCCGCTCGTGCGCGTCCGGGTAGCGGCTGCTCCGCGACTCCTTCAGGATGCCGACGAGGTGGATCCAATCCGTGCAGCCGGCGCCCGCGCGCGCGAGCGCGTCGGCGTCGGACCAGTCGACCTGCACGACCTCGGGACGCATCGGTGCGGGCAGCGCGGCGAGCGTCGCCGCGGCGCGCTCCGAGCGCACCAGCGCCCGGAGCGAACGGCGCCCCGCAACGGCGCGCGCGAGGGAGCGGCCGAGCCGACCGTTGGCACCCGTCACGAGCAGAGGCGACGCCACGTCGGCACCATACCACCGCCCTGACGGAGTCGGAGGCCGTGTATGCTCCGGCCCCGGAGGCAAGGTGGAGAGGTGAGGGTGTGAAGCTGCGCTCGTTGCCCACGTGGCTCGTCCTCTGCCTCGCGTGCGCGCCGGTGGGCTTCGATCCCGTCGCCCAGGACCCGCCCTTCGATCCCGCGCGCCCCGCTGCGACCACGGAGGTCGTCCTCGAGAGCGCGGGCGTGCGCATGTTCGGCGTGATCTACGAGGCGTCGGGCGCGGGCCCGCACCCGACCGCGATCGTGCTGCACGGCTTTCCCGGCAACGAGCGCAACCTCGACCTCGCGCAGGCGATCCGCCGTGCGGGCTGGAACGCGGTGTTCTTCCACTACCGCGGAGCGTGGGGCAGCGAGGGCAGCTTCAGCTTCACGAACGTGGTTGCGGACGTCGCCGCGGTCACGAAGGCATTCGCGAATCCCGCCTTCGCGACCGTGTACCGCGGCGACCCGAGCCGCATCGCGCTCGTCGGCCACAGCATGGGCGGTTTCGCGGCGCTGCTCTCGGCGAGCGAGCGCCCGGAAGTGGACTGCGCCGCCTCGCTCGCAGGCGCGAACCTCGGGCTCTGGAACGAGGCGCTGGCGACGCCCGACGGGACCGCGCGCATGGTGCGCGCCCTCGACGGCTGGCGGGGACCGATCCGGGGCGCGACCGGCCAGAGCCTGGTGGCGGACGTGCGGAGGAACGCGACGCGCTTCGATCTGCGCCGTCACGCCGCTGCGCTCGCCAGGAAGCCCATCCTCCTCGTCGCAGGAAGCCGCGACGACGTGACGCCGCCTGCGCTCCACCACACGCCGCTCGTGGAGGCGATCGGCGCCCGGCCGGAGGCGCACCTCACCAGCTTTGTACTCGACGCGGACCACGCCTTCGCGGACCGGCGCGTCGAGCTCGCGCGGCTCGTGATCGGCTGGCTCGAGCGGGACTGCCGCCCCAGCGTGACTCACTGATGTTCCCGCTGCGTGACGACAACCCGACGCTCTCGCGGTCCGTCGTCACGGTGGCCATCGTGGCAGCGAACGTGCTCGCCTGGGCGTTCGTGCAGGGCCTCGGGACGGAGCCTGCGCTCTCGAAGTCGGTATGCGAGCTCGGTGCGATCCCGGGCGAGCTCTTCGGGCGCGTACCGCCCGGCACCTCCGTGCCGCTCGGCCCGAACATCGCGTGCGTGATCGATCCGGTGGCCGACTGGCGCACCGCGTTCACGCACATGTTCCTCCACGGCGGCTGGTTCCACCTGGTGGGGAATCTCTGGTTCCTCTGGGTGTTCGGCGACAACGTCGAGGACATCATGGGCGGCGCCCGCTTCGCCGTGTTCTACGTGCTGTGCGGGCTCGCCGCCTTTCTGGCGCAGGCGGCGACCGGGCCGAGCAGCGCCATCCCGATGGTCGGCGCTTCGGGCGCGATCGGCGGCGTGATGGGCGCCTACGCGCGCCTCTATCCGCGCGCGCCCGTGCACCTCCTGATCATCTTCTTCGTCTGGGTGGACCGCACGGTCGTGCCGGCGTTCCTGATGCTCGGCTACTGGTTCGTGATCCAGGTGCTGGGTGGGATCCCCGCCCTCGCCTCGGAGGCCGGCGGCGTCGCGTTCTGGGCGCACGTCGGCGGCTTCCTCGCGGGCGTCGTGCTCGTGCCGGTCTTCGCGAAGCCCGAGCGCGTGGCGGCGCACCGCGAGCTGATCCAGCGCCGCGTGCTCCCCTAGGAGCCTGCTCCTACCGCTGCCGCAGCGTGTCGCGGATCTCGGTGAGCAGCACGACCTCGGGCGCCGGCGCCGCGGGCGCGGCCTCCTGCTTTTTCTGCATCGCGTTCATCGCCTTCACCACCAGGAAGATCGCGAAGGCGACGATCGCGAAGTCCACGATGGTCTGGAGGAAGGCGCCGTACCTCCAGAGGACCGCGGGCACCTCTCCCTCGGCGGCCTTCAAGGTGACGGCGAGGCCGCTGAAGTCCACGCCGCCGAGCAGCAGGCCGAGCGGGGGCATGAGCACGTCGCTCACGAAGGAAGTGACGATCTTGCCGAACGCGGCGCCGATCACGACGCCGACCGCGAGATCCACCACGTTCCCGCGCATCGCGAACTTCTTGAACTCGTCGAGCATGGCCATCGCCGTCTCCTTTCAAGAGGCGGCGCGAATCTATCACGACGGGTCGCGTCAGGCGCTCGCGGTCAGCGACACCACCACAGACTTGTAGGCCGGCGTGAGGCTCCCCTCGGCGTGGTGTGCGAGGGGCACGAGGGCGTTCGCCTCCGGGAAATAAGCCGCGGCGCAGCCGCGCGGGACGTCGTAGGCGACCGTGCGGAAGCCGTGGAGCACACGCGTCTCCTCGCTGGCGCCGTTGGCACAGTGGCTCGTCACGTCCACGCGCGCGCCCGCGGCGAGGCCGAGCGCAGTGAGATCGTCCGCGTGCACGAGCACCACGCGCCGATCGCCGTGGATGCCGCGATAGCGGTCGTCGTCGCTGTAGAGCGTGGTGTTGTACTGGTCGTGGCTGCGCACGGTCATCAGCAGCAGCCGCCCGGGCGGGACCTCGAGCTCGGGGAGCGCGACGCTCCGGAAGTGCGCGCGGCGGGTCGGCGTCTCGAAGCGGCGCTCGGCGGGCGGGCGCGGCAGCACGAAGCCGTCCTTCTCGCGGACGCGCCGGTTCATGTCCTCGCAGCCCGGCACGACCCGCGCGATGCGCTCGCGGATGCGGTCGTAGTCGGCGACCAGCTCCTCCCAGGGGACCCGACTGCGCTCGCCGAGCGTGGCACGCGCGAGGCCCGCGACGATCGCCGGCTCGCTCCGCAGCGCGGGCGAGACGGGCGCGAGGCGTCCCTGCGAGCGGTGCACTTGCGCCATCGAGTCTTCGACGGTCACGAACTGCTCGCCGCCGCGCTGGACGTCGCGCTCCGTGCGGCCCAGACAGGGGAGCAGCAGCGACTCGGCGCCGAGGAGGTGCGTGCGGTTCAGCTTCGTGGCGACGTGGACGCCGAGCTGCTGGCGCCCGAGCGCCTGCTCGACCCGTGCCGTGTCGGGCGAGGCGACTGCGAAGTTCCCGCCGAGGCCGACGAAGACGCGCACCTCCCCCTCGAGCATCGCGCGGACCGCCTCGATCGTGGACAGGCCGGGCGCGCGCGGCATGGTGAAACCGAACTCGCGCTCGAGGGCGTCGAGGAAGGCGGGGAGCGGCCGCTCCCAGATGCCCATCGTGCGGTCGCCCTGCACGTTGCTGTGGCCGCGCACCGGACACGGACCCGCGCCCGGCCGGCCGATGTTCCCGCGGAGCAGGAGGAGGTTCATCACCTCCTGCACGTTGCCCACGCCGTGGCGGTGCTGCGTGAGCCCCATCGCCCAGCACGCGATCGTGCGCTCGCTCGCCGCGTAGAGCAGGGCGAGCTCGCGCATCTCGCGCCGCGAGATGCCGGACGCTGCCTCGAGCGCCGGGAAGGGATGCGCCTCCAGCGCCTGCGCGAAGCTCTCGAAGCCCTCGGTGTGCTCGGCCAGGAAGGCGCGATCGAGGACGCCGCCGCGCTCGGCTGCCTCGAGCGCGAGCAGCTCCTTCATCACGCCCTTCAGGAGCGGGATGTCGCCCCCCACCCGCACGCGCACGAAGTGCGAGGCGAGCTCGGTGCCGCGTCCGAGCAGGCCGCTCACCTCCTGCGGATGGCGGAAGCGCACGAGCCCGCGCTCGCGGAGCGGGTTCACGCTCACGATGCGGCAGCCGCGCCGCGCCGCCTGCTGGAGCGTGGTGAGCATCCGCGGGTGGTTGCTGCCGGGGTTCTGGCCGATCACGAAGATCAGGTCGGCGCGGTCGAAGTCCGCGAGCGAGACCGTGCCCTTGCCGATGCCGATCATGTCGGTGAGCCCGACGCCGCTCGACTCGTGACACAGGTTCGAGCAGTCGGGCAGGTTGTTCGTGCCGAACTCGCGCACGAAGAGCTGGTAGAGGAACGCCGCCTCGTTGCTGGTGCGGCCCGAGGTGTAGAAGACCGCCTGGTGGGGCGAGGCGAGCGCACGCAGCGCGTCCCCGGCGCGCTCGAACGCGGCGTTCCAGGAGACGGGCTCGAAGTGCTCGCTCCCCGCGCGTAGCCAGAGCGGCTCGGCGAGGCGCCCCTGCTCCTCGAGCCAGCGCTGCGGCTGCGAGCGGAGCTTCGAGACCGGGAAGCTCGCGAAGAATTCGCGGCCGATGGTCCGCTTCGTCGCCTCGTGCGCGACCGCCTTCGCGCCGTTCTCGCAGAACTCGATGGCGCCGCGCTCGGCGGACTCGGGCCAGGCGCAGCCCGGGCAGTCGAAGCCGTCGCTCTGGTTGACGACGCGGAGCGCCGGGAGGGCGCGCGAGAGACCGGCGCGCCACGCGTGCCGGGCGGTCACCACGATCGCCTCGAGCCCGCCGGCAGCCTCGTCGTCGGACATGGCCGGGAGTCTACCGGCCCCCGGTCGCCGGCTACGAGCTGCGCGGGCGCCCGTAGAAGCCGAGGCCGAGGAGCCCGAGGCCGAGCAGCCAGACCGTCTGCGGCTCGTCGACGAAGAGCATCCCTTCGGCGAGCGGGTCCATGCCGGCGGGGAGCACGGTGTTCGCGTCGAACATCGCGCCGGTCCAGTCGGCGAGGTTCCACAGCAGCGCGCCCGACAGGTTCGCGCCGAGGAACGAGGCGCCGCCGAAGTCGACGTCGCGGACGTTCGAGAGCGTGATGGTGGCGCCGTCGAAGATCGCGTTGGTGTAGTTCCCGTCCCGCATGTTCGTGAGAGAGAACGTGGCGCCCGTGAAGTCGGCGCCGGTCGCGTTCGTGAAGCGGAGGTTCGAGAGCGAGAAGCTCGCCGTCACGAAGCTCGTGCCCACGAAGCTCGTGTTCTGGAGGTTCGTGTTGAGGAAGCTCGCGAGCGAGAGGTCGGAGCCGCTGCCGTTGGCGCCGTTGTGGTTCTCGCCGTTGTGCGTCGTGCCCGAGAGGTTCGTGTTCGGCGCGATGGGCGTCGCGCCCGCGGCGGTCGCGAAGAGGACGCCGAGCAAGGCGGCGGCGAGGCACTCGAACAGGCGGGGGGCGCGCATGGGGGGTCCGGTCGTGGTGCGGCGGGGGCCGGCTTCTGGTCTCAGCGCGTCCGTATCGGTGCGGGTGGCCGGCGGCTTGAGGTGCGACGCCCACGCCCTGGAGGCGCCTGCGCGTCGCGGCCCTGGACCGGCGAGCTGCGCCTCGGCTGCCGGTCTACGAAGCGAAGGGGAGGATCCGCTCGCGCGCGCCGTACACGTTGAAGCCGCGCCCGCGCAGGAAGCCGACCAGCGCGATGCCCGCGCGCTCGGCGAGCGCGACCGCGAGCGAGGACGGGGCGGACACCGCGGCCACGATCGGGATTCGCGCCGCGAGCGCCTTCTGCACGATCTCGAAGGACGCGCGGCCCGACACTACGAGCACGGAGCCCGCGAGGGGGAGCCGGCCCGCGCGCGCCGCCCAACCCACGACCTTGTCCACGGCGTTGTGGCGCCCGACGTCCTCGCGTGCGACGAGGAGCCGCCCGCTGCCGTCGAACAAGGCCGCGGCGTGGAGCCCGCCGGTCTCGTCGAACACGGGCTGCGCGGCGCGGAGGCGCGCGGGGAGCTCGGCGAGCACCGCGGCGGGGAGCCGTGTCGGATCCTCGAGCGGCCCGGCCGTGGCGAGCGCGTTCTCGAGCGTGGCCTTCCCACAGATGCCGCAGCTCGAGCTCGCGAAGAGGTTGCGGCGCAGGCGCTCGAGGTCGGGGCGGAGGCCGGCGCGGAGCGTCACGCGCACCGCGTTGTCCTCGGCCTCGGGCGTCCTCGCCTCCGTGCAGTGGCGCACGCTCTCGACCTCGGCGAGCGACTCCACCACGCGCTCGGTGAGGAGGAAGCCGGTGACGAGCTCGAGGTCGTGGCCGGGCGTTCGCATCACCACCGCGAGCGGAACGCCCGCGAGCTGGATCTCGAGCGGCTCCTCGTGGGCGACGCGGTCGCGCGCGGCTCGCGCCTCCGCTCCCGCGACACGCACCACCTCCACCTCGCGGACGGCCTCGGCGGAAGGAGCGGGCTCCTGCCCTCGCACTACTCGACGTTCAGCTCGAGCCGCGCCGCCTCGGACATCATGCTCGGGCTCCAGGGAGGGTCCCACACGACGTCGAGCTTCACGTCCGAGACGCCGGCGACGGTCCTCGCCTTCGCCTCGACCTCTGGCGGCAGCGTCTCGGCCACCGGGCACATCGGCGAGGTGAGCGTCATGCGGATCTTGACGCCGCCGCTCTCGTCCACGTCGAGGCCGTAGATCAGGCCGAGCTCCCAGATGTCCACCGGGATCTCGGGGTCGTAGACCGTCTTCAACACGTCCACGACGCTCGCGCGGATGTGCTCGGGGTTGCTCTGCGTCTCGGTCGGAGCACTCATTCCGTCTTCACCATCTCGCGCCCGTCTTCGAGGGCGGCGCGCAGCGTGTGCCAGGGGAGGGTCGCGCACTTTACGCGGACGGGGTACTCGCGGACGCCCGCGAAGACCGCGAGCTTGCCGACCCGGCCGGCGTCCACCTCCTGGTGCCGATCGCCGGTGAGGAGCTCGTGGAAGGCGTCGAAGAGCTTCTGCACCTCGGCCGTGCTCTTGCCCTTCACGGCCTGGGTCATGAGCGAGGCCGAGGCGGTCGAGATCGCGCAGCCCGCGCCCTGGAAGCCGACGTCCTCGACCACGTCGTCCGCGAGCCGGAGGTGCACGGCCACGCGGTCCCCGCAGAGCGGGTTGTGCCCGTTGGCCCGCCGGTTCGCGCCCTCCGGCACGCGGAAGTTCCGCGGCTGCTTGTTGTGGTCGAGGATCGTGGTCTGGTAGAGCTCGCGGAGATCGGACATCGGCTACTCGAAGATCTCCACTGCCTTCTTCACGGCGCTGGCGAGGCGCTCGAGGTCGGCGTGGTCGTTGTAGACGCCGAGCGAGGCGCGGGCCATCGCGGCCACGCCGTAGCGCTCCATCAGGGGCTGCGCGCAGTGGTGCCCGGCGCGGATCGCGATGCCTTCGCCGTCGAGCACGGTGCCGACGTCGTGCGCGTGGACGCCCCGCACGGTGAACGAGATCACGCCGGTCTTCGCCGCGGCCCGCCCGTAGATGCGGACCGCAGGGATCGCGTCGAGCAGCGCCGTGCCGTGCGCGAGCAGCTCCGCCTCGTGGCTCGCGACGTTCTCCATGCCGAGCCCGTCCAGCCAGTCGAGCGCGGCGGCGAGGCCGATCGCGCCCTCGGCGTTCGGGCTGCCGGCCTCGAAGCGCGTCGGGATCCCCGCGAACGTGGTCTTGTCGAAGCTCACCGACTCGATCATCGAGCCGCCGCCCAGGAACGGGGGCATCTGTTCCAGCAGCTCGGCGCGCGCGTAGAGCGCGCCGATCCCGCTCGGGCCGTAGAGCTTGTGCCCCGAGACTGCGTAGAAGTCGCAGCCGATCTCGCGGACGTCCACCGGGATGCGCGGTGCGGCCTGGGCACCGTCCACCAGCACCGGCACGCCGCGCGCGTGCGCGAGCTCGGTGAGCTCCCGCACCGGGTTGATGGTGCCGAGCACGTTCGAGACGTGAGCGAGCGCCGCGAGGCGCGTGCGCCCCGAGAGGAGCGACTCGAAGGCGGCGAGATCGACCTCGCCGGCGTCCGAGATCGGCGCGACGCGGAGGCGCGCCCCGCGCTCCTCGCAGACGAGCTGCCACGGCACGATGTTGGCGTGGTGCTCCATCTCCGTGACGAGCACCTCGTCGCCGGGCCCCAGCGCGCGGCGGAGGAAGCTATGGGCGACGAGGTTGATCGCCTCGGTGGCGTTCCGCACGAACACGAGCTCGCGCGCCTCGCGCGCGCCCAGGAAGGAGCGCAAGCGCTCGCGCGCGCCCTCGTAGAGCTCCGTCGCGGCCTCGGAGAGCTCGTAGACGCCGCGATGGATGCTCGCGTAGCTCTCCGCGTAGAAGCGCGAGACGGCGTCGATCACGGCTCGGGGCTTCTGCGCGGTTGCCGCGCTGTCGAGGTAGGCGAGCGGCTTCCCGCGCTGGCTCCGCGCAAGGATCGGGAACTCGCCGCGCACCAGCGTCAGGCTTCGCTTGCTCAAGGCCTGACTCCCTCGATCAGCGCGGCGAAGGCGTCGCCGAGCGCCTCGGCGAGCGCGGGCTCCGGGAGCGCGGCGAGCACCTCGGCTGCGAAGCCGCGCACGAGGAGCGTGCGCGCCGAGCTCTCGTCGATGCCGCGCGTGCGGAGGTAGAAGAGCGCGTCCTCGTCGGTCCGCCCGATCGCCGAGCCGTGACTGCACTTCACGTCGTCGGCGAAGATCTCGAGCTGCGGCTTGCTGTCGATCTCGGCGTCCGGCGAGAGCAGCAGGTTCGGGTTCGACTGCTTCGCGTCGGTGTGCTGCGCGCCAGGGCGTACCCGCACGCGCCCGCGGAACACGCCGCGCGCGCGGTCCGCGAGCACGCCCTTGTAGAGCTGGCGGCTGGTGCCGCGCGGCACGGCGTGATCGACGAAGCCGTGGTTGTCGACGAGCCGCTCGCCGCTCCCGAGGAAGAGCCCGGAGAGCCAGGCCTCGGAGCCCTCGCCGGCGAGCGTCACGCAGAGGTCGTTCCGCACGAGGCGGCCGCCGAGCGTGATCGCGTGCGTCGCGAGCCTGGCCTCGCGCTCGAGCAGCGCGGCCGTGTGCGAGACGTGGAACGTCGCGTCGCTCTCGCGCTGGAGGAGCACGTGCTCGAGCGAGGCGCCCGGCCCGACGTGGAGCTCGGTCACCGCGTTCGTGAACGCGGGGCCCGGACCCGCCGAGACGTGGTCCTGGACGACGACGGCGCGGCTCCCGCGGCCTGCCTCGACGAAGACACGCGGCTGCGTTGCGGTCGGAGCGCCTGCGCCGAGCGAGAGGAACACGAGATGGAGCGGCTGCTCGAGGCGCGCGCCGGCCGGGAGCCGGACGCACACGCCGTCGTCGAGGAGCGCGGTCGCGAGCGCGGCGAAGGGGTGGGCCTTGAGATCGACGAGCGAGCCGAGGGAGCGGGAGCCCCTTGCTTCGGCAATGGAGAGCAGCTCGACCTCGGGGACGCGGAGAGTCGAGAGCCCCGGCGCGAGGCGGCCGTCCACGAACACGAGGAGCCCACATGCGAAGACCGGACTCGCGAGCGCCTCGACCGCGTCGCGCGAGACGCCGGCCGCGCCGGCCGCGGGAAGCCGCCAGGCGGGCGCGGCGAGCTCCGCCAAGTTCGTGTAGCGCCACTCCTCGAGCCGCGTCGTCGGCAGGCCCTGCGCCGCGAAGGCCTCGCGCCCGGCGCGGCGGAGCGCCGCGAAGGCGAACGCCTCTGCGCCGCGCCCGGTCTCTCCCTCGTTGGAGAGCGCCAGTAGCCGCTCGTTCGCGGCGGCGAGCGAGGTCATCGCGCGGTCGCCCCGCGCGCCGGCGGCTCCTTCTCGAGCCAACCGTAGCCGCGCTCCTCGAGCTCGAGCGCGAGCTCCTTCCCGCCGCTCCGCACGATTCGCCCCTCGGAGAGCACGTGGACGCGGTCGGGCACGATGTGATCGAGGAGCCGCTGGTAGTGCGTGATCACGAGCATGGCGCGCTCGGCGCTGCGAAGCGCGTTCACGCCCTTCGCCACGATGCGGAGCGCGTCGATGTCGAGCCCGGAGTCCGTCTCGTCGAGCACCGCGAGGGCCGGCTCGAGGAGCAGCATCTGGAGGACCTCGTTCCGCTTCTTCTCGCCGCCCGAGAAGCCCTCGTTCAGCGAGCGGCCGAGCAGCTCCTTGGGCATCTCGACGACGGCCGCCTTCTCGCGGAGCAGTGCCAGGAACTCCATCGCGTCGAGCGGTTCCTCGCCGCGGTGCTGGCGGATCGCGTTCAGCGCCGACTTCAGGAAGTAGTTGTTCGAGACGCCCGGGATCTCGACGGGGTACTGGAAGGCGAGGAACACGCCGCGGCGCGCGCGCTCCTCGGGCGCGAGCGCGAGCAGGTCTGCGCCGCGGTAGCGCACCTTGCCCCCGGTGATCTCGACGCCGGGGCGGCCGGTGAGCGCGCCGGCCAGCGTGCTCTTGCCCGAGCCGTTCGGCCCCATCAGCGCGTGCACCTCGCCCGCGCGGAGCACGAGGTCGATCCCGCGCAGGATCTGCTTCCCGCCGGCGTTCGCCTCGAGCCCCTCGATCTCGAGCACGGCCTCCGTCATCCGACGCTTCCCTCCAGCGAGAGCCCGAGCAGCTTCTGCGCCTCGACGGCGAACTCCATCGGAAGCTCGCGCAGCACCTCCTTGCAGAAGCCGTTCACGATCATCGAGACGGCGTCTTCCGCCGAGAGACCGCGCTGCTGGCAGTAGAAGAGCTGGTCCTCGCCGATCTTCGAGGTGGTGGCCTCGTGCTCGACGGTGGCCGTCGGGTTCTTCACCTCGAGGTACGGGAAGGTGTGCGCGCCGCACTGGTCGCCGAGCAGCAGCGAGTCGCACTGCGAGTGGTTGCGCGCGCCGTGAGCCTTGGGGCCGATCCGCACCAGCCCGCGGTACGACTGCTGGCCGCGCCCCGCCGAGATGCCCTTCGAGACGATCGTGCTCTTCGTGTTCTTCCCGATGTGGATCATCTTGGTGCCGGTGTCGGCCTGCTGGCGGTGGTTCGTCATCGCGACCGAGTAGAACGCGCCGACCGAATCGTCGCCCTGGAGGATGCAGCTCGGGTACTTCCACGTGATCGCGGAGCCCGTCTCCACCTGGGTCCAGGAGATCTTCGAGCGCCGGCCGCGGCACGCGCCGCGCTTGGTCACGAAGTTGTAGATGCCGCCGCGGCCCTCGGCGTCGCCCGGGTACCAGTTCTGTACCGTCGAGTACTTGATCTCGGCGTCGTCGAGCGCGACGAGCTCGACCACCGCGGCGTGGAGCTGGTTCTCGTCGCGGCGCGGCGCCGTGCAGCCCTCGAGGTAGGAGACGTAGGCGCCCTCGTCGGCCACGATCAGCGTGCGCTCGAACTGCCCGGTCTCCTGCGCGTTGATGCGGAAGTACGTGGAGAGCTCCATGGGGCAGCGCACGCCCTTCGGCACGTACGCGAAGGAACCGTCGCTGAAGACGGCGGAGTTCAGTGCGGCGAAGAAGTTGTCGGAGTACGGCACGACCGAGCCCAGGTACTTCCGCACCAGCTCGGGGTGCTTCAGGACAGCCTCGGAGAACGAGCCGAACACGATGCCCTGCTTCTCGAGCTCGGCCGTGTATGTGGTGGCGACGGAGACGCTGTCGAACACGGCGTCCACCGCCACGCCCGCGAGGCGCTTCTGCTCGATCAGCGGGATGCCGAGCCGCTCGTATGTGCGGAGCAGCTCCGGGTCCACCTGGTCGAGGCTCTCGAGCTTCGGCTGCGCCTTCGGTGCGGCGTAGTAGTACATCGCCTGGTAGTCGATCTTCGGGTAGGTGATCTGCGCCCACGTGGGCTCGCGGCCCTCCGCGAGCCATTCCATGAAGCGGCGGTACGCCTTGAGCCGCCACTCGAGCAGCCACTCCGGCTCCGACTTCTTCGCGGAGATCAGCCGCACGGTCTCTTCGGAGAGACCCTTCGGGATGTACTCCTGCTCGATGTCCGTCACGAAGCCGTACTGGTATTCGCGGCTCGTGAGCTTCTCGAGATCGCTGGCTTCCGACATCAGCTCCTCGCTTCGCGGCCGGGCGCCGCGTCGTCGATTCCGAGCAGGGCGCCGCGCTGCCCCGCGAGCTCGGCGAGCGTCATGCCCTCGAGCGCGCCGCGCACGGCGCGGTTGATGCGCTGCCACGGCGCGCGCACCGTGCAGCTCGACTCCGTGTCGCAGTGGCCGGGGCCGGCGCTGCACTCCATCAGCGCGAGCGGGCCTTCGAGCGCCTCGAGGATCTCGGCCACGCTGAGGCGCTCCGGCGCGCACGCCAGGCTGTAGCCGCCCTTCGCGCCGCGCTGCGAGCGGAGCAGGTCCGCCCCGGCGAGCGTCTTCAGCATCTTGCTCACCACCGGGTGCGGGAGCCGCGTGGCCTCGGCCATCTCGCGCGCAGTCAGCGTGGCGCCGGGCGCTGCCGTCGCGAAGCGCGCGAGCAGCACGATCCCGTAGTCCGTGAGCTTGCTGATGCGGAGCACGGCGGCGGCCCTCCCTCGGAGCCGAAAGCCGGACGATACGGGACCGATTCGGTCCCGTAAATACGGGACTGCGGGAGTACGGATTCTTGGCAGGCCAGGCCAGGGCGAGTGCCCCGTGGGGACTCAGCCTGCCTCCTCCTCGACGTCCGTGAGCCGCGCGAGCGGCAGGAGCACGCCCGGCTGGTCGTGGCACCAGGCGAGCGCCGGCGCCTGCAGCGCGCCGAGCGGGCAGAGGCGGGCGGCGCCGAGCCCGGCGAGCGCCGGAGCGAGGCGCTCGCCGAGGCCTCCGAGCCCGGCGGAACCCACCGCCGCCAGGTGCGGACCCAGCGGCTCGAGCGCCGCGACGAGCGCGTCCGCCCCGGGCACGGGGTGGACGCGGAGGAAGCGGTGGAGGGGCGAGCCGCGGAAGACCGGGTCGGCCTCCGCCACCAGCGTGAACGCGGCGCCCGCGCGGAGCGCAATCCGCGCATCCGAAGCAGAGCGGAGCTCCGCGGTCTCCCGCTCGTGCGCGAAGGCAGTTGCCGCGGCGGCGTCGAGCCGCCCGCGCGGCCACCGCTCTCCGGCGCGCTCGAACGCCGCGCCGAGCGCCTCGAGCAGTGACTCCGGCACGCGCTCGACGCCGAGCACGTAGAGCGCGACGGGCGAGAGACAGCCGAGCTGATCCCAGAGCGCGACGTCGAGCGCGAGCGCCTCGGCCGCGCCCGCGAGCGCCGCGCCGGAGAGCGCGCCCGTGCCGAGCACCGCCACCGAGAGGCGATGGCCGTGTCGCACGAGCCGCTGCGCCGGCGTGGTCCGTGCCGTGACGGCCGCCATGGTCGCGTCCGAGCCGTACGCGACCACGCAATCGGCCGAGAGGAAGGCCCGCAGCGCTGCCTCGTCCCCGCTCGGGAACGAGACCACCCGGAGCGCCGCGGCGAGCCCGGCGTCCTCGGCCGCGAGCGCGCGGCCGAACACCTCCGCCGTCACGGGATCGTGCGAGGAGACGCGCGCCAGGACCGGCGAGCCGAGCACGAGCGGCGCGAGGAGTGCGGCGAGCGACGGCGTCGGCACCGCGCCGCCGAGGAGCACCGAGGTGAGCGGGAAGCCGCAGGCAAGCCGGCCCTTCGCGCCGCGCTCGAGCTCGTCCTCGACGAGCGCGAAGAGAGCCCGCGCGCTCCAGCCCGCAAGCGCGAGGTCGAGCCCCTTCCGGAGCGTGGCGGGCGCGAAGCCCGTGGCCGCGGGGAGCCGCGCCTCGAGCTCGCGCCGCTCCGCCGAGCCCGCGTCGCGGAAGCGCTCGAGCACGCGCCCGAGCGCAGCGACGCGCTCGCTGCGGGGTCGGCTCGCGAGCGCGCGGCCGGCCGCGCGGAGCTCGCCCTGCGCCTCCTGGAGCGCGGCCGCGTCAGGCTTGGGCACCGAGCATCTCGTCGGCCGCGAGCGAGCAGCCGCGCGCCTCGGCGCCGGCCTCACGGCCGAGCACCTCGAAGCCGCCGTCCACGACGACGCCGAGGTCGGCGGTCGCGACCGCGAGCACGCTCCCCGTGTTCGCGAGATCGACGACGTGGAGCGCGCCGACCGCGCCCGGCCCGAGCGCGCGCCCGCTCTCGGGGTCGATCACGCGGACCCGCGTCCAGGGCGGCGCTAGCTTGCGGCGGGGTGCCGCGGGCTCGCGGAGCACGGAGTCGTAGAACTGGCTCCCGAGCTCGGTCATGCCGTACTGGTTCACCGAGCGCGCGGGCGGGACGCCGAGCCGTGCGTGGAGCCAGGCGTGGAGCCGCTCGCGCGAGAGCTCGCGCGTGCGGCCCTTGAAGCCGCCCGTCTCCATGATCCGCGCCCCCGCCGGCAGGGCGAGCCGGAGGTCCCGAGCCTCGAGCGTCTCGAGCAGGTGCACGAAGGCGAAGGCCGTGCCGCAGAGCAGGAGCTTCTCGGCGCCGCGTACGGCCTCGAGCGCGGCGAGGAGCGCTCCCACGTCGAGCCGGCCGTCGCAAACGAAGTAGCCGCTTGCCGCCGCGCCGCGGCGCGCGAGCATCACGCCGAACATGTGCGAGAGCGACGAGTCGGGCGCCTCGCCCGGGCTCGGCGCGAGCACGAGGCAGGGAAGCTTCTCGCCCGCCGCGAGGTCGGGCAGCACGCCCGCCTCGAAGCTCGGCACGAGCGAGGCCTCGTAGAGCGCGAGCGTGTCGAGCTCGAGCTCGCCGCGCCGGGTGAGCGCCGTCCCGCTGGTGCGGAACACCTTCACGGCGCGCTCGGGCGGGAAGCAGCGGAGCGGGAGCTCCTTGAAGGCGCCCGTCGGTACGCTGGGAATCTCGCGCCAGGAGGCGAGCGTGGCGGGGGTCTTCCCGCGCGCCGCGCAGAAGCGGCCGTAGGCGAGGTTCGCCTCGAACTGGAACGCGAAGAGCGCGAGCGCGAGGCGCTCGAAGCGCGCTTCGTCGTGAACCGAGGGCTCCTCCCGCATCCAGGCCAGCAGCTCGCGCTCGATCGCGGCGCGCGCCGCCTCGCGCGTGCTCATGAGGCGATCGACTCCACGAGCACGCGGAGCGCGGCGAGGAGCGCGTCGCGGCCGATCACGAGCGGCGGGGTCACCGCGATCACTCGGCTGTCGTCGCCGGAAGGGATCGCGATCACCCCGCGCGCGAGCGCCGCCGCGCAGGCGCGCTGCGCCGTCGCGGGCGCGTCGCACTCGATCCCGATCAGGAGACCGAGGCCGCGGCACGCGACGACGCGAGGGCTCGCTCGGAGCGCGTCCGCGAGGAACGCGAGCGCGACGCCGCCGAGCTCGGCCGCGCGCTCCGCGAGCTTCTCCTCCTCGAGCACCGCGAGCGTGGCGAGCGCGGCGGCGCAGCCGGGCGGATGTCCGAGGAAGGTCTGAGTGTGGAGCGCCTCGCCCGCGGACGGCGGCCAGGCGTCCATCACGGCCGCACGGCCCACGCAGGCCGAGAGCGGCATGCCCCCGGCGAGGCCCTTCCCGACGCAGAGCAGGTCGGGCGCCACGCCCTCGTGCTCGCACGCGAAGAAGCGCCCGGTGCGCGCGCAGCCGGTGTAGACCTCGTCGGCCACGAGCAGCCAGCCTTCGGCAGAGCAAAGCTCGCGAAGCGCGCGCAGGAAGCCGCGGGGCGGCACGCGCTCGCCGCCGCGTCCCTGCACCGGCTCGACGATCACGGCGCCGACGGGTGCCGGGCACTCGCGCGCGGCCCGCGCCACGTCGGCCGCGTCGCCGAAGCGCGCGAACGAAGTGCGCCGCGGCAGGCGCTCGCCGAAGGGCGCGCGGAACTCGGGCCGCCAGGTGACGTCGAGCGCGCCGAGCGCGACGCCGTGGTAGGCGCCCTCGAAGGCGACGACGCCGGGCCGGCCCGTCGCGAGGAGCGCGGTCTTGAGCGCGACCTCGACCGCGTCCGAGCCCGACGAGCCGAGCACTGCGCGTGTCGCGCCGCCGCCAGGGAAGCGCGCGGCGAGCGCCTCGAGCAGCGCCACCTTCACCGCCGCGGGATGCACGTCGCCCATCGCGTGGAGCAGCGCGCCGCTTTGGCCAGTGAGCGCCTCCACCACGCGCGGGTGCGCGTGTCCGACGTTCGCGACGCCGAAGCCCGCGCCGAGGTCGACGTAGCGGTTCCCGTCCGCGTCCCAGACGTTCGCGCCGACCGCCCGCTCCCAGAAGATCGGCGGTGCCGGGAGCTGCGCGGTCACGTTCCGGCTCTCGACGGCTGCGAGCCGGCGCGCGAGCGCGCGCGAGCGCGGCCCGGGCACGGCCGTGAGCAGGGCGGGGGGGAGGGTCTCCGACACGGGGCAGAGAGTCTAGGAGCCCCGCGTCACCCCTTCGACCTCGGGCGGCGGCGCTGAGGGTCTCCGACACGGGTCGGAGAGTCTAGGAGCCCCGCGTCAGGCCTTCGACCTCGCCCGGCGGCGCCGCGCGGGGCGGGGGGCGGCCCGGCGCCGCGCGCCGCGGCGTCGGCTCTTGCGCCGGGTCTCGGCGGCGGCACGGCGGAGCCACGCCTCGACTTCGCGCAAAGCCTCCGCCACGCCGCGCCCGCGGACCGTGCGCGAGGTGGTGCGCACCGTCCCTCCCACGCGCACCCAGCCCACCACGTCGCGGCTGCGGCTCAGCTTCCCCGAGCGGTTCCGGCGCAGCTTCGTGACCACCTTCGTCGAGAACATCATGGCGGAAGCTCTCCTCCTGGCCCCACTCACTAGCGCAAGGCATCGATCACGTCGGCGACGAAGCGGTCCGGACGGAAGAACACGTTCTGCACCTCGGAATCCAGGCCCGTGCGCACGACGACGAGCTCGTGGGCGGGCACCACGACCACGAGCTGGCCGCGGCTGCCGAGCGCCGCGAAGCCGTCGAAGGGGAGGAGCAGGCTTCGCTCGAAGAGCCAGAGCTGCGCCCCGTAGCCGGGCAGCCCGACCGGCCCGTGGCGCAGCAGGCCGAGGAGGCCGCTCCGGCGCGCCGGGGCCGGCGTCCTGGCATAGCCGACCCAGCCCTCCGGCAGGACCCGCGCGCCCTGCCAGACGCCGTCCTGGAGCAACAGCAGCCCGAAGCGCGCGAGATCGCGCGGGGTGGATTGCACCTGGCTGCTCAGCACGAAGTTTCCGCGCCAGTCCGCCTCGGCCACGGTGTGCTGCATGCCGATGCGGTCGAACAGGGCCTGGCGAGGGAAGGACCAGTACGCGGCGTCGTCGGCGAGGACGCCTCGCATCGCGCGCACGAGCAGCAGGGTGTCGCGGTTGGCGTAGCGCCAATGCGTGCCGGGCTCCGCTTCGAGCGGCGCACGGGTGATCTCCGCGATCGAATCGGCGCCGCCGAAGTACACGGCCGCCGCCGCTGCTCCGCGCTCCGCGAGACCACTGCTCATGTGGAGCAGATCCGCGAGCGTGATGCCGGCGCGCGCGTCGCCCGGCGCCCACTCGGGAATCGGCGCCGGCGCGTCCACCGCGAGCCGGCCTGCGCCGACGAGGATCCCGATCAAGGCGCCCGTCAGGCTCTTGGCCACCGACCAGGTGCGGTACGGAGTGAACGGCCCGAAGCCCGGCCGGTAGCGCTCGGCGACGATTCGCCCGCGCTGCACGATCACGACGCCGATCGTCTTCGTCTCGCTGCCGTAGCTCTCGCCGTCGAAGGCGGCGTCGAGCACTTCCTCGAGCGCTGCGATGGCCGGATTCGTCGTGTCGGTCAGCCCCTCGCCGTCAGGCCAGGGGAGCGCGCTCGCAGCGCCCGCCGGCGGGAGCGGGAAGTGCGGCAGGGCCGCGGCGTCCGCGCGGGAGGCGCCGGGCGGCAGGGTCGTGCAGCCGAAGCCCGCCCGGTGCACCGCGATGCGCGGCGGCGCGCCCTCCGCGAAAGCGACCTCGACGTGCTCCGTCTCGGGGAAGAGCGCTGGATCGGGCAGCGCGTACACGCCGGCGGGGAGGCCGCCGAGCTCGTCTTCGAGAACGGCGGCGAGGGGGCGGCCCGCCACGAAGACCGCGGAGCACGCCGCGCCCGCCTTCATGCCCGCGAGCAGGGCGGGGTCGTCGTAATCGCTCGGCAGGGGCATGCGGATGCACGCCAACGTGGCCAGCGCGATCCCTACCGACCCGAGCCCCGAGCAGCGCACCACCGCGCGGCCTTCCACTCCGGCAGGAAAGCGCGGCGGCGGTCCGCGGGCAAGCGCCGCTCCGATGGGGTACCCGGAGCGCATGCGCTGCTTCGTCGGGCTCGGCTCGAACCTGGGCGACCGCGAGGCGGAGCTGCGCGACGCGCTCGCGCGGCTCGCCGCGGCGCCCGGCGTCGCGGTCGTGGCGGTCTCGCGGCTCTACGAGACGGAGCCGGTGGGTCCGCCGCAGGGCGCCTACCTGAACGCGGCCGCCGCGCTCGACACCGTGCTCTCCCCGCGGGCGCTCCTCGGGACGCTCCTCGCCATCGAGCGCGAGGCGGGACGCGTACGGAGCGGGCGGCCGGACGAGCCGCGCACCCTCGATCTCGACCTGCTACTGTTCGGCGCCGAGTCGCTCGACGAGCCCGGCCTGGTGGTGCCGCACCCGCGCCTCGCCGAGCGCGCCTTCGTCCTGGAGCCGCTCGCCGAGCTCGCAGGCGAGCTCCGCCACCCCCGCCTCGGCGCCTCGATCGCGGAGCTCGCGGCGCGGGTCCGGAGCCCGCGCGCGGTGCGCGTCTTCGCGCCGATCCGGCCCTGGCCCCCATCGTGACTCCGTTCGCCTCAGGCGGGGAAGAGGAGCAGCACCGCCACGGCGGCCTCGAACGCGGCCGCCCGCCACACCCTGCGGTCGCCGCCGAGGAGGAAGCCGTCCACGACCCGCGCGGCCGCGGCGCCGAGCCAGGCTGCGCCGACCAGCGCGAACGCCACCTCGTCGCGCGTGGCGAGCGCGAAGAGCCCGAGCGCCGCGAAGAGCCCGCCGTAGGTGGCGCGCAGCTCCGAGCCGCCGAGCCGCCCGCGCGGCTCGAGGTCGATGAGCCTCGCCGCGGCGGCTGGGCGGACCAGCCCGAGCGCGCCGAGCGCGAGCGTGACGAGCGCCCCGACGTGGTGGAGGATCTGCGCGAGCTCCATCTGCTAAGAATTCCGGTCCCAGAGCCCGCGCGCGACCCCCGAAAGGCACCGAGAGCGATGTCAGCCAGCGCCCCCCTCGACCTGCGGCGTGACGGAAAGGCCATCGATTCCAGCCTGTTGGAAGATGTGCGGGCAGGTCGGCTGGAGGGGCTCGGGGCCCAGGAAATCTTGATCTGGGGGATCAAGAATCTCCACCCGCGGCTCGCGCTCTCGTGCTCGTTCGGGAACGCCGAGGGCCTCGTGCTGCTCGACATGATGCACCGGATCGAGCCGGGCTCGCGCGTCTACGTGCTCGATACGGGCCGCCTCCACCAGGCGACCTACGACCTGATCGACCGCGTGCGCGACCGCTACGGCAAGGACGTCGAGGTGGTCTTCCCCGACGCGGGCGCCGTCGAAGCGATGGTGCGCAAGCAGGGCATGAACCTGTTCTACGAGTCGCTCGAGAACCGCCAGCTCTGCTGCCGGCTCCGCAAGGTGGAGCCGAACCGGCGCTACCTCGCCGAGCTCGACGGCCACGTGACCGGGCTCCGCCGCGAGCAGGGCGTGACCCGCCGCGAGGTGAAGAAGGTCGAGATCGAGGAGGACGGGCGCCTCCTCAAGCTGAACCCGCTCGCGGACTGGAATCAGGACGAGGTCTGGGCGTACGTCCGCCAGCACAACGTTCCCGTGAACCGGCTCCACGCGGAGGGCTTCCCCTCGGTGGGGTGCGCTCCGTGCACGCGCGCGGTCCAGCCCGGCGACGACCCGCGCTCGGGGCGCTGGTGGTGGGAGCAGGCGGACACGCGGGAGTGTGGCCTGCATGTCGGCGAAGAGAAGGATGGCTCGGGGATCTAGCAAGCGGAGCGCGCAGTGAGCCGAAGGCGAACGGAGACGAAGGCCGGGAGCGCGCAGTGAGCCGAAGGCGAACGGAGACGAAAGCCGGGAGCGCGCAGTGAGCCGAAGGCGAACGGAGACGAAGGCCGGGAGCGCGCAGTGAGCCGAAGGCGAACGGAGACGAAAGCCGGGCTCACGCGGCGCGAGCTGATCCAGCTCGCGGCCGGCGCGGGGCTCGGGCTCGCCTGGCCCGCGCGGCTCCGCGCGGCGGCCCTCTCCGACGACGTCACGGCGCTCCTCGAGAAGAGCGGCTTCGTCTACGTGTCGCCGCTCCTCGCCTCCGGCGCCGAGAGCCGCTGCCACGGCGAAGTGTGGTTCGGCTGGGTCGATGGGAGCGTCGTGCTCATCACCTCGAAGGAGTCCTGGAAGGCGCGCGCGCTCGCGCGCGGCCTCGCGGGGGCGCGCATCTGGGTGGGCGACCACGGGCGCGTCGGCCGCGTGCTCGGCAACGACGCCTTCCGTGCGGCGCCCTCCTTCGAGGCGCGCGCGAGCCAGTCGAGCGATCCCGCGCTCCTCGACCGGCTGCTCGCCGTCTACCGCAAGAAGTACCCGGACGAGATCGAGACCTGGGAGCCTCGCTTCCGGAAGGGCCTCGAGAGCGGCGAGCGGGTCCTGATCCGCTATCAGCCGGCCTGAGGCCCCGCGCCGGCGCACGCCCGTGCGCAGCTCTCGTGCAAAGACCGCGCAGCCGCTCGGCTTCGCCGGCGGGTTGGGGCTCAAGTCGGAGCCGCGGGCGGCCGATCCAGACCGGCGAGAGGTCGGGATCGGTGTCCTGCTCCGCGCGTGTCGGCGAGTTGACGAGGCTCCTGGTGATCGGGGCGCTCGCCGCGCTCTCGCTCCCCGGTGTCCACGCTGCGCGCGCGGAGGCGGACCTCGTCCCGCCGGTCTCGGAGCTCTTCGCCTGGAACAGCCCCGTGCAGGCGGCGCCCGCCGCCGGGCCCGCGAGCTGCGCCGAGCGCAGCGAGGAGGCGCTCCACGCGAAGGAGGGCCGCCACCACGCGGCGCTCGCCCGGATCGCGGCGCACCTCCAGGCCCAGCCGGGCGGCGACGTCGAGGTGCTGAACGGCCGCGGCTACGCCTATCCCACCGGCCGGGACGCCGCGCGCGAGCTCCGGATCCTCGAGCTCGAGGCGCAGCGCCAGCGCGCGGCCCGCGCCGGCGGCGGCTGAGCGCAAGCCCGCGCCCTGCGCGGGCGCGCAGTGAGCCCACGCGAGGCTTTGCCTCGCGGGAGGCGAACGGAGTCACGAGAGGGCCGCCATCCGCGCGCGGTGCGCGGGTTTTGACCCACCCGGGGCGTCCCCGTACTCTTGGCCGCCGCCCGGGAGGTGCGATTGACCCCGAAGGCGACGACTCGCTTTCGGCAGGTGACCGCTGCCTTAGCCATCGTCTGGGCGCTCTTGGCTCTGCTGGTCGGGGTCCGCGCGCGGCTCGAGGCGTCGGTCGCGCCCGGGGTCCCGTTCTCGATGTCGAGCGCGGCGGGCCGGCACGTCGTCCACGACGTCGCGCCCGCGGCCGCCGCGGCCGGGCTCGAGCGGCGCGACCGGCTGCTCGCGGTCGACGGCGTGCGCACCAGCGCCTGGCTCCGCGAGGGCCGGAGGCTCGAGCTGGGTGTCCGCAACACGTACCGGGTGCAGAAGCCCGACGGGCGCATTCTCGAGGTCGCGCTCGAGCCGTTCCCGCCGGGCGCCCGGAACTTCCCGCTCGAAACCCTGGTGAGCTACGGCCTGCTCGCGGTCGGGCTCGTGTACCTCGCGATCGGCGTCTGGGTCTGGCGGCTCAAACGCGACCGCCGCGAGAGCTGGGCGCTCCTCCTCTTCTGCGCGATCACCTCGGCGTTGCTCGTGCTCGTGGGGCCGCAGGAGCCGCCGGTGGCCACCATGATCGGGCTCACGATCCCGTGGATCGGCGCGGCTGCGTTCCATCTCTTCACCACGTACCCGATGGAGCCGCACTGGGCGGTGCGCTGGCCCGAGGTGCGCCTCGCGACGTGGCTCGGCGCGGCGCTGCTCGCGGGCGCCGAGCTCGTGGCGCCGCGCCTCGGCGCTGCGGGGCCGTGGATCGACGCCGCCGTCACCTTCTACGCCTCGGGCCTGGCGCTCCTCTGCGTGGCCCTCCTGACGGGCGAGCGCTTCCGGAGCCGCGGGCACCCGGCCGGCGCGCGCGCCGACGTGATGCTCGCGGGCGGCTTCGCGAGCTACGTGCCCGTGGTCGCCTTCCTCGTCTGGCACTTCGTCTGGGGCACGAGCTTCCCGTGGGCGCTCTCGCTGCTCGGCTTCTTCGTATTCCCCGCCGCCGTCGCGTGGGGCGTGCTCCGGCGCGAGCTCTTCGACGTGCGGCTCGCCGCGAAGAGCTCGGCGGCATACGGCGCGGTCACGCTCGGCATCACGGGTCTATTCGCGCTCACGATCACGTTCGCCGACGCGCTGATCGGGCGGTTCGACGTGGACGCGACCTCCCCCATGTTCTCGGTTGCCTTCCTGTTCTTCGCGATCCTCCTCTTCAACCCGCTGCGCGTGCGCGTGCAGGGGTTGGTGGACCGCATCTTCGACCGCGACCGCGCGGCCTACCGCCGTGCCGTCCGCGAGATCTCCGAGGCGATGGTCTCGATGCTGTCTGCGCGCGAGATCGTGGACCGCATTCTCGTCGCGGTGAGCGACACGATGGGCGTCGAGCGCTCGATGGTGCTCCTGATGGACGAGGCGGCGGCGGCGCTCCGCGGCGAAGCCGCCCGCGGCGACTGGGACGAGACGGCGGCGCGCTTCACGCTCGCGCCCGACCACCCGATCGCGCGCGCCCTCTGGATGCGCCGGCGCGAGCTCGCGCGCGAGGACTTCGACGAGGAGCCGGATCCCGAGCTGCGCGAGGAGTGTCGCGACGTCTTCGACACGCTCGACGTCGAGCTGCTCGTCCCGATCCTCTTCGGCGTCGATCTGCTCGGGATCATCGCCGTCGGGCGGAAGCTCTCGGGCGAGGGCCTCGGCCCGGACGAGAGGCAGTTGTTGCGCACGCTTGCCAACCAGAGCGCGATCGCGATCGAGAACGCGCGAGCGTTCGACGAGATCGCCCAGCTCAACAAGACGCTCGAGGCGCGCGTGGACGAGCGCACGCGTGAGCTGCGCGACACCCAGGCCCAGCTCGTCCAGAGCGAGAAGATGCGCTCGCTCGGCCAGCTCGTGGCGGGCGTTGCGCACGAGCTCAACAACCCCATCGGTTTCGTGCACGCGAACCTGCAGCTGCTCGACGAGTACGTGAATCGCCTGCTCCAGCGGGACCTCGACTCGGAGAAGCGCAAGAAGACGCAAGAGGCCATCGCCAAGCTGCTGCTCCGAAGCCGCGAGGGCACCGAGCGCGTGAAGCAGATCGTGCAGGACCTCCGCACGTTCTCCCGCACCGACCAGGCGGAGCTCCAGCAGGTGCAGCTCGGCGACGAGATCGACCGCACGCTCGCGCTGATCGAGGGCCGGCTCAAGGGGATCCAGGTCGTGCGCGACTACGGCGAGCTGCCGCCGGTGCGCTGCTACGCGAGCCAACTCAACCAGGTGTTCCTGAACCTCTTGATGAACGCGTGCGACGCCCTCGACGGCAAGGGGACGATCCGCATCCGGACGCGCCGCGACGGCGACGGCGTGGTGCTCGAGTTCGAGGACGACGGGCCCGGCATGCCGCCCGACGTGCTGTCACGCATCTTCGAGCCCTTCTTCACCACGAAGCCGGTCGGCAAGGGGACAGGCCTCGGTCTCTCGCTCTCGCACGGGATCGTGGCGCGCCACGGCGGCACGATGGAGGTCGCGTCCCGCCCCGGCGCGGGCGCGCGCTTCACGATCCGGCTCCCGCTCGAGCCGCCGCCGCAGCTGGAGGGCGCGTGAGCCCCGTCGCCACGCAGCGCCTGCGGCGCGTCACGGCGCTCGCGGTCGTGCTCTGGGCGTTCGCGGCGCTCGTGCTCGCGATCTGGGGGCAGGTGGCGTCTCCGCGCGCCCTCGAGCCGCCGATCCGCACCAGCCACCTCGGCGGGCTCGTGCTGGTGAGCGCGGTGAGCGAGCCGGGCCTCGCGGCCGGCGTGGAGCGCGGCAATCGCGTGCTCTCGATCGACGGCGTGCCGATCCGCGACTGGTACCGCGCGCGCGGCTGGCAGCAGATGCGTCCCGACACGCCGCTCCACTACCGCATCGAGGGCGGCGGCGGCCGCATCCTCGAGGTCGCACTCTCCCCGGTGCCGCGCCTCAGCTTCTACCAGCAGTTCCTGGTGCCGACCTTCGCGGCGGTCTCGCTCGTCGGCCTCGCCTTCCTGCTGATGGGCATGCTGGTGTGGCGGCTCAAGCCCGATCGCGCGGAGTCGTGGGCCTTCCTGCTCTTCTCGGGCACCATGGCGACCGGCCTGTTCAGCTCGGTGCTCACCTACGACGCGCCTGCCGGCTACGAGCGCCTGCTCATGAACCTGCCGCTGATCGGCGCCACCGCGATCCACCTCTTCACCGTCTTCCCCTCCGAGCCGCCCTGGATCGCGCGCCACCGGCGCCTGCGCCTGGTCCCCTACGCGATCGCCGGTGTCGTGGCCGCGCTGGTGCTCGTGGAGCGCTTCGCCGGCGTCGAGGTGCCGCGACTCTGGGCGACGAGCTACGGGCTCGCGCTCGCCGGCGCGCTCCTCGGGGTGGCGATCCTGGTGCGCGAGCGCGTGCGCATGCGCGGCTCGCAGAACACCGCGAGCGCCGACATCGTGCTGATCGCGGTGATGCTCTCGCTGCTCCCGATCCTGGCGCTGATCGTCGCGCAGACGCTCCTGCCGATCACCCTCCCGATGGCGCTCGGCCTGGTCTGGTTCATCGCCTTCCCGATCGGCGTGGGCTACGGGATCGTGCGCGGGCACCTCTTCGACGCGCGAAACGTGGCGCGCTCGTCCGCCGCCTACGGCGCGGCCACGCTCGCCATCACGGTGCTCTTCGCGCTGCTGATCATCTTCGCGGACGCGCTCTTCGCACGCTGGAACGTGAACGCGTCGTCGCCGTGGTTCTCGGTGGTCTTCCTCTTCTTCGCGATCCTCGCCTTCAACCCGCTGCGCACGCGCCTGCAGAGCCTGGTGGACCGCGTGTTCGACCGCGACCGCGCCGCCTACCGCGAGGCCGTCCGCAGCATCTCGGAGGCGATGGTCTCGATGCTCTCGCTCTCCGAGATCGGGGAGCGGCTGGTGCTCGCGCTCACCGGCTCGATGGGCGTCGAGCGCGCGATGGTGCTTCTGCTCGACGAGGAGTCGCGCGCGTTCCGCCCGGCGGCCTGGCGTGGCGCCTGGGAGGACGATGCGCGCAGCTTCGCGCTGCCGGTGGACCACACGATCGCGAAGCACCTCTGGATGCGGCGCCAGGAGCTCACGCGCGCCGACTTCGACGACACGACCGATCCGGACACCCGCGAGATCTGCTGGGACGTCTACGACTCGCTCGACGTGAAGCTGCTCGTCCCGATCCTGTTCGGAGTGGACCTGCTCGGCGTGATCGCCGTCGGCGCCAAGCTCACCGGCGAGCGGCTCGGGCCGGACGACCGCCAGCTGTTGCGGACGCTCGCGAACCAGAGCGCGATCGCGATCGAGAACGCCCAGGCCTTCGACGAGATCGCGAAGCTCAACGAGAACCTCGAGGCGCGCGTAGACGAGCGCACGCGCGAGCTGCGTGACACCCAGACGCAGCTCATGCAGAGCGAGAAGATGCGCTCGCTGGGCCAGCTCGTGGCCGGCGTGGCGCACGAGCTCAACAACCCGATCGGCTTCGTGCACGCGAACCTGCAGCTGCTGTCCGGCTTCATCGACAAGCTGGTGCGCGCGCAGCTCGACGGCGGCGACGTGGGCCGGCCGCGCGAGGCGATCCGGAAGCTGCTGCTCCGGAGCCGCGAAGGCACCGAGCGCGTGAAGAAGATCGTGCAGGACCTCCGCACGTTCTCGCGCATGGATCAGGCCGAGCTCGCCGACACCGACCTGAACGAGGAGCTCCGGCGGACGCTCGGCCTGATGGAGGCGCGTTTCAAGGACGGGATCCGCCTCGACACGGATTTCGGCGCGCTGCCGCCGGTGCGCTGCTATCCGGCGCAGCTCAACCAGGTGTTCATGAACCTGCTGATGAACGCCTGTGACGCGCTCGGCGCGAGCGGCCAGGTGAGCGTCCGCACGCGTGCGACGGCCGCCGGCGTCGCGCTCGACTTCGAGGACACGGGGCCCGGCATCGCGGAGCACGTGCGCGAGCGCATCTTCGAGCCGTTCTTCACCACGAAGCCCGTAGGGCAGGGCACCGGGCTAGGCCTCTCGATCTCGCACGGCATCGTCGAGCGCCACGGCGGCCGGCTCACGGTGGATTGCCCGGCCGACGGCGGTACGGTGTTCCGGGTCGAGCTGCCGCTGGTGGCCGCGCCGCCGGCGGAATAGGAGAGGACGCGATGCGACTCGGACTCAATCTCGGCTACTCGGGCGCTGGCATGAAGCTCCCCGTCGAGCTGGTGCGCCGCGCCGAGGCGCTCGGCTTCGACTCAGTCTGGAGCGCGGAGGCGTACGGCTCGGACGCCGTCTCGCCGCTCGGCTACCTGGCCGCGTGCACCGGGAAGATCCACCTCGGCACGGCCATCATGCAGATGCCCGCGCGCACGCCGGCCATGACCGCGATGACGGCGATGACGCTCGACCAGCTCTCGGGCGGGCGCTTCATCCTCGGGCTCGGGCCGTCGGGCCCGCAGGTGGTGGAGGGCTGGCACGGCGTGCCCTACGGCAAGCCGCTCGAGCGCACGCGCGAGTACGTCCAGATCATCCGGCAGATCCTCGCGCGCGAGAAGCCGCTCGAGCACCACGGTGAGCACTACGACATCCCGAACACGGGCCCCGGCACGACCGGTCTCGGGAAGCCGCTCAAGAGCATCCTGCACGGCCGCAAGGACCTGCCGATCTTCACCGCCTCGATCGGCCCGGCCGGGATCCGCACGAGCGGCGAGGTGGCCGACGGGCTGATCCCGGTGTGGATGAGCCCGGAGCGCATGGACCTGATCCTCCCGCACGTGAAGAACGGCATCGCGAAGGCCGGCGGCGGGAAGCGCGTCGCGGACTTCCGCATCGCGCCCTTCGTCACCTGCGTGCTCGGCGACGACCTCGAGAAGTGCCGCATGCCGGTCAAGGGCATGCTCTCGCTCTACGTCGGCGGGATGGGCGCGCGCGACAAGAACTTCTACAACGACTACGCGAAGCGGCTCGGCTACGAGGCCGAGGCGAAGACGATCCAGGACCTTTATCTCGACGGGAAGAAGCTCGAGGCGCTGGCCGCGGTGCCCGACCGTCTCGTGGACGAGATCGCGCTGGTGGGGCCTGCGGCGCGGATCCGCGCGCGCATCGCCGCCTGGCAGGCGTCGGGCGTGACCGACCTGATCGTCGGGGCGGGCCAACCCGAGGCGCTCGAGCTCCTCGCCGAGGCCGTACTCTGAGAGCCGCCCTCGGGCTCGCGCTCGCCGCTCTCGTCGCCTCCGCCTCGTTCGCGGAGGAGAAGAACGGCTTCGCGCTCGACGGCGCGCGGGTTCCGCCGGGCGAGATCGTCGACGGCGGGCCGGGCCGCGACGGGATCAAGAGCGTCGACACACCGCAGTTCGCGGCGCCCGACGTGGCGAGCTGGGTGGCGCCGCCGAATCCCGTGCTCGGCGTCGCGCTCGGCGGTGAGGCGCACGCGTACCCGGTGCACGTGATGGACTACCACCAGATCGTGAACGATACGCTGGACGGGAAGCCGGTCGTCGTGGCGTACGACCCGCTCGCCGGCGTGCCGCGCGCGTTCGATGCCCGGGTGGACGGGCGGACGCTCCACTTCGGCGTCTCCGGCCTGCTCTACAACCACAACTTCCTCCTCTACGACCGCGAGACCTCGAGCCTCTGGCTCCAGTTCACCGGCGAGGCGCTGGCCGGCCCGCTCGCCGGGAAGCGGCTCGCCCCGCTTCGCGTCCGGCAGGAGCGCTGGTCCACCTGGCGCTCGCGCCATCCGGAGACGCGCGTGCTCGAACGGCCCTTCCCGAAGCAGATCGACTACCGCTACACGCCCTTCAAGGCCTACATCATCCAGGATTCGACTCTCTTCCCGGTCAAGGCGAAGGACGAGCGCTTCCACGCGAAGGAGGTGGTGTGCGGCGTCGTGGTGGATGGGAAGGCGCGCGCCTACCTCGGCTCGCGCGTCACCGCCGCGGGCGGCGAGGTCGACGACGACTTCGCCGGGCGCAAGCTCCACGTCGCCTACGACAGCGAGGAGGCGGTCTTCATGTGGGAAGTGCCCGACGACGTCGAGGTGGTGGAGGCCTACTGGCTCGCCTGGAAGGCCTTCCATCCCGACACCAGCGTGTGGAGCCCGCCCGGCGCGGAGTGACGCGGCACGCCTAGCGGGGACGTTCTTCGAAACGTCAAATCGTTGCGCTCGGCGTCTGCGCGCGGCAGGGGCCCTCGCGTGCTCAGGGTCGGGCCGGTTGGCCCGGGAGGTTCACGCTCGGTTCCGCACCGCTTCGCGTGCGGAGCCTCGGAAGGCGCGCCGCGCGATCCGTTCGACCGGCCCGACATTGCGCGCCTCGGGCCCCTGCCGCGCGCAAGGCCCGCTCAGCCCGGCAGCAGCTCCCGTGCACCGAAGCACTCGGGCCCGAGCCGCTGGCGCTCTGCCTCGCGGAGCTTCTCGAGCACGCGCCGGTTCACGGGCGCGGGGACGGCGTGGCGCTGGGCGAGCGCCAGGATCCGCTCGTGGTAGGCGTCGGCCTCGAGCGGCGAGCCGGAGCGCAGGCTGGTCCAGACGTGGTTGTAGAGCGGGAGCGCGCGGGCGCTCGTGCCGCGCTCCAGCGCCGTCCGCTGGAAGGCGATCTCCTCGGCCAGGCTGCGATCGCGCCCGTCACAGGGCGTGGCCTCGATGCCGGCCGCCGCGAGAGTCGCCGCGGCCTCCTCGAGGAGCCGCACCTTCACCTCCACGAAGGGCGCCGTCACGTGATCGGGCCGGCGCGCGAGGGCGTTCGGCGCGCTCATCAGGTTGACGCAGAGCTTCAGCCACTTGTCGCGGCCGATGGCCCCGGAGACGGAGACGTCGATCCCGCCGAGGCGGAGCAGCGCAGCGACCGCCTCGACCGCGTCACTCCGGCCGTGCGGATGGAGGCCGACCACGGCGCGGCCCGGCCGGTCGAGCTGGAGATGGACGCGGTCGTCGGCGCGGCGCGTCACCGTCTCGCGCCAGACGCCCCCGATCACCTGCGGCACGTAGCGTGTGGCGACCTCCTCGCTCGTCACGTCGTTCTGGAAGGTCACGAAGGCGCGCGCCGTGCCGCCGAACGCACGCGCGAGCTCCGCGACCGCATCGGCCCGCGTGCACACGAAGACCGGCCCTGCCGCGAGCGAGGGCCAGCCCAGGTCGGCCGTCGCGCGGAGCGCCAGGCCGAGCCGCGCGCCCGTCGCCGGGTCTGCGGCCTCGAGCCCGCGCGCGGCGAGCACGTGTGCGGCCTCCGCGCGGCGCGTCACCAGCAGCACCGTCACGCCGCCCCGCGCGAGCCGCGCGGCGAGCGCGAGGCCGACCGAGCCCGCGCCGACGATCGTCGCGGCGGTGGCGCAGTCCTGCGTCACGGGCGGAGGCCGAGGACGGCGCGGGTGACGATCCTCTCGTCGGCGCGCAGCACCACGATCTCCACCTCGCTGCCTTCGCTCTGCGCGAACAGCAGAGCCGCGAACTCCTCGAGGCTCGCGACGGGCGTGCCCGCGAACGAGACGATGACATCGCCGGCGGCGAGGCCCGCGCGCTCCGCCGGGCTGTCGGGGAGGACGGCGCTGATGCGCGCGCCCGGCGTGGGCGCCGCGCCGAAGGCGGGCACCGTCCCCAGGTAGGGGCCGTAGCCGTCTCCGTGCGAGCCGCGCGCGGTGCGGGCGGGGGTGGCCGGCCGGGCGGCCGTGAAGCGGGGCCGCTCCCTCGCCTCGGCAAGCGCGAGCGCGACGTCCGCAGTGAGGTCGAGCACGCGCGCGGCGCCGTCCGCAGCGAGCGACTCCGCGCGATCGTCGGGCGTGTGGTACGCCTCGTGCGCCCCGGTCGTGAAGAAGAGCGCCGGGATCTCCGCGGCGTGGAAGCTCGAGTGGTCCGAGGGCCCGTGGCTCCCGGCCACGAAGTCGACCGCGAGCCCGTGGCGCGCCGCCGCGCGCCGCACCAGATCCTCGAACGCCGGCGCGGTGTCTGCGCCGAACGCGGAGACGCCACCCGCGCCGAGGCGGCCGATCATGTCGAGGTTCAGCATCCCGACCACGACTTCGCTCGGCTCCCGCGAGCCGAGGGCTCGCGGGGCCTCGCTGCGCGCTTCGCTTGCGACCTCACCCGGCGCGCGTGACTCGACGTAGTGCGTCGAGCCGACGAGACCGACCTCCTCGGCGGTGAACGCGACGAAGACGAGGGTGCGCGCGGGGCGCGGGCCGCTCGCGAAGGCTCGCGCGAGAGCGACCAGCCCCGCCGCACCCGAGGCGTTGTCGTCTGCGCCCGGGTGCACCTCGCCGCGCGCCGCCGGCCGGAGCGAGCCGTACTCGCCGCGCCCGAGATGGTCGTAGTGGGCGCCGATCACGATCTCCTCGTGCCGGAGGGCGGGGTCGCTCCCCGGGAGCCGCCCGACCACGTTCGCGACCTCGCTCTCGTGGCGCTCGATCTCGACCGCGCCCGCGACGCGCATGGGGCTCGTCGGCGCGACCGGCACGCCCGCTTCCGCGCGGCGGGACCATTCGGCGAGCTCGCCCCCGGCACGCGCGACGAGCCGCTCCGCCGCCCCTCGCGAGAGGGCGAGCGCGCTCACGCCGGCGGAGGACCGCGTCGGTGCGCCGCCCCGTCGCTTCTCGGCGAGGTCGGCTCCGCTCGCGGGAACGAACAGCACCGCGCGCGCGCCGTGCTGGCGTGCGGTCGCGAGCTTGAGCGGGCGCTGCGCGAGCGCGGCCGCGCGCCGCGCGTCGAGGCCCGGTGCGCTCGGGCTCCCGTCGAGCACGAGCAGCACGGCGCCCTCGGCGGGGAGCCCCGCGTAGTCGTCCCGGCCCGATGCGGGATCGCGGATCCCGAAGCCCGCGAAGACGAGCTCGCCCGCGAAGGGTCCGCTCTCGCTCACGAGGAGGGCGCGGAAGTCACGCTCGGGCGCGAGCGCCTCGCCTGCGACGGTGAGCGCCTCCTGCTCGACGGCGAGCGAGACGGGCATGTGGAAGAGCTGGAGGAAGCTCCCGTCGGCGCCGGGCTCGAGCCCCGCTCTTGCAAAGCGCTCGGCGAGGTAGCGCGCGGCGGCGTCGAGCCCCGCCGTGCCGAGGCCGCGGCCTTCGCGCGCCGGGTCCGCGAGCCAGGCGGCGTCGGCCGCCCAGTCCGCGGGGTCGACGCGCGGCGCCTCCCCGAGCGGCTCGCGCCAGCGCGCGGGTCCCGCGCAGGCCAGCGCGAGCACGAGGAGGAGGGGGGCGGAGCGGCGCACACGACGAGGATGAGAAGGCGCGCCGCTCCGTGCAATGCCCGCGCCGGGGCTAAGCTCGCTCCGTGTCCGAGCGGGCGGGCATCCTGATCGTCGGGGGCGGGATCATCGGCACCGCGCTCGCGTGGGCGCTCGCCGAGCGCGGCCTCCGCGACGTGCTGGTCGTGGACCTCGACCTCGCCGGCGTCTACGCCTCCTCCGAGCTGAACGCGGGCGGCGCGCGCGCGACCTGGTGGCAGCCGGTCAACGTCGAGGCGTGCCGCCTCACGCTCGACTTCTTCCGCCGGCACGCAGGCGAGTTCGGCTTCCGCGAGCGCGGTTATCTCTGGCTCTACGAGGAGGCGGCGCTCTTCGCGACCGCGCGCGAGAAGCGCGCGCTCCAGAACGCGGCGAACCTCGGCGTCGAGCTCCTCACGCCCGCGGAGGTGCGCGCGCGCTTCCCGCTCCTCGACCGCGGCCTCGAGGCGCTCGTGGGCGCCACCTTCTCGCCGCGCGACGGGCTCGTGAACCCGAACGCGGTGCGCGCCTGGTTCCGGCGCGAGGCGCGGGAGCGCGGCGTCGTGTTCCGTGACCGCGACTACGTGATGGGCGTGAAGACCGAGCGGGTGGCCGGACGCGGCGGCAGCCTGCGCCGCGTCGCCGCCGTGGACGTGGTGCGCGTGAAGCGCGACGGCGCGGGCGACCCCTCCGGCGTGCTGCGCGAGATCCTGACCACGCACCGCGTGCCCACGAGCGCGATCGCGGGCGAGGAACGGATCGAGTGCGACGTCGTCGTGAACTGCCTCGGCGCGTGGTCGGCGCTGCTGCTCGCGAAGCTCGGCGTCCCCGACCTGACCGAGCCCGTGCGCCGGCAGATCTCGCTCGTGGACGTCCACCGCGAGGACCTCGCGCCCGGCGTCTCGCTCGACGCGCTCGGCATGATCGTCCTCGCGAGCGGCCTCTACTTCCACCCGGAGGGCCCGCACGTGCTCGCGGGCTACTCCACGCCGGGCGAGGCGCCCGGCTACGACTTCGACTACGACGGCAGCGACTTCTTCGAGAGCGAGATCTGGCCGCGCCTCGCGGCGCGCGCCAGCAGCTTCGAGCGCTGCGGCCACGTGCGCGGCTGGGCCGGGCTCTACGACGTGACGCCCGACCGCAGCGGCATCGCGGGCGCCGTCGGCGGCTTCGCGAACCTGTTCGAGGCGCACTCGTTCACGGGCCGCGGCGTGATGCAGTCCTACGGCATCGCGCGGGCGATGGCGGCGCTCGTCGCCACCGGCCGCTTCGAGGAGGTGGACCTCGCGCCTCTCTCGCGCGAGCGCTTCACCGACCCCGCGCGCTGGGTGGAGGAGGACCTCCACATCTAGGCAGGGCTAGGACGCGCGGCTGAGCGAGGCGAGGCTCCCCGAGAACATCCGGACGAACTGCGCGCGGCCCGACGCGCCGCTCTTCTGGTAGAGCCGCTTCAGGTGCGAGCGCACCGTCTCGACCGAGATGCCGAGCGCGCGGCTGATCTCGACGGGGCGGCGGCCCTCGGCGACGAGGACGGCCACCCTGAGCTCGCCGGGCGTGAAGCCGTAGAGCCCGCGGAGTACGTGCGGATCGAGGGTGCAGGCGCGCTCCGACTCGCGGACGAAGACGAGCGCGGCGGCGCCCGTCGGGAGCCCGCCCGGCGCCGCGGTGAGCGGGATGACGCGCGCCTCGAGGGACGGGCGACCGGACGGGCGGGTGACCGCGAGGGCTCCGCCGCCAGGCGCGCTGCCGGCGACCAGCCGGTGGAGCTCGGCATCCTCGTGCGCCGCAGCGAAGCGCAGCCGGCCGCGCCGCACGGAAAGACCATCACCGGCCGCGAGGAGTCGCTCCGCCTCCGCGTTCGCGAACGCCACCCGTCCCGCCGCGTCGAGCAGGATCGCGCCCACACCGAGCGAGGCGAGCGCGTCGCTGAGCCCCGCCGAGAGTCGGCGCGCTTCCGAGAGCTCGCAGTGGAGGTGGAGCGCGGTGCGGAGGTGCGGGACCAGCGCGTGGAGCGGAGCGAGATCGGCCTCGTCGAAGGGCTCGTCCGTGCGGCGCCGGATCACGCGGAGCGCGGCCACGCGGTCGCGGCTCCGGATCGGGAGCGCGAGCGCCACGTGGAAGAAGCCCTGGGGTTTCAGGAAGTCGTTGTAGAACTCGCTCCGCTCGAGCACTTCGTCCGGGACGAGCGCGTGACCCGCGCTCACAGTGCCCTCCGGCCGTCCGTTCAGCGCCTTCCGGCGCAGGTCCACGCGGTGGTAGTGGTCGTCGTAGGCGCGCTGCCAGCCGGGATCGAGGGCGGGCGCGCGCTCCAGCAGTGCGGCCCCCGACTCCGGCTCGAGCAGGAACAGGCCCGGCGCCGTCCCACGCATCGAACGCGCGACGTCCTCGAGGAGGGAATCCCAGCCTTCGGGGTGCGCGGCGGCTTCGTAGACGCGCGGAACGAGGTCCAGGAGCTCCACCCGGCGCCTCCTCGCTTGCCCATCCTACACGCTTCGCGCCGGCATCGGGGGCGCGGTGCCAGGCAGGCCTCTCAGCCGGGGTCGCGCAGGCTCCCGACGACCGCCCGGCGCCCGTCCGGCGCGGGCAGCGGCAGCTCCGGCGGGTGACCGAGCTCGCACCAGTCGCGGAGCGCGCGGAGGCAGGTGCCGGCCAGCTCCGTCGCGAAGCGCCGCACCGCGAAACGGTCGAGGCTCGCGCCCATCAGGTGGGTCTCGCTCGGCGCCGAGATCCGGAGGCTCACGCGGGTGTGGCCGCCGTCGGGGTCGGCGGCCGCGAGCGTGAAGGTTTCCTCGCAGCGGAACAGGCCGAAGCGCACGTCGCAGCGCAGGCGCTCGTCCGGCCCGACCTCGAGCGCGGTCTCCTCGAAGGTCACCGGCATGCCCTGGAGCCGGCAGCGGAAGCGGAGCTGGCGCCCGACCGCCGGGAGCGGATCCAACGCGCCGAGCGCGGCCTCGACGCCCGGCCGCCAGCGCGCGATCTCGGCGGGATCCGTGAGCGCCCGCCACACGGCGGTGCGCGGTGAGGCGACGACAGTGGCCATCGCCAGCGTGATCAAACGCGCCCCGCCAAAGTGGTCCCCCCGTCCACCCGCGACACGCCGCAGCGTAGCCGTGCGCGGAGCGAGCGTCAGGGCCCGTTCAATGGCTTTCGGCGAGCGGCTTCAGGCGGTCGAGCGCCTCTTCCACGTCCGCGCTCGACGCGTCGAGGTGGAGGACGGCGCGGATCCGCCCCGGCCCGCCGCCGCTCAGGAGCACGCCGCGCTCCCGGGCCCGGCTCCGGAACGCGAGGTCGTCGTCCACGTGGAACATCACGATGTTGGTCTCGGGCTCGGCGTCCACTGCGAAGCCGAGCTCGCGGAGGCCGCGGGCGAGCCGCCGCGCGTTCGCGTGGTCCTCGGCGAGACGCGTCACGTGGTGGGCGAGCGCAAAGAGCCCGGCCGCGGCCAGCACGCCCGCCTGCCGCATGCCACCGCCGTACATCTTCCGGATGCGGGCGAGCCGGGCCACGGCGTCGCGCGTGCCCGCGACCAGCGAGCCCACCGGCGCGCCGAGCCCCTTGGAGAGGCAGACCGAGACGGTGTCGAAGGGCGCCGCGAGTGCGCCCGGCGGCGTGCCGAGCGCGGTCGCCGCGTTCCAGAGCCGGGCGCCGTCGAGGTGAAGCGCGAGGCCCGCCGCGCGCGCCAGAGCGGTCGCCTCGGCGAGCCGGGCGGGCGGGAACACGCGGCCGCCCGCGCTGTTGTGGGTGTTCTCGACCGCGAGCAGCGTGGTGGGCGCGGCGTGCACGTCGTTCGGGGCGAGTGCCCGCTGCACCTCGTCGGCGCCGAAGCTGCCCTCCTTCCCGATCGTCTGGATCTGGAGGCCCGCGAGCCCCGCGGCGGCGCCGGCCTCGGCGCGCAGGATGTGTGCGTCGCGCGCGGCGATCACCACGTCACCCGGCCGCGTGTGCAGCCGGAGCGCCGCCTGGTTCGCCATCGTGCCGGACGGGAAGAAGAGCGCGGCCTCCTTGCCGAGGAGCGCCGCGACGCGCTCCTGGAGCTCGTTCACGCTCGGGTCCTCGCCGTACACGTCGTCGCCGACCTCGGCCCGCGCCATCGCCTCGCGCATGCCGGGCGTGGGCCGCGTCACGGTGTCGCTGCGAAGGTCTATGTTGCGCACGTGCAAGCGCCGCGAAGCGGCGCGCGCAGTGAGCCGAAGGCGAACGAAGTCACGACAGTCGTCTCCGAGCCCGTTCGATTCACTAGAGTAGCCGGGAGGGCCCGATGTCGAGCGAGCTGATCTTCCACCACTACGATGCGTCGCCCTTCTCCGAGAAGATCCGGCTGATCTTCGGAAGGAAGAAGCTCGCCTGGCGCTCGGTCATCCAGCCGAACATGATGCCCAAGCCGGAGCTGGTGCCGCTCACCGGCGGCTATCGGCGCATCCCCGTGCTCCAGATCGGCGCGGACGTGTACTGCGACAGCCAGCGCATCGCGCGCGAGCTCGAACGTCTGCACCCAGAGCCCAGCCTGTATCCGAGCGGAAGCGAGGGCGTGTGCCACGCCGTGAACCTCTGGGCGGATCGCATGCTGTTCCAGGCCGTCGTGCCGGTGGTGTTCGGCAAGATCGGCGGCGCGGTGCCGAAGGAGTTCATCGAGGACCGCAAGAAGCTGATGGGCGGCGGCGACTTCGCAGCGTTCATCGCCGCGGCGCCGCTCGCGGCCGAGCAGCTCCGCGCGCAGGCGCAGCTGCTCGAGGCGCAGCTCGCCGACGGGCGTCGCTTCCTGCTCGGCGCCGAGCCGTCGCTGGCGGACTTCGCCGCGTACCACCCGGTCTGGTTCCTGCGCGCGATCCCGCCCGCCGCCGCGGCGCTCGCCGAGTTTCCTCGGATCTCCGCGTGGACGGGACGCGTAGCGGAAATCGGCCACGGACATCGGACGGAGCTCGCGCCGAAGGACGCGCTCGCGCTCGCACGCGACGCGAAGCCGCTGCCGAGCGCGGGCGTGGCGAGGGGCGAGCCGAACGGCCTCGCCGTGGGCGACCGCGTCGCCGTCGTCCCCGACGACTACGGCTTCGATCCCGTGGCGGGCGAGCTCGTCGCCGCCGACGTCCACGAGGTTGCGGTGCGGCGCGTGTCCCCCGAGACGGGCGAGGTGGTCGTCCACTTCCCGCGGGCGGGCTTCCGTGTGACGCGCGCCCAGCCTGCCTGATCGCGCAGAAAGGCCGAATTCGGCCGAGAAACGCCATTTCTCGGCGGTCTCCCCCTTGACTCCGCCCCCCGGACCTTGGACATTCGTCCGCCCCGAACCGGCGCGAGGGCGTCGGAAGCAACGAGCTCCGGGTCGCTCGTTCGGGCAGCCTGGCTCGGCATTGGAGGATCAGAGGTTCATGGCAGCGAAGAAGAAGGCGGCCGCGAAGGGCGGCGAGCTCATCATCTCGAAGTCGCGCACCAAGGCGGCCGCGAAGAAGTGCAACGTGGGCAGCGAGTTCTACGGCGCACTCGACGCCGCCGTGCGCAAGTTGATCGCCGAGGCCGAAGCGCGCGCCACGGGCAACAAGCGCAAGACCCTGAAGGCCGTCGATCTCTAGTCGCTCGATCCGTCGGGGCCCGCGCGAGCGCCGCTCTCGCGGGCCCCGTTGCTTCAGGCCTCCCGCTCGAGATTCGCGCCGACCCTGAACAGGCGCTCGAGCGTCGCGCGGCGCAGCGCCTCGGCGGGCGTGACACCGCGCTCGCTCGCGACGTGCGCGAGCCCGCGGCTCGCGAGCCGCGCTGCCTTCTCGGTGGCTTGCGGCAGGGTCTCGGCGTCGCCGAGCGGAAGCGCGTCCGCGACGGCGACGCGGTTCACGAGCGCGAGGAACGCGAAGAGCAGCGGGCGGCGCTCCGCCTCAGGGAGCGCGGCGAGCGCCCGGAACAGCAGCAGCTCCGCGTCTCGCCCGACGGGCAGCACCGGCATGAACACCGGCAGCGGCCACTCACCGACCTCGAGCGCGTGCGGCTCGGTAGGCAGCTCCGCGAGCTGCTCGGGCTTCAGGTACGCGTAGATCCGCTTCGCGTCGTCGAGCGGCGGGAAGCCGAGGTCCTGGAGCCGGCCGCTCCGCCAGCGGAGCGCCCACTCCTCGAGGTCGTCGTCGAGTTCCATGTCCACGGCCTGGAGCAGCCGGTGGTAGAACCAGTAGTCGTGCTGGAAGAGCGTCTGGAGGAGCGCGAGCACGTCCTCGAGATCGTCGCCCGACTCGCGCGGGATCAGGTGGAACTGGCCGTCGAGGGAGAGCGCGCCCGAGGGGAGGTCCACGAACTCGTCGCGGCCGGTGAGCACCACCGATAGGCGCGCGCGGAGCTCGTAGACGAGGAGCTCGAAGTCGAGGCCGCGCGCCGCGCGGAGCAGCGTCTCCTCGCCTGCGGTGCCGAGGGCCGCGAGCCAGGCGCCGAGACGCGCGCGGTCGGGGCGGGGGCCGCTCCAGGCGTCGAGGTCCACGGCAGTCGCGATCTGCTCCTCGCTCGTGTGCTCGAGCAGCCAGCCGGCGTCGGCGAGCCCGATCGCCTTCATCACGAAGCAGAGCTCCGCGGGCGGGAGGAGCGGGACCAGCTGCTCGAGGTCGTTCGCCAGCTCGAGTAGCTCGGCCCGGCGCGCGAGCGGACTCGCGGAGATCAGCGCGACCTGCCCGTCGAGGTCGAGCTCCGCCAGCGCCTTGCGTGCGGCGGCCCGATCGGAGCGCGCGAGCGCGAGGATGCGGCTCACCTCGCGCGCCGGGACCGAGGGCTCGGACATCGCGCCGAGGGTACGAGACCGCTCCTCGCCGCGCCCGGCCGTGTTACGTTCGGCGCCCGCCATGCTCTGGCGCCTGTGGGCCTTCGTCGCGAGCGCTCCGCTCGGCGTGCTCGCGGCGCTGGCGCTGCCGCGGCCCGTCCCGGACGCGGGGCTCGCTGGGGCGGCCGTCGCCGGCGGCGCCGTCGGGGCCGCGCTCGCCTCGCTCGCGGCGCGCTTCGGCGACGACGCGCCGGACCGGAGCGCGCACGTGGCGCGCGGTGCGAGCGCGGGGCTCCTCGCGCTGCCGGCGCTCTTCGCGGCGCTCACGCGGCTCGGTCCGCCGGCCGTGGTGTGGCTCGCGCTCGCCGCGCTCGGCCTCGGCCTCGCCCTCTGGCGCGCGAGCCGCGCGCAGACCCCCGGCCCCGGCGCCCGCGGCATCGCGCTGGCCGCGCTCGGCGCGCTCATCGCGGGCGCCCTCGGCGTGGCGGGGATCGCGTTCCTCCACGGCTTCCTTCCGGTCGGCTCGCCCCCGACGGACGCGAGCCTGCGCTCCGCGATCCTCGACATCGACAGCCGCGTCCCGCTCCGCGCGCGCGCGCAGTGTGCGCCGCGGGTCGGCGCGCTCACGGTCGTGGCGCAGCAGGGCGGTGCGCCCCGCCTCGGCGCCGATGGCGAGAGCATCTGGTTCGAGGCGCGCGCGGACGACGGCCGCTGGCAGGTCCACCGCGTGCGCCCCGGCGAGGCGTCACGCTGCTGGACCTGCGGCGAGGCCGGCAACAACCGGAGGCCGGCGCCGCACCCCACCGGCGCGAGCGTGCTCTTCGACAGCGATCGCTTCGCGAGCTGGCGGAGCCCGAGCGACACCGAGGTGATGCTCGTGAGCGCCCGCGGCGACGAGGGCCCGCGTCATCCCGCGCGGCGTCTCACGTACCGGCCCGGGCCCGACGACCACGCCTTCTACGACCCGAGCGGCTCGGGCTTCGTCTGGAGCAGCGGCGAGAGCGGTCGCTTCGAGGTGCTGCGCGCCGCGATTCAGAGCGGGCACGGCGGCCTCCTCCTCTCGCCGCCCTTCGCGCTCGCGAGCGCGCGCGTGTCGTGGATCATCCCGCTCGCCTGGGCGCCCGACGCGCGCACCCTCGTCGTGGCGCGCGGTCAGCCGCTCGCGCCGCTCGTGGGCGAGCGCATCGATCCGGCGAGTGGCGAGCGCTCGCCGCTCACGCAGGGTGGCGTCCTCGCCGGGAGCGTCTCGTTCTCCGCCGACGGCAGCCTGATGGCGGTGGCCTCCACGTCACCGGCCGGCGCCACGCGCCTCGTGCCCTTCACGCTCGGGAACCTGCTGGGACGCAGCGTCGACGAGGCAAGGGCCGGCGCAGAGGGCACGCGCATCGCGCTCGGCGACGTCGGCGCCGAGCCGGCCGAGCTCGAGCTCGGCCCGCTCGCGCGCTGGGGAGCACCGAGCGGAATCGCGCTCGCCCCCGATGCCCGCGCCTTCGTGCTCGGCCAGCGCGGTAGCCACGGCGAGCGCATCGTCCGCGTCGAGCTCGCCTGCGAGGAGTAGTCGCCGGCTATCCTGCCCGCGTGCTGCGCCTCGACGAGATCCGGCGGGCCCTCTCCGCCTACGAGCCGAAGCTCGCGAAGCCCGGGGAGCGCCGCGCGTCGGTCGCGCTCGTGCTGCGCGAGGTCTCGGCGCACGGGCCGGAGATCCTGTTCATCGAGCGCGCCGAGAAGGACGGGGATCCCTGGTCGGGGCACATGGCGTTCCCGGGCGGGCGCGTGGCGGCGGACCTCGAGACACCCGAGGAGGCGGCGGTCCGTGAGACCCACGAGGAGGTCGGGCTGGTGCTGCCGTCCAGCGCGCGCCTCGGGCGGCTCGACGACATGGAGGGTCACCACGCGGGACGTGCAGCGGGCATCGTGATCTCGGCGTTCGTGTACCAGCTCGAGTCGGCGGGGGAGCTGGTCCCGCAGGAGAGCGAAGTGCGCGAGGCGTTCTGGGTACCGGTCCTGAGTCTCGTCGAGCCGGAACGCTGGGTGCGGCGCCCGTTCCACGGCACGGGGAGCTTCGAATTCCCCGGCATCGTCGTCGGCGAGCCGGACCGTCACGTGGTCTGGGGGCTCACCTACCGCTTCCTCGAGGTGTTCTTCCGCGCCGTCGGCCGTCCGCTGCCCGATCACTGGGACGCCGCCGCCGTGGCGGCGCGCGAGCGGCTCAGAGGGGCATGAGCGCGACGTCGAGCACGAGCCGCTCGCCCTCGCGTTCGAGCGCCTCGCGCAGCGCGCGCGGCTCCACCGCATCGGGCACCTCGGCGCGGATCGTCATGCGATAGTGCGGCGCCCCGCCCGGCCCCGGCTGGGTCTGGGAGTCGAGCTCGACGATGTTGACGCCGTGCTGCGCGAGCACGGCGCAGATACCGGCGACGATCCCGGCGCGATCCTCGCCGGCAGCCTCGACGCGATAGAGGCGCGTGCCGGGCGCGGGCACGGCGGGGCGTCGGCCGGCGGCGAGCTCGCGGATCAGGATCGTGAGGCCATGATCGCGCTCGAGGCGCTTCGCACCGAGGGCGAGGCGGTCTCCGGTGTCGGCGGCGCGCGACGCGCAGAGCAGGATCACCGCGAAGTCGCTCCCGAGGATCGTCATGCGCGAGTCTTCGAGGTTCGCCTCCGACTCGAGCACCAGCTTCGCGAGCTCGGAGACGAGGCCGGGCCGATCGCGTCCGATCGCCGACAGGATGTGCCAACGCGTCATCGCGATCTCTCCGTGGCCGGGCTTTCGAGCTTACTCCGCTCGTGACCTTCGCACCGCAGCACCGGGAGCGGCGGGTAGCGCCGGAAGCGCGGGTCGGCGTCGGCGAGCGCGCAGCGCCAGAACGCGCTGCCCCGCGCGTTCCGCTGGACCCGGGCGTGCCGGCAGGTTCCGCACAGCCCGGGATCGAGGTCTCTTTCGGCCCTCGGCCCCGGCATGCCGGCAGCGTACAATCGGGCGCCGTGCCCCGCCGAAGCTCGCTCCGCTCCCGCCTCGGGCGCGTGCTCGCCCTGGTAGAGCGCTGGCTCGAGGAGAGGCTCGGCGAGGCTCCGCCGCCGGAGCTGTTCCACGCGCACACCGCCTTCCGCTGGGAGAGCGACGGTGCGCGCGGAAGGCTCGGGCCGATCGTTGCGCCAGCGCCCTTCGACCTCGACGACCTGGTCGGCGTCGAGCGCCCGCTCGCCGAGCTGCTCCGGAACACGGAGCAATTCCTGCGCGGGCTGCCGGCGCAGCACGTGCTCCTCTACGGCGAGCGCGGCACGGGCAAGTCTTCGGCCGTGCGCGGCCTGCTCACCCGCTTCGCGAGCCGGGGCCTGCGCGTGGTGGAGGTGAGGAAGGGCGACCTCCTCCAGCTTCCACGCATACTCGCCGCGCTTCGCGGCGCGCCCTTCCGCTTCCTGCTCTTCTGCGACGACCTCTCGTTCGACGAGGGCGAGCCCGGCCATCGCGAGCTCAAGGCCACGCTCGAGGGCGGCCTCGAGCTCCCGCCCGAGAACGTGCGCATCCTCGCCACGAGCAACCGCCGCCATCTCGTGCCGGAGAAGCGCTCGGAGAATCGGGCCGTGCGCGTCGACGAGGACGGCGAGCTCCACGTCGGCGAGGCGCTCGAGGAGAAGCTCTCGCTCTCCGATCGCTTCGGCCTCGTGCTCGGCTTCTTCGGCTTCGACCAGACCACCTATCTCGCGATCGTAGAGCGCCACGCGCGGAAGCTCGGCGTGCGCGTGGACGCGGCGAGGCTCCGCGAGGAGGCGCTTCGCTTCGCGCTCGCGCGCGCCTCGCGCTCGGGCCGCACCGCGCGGCAGTTCGTGGACGACCTCGCGGGACGGCTCGCGCTCGAGGCCGGCCTTTGAGGTGCGCCGCGCCGCTCCTCGCTCTCGTGCTGGGCGCCGGAGCGGCGTGGGGCGAGGAGCGGCCCGCGCCGGAGGCCGAGCCCGAGGCCGCCGCGCCGGCCGAGGCAGAGGACTGGGCCGACGACGACTGGCTCTTCGAAGACGGCCCCGACCCGGCCGAGCGTGACGACCTCGAGGGCTCGAACCGCGTGATATTCGGCTTCAACGAGGCCTTCTACCGCTACCTCGCCGATCCCATCACGCGCGGCTTCGAATGGCTCGTCCCCGAGCCCGGGCGGCGCGCCATCCACCGCTTCTTCCTCAACCTCGAGAGCCCGGTGCTCTTCGTGAACGACGTGCTCCAGCTGGCGCCGCTCGACGCGACGAGGACGCTGACGCGCTTCACCGTGAACACCACGGTCGGCATCGTCGGCCTGTTCGACGTCGCGAGCATGCTCGGCGTCGAGGGTCACGACACCGACTTCGGCGAGACTCTCGCCGTCTACGGGACGCCGGCCGGGAGCTACGTAGTGATCCCGATCCTCGGGCCCTCGACGGCCCGCGACACCTTCGGCGAGATCGTGGACGCGTTCCTCCACCCGGCCGTCTGGTTCGCCTCGCCGGCCCAGCAGGTGGTGCTGCGCACGAGCAGCGGGATCAGCTACTACGACGTGGAGAAGCAGCGCCTCGAGGCGCTGCGCTCGACCTCGGTGGACTTCTACGCAGCGATCCGGAGCGCCTACTTGATGGACCGCGACGCGCTCGTCGCCGCACGCGTCGCGGGGCGCTGGTGGAACGAGGCGGAGCCGGCCGCCGCGTCGGCCGCGCCGGCGGCCGGCGAGGCGCAGGCGCCGGGCGGCTCCTAGTTGGCGGAGGCCGCGGGCATGGTGTCGCCCGCGATCTTGCCGGCCGCGATCTTCTGGTCGATCGAGGCCACCAGCTTCTCGAAGCCGTCGCGCTGGAGCACGGCCGCATACTCCGAGCGACGGAGCGCGAGCTCGCTCACCGTCCCGTTCAGGTAGACGTCGATGATGCGCCAGCTATCGCCGTCGGGGCGCATGCGGTAGTTGATCGCGATGGGCTCCTCGTTCGGCGTGACCACCTGCGAGTAGACCAGCGCGGTGCCGCGCTGACTCGGCTCGACGCGGAGCACCTCGAACACCTGGCCGGTGTAGCCGGTCATGCGCTCGGCGTACGTCGCGACGGTGAGCTCGCCGAACGTCTCCGTCCAGCGCGCACGGTCGGCCTCGTCGAGGCTCCGCCAGTGCCGGCCGAGGATCTTCTCGGCCATGAAGGGCAGGTCGTAGCCTGCGGCAACTGCGGGCGCGATCTTGGCCCGCCGGCCCTCGAGCCCGAACGCATCGGCGTTCTTCAAGCACTCGACGAGCACGACGTAGAGCGCCTCGATCGGCTTCCGCGCGGCCTCTACGTCGGCGGCGGACGCCGGCCCCGACGGTACGAGTGCGAGAGCCAGGGCAGGGGCCAGCCGACAGAGCAGGGCACGCATGGCAGCGGAGGGTAGCGGGGGGGCGGGCGTTAGCCGAGCACGAAGGCCGCAACGGCCTCCGCGAATCCCGGGGGGTTGTCCGTCATCACCGAATGCGCCGCGCGTGGCACGATCGCGAGCTGACCCTTCGCGAGAACGTCATCGACCATGCGATCGGCGATCTCGGGCGAGAGGATGTCGCTCGCGGCGCCGCGCACCACGAGCGTCGGACACGGGATCCGGGCGAGCGCGTCCCACAGGCGCTTCGCGGTATCGCGCTCGCGGGCTTCGGCCTCCGCCTCGCCCTGGCCGGGGCGGCCCGCCATGAACCCCGGGTCGGCCTTGCGCTCCCAGCGGCCGTCGGCGCGCTGGCGCAGCTCGTGGCGCGCCATGCGCCGGAGCGCGTCGGGGCTCCCAGCCGGGAAGTTGTGCGCGAGCACGCGCTCGTACTCCGCGGGATCGGCGAAGCTGCCGTCTCCGCGCTGCATCACCTCCATGCGGATGCGCGTCGTGCCGCGCGGGTCGTGCTCGGGGCCGATGTCCACGATCACGAGGCCGGCCATGCGCTCGGGATGCTTCGCGGCGAACAAGGTGCAGGCCCGCCCGCCGAAGGAGTGGCCGACCAGCACGAGGCGCTCGATGCCGAGCGCGGCGGTCACCGCCTCCAGGTCGGCGACGTGGTGCTCGTAGTCGTAGCGGCGCTCGGGATCGTGGTCGGAGTCGCCGTGGCCGCGGAGGTCCACCGCGACGGTGCGGTAGTGCGGCGCGACAACGGACGCGAAGTCGTCCCAGATGTGGGCCTCGTTGCCGAAGCCGTGCACGAGCACGAGAGGTGTGCCTTCCTCGCTCCACTCGAGCGCGTGGATCGAGAAGCCGTCGGCGCCGCGCAGCCGTAGGGAGCGGGGTTCCATCGGCCCGCACGATAACTCGGACTGCTAACGTCACGCATCGTCGGAGGGCCCCCCATGCCGGCCATCGAGACCACTCCCGAGCTGGTTCGCCGCGTGTTCGCGTCGCTCGAGAAGAACCTCGCGGTGGTGCGGCGCCGCCTCGGGCGCCCCCTCACCTACGCCGAGAAGATCCTGTTCGGCCACCTCGCCGACCCGGAGCGCCAGCCGCTCGAGCCGGGCGCCGCCTACCTCGAGCTGCGTCCCGATCGAGTCGCGATGCAGGACGCGACGGCGCAAATGGCGATCCTCCAGTTCATCTCGTCGGGCCGCGAGGAGACCTCGGTGCCGACGACGGTGCACTGCGACCACCTGATCCAGGCCCACCAGGGCGCGGCCGCCGACATGCAGACCGCCGAGGTCACGAACCGCGAGGTCTACGACTTCCTGCGCAGCGCGAGCGCGCGCTACGGCATCGGCTTCTGGGCGCCCGGCGCCGGCATCATCCACCAGGTCGTGCTCGAGAAGTATGCGTTCCCGGGCGGCATGATGATCGGGACCGACTCGCACACGCCGAACGCGGGCGGGCTCGGCATGTTCGCGTGCGGCGTCGGCGGTGCCGACGCCGTGGACGTGATGGCCGGCTTCCCCTGGGAGGTGCTCCAGCCGAAGCTCGTCGGCGTCCGGCTCGCCGGGAAGCTCTCCGGCTGGGCCGCGCCGAAGGACGTGATCCTCGAGGTGTGCGGGATCCTCACCGTCGAGGGCGGCACGAACCGCGTGGTCGAGTACTTCGGGCCGGGCGCGAGCTCGATCTCGTGCACCGGGAAGGGGACGATCACGAACATGGGCGCCGAGCTCGGCGCAACCACCTCGATCTTCCCGTACGACGCCCGCATGGCGACCTACCTCCGGGCCACCGGCCGCGCCGAGATCGCGGACCTCGCCGACCGGAGCCGCCCGCTCCTCGCCGCTGACCCCGAGGTCGAGGCGAACCCCGAGCGCTTCTTCGACGAGATCGTCGAGATCGACCTGTCGAAGCTCGAGCCGCGCATCGTCGGGCCGCACACGCCGGATCTCGTGCGCCCGGTGTCGCGCATGGCGGCCGACGTGCGCGAGAAGGGCTACCCGGCGGAGCTCTCCTCTTGCCTGATCGGGAGCTGCACGAACTCCTCGTACGAGGACCTCTCTCGCGCCGCCGACGTGGCGCGCCAGGCGAGCGCTCGAGGTGCAAAGTCGAAGGTCACGCTCTGGGTGACGCCGGGCTCCGAGCAGATCCACCAGACCATCCGGCGTGACGGCCAGCTCGACGAGCTCGCCGCGATCGGCGGAGTGGTGCTCGCGAACGCCTGCGGCCCCTGCATCGGCCAGTGGAAGCGCGACGACGTAGGGAAGGGCGAGGCAAACTCGATTCTCACTTCCTACAACCGCAACTTCCCGAAGCGCAACGACGGCAGCGCCGACACGCAGGCCTTCATCGCGAGCCCGGAGATCGTGGTCGCCTACGCGCTCGCGGGCCGCCTCGACTGGAACCCGCTCACCGACCCGGTCGAGACGCCCGACGGGAAACGCTTCAAGCTCGCGCCGCCCGCGCCCGCGCCCGACATCCCCGCGCGCGGCTTCGTGGCGAGCAGCGAGGGCTACCTCGCTCCGCCGAGCGACCGGCGCAAGATCGAAGTGCAGATCGAGCCGCGCTCGGAGCGGCTCGCATTCCTCGAGCCCTTCCCGGCGTGGGACGGGAAGGACCTGGTCGAGCTCCCGCTGCTCCTCAAGGCGAAGGGCAAATGCACGACCGACCACATCTCGATGGCTGGCCC
>Ga0187893_10000366_pt1 | contig 117806 bp, 97 predicted proteins | sample MA1701074metaG_FD_139574 | JGI IMG/M metagenome (GOLD analysis project Ga0187893, IMG submission 139574) | White microbial mat communities from a basaltic lava cave in the Kipuka Kanohina Cave System on the Island of Hawaii, USA - MA170107-4 metaG ...
GGACGGCAACGCGGCCGGCGCGGTGACGGTCGCAGCCACTGGAACATATTTCGTGCGGATCAATGACGGCGGGGCGGGCGTCGATTCCGATTATCGGTTCGTGGTCCTGGTCAACGGCGTGGTTTATTCCGACGCTGACGCCGACGGCATTCCTGACACCGACGACAACTGCCCGATGGTCTTCAACGCCGCGCAAACGGACAGCGACGGGGACGGTGCCGGCGATGCCTGCGACGGCTGTCCGGCTAGCGCGATCAAGCAATCCCCCGGGGGCTGCGGCTGCGACCAGCCGGACGTGGACGTGGACGGGGATGGGGTCGTCGATTGCGGTCTGGCCGATCCGGCCCGTTCGCTGCTCTCTGGCGTGGGGCTCCTGCTCGTTCCGGACGACACGAATGACCGGTTAATGGCGTTTGACCCGTTCGACGGCGATCTCGTGGATGCGAACTTCATTCCGCCGGACCCGGCGAACCTGACCTCGTCCAACGCCGCGATCCTGGCACCGGACGGCAACAGTGTGTTGGTCTCGGATCAGACCGATGATTTGATCCAGCGCTTCGACTTGGACGGCAACTTTGTCGGCACCTTTGCGCCGGCCGGCGGCGTGAACACGGCGATTCTGGATGCGCCCCGCGGCCTGGCCCGGCGGCCGAACGGCAACATCGTCGTCGGCGTCGGGGCCGGCGGGAACGCCAATTCGGTCGTTGAATTCGATGCGTCGGGCAACGAAGTCGGTGACTTCATCGCCAGCAGCCTTGGCGGCGTCATTGACCCGTTCGACATTCACTTCCGCTCCAGCGGCGACGTGCTGGTCCCCGGTTTTAGCAGCCAGGCGATCCATCGCTACGACGCCAACGGGGCGTACATCGCGGATTTCGCGACGCTCGACGTGACAAGCGACCCTGAGCAAGTCGCGGAGACGGCCAGCGGCCACGTCCTGCTGGCCAATTTCCGCGGCGCGATGGACCGGGGCATTCTTGAATTCGACTCGGCCGGCACGAGGCTGAGCCAGACGCTCGCCGGCAACCTCGATTTCTTCCGGGGAGTCGTGGAACTCGGGAACGGCAATGTCCTCGTCTCATGCCGCGACGTGATCGTCACGTCAAACGTGACCTCCAATGGCGGCGTCTTCGAGATCGACTTGGCCAATTGCGTCGTTCTCGACGCCAAGATTTCCGGCTTGGACACACGGCTGATCGAGTTCGTCGTCCAGGACGCCGATGGGGACGGCGTCGGCGACGACATCGACGGCTGCCCCAACGACCCCAACAAGACCGCTCCGGGCGTCTGCGGCTGCGGCTCAGCCGAGACCGACGGCGACGGCGATACGGTGCCGGACTGCGTCGACGTCTGTCCGGGCTCGGACGACACGGTGGACGCCAACGGCAATGGCGTGCCCGACTGCCTCGAGGCCCCGGGGGGTCAGGGCGCCACCGGCTGCTGCGCTCCGGGCGTCTTCCCGGTCGTGGGCTTCTTCGCCCCCGTCGCGCTGGCGGGCATGAAGCTGCGGCGGCGCGGCCAGTCGGGCCTTGGCCGCTCTCGCACGAGCTGACGCGAGGCTCAGTTCAATCCGGGCTCCAGCGGTGCGACTGGATGGCGGCGACGATGTCCGAGGCCAGCCGTACGGCATCGACGCCGTCTTCGGCGCTGACCGCCGGCGGCGTATTGGTGCGCACGCTCTCCAGGAACGACTCCAATTCCGCCCGGAGCGGCTCGACCTCGTCCATCACCAACGGCTCGACCTTGACCATCTGACCGAAGTCCACGTCGGCCAGCTCGGCCAGGTCCTCCAGCCGCTTGTCCTTGGCCAAAGAGAGGACGTCGAGATTGGCATCGCGGGTGATGGCGACGCCGCTCTTGCGCTGGTAGTCGAGGGACAGGTATGCAGTTTCGCTGAAGACGCGGAGACGGCGGTCGGTCTTCATCGCCAGCCGCGATGCGACCAGGCTGGCCACGGCGCCGTTCTGAAATACCACTCGGGCATTGGCCACGTCCTCGTGCCTGGCCAGGACGCTCACACCGACGGCATCGACCCGGGCGACCGGTGAACGGACCAGGTGCAGGACGATGTCGATGTCGTGGATCATCATATCGGCCACGACCCCGATGTCCGCCGAGCGGAAGCGGAACGGGCTGACCCGCTGGGTCTCGATGTATTTCGGCCGGACCTTGAGCCGCTGAATCGCGCCTACCACGGGATTGAACCGCTCGGTATGTCCGACGGTCAGCAGCGTGCCGGTTTGGCGGGCGCAGGCGAGCAAGCGCTCGGCGGCGGCCGGGCTGTCGGCCAGCGGTTTTTCCACCAGCACAGCGATCTTGCGTCGCAGGAGATGCTCGGCGACTTCGACGTGGGCCGTCGTGGGCACCGCGACCGTCACGGCCCGGACGATATCCGGCAAATCGTCGATCGAGGCGAGGGCCTTTGTGTCGTGTTTGCGAGCGATCTCGGCGGCCCGGTCCGCATTGATGTCAACGACCGCGACCAGTTGTGCCTGGGGGAGTTCCCGGTAGAGGCGCGCGTGGTGCCGGCCCATGTGGCCGACGCCTACGACCGCGACCGGGGTGGGAGGGCCGGTCACTGGCCGTTGCCCCCGGAGTAGAACTTCGGTTTTTGCCCGTTGGAGTCGCGTCGCTGCGATTCCAGGTATCGCCCGTAAACGCCGTCGTGAATCGAGCGTTTGACAAACTCGATGAGATAGCGACCGTGCTCGTCGAGCTGTCCGTTGGTCTCGATCTCGCGGATTCGTTTGGCAAGTGTGATGGTGCCGTTCTTATCCTCGCGCCTGGCCGGCAGGAGACCGTAAAGCGTGCGGAGGCCGTAGTAATTGACCGCCTGGCTCTTGCGTGGGAACAATTTTCGGTGAAGATCGCGAAGCTGCTGTATCGACCACTCGTCGAATCCCCATCGGCCCAGCCCCTTCACGTTGACCCCCTGGATCGTGCCCTCATAGCCGAAGATCATGTAGGGCGGGGCGTCGGCCGAGCAGCGTGCCATGCCGGTCACGAAGCAGTAGCGCCCGAGGGTGACAAACTGCTGCACGCCGACCAAGCCGCTGACCGTCACATGACTCTCGACGCGGACGTGGCCGGCCAGTTGAACGTAGTTCGACAGGATGCAGTGGTCGCCGACTTCCACGTCGTGGGCCAGATGCGTCCCGACTTGGAACTGGTTGTGGCTGCCGATGCGGGTGAGGCCCCCCGCGACCTCTGTCCCGGTGTGGGCGGTCACGCCTTCTCGAAAGACGTTCTCGTCACCGATGATCAACTCGGTGTCGGTGCCCTTGTACTTCAGGTCCTGCGGGGGGGTCCCGATGATCGTGGCGGGATAGAAGGTGTTGCCCAAGCCGATCCGGGTCTTGCCTGTGATCGTGACGTTGGCCAAGAGTCGTGTGCCGGGCCCAATTTGGACCTTCGGCCCGACGTAGCTGCCCGGCCCGACCTCCACATCACAGGCCAGCTCGGCTCCCGAATCAACCGTCGCACTCGGCGCGATCTTGGGCATCAACACGTCCTGGAGCGGCCTCTTGGCCGCCCGTCTTGGGGCGAGTGCCAACGCCTCTCCCGCCGGTGCCCCGGCCGGGGGCGCAAGACCCTCCCGATCCCCTTATGCCGGCTCCGCATCCACCATCATGAACTTAATCTCCGCCTGGGCGGCGAGCGAGTCCCCGACCGAGGCGCTGCACCGGACATGGCCGGTCCGAGCTTTGACTCTAATCGTTTCTGCCTCCAAGACCAACTGGTCCCCCGGGACCACGGGCCGGCGAAACTTGACATTATCCATCGACAATAGCACGGCGACCTTGCCTGTGTGTTCCAGCTTCTGGGAGAGCAGGACGCCGGAAAGCTGGGCCATGGCCTCAATAATGAGCACCCCAGGCATGATCGGGCGGGCGGGATAGTGCCCCTCGAAGAAGGGCTCGTTGATGGAGACGTTCTTGATACCCACGGCCCGGCGGTCACCTTCGATCTCGATCACGCGATCGATGAGCAGGAACGGGTATCGATGGGGCAAGACGCGGCGGACCTGCTGGACGTCGAAGGCCGCGGGGGCGTCGAGGCGGCTGCGGCGGTCGTGCATTTCGATCGCGGCGAGAAGCCTGCGGACCAACTCGTGATTCAGGGCGTGGCCGCTTTTTCTGGCCAGGACCTTGCCGTACAAGGGCCGGCCGGCCAGGTACAGGTCGCCGATCAGGTCGAGTATCTTGTGCCGCACGCATTCGTCGGGGAAGCGAAACTTGTTTTCGACGACCCCATCCCGCCCGATCACCACGACGTCGGAATAGGTCAGGTGCTTGCCGAGGCCGGCGGCCTGGAACTGGCGGGCCTCGTCTTCGAACAGGAAGGTCCGGGCCGGAGCGATCTGCTCACAAAAAGCCTCGGCGGTCAGGCGAATGGCGAAGATTTGCCGCGGGACGAGCCCGGCGGGGCCATAGTCCAGGTCGTAGAGAATGTTGAGGTCGTCCGTATCCGAGGGGACGGCGATGAGTTCGGCGTCGCCGTCTGTGACGCGCACGGCGTCTCGAATGACCAAGGGGCGGCGGGGAGCGTCCTGGGCCTCGGCGCCCGCCTGCTTGATGGCATCAACGAAGGATGCGCTGCTTCCGTCGCATCCTGGCAGTTCGCCCCCGCTCAGTTCAATCTCGGCGTTGTCGATGCCCAGGGCGTGCAGGGCGGCAAGACAATGCTCGACCGTCTCCACCGCCAACGTGCCGTTTCTCAGCGAAGTGCGGCGGGCCCGCTTGGTGACGTTCGACACGTGGGCGCGAATTCGCGCGGGAGTCGGCGAGTCCGTGCGTACGAAGACGATGCCGGTGTCCGGTGGGGCGGCGCAGAAACGCGCCAGAACCTCCTCGCCGGTAAACAACCCACGGCCGCGAATCTCAGCCGTGTCGTGAATGGTGTGCTGCGGCTTCAAGTTCAGCGACTCGTTTTGAGAGATCGGCCACCTGTTCCATCAACTTCGAGAGTCGGCGAATCCGCGCCAGGTCACGCAGGGCCTCCTGGTGTTCCCTCGCCGGATAGCCGGACACCGTCTGATCCGGTCCCACGTCGGCGATGACGCCGCTCTGGGCCCCGACTTGAGCGCCCACACCGATGGTGATCCCATCAGCGATCCCTGATTGACCGGCAATGACCGCGCCTGCTCCGACGCGCACGCTCCCCGACAGCCCGCATTGGGCCACGAGGATGCTGCACGGGCCAATCTGCACATTATGGGCAACCTGGACGAGGTTATCAATCTTGCTTCCCCGGCCGATCAGGGTGGCCCCGGTCTTGGCCCGGTCGATGCAGCTATTGGCCCCGATTTCCACGTCGTCCTCGATGATCACGGTGCCGACGTGGGCGTTTTTTCGATGGGCCCCGTCGCGAAAGATGTAGCCGAATCCGTCGGCCCCGACCACCACTCCGGCGTTCAGAATCACGCGGTCTCCGATTCGGCACCGGTCGTACACCACGCAGCGGTCGAAGATAACGCTGTCCCGTCCGATGTGGACAGCCTCCCCCACGCTGACGCCCTCGTGGATCACCGAATTCTCACCGATTTGAGCCCGCGCGAGAATGACGGCGTGGGCCCCAACGGCCGAATTCCTGCCGAGCTTCGCCGATTCGTGCACGACCGCGGTCCGGTGTACGCCCGGCTCGGGGGCGGCCGGCGGGATCCAGAAGAGCTCGAGGACCTGCGCGACGGCCAGTTCAGCATCGGCGACGATGATGCCGCGCGGGTCTCCCGCCAGGAGCGATTCGGCGCCGATGATGGCGCCGGCCCGAGAGGCTCGAAGCGCCTTGGCATACTTCTCGGAACTGACCCAACTGACGTCATCCGGCCCGGCCTCGTAGAGGGCGGCGACGCAATGGATCTTGCGACCATCGAGCGTCTGCGGACTCAGCAGCCGTCCGCGGCACTTGTCGGCCACTTCCTGAACCGTAAAGCTGGAAGGTCTCGGCATGATGATTCTCGGATCCGACCCCCGGCGCTCGATCAGGGGGACGAGGCGTTGATCGGGGCCAGCTCTCCCAGTTGTTTCTTGCCGCCGGCCGCCTTGTAGGCCGCATCCAGCCGGCGAATGACCAAATCGGTGATGTCGATTTCGGGCACGTGGTATATGACGGCACGGTCCTGGACAAGACGGCGTAGCGCCTGGACTTCTTGTTCGATTTCGTCCGGTTTGAAGGGGGTCCGTTGGAGCACGATGTCGTAGCCCCGCTCCTTGGCGACCTCCTCGGCGGCCGTGACGCTCTTCTCATAGATGATTCGCGTCCAGTCGAATTTCTCCTGCTCGACGGTCTGCTCGCTCACTTTCAGCCAGACATTGGCGTCGATGTTGAGCCGGACCAAGTCCTTGCGCCTGGCGGAGTGGTCCTGCGTGCCCGGCCGAAAGGCGCCGAGTTCCACTTGTTTGTCCTCGATGACCTTTCGCCTCTGGGCCGCCTCTTTGGCGAAGCCGTCGGCCTGCTCCTTCATCAACTCGTTGAGGTCCTGAATCTGCGAGCATTCGTTGAAAATCCTGACCAGGTCCAGCACCGCCGCGCGCTGGCTGCCACCGGCAGGCGCTCCGGAACTCGAGGGTGAATCCTGTGTGCTCTCTGCCGACTCGATCGTTGCGGCGAGGATGATGCCGCCCGTCAGCGCGAATATTGCAATCCGATTCCGACTCATTTTCCTATTCCTCCGGAAGCCGGGTGAATCAGCGTCAAACGGCCTTCATTGTCACCTCGTCGTCTGCCGGAACGCAAGCCTGGTCGGTTTGCTCATGGAATAAGGCTGAAATACAGGGCACTAAACGCGAGCGAGCCAAGGGCCAGCGATGCGGCGCGACGGCCCGTCACATATGGCGCGATTACCAGCAGCCAGATGGGGATGAAGTCCAGCGCGTATCGATAGTGCCCCGCGCCGTCTGCTGCCGTGGTGTGATAACACCAGAGCCCGGCGATGACTGGCAGCGTCCCAAGCATCAGGGCGCGCCGACGACCGTCGCGCCACCATCGCGGAGCCGTGACCACCGCCGCGAGGAGAATAGGGCTGGTGAGCCAAATGCTGGCCCCGTTCACACCGGCGCAGTCGAGGTAGAGCGAGCCGCCGCGCACATCGAGACCCGGCAGCGCGCAATTCATGGCCCATGCGTGCGTGGGAACATAGCGCAGGCCGAAGAGACTCTCCCGCCCTCGGCTGCCGATCGGATCGGTGCGGCCCTGGTAGATGCGCGAATAGCCGGTATCAATCGGGTTGCCGAACTTCAGGGTATTAAGGGTCATCGGCACGGCCGCGATGAAGGCCGCGCCAACGAGCGCGATCTTGAACGATCGGCTCAGTCCCTGTCGAGGTTGGCCTTTGCGGCTGCCCCGCGCCAGGAGGCACAGCGGCAGCACGTAAAGCAGCGTCATTTGGCGAGACCAGGCGGCCAGGGCCAAGCCCAGAACCGCCGGCCAAACTCGGCGCCGGCCGAGCAAATCAGCGCCGAATATGAGCAGCCCCGTCACGGCCAGCACATGGTTAATAAAATAGACGCTGCCTCCTTGCGATCGTCCCTGGCACTCCTCTAGGACAGGCAAGAGGCTGGTCCCGACGATGAGCTGCCCCGCCAGCACGGCGCCCCATCGGCTCGAACATGCCTCGCTGCGAAAGGACCCGAACGCCGCCAGCGGCAGCGGAATCCCCACGAGCAGCAGATAGTAGGGGCCGTGGAAGGCGTCGGCGGACCCGCCGCCAAGACTGGTGAGCGTCGTGCCGAGCAGGGACACCAGCACGAAGGCCAATCCGACGACGTTGTATCGGCGGCCGTTTTCCTCGGCGACCTCATAGGTGTTCGATTCGAGCGACAATGAGCCGCGCTTCCATTGGATGGCCTCCTCCAGCGCGGAGTTGGTTTGCGCTTCGACATGCCAGGCGGAGAGCCGGAGGCGTTGACCGGCCACGAGGTACAACGCGACGAGAAGTAAAGCGAGGCAGGCGTACAGGTGCCACCTCGGCTCATCGAGGGCGTTGCCGCCGGCTTGTGGAGTGTCAGGTTGTCGCACGAAGGGATTATACGTGCGGAGGCGTAACGTTGGGGCATCGCGCGCGAGCCGGATCGCAAGGCGCCGGCCTCTCGTTGGCGGTTCGGCGTCGTTGGATTATCATGCCGCCCACCGCCGGCCCGAACGAGCGGGAGGATTCCGTCACGTGAAGCTCCACATCGTGAACGAGTATGACCCGCTCACGCGCGTCCTGGTTCATCGCCCCGGCGACGAAATCGACCGGCTGACCCACGATAACATGAAGCGATTCCTCTTCGAGGACATCCCATACCTCGCGAGGATGCAGGATGAGCACGATGAATTCGTTGATGAGATGCGCGATCGCGGCATCCGCGTGCTCTACCTGGCGAAGCTTTTGCAAGAATTGATCCAGGCCCAGCCGGCTGCAAAGACCCGGCTGATCGAGGAGGTCTGCGCCGCGGAGCACGCCCCGGCCATCGCCGCCGATCTAGGCAATACCGACATCCTGCCCAATGATGCCCTGGTGCGGCTGTTTTTTTGCGGCCTGACGCACGGGGAGTATCGGGAACTTGCGGGTCGCGACAGTCCCCGGGACCCTTCGACCAGCGAATGGATCCTCCGGCCGATTCCCAACGCCTACTTCAGCCGCGACCCCGCGGTGGTCATCGGCGAGGCCGCCATCTCCTGCAAGATGCACTACGCCGAGCGCATCCGCGAGACCATCCTCACCCGGGCGGTCCTGGAGCATCACCCCGAATTTGCCGGCCACCGCATCGCCTATGGGGCGTCCGACTCGCCGCGCGAGGACCGGCCGTTCACCATTGAAGGCGGCGACGTGATCGTGCTCAACGAGGAGTCGGTTCTGGTCGGGGTGAGCGAACGAACCCGGGCCGAGACGATCGAGCTGCTGGCAAAGAAGGCGTTTGAGATCGGCCGCATCAAGCGCTTCTACGACATCGCCATCCCCACGGAACGGACCTTCATGCACCTGGATACCATCCTGACCATCGTGGACCGCGGCGTGGTGGTGTGGTACCCCGGCGTCATGGAGCACATCAAGAACGTCAACCACTACGAGCCGGACGGGGCCGGCGGCGTTCGACGCAAGGCCGACGCCCGCGACCTGCGGCGAATCCTCAGTGACGAGTTCGGCCGCGAGGTCTCCATCATTCGTACCGGGGGAGGCGACCAGCACTACGCCAGCCGGGAGCAGCGCACCGACGGGGCCAACATCCTGGCCGTCGCGCCTGGCGTGGCTTGCACCTATGAGCGCAACGCCCGGACCATCGTGGCGATGGAAAAGGCCGGCGTCGAGGTCATCCGCATCGTCGGTTCGGAGTTGGTTCGCGGACTCGGCGGCCCGCGCTGCATGTCCATGCCGCTGAGCCGGGCCGCTGCGTTCCTGCCGGCGTGAGGCGTGTCAAGGGTCTGTCCCGGTCGCCCGATTTCCATTTGCACTATGGGATAGAACTACAGGATTGCTCCAACGAACTACTTCGCAGGGATTACTCTGCAAACGCCTCCCTCGAACCGGACGAGCCACTCGCGTGGCATCCGGCTCTACGGGTCGTGGGCCATGACGGCTGGTGAAGCGCGTCCCCTTAGTCCCGATGGTGAATCGGGATTTACCGGGCGGTCCACTCCCATCTCAAAGCGTCAGATACGCGGTTGCGTTCCTGACAGCCGCGGGGTGGTCGTCCCGCTGAAGGCCACCATAGCGCACATTGGATCGCTAATCGACTCCCCGTGGCATGCTCCCCAAGACATAATCCATCCGCTTTTGAGGGTCTCAGCGACACGTTGACATAACCCCTCGCTATCGTTCGGAGGTGCTTTCATTTGCACGGTGAAGACAGAACCAATCCGACCATTGCTCAAAACCAGGTTCAAGTCGGTGTCGATCCACGAAAAGCAACGCCGAGCGAGCGACTGCTAGAGACGCTGAGCAGACGGGTGAGCAGGGAAGGTGACATATCAGCGATCTGCCATCAAGGTAGCCCGAAGGATCAATCAGCCTGTACTCGCCGACGAACAACCATTCCCGCATTTGCTCCGAGAGCCCGTCGATATTCGATTCGCCCACACGCGCAACCCATTCACAGCAACATGAGGGATACCCAAGTAACAAGCCGAGTGTTAGCTCGTGTGGTTCCACGCCACGATCTACTTCCAGAATCTTGGTTGCCAGTTCAATCGTTCTGGCGACGCATACAAAACCTTCTTGATCGACCTGAACAGCCAAGTCGTTCTCCTCGCACCACTGATTGACCTGCATAAAGAGGGCGGGGTTGGTTAGTCGGCACCGGAATGCCGATTTGAGATTCGCCGACATGTGAAGTGCATCAACAGCGGCGGACGCTGGCAATGCCTCGCGCGGAATAGTTCGGATAAGGCGGCGCGCAATTACTGTTGTTGTGATCGTGTCCATCGCATTGCTAGTTGGCTGACCTTAACGTCCTCAATTGCCTTGAAGCCTGCCCGGGCAGCCGCGCGCTGCGACGCAACGTTCGACTTTCGCATCGTCGCAATGACCTCATCATGACCGCTCTGTTCGCAGGCCAACTGATAAGCCACGCTGCCGATACCGTAGCCACGATGGGTTTGGTTGATGTGGATTTGAATCGATGCATGTTTGCCAAAGGGAGCTTCATCAAACACGTTGATGAAGACGTATCCCACACGAGTTTCTCTAAAACAGATATGCCAATAATGACCACCTGGACCACTTCCTCGACCCGCGGACCCCCTGCCTGCCTCAAGCCGAACGCTGGCCTGTTCTACCCTCTCCAGACGTTTGCGCGGTCGGCGGTCCTCTGCGCTCGTACTCCGTTTCGCCGAGCGTTTCTTCGCCAGTTTCTGCCGGGCACTTGCCGTTTTCGATGCGCCTTTTGGTTCAGACCTATCCGTCGCCATCAGTGTGCCTCACCGTTCCGGTAACATGATTTCCCATCCCATCCGCGTCAGATGCTCCTGCATTCTCCCGATGCTCACCGCCCACAGCTCGGCTGGGAAAAAGCCCGGCGACAGTGCCACCGTCACATTTTCAATGCGCGGGGCCACGCCGGTCTCGTTGATTGTCTTGAAAAGCTCATCGATCGCCAACAGGACTTCAGGCAAACTTGGATCGTGCCTCCCACTCTTCGATTTCCAATCCGAGTCTCCGTTATAACGATTGTTGAAGTAATCCATATCAACATGGAGCAGCACCGGCGCTTCCGGTAAATCTCCAAGCCAGCGAGCAAGCTGGCGCGTATAGCGATATTGCCCGGCGCTCGTACTACGAAGGCCATGATGTGCCGTGGCCTCGTCACGGATGATTTTGATTGCTGGCCGAGAGTCCTTTGTGTTTAGTAGTGTGTCGGCCACGGGTTCCGCTACCAGAGCGCAATCTTGGGCACCTCCATTAGGCGCGGTTTGCGATAGATGCCGTAGGTGTACCCGGCGGACGGTGTGGATGAAGGGCGACATGAAGCTGCCCACGCCAACTGCTCCAGTTAGGATCGCAGTTCGAACACTCTCCGGATCAAAAAGGTCAAAGGCTTCGCCGGAAATAGCGTTAAACCAACCGTTTCCGCTACATGTCAGACGTGGAGTCATCAAATCCGTATGGTCATCAATGTGGAGCACCACGACCTCTTCAGTAGGCCTACCGCTCTGCCGGCGCTCGACTAGCCAGTTGCTCCATGAATACAGAGTCCAGGAGTCATTGAGCGAAAGCTGTCCGCGAGGACTGTGGTTCACCTGCCTGTGGATTTCGGTGATATGTGTGCCCGCCCGCCACCATGCCAGACCTTGCTCTACGCTGGTATCGACATAGTAATCCGCGGTCGAAGGCCAGTTAAGGTCGATTTCCCAACCTTCGGGCACAGCCCTTACAGAAGCCAGCAGATCGTCGAAGTAGGCATCGAGCCGAGCGCGCCGTTCCTGCGGGCAATTCGGCAGGCGATCGGCTGGGAGAATCAGCTTTCTCACGCTCACACTCATGGTGGACCGGCCATCGGCGTCACTCTATACATGGCAGACTCGTATCCAGTTTCATTTTGAGGATTTGGGCAAGTTTTCGGCCCGTCGCGGTAAGCGCGGTGCTCAGCAGGGTTGGGAAGGCCAATTCCAACTTGGCGACAATCCGCTGGACTTCCGACCGTGCATAATCACGGACGGCCTCTTCTCCTGCCTCGCTGACATGCTGCCAGAACCGTAGCAACCCGCAGAAAACAAAAATGGCGTGAAAAAGCCCGCTGGGTGGACGGAGATCATCCCGCCACGGCGAATGGACTAACGGGGCATCGACAGCGACAATTGGGATACTTGCTTGAAGTAGGTAAAGTTTCTGGTGGCGGTGTTCATGGAGAATTGAATCGGCCAGGTCATATGCCCCGATCCAGCCGCCCCCTCGTCGGACAGAAACATACAGGGCGCCCGGCACGGAATTATCGCTAAATGAGACGGCCTTGTCAGGATGTGCCGTTGGGTCATGGATGAACTGGATTTCTGGACTGAGCCAATTGATTTCATCAAGTGTGGACCGATCCCACTTCCCAATAATGTGCAGCGCCTCGTTGACCAATCTCAAAGGGTCTTGCTGGGCCGTGTCCGGTTCGAATATGATGCGACTTCCAAATGGCAGCCGCAACCAATCGTCACGGCGATGAAGTCGGGGGGCCGGGGGCATGCCGCCGTTGGCCCACTGGGAAATCTGGTGAACGTATTCGGGCTCGGCGATGATGGCGCGCCCATCGATGGACTTCGGTGTTACCCCGGTCGCCGTTTGTCTTGTCACCGCCGTCCAAAGAACGACGGAAGGCTGGATTGCGATAGTGGCCTGAATGCCCCTGTCAGCTTGCCTGATGCCTGCAACGTAACTCGAAATCTCTGGCGCGCCATTCCCCGCATGCTCCAGTGCTTCGTGGAAGAGAAGGAGTGCCCGCTCAGCCCATGCTTCCCGGAGACTGTTGGTGAATCCACGTCCTTCGCGTGGACAATCATAAACAGCCAGCTCATCGTCCGTGACATGGCATCGCTGCTCATGCTCCGGCAACTCCGTGACGACCCTGCTCAGTGCCTTGCGAACCCGTTGTTTTGCGTGGGTAATGAGGGCGATCATTTCCCGGCAGTAAACCGTAGGGTGGTCAAACCCGTCGCTCGCGTAGCGATGGGGCACGGCACCACCGCCGCAGATATCCACTATCCTGCACTCTTGACAGGTGGCACACAGCCCTTCTCTTTGCAGCAGCTTTCGGTGGGCTTCAATCTTGTGCGATTTCGCCGCGTCAGCAACCGACGCGCTCCACAAGTTCAAACCCGTTTGAGTGCCACCATGTGCCGTGATTTTCAGCACGTCAAGATCGTGGTAGCTCCCATCAGTTTCGATGGTAAGCATACTCACGTCACCGAAACCGAAGGCGTCTGTCCGGCTGGGCATGCCGGCGATGCCATTGAGGATGGCATCAAACGTGCGTACAGGGAGTTCAGGATACTGGTCGAACCACAAGTCGAACGCTGTCAACGTCCAGCGGACATACAGTTCCGGCTCTTTTTCGCGGCCTGGAGGAGGAGTGAGGTAGTTGGAGTCCGGTAGAAGAAAATCCAGGCGCGGCGGATTCAGATCTTTGAAAAATCTGAATAATCTGTCCGGCTCAACCCTCGGGTCGATCACCGAGATCAGCCCGGAATAAATCTGCGGATAAGCCTGCAAACGATAGATGGCATCCAAAGTTCTCTGAAAGGTGGAATCGCCCCTATGGTCAAGCCGATGCAGGTCGTTTGCGAATGCCGGTCCATCAATGCTGACCGATACCCCGATGTTTTCATTGGCGAACGCCACCAGCGCGGGCTCGGTCAAAAGCAACCCATTGGTTTGTATCGAGGCGTCCACGCGTACCGATGCGGGTACACTGTCACGAATCCAACGGGTCGTTTCAACAATCCGCCCGTGCCCGGCGAGAAGGGGTTCGCCGCCATGAAAAACGACGAGCAGTTCAGAAGGGTTAGCCGCCTGTGCGTATTCCCCGATGCGTTTGGCAAGCTCGCGACGGGTTTCCTCGGTCATCAACGCCGGTTGCTCTCGCCACGTCTGGTCGGCGTGTTCGTACATATAGCAATAGTCGCACGCCAGATTGCACCGAGAGGCAATCTTGATGAGGAAGGACGTAATGCGCGGCGCTGACAAGCGGTTCACAGCGGATCATGGTTCTAGCGGTTGTGCCGATGATGCATACGGTCGTAACTAGTAATCACTCCTTCGGCACCGTCCGATTTGTTCAGCTTCTCATGAACGCGCCTCAACGCAGGGTGCTGCGGGGCCACGTTCGTCCAGACCTGGACAATCTGCTCGTCGGTCAATTCTAGCTTTTCCGATGCCTCGGTTTCGTGAAACATCGCGTTCTCTGACACTATAGGCCTCCGTCCGTTTGTCCTGTGGACTCTCTCAGATCGATGTGCCGAATTGTACTCGGATGGCAACTGCCGCAACACTGTTTTCTATGATAGCTTTTTTTCCAACCACAAGTTCATTCGACAAAAGGAGTTACAATCCAAGAAAATCCTATCGTAGAATCGCTGGCTTTTTGGCTCGCACACGGCGCCCCCATCGGTTAGTCGGATCAAGCCCGACGTGTGCAATTCCGGAAGTTCCATGCCTCAGAGAAGATGTAGCCTATTCCTCCTGCATGGGGACTAGAACTTCCGTATCCGCCGTCGTTACATCGCGGATCGCACGCCGCTGAACGAGGAGCCGCGGCAGGATCGCTGCAACGATGTCTTTTGCCACAAACCACCGCCGCTTGTAGCCGACGATCTCCTCCGAGAGGCCGTACCTGCGCAGTTGCTCGCGGTTGCCCGGGACCCCGTTCAGGGCGAGTTCGACCACCTTGTCGCCGGCAATCCGGGCCATCGTCAGTCGCCAGCCATTGTCGAGTTCGATTATACTGCCGCCTGCCAGCAAGTCGAGGATTTCGACCGGCGTTGCCTCCGCCAGCGGGGTGCCTGCCGATCCACCGGCGGGACGCCGAAGCTCCCCTAACCCCCGGCACATCGGACGGGCTAAGGTTTAGGCCCACCAGGGCGGCACCATCAGCCGGCACCGCCCGGGCGATCTTCACGCTCTGGATGCCGCTCGGTCCCATGATCTTGTCGTAAATGGGGAGGATTGCGCCGCTCAGAATGAAAAACCGCTGGGCCTCCGTCGCCGATAGAATCGCACGCGGTGAGGGCCGGCCTCAGACCGCCGATTGGTTCTCCTGTTGCCCGGAGGTACATTGGCGGGATGGCCGGCAGTTCCGTAAGCCCGTCCGCTGGGGGCTCATTTATCTCTTCGCGCTTGCCTTCGCCGCTGGGTGATTCCCGGAATCGGTCGAGTGCGACCCTCGCGGCGCTTGCGCTTTGCGTGGCTCTCGCCGTCGCCTGGACCCATTGGCCGTCGCTGTCCGCGAGCGCCTTCTGCTTCGATGATCATGACTACATGGTGGACAATCCGCTGGTCCGCAGACCGGGCTGGGCCTCCGCCCGGCGGCTCTTCGCAGAAGTGTTGGAGCCTTCGACCGTGCGCGGCTACTACCAGCCGCTTTCAATGGTCTCGCTGATGCTCGATTGCGCCTTGGGCGGCAGTCCGCAGAACCTCGCCCCCTTTCATCGCACGAGCCTGGCACTCCACGTCGCCAACACCGTGCTGGTCATCGCGTTGCTTTACGGTCTGTTTGGTCAGCGATGGCCGGCGGCGCTGGCAGGGCTCTTGTTCGGCGTGCACCCGCTGACCGTGGAGCCGATTCCCTGGGTCGGGGAGCGGAAGACGCTGCTCGCGGCCTTCTTCGCGCTGGCTTGTCTCCTCGGCTACTTGCGCCAGGTTCGCAGGCCGAACCTCGGCCGGCGGGTCGCCGTTTGGGGGTTATATGTTCTGGCCCTTCTCTCGAAGCCGACCAGCCTGCCGCTGCCCTTGATGATGCTGCTGTTGGACTATTGGCCGCTGCGGCGCTTTGACCGGCGGGCAATCCTGGAGAAGCTGCCATTATTTGTCACCGGAGCGGCCGCGGGGCTGATCTATTACATCTCGCAGGACCGCACCTACGGCACGGCCGTGCCCACAGGCGCAAACTGGCTGGAGGCGCCGCTGAAGGTTTGTTACGCCTCGATGTTCTACCTGGTCAAGATCGTCTGGCCCGCCGACTTGTCCTGCCATTATCCCATCCCCACGCCCATGAGCATCATGAATCCTGCCGTTCTCGCCGGGCTCATCGGCAGCTTGGTGCTGGCTATCGTTCTGGTCGTGTCGCTTCGGTGGACCCGCGCCGCGATGATCGGCTGGTTGATCTTTCTGGTTGGGTTGCTGCCGACCATGCAGGTCATCGGTTTCAGCGACGTCATCGCCTCCGACAAGTTTGTCTATCTTCCGTGCATCGGGCTGTTGGCCGTCATTGCCTCGGCGCTTTCCCGCGCGTGGATCGCCCCCGGCAGCCCACGAAGCCGTGGACTGCGGCGATCGGCTGTCGCCCTCGCGGCGCTGGCTCTGGCCGGCGTCGATGCTTCCACCAGCCGCGCCCGGCTTCGCCATTGGCGGAACTCCGACGCGCTCTTCAGTCACATGATCGCCCTCACCCCGCGATCTGACCTGCTGCACCTTGGCCTGGCGATGGCGATGCGCACGGACGGGCGGCTGGACGACGCTGCGGCCCATCTGCGGACGGCGATCGACCTGGAACCCGACCGCCCGGAGTCTCACGCCGAGCTTGGCATCGTTCTGATGCAACTCAAGAGGTCCGACGAGGCCATCGACCACTATCGGGCCGCGCTGCGCCTTAGGCCCGACTACCCCTTAGCACACATGAATCTCGGCGTGGCCCTTGCCGACAAGGGGATGACCGATGAGGCCGCACGGGAATACCGGGAGGCGCTTCGCCTGAGACCCGGCTACGCGCTGGCCCACTTGAATCTGGCGATCCTCCTTTCGAAGTCTGGCGATCGGGAGCGGGCCTTGGAGCACTGCCTTGGAGCGATCAAGAATGATCCAAACCTCGCTCGCGCGCAATACGAGGTGGCGGTGTTGCTCGACCAGATGGGCCGCGAAGATGAGGCGATCGCTCGCTACCGTGAATCTATCCGGCTCGATCCTCAGTTCGCCGCGGCTCGAAACGATCTGGGCGTGCTGTTGGCGAGGCGCGAGCGCTACCCAGAAGCCGCGGCCCTTTTCAGGGAAAGTCTGGCGCGCGATCCTGACGACGCCCAGGCCCACAACAATCTGGGCATCGTGTTCGACATCACCGGCCTCACCGAAAAGGCCGAGCGACATTTTCGTGAGGCCATCCGCCTGCGGCCGAATTACGTGGACGCGCAGATGAACCTTGCGGGATTGCTCGCAGCCCTAGGGCGGCGCGACGAAGCCATCGGCCTGCTGGAGGTGGTGCTCCGGCTCGACCCGCGGCACCCGGCCGCCCGCGAGCGACTCGAGTCGCTGCGATCTTCGACCACTGCGCCGAGTCGTTGAGGGCAGCCGGGCCGGATTGCCCTGAAGCAGGGGTGGCACGCGGCTGGCGGCACGGCGCGCCATCATGTACATTCGTTCATCATGGCCGTGAAATCCATCCGGCGCTATTTAGGTTTGACGGTCTCGGCGCTCGGCATCGCCGGGTGCATCGATTCGGCCGGCAACCGCGTGACCATGCAGGAATGGTGGCAGGCCAACTCGGGAGCTCAGCGCGGCCCTTCCGATCGGGATCAACTCGCCAAATCCAATGAGCGCCCTCGCGCACCCGGCGCGGCCGCGGACGACCGTTCGAACAATACCCTCGCCGGCGGGGATAGTCTCTCGACTCCCTCCGGTGAATCCGTGGGCCCGCGCGGCGACGTGGAAACGGTGCACCTGTCAGGCACGAATGGAGATTCCGCCGCCGGCAGGAGCGCCGCGCTGGAAGCCGTGCGCGCCGACGTCCTGGAAGTGGACGACGAGACGATCAGCGTCAGCGACATCCTAGAGCCGATCATCGCTCACCTGGAACGGGACGCACAAGAGTTGCCGCGTAGCGCCTACTATGAGCGGGCCGCGGAGGTGGTGCGGATGCAGATTGTCGAGGCGGTGGCCCAGCACCTGCTCTGGAGAAAGGCCGAGCGCCACATCTCCGAGGAGAACGAGCCGCAGATCGAGAAGGCGGTGGACAGGATGGAGAAGGACCGCATCAACCGAGAGTTCGCCGGCCGCGAAACAGCCTACGAGAAACACCTGGCCAAGCATGGCGAGAGCCGTACGAAGATTCGCGAGCGCCTGCGTCGGGCGGTCCTCATCGACGCCTACCTGCGAGACCGGCTGCTACAACTCGTGCCGACGCCGCGCAGACCGGAACTGATGGCCTACTACCAGGCCCATCGCCAGGAGTTCGTCAGTCCCGCCAGGCGGGAGATGTTCCTGATCGACGTGCCCATCGCCGCGTTCCTGGACTTCACCAAGCCCGTCCTTCCCGCTCATGAGCGTGACGCCAAGGAGAAGGCCCGCCGGACGATCGAACAGGCGGCTGCCAAGCTTGCCGGCGGAGCGTCGTTCGAGGAGGTCGCCCGCAATCACTCCCAAGGCCTGCACAGCGAGGAGGGTGGTGCGTGGGGGTTCATCACTCGGCCGTCCGACGGCGGCAGCGCGCTCCAAGGCCGATGGGCGGCGCCATCCCGTGTGCTGTTTGAATTGGCCTCGGGCGAGGTGAGCGACATCATCGAGGACTCGAAGAGCTATTTCATGGTCAAGTGCGGACAGGTGGAGGATGGCAAGGTGCTCAGCTTCCAGGATGCCCAGCCGCGGATGGTCGACGCGTTGAAGCAACAGCGGTTCTTGCGGCTCCGCGCGGATTTTCTGCAATCGGAGTTGGACCGCTCGACCATCGGCTCTTTGGACGCGTTTATGGGGAAGGTGTTGGACGCCATTCCGCCGCCGCGCGCCGGGCGAGCCCCGACTATCCCGTGAGTCTGTGTGCAGCGAAGCCCGTCGAAGGTGATAGACCTTCAGCGCGTTCTCTCGGGCGTCCCGAATAGCACGTCCTGCATGTCGTAGAGTCCGGCCCGCCGCCCGATGATCCACCTGGCGGCCGCCAGTGCGCCCGCGGCGAAGGTGTCGCGCGAGTGTGCTCGATGCGATATGGCCAGCGTCTCCCCCGGGCCGCCGAAGCTGACCGTGTGCTCTCCGACCGTGTCGCCGATGCGAAGTGAGTGAATAGCGATCTCGCCCGCCGGCCGCGGGCCGGTTGATCCCTTGCGGCCATGCGTGAAGGTCGGCGCGTTGCCTGCGGCGCGGCGGCCATCCGCGACAGCCTCGCCGAGTGCCAGGGCGGTTCCGCTTGGGGCATCAACTTTGTGGCGATGGTGAGCCTCGGTGATCTCCACGTCATAGGATTCGTCCAGCGTCCGGGCCATTTGCCGCGCCACGCGCAGCATCACATTGACCCCGAGGCTCATGTTCGCTGCCTTGAGGACCGGAATCGATTCGGCGGCTTGGCGAATGCGGACAAGTTGATCCTCATTGTGGCCAGTCGTCCCGATCACGATCGGCTTGCCGGTCCGCAGGCAGAGGTCCAGCCACTTCATGGTCGCCGCGGGCGTCGCAAATTCCACCAGCACGTCGAATGACCCCTGCGCCGCCTCCGACACCGCCAACCCCATCCGTCCCAGGCCGGCCATCTCTCCGGCATCGCGGCCCAGGGCATCACTTTCAGGACTCTCAAGGGCCGCCGCGCATTGGAGGTCTTCCGCCGCAGCGATAAGGGCGATGATCCGTCTACCCATTCGACCCGCTGCTCCAGCCACCGCCACCAATCTCGTCACGCTCGAATCCTCCACACGGTCATCGTTGCGACTCGATCGCCGCGCAAATGGCATCCAGATCGTCCGCGACTCGAACGGGCCTGTTGCCGAGCCATCCGATACGGCCCCGCGACGCGCCTTCATCTTGCGCTAGGGCAATGCCGGTGTGGTAGGTCACGGTCGCCGACGGGTCCTTCAAGGCGTTCCCCGTTAATATGCACACCACCCGCGCCGAGCGGTCGATCTGACCCGATGCCAGCAGCTTCCTCAGCCCCGCGACGCCGGCGGCGCTTGCCGGTTCGCATCCAAACCCGTGCCGCCCGATCCTGGCCTTCTCGTCCAGGATTTCGTCGTCCGTCACCTCGCAGGTAATTCCATCCATCAGTGCGAGCGCCCGCAAGGCTTTCGGAAGATTCACCGGCCGCGCGATCTCGATCGCCGTGGCGATGGTCGTTGCCTCGCGGCCGGCGGCTTGCATCTCGGCGTACCAAGCATCGGCGGCCCCGCGATTCCAGTCTCCATCCTGCCAGCGGAGGCCTCGGCGGTTGACCAGCTCGCTGAGCGTGTTGGCCCCGGCTGCGTTGACCACCGCGAGGCGGGGCGTGCGCCGGGTGAGGCCGAGGTGCGCCAGTTCGCCAAAGGCCTTGCCGAAAGCGCTGGCGTTGCCGAGGTTGCCCCCTGGCGCGACGATCCAGTCCGGCGGCTCCCAGGCCAGGGCCTCGAGCACTCGATACATGATGGTCTTCTGCCCTTCGAGCCGGAAGGGGTTGATGGAGTTCATGACGTAAAGGCCGAGCCGGTCGGCGGCCTCGGTGATCCGCCTCATGCAGGCGTCAAAGTCGCCCTCGATTTGGAGGGTGAGCGCCCCTGCATCGAGAGCCTGCGACAGCTTGCCCAGAGCGATCTTTCCTGCGCCGATGAAGACGATGGCCCGCATCGGCCGCGCGTCCGTGAGGCGGGTGAGCGACGCGAACATCGCCATGCTGGCGCTGGTGTTGCCGGTGGAGGCGCAGGCCACCGTTTGTCGGCCGAGCCGGCGGGCCATGGTGAAGGCCGCGGCCATGCCGTTGTCCTTGAAGCTGCCCGATGGATTCAGTCCCTCGTATTGCAGGAAGAGGCGGCCTGGGGCCAACGGAAGTTCCATCGCGGTTACGTCCGCGGCTTGGAGGATCGTCTGCCCCTCGCCGATTGTGACCAGCTCTTGGACGTCTGCGATGGGAAGCAATTCTCGAAAACGCCAAACGCCCGAGAAGTCGATCGAGTTTCCACGATTGGCCCATCGCTCGGCGAAGAAGCGCAGGTCCTTGGGGACCGGCAAGCGCCCCCAATCATAGACTACGTCGAGCAGCGATCCGCACGCCGGGCAAGCCGAGCGCGATTCGGAGAGATCAAGAGTCTCCGCGCAGCGCGGCTGAATACATCGAAAGAACGCCATGTCGGACATCACGGCGATATTACACCGATTCCAGGGTCAACGGACGACCCCTGGCCTCCGCGTCGGCGGGCCCTACCGCATGAGCGAGCCGACGTGCGCGGCCACCGACGCCTCCAAGGCGTCCAGGTTGTAGCCTCCCTCAAGGAGGCTGATGATTCGGCCGCCGGCGCTTTCGTCGGCCAGTTCCTTCAGCCGATCGGTCAGCCAGCCGTAGCCCTTGGCGGTAAGCCGCAGGTCGCCAAGGGGGTCATCCTCATGGGCGTCGAAGCCGGCGGAGGCCAGGATCATCTCGGCCCTGAAGTCCCGCACCTTGGGGATGACCTCGGCCTCGAAGCGGGCCAGGTAGTCGGCCTCGCTGGTGCCCGGGGCGATCGGGACGTTGAGCGTCAGGCCCTTGCCGTGTGCCAGACCGGTTTCGTCGGCCATCCCGCTTCCCGGCCAAAGCGGATGCTGATGGAGAGAGACGAACAATACGCTGGGGTCACGATAGAAGATGTCCTGGGTGCCGTTGCCGTGGTGGACGTCGAAATCGACGATGGCGATCCTTCCAAGCCGGTGATGAAGCTGAAGGTATCGAGCCAGGATCGAGATGTTGGCGAAGATGCAGAAGCCCATGGCGGCGCGGGGCAGGGCGTGATGGCCCGGCGGACGCATCGCACAAAAGGCGTTGTCTACCTCGCCGGACATCACCAAGTCGGCGGCGGTCAGGGCCGCGTTCACCGCCGCCAGGGCCGCGTCGTAGCTTCGCTCGCAAACGACGGTGTCGCCGGCGTCCAGCAGCCGACGCCCCTGGTGGCAGGCGGACTTCACCCAATCGTGGTAACCGCGATCGTGCACGCGAGCGATCCACTCCACGGCGTCGTGCACGGCGATGGGCCGAGCGTCGAGGCCCGGCATCCGCCGGGCCATGCGCGACGGATCGAGGCGCTGTGCTCGGGCGATGCATTCCACGTGGCGACCGGTGTCATGGGAAAGGTTGATCGCATCCCACAGGTAGGCGGTGCGGCTCATGGCGGAATGGCATTATCCGGCGAGCGTGCGGATTCGTCACGGTCCTGGCCGATCCGCGGCGCGCTAGTGGCCGCCGCCCTCGTCGGACAGGGCCTTGACCAGCTCGCCGACCACCGCCTTGGCGTCGCCGAAGACCATCAGGGTGTTGTCGTTGAAATACAATTCGTTTTCGATGCCGGCGAATCCGGGGTTCATCGACCGCTTGATGGCCAGGACCGTCCGACACTTGTCCACGTCGATGATCGGCATGCCGTAAATCGGGCTTTTCTTGTCGTGGCGGGCGGCGGGATTGACCACGTCGTTCGCGCCGATGACGATGGCCACGTCCACCTGTCCCAGTTCGGGATTGATCTCGTCCATCTCGATGAGCTGCTCGTAGGGGATCTCCGCCTCGGCCAGAAGGACATTCATGTGGCCCGGCATCCTGCCCGCGACGGGGTGAATGGCGAACTTGACGTCGATTCCGCGCTTGCTGAGCTGCTCGTGGAGATCGCGGACGCGATGCTGGGCCTGGGCGACGGCCATCCCGTAGCCGGGGACGATGACCACGGAACTGGCCACGTCGAGGATGTCGGCGGCGTCCTTCGGCGTCGCACTTTTGGCGGATCGCTGCTCGGCGACCGCGCCGGTCGCCGCGACCTGCCCGAAGGCGCCGAACAGCACGTTCACGAACGAGCGGTTCATGGCCCGGCACATGATGATGGAAAGAATCAGGCCGCTTGAGCCGTCCAGGGCGCCGGCGGTGATCAGCAGCTTGTTGTCCAGCACGAAGCCCATCGCCACCGCGGAGAGTCCGGCGTAAGAATTGAGAATGGAAATCACCGTGGGCATGTCGGCCCCGCCGATGGGAATGATGAGCAGGACGCCGAATGCCAGTGCCAGGGCGATGATCACGGGGAAGACAAAGGGCGACCACCATGCAGTCGGCATGAGCGCCAGCAAGATGCCCAACCCCAGTGCCAAGGTGAGGAGGCCGACGTTGCTGATGTTTTGGAGCCGGTAGATGACGGGACGTTGGGGGATCCATTTTATTTCCTGGAGCTTGCCGGCGGCCATGAGACTTCCGGTAAAGGTCAGATAGCCGAGGACGATCTCCAGGATGATGGCTGTCATGCGGAAGGTGGTGAGCATCTCCTGTTCATGGCCCAACCACAGGTAATACTTGGCGGTGCCGACGAGCCCGGCGGCCAAACCGCCGAAGGCGTGTGACAGGGCCGTGCGCTGTGGGACGGCGGTGAGGGAGACCATCGATAGCGGGATTCCGACGACGATGCCGGCGATGATGGCAAGGATGATCCAGGTGTGGTGATGGACCTCGGGCGAGACCCAGGTCGCGGCGACGGCCATGAGCATGGCGGCCACGCCCGCGAAGACTCCGCGGCGCGCGGTTTTGGGGTCGCTCATCCAATGGAGGGAAAAGATGAACAGCGCCGTGGAGACGAGATAGGCGACCTGGATGACGTAGTGGATCATGCCTTGCCGCCTTTGCCGTCTCGTTTCTTGAACATCTTCAGCATCCTGTCGGTGATGAGAAAGCCGCTGACGATGTTGGTCGTCGAGGCGAAGAGGGCCACGGCCCCCATGGCGCGGATGTAGGGGGGAAAGTCGCCGCCGGTCACGATGATCGAGCCTACGATCGCGATCGCGGAAATGGCGTTGGTCAGCGACATGAGCGGCGTGTGCAGCAGCCGCGACACCTGGCGGACGACGCCCAGCCCGATGAAGGTCGCCAGCATGAAAACGAACAGCATCGAGACATAGTCCATTTGCATGAGCGGCGTTCTCCTAGGCTGAGTTTCCCATCGCCTCGCGCACTCTCGGATGCACGACCTTGCCGCCATGGGTGATCAGCGTCCCTGACACGCACTCGTCCTCCATGTTCAACTCAATCTTCCCGTCCTTCACCAAATCCTGGAGAAACGACCCGACGTTGCGGGAATACATCTGGCTGGCGTGATAGGCGATCGAAGAGGGCAGGTTCGTGGGGGCCAGGATCGTCACGCCGTTTTCCACCACGGTCTTGCCCGGCTTGGTCAGTTCGCAGTTGCCGCCGGCCTCGGCCGCCAGGTCGACGATGATCGAGCCCGGCCTCATGGCCCGGACCATCGCTGCGGTAATAAGCACCGGAGCAGGCTTTCCAGGAATCAGTGCGGTGGAGATGGCGATATCGTTCTCCTTGACGTGGCGGGCGACGGCCTCCTGCTGTTTTTCCTTGTAGGCCGCCGACATCTCCTTGGCGTATCCCCCCTTGTCCTCGGCGTCCTCCTGCGGAGCTTGTACCTCGACGAATTTCGCGCCCAGGCTTTGCACCTGCTCTTTCACCGCCGGGCGGACGTCGAAGGCCTCGACCACCGCCCCCAGCCGATGGGCCGTGGCAATCGCCTGAAGTCCGGCCACGCCGGCGCCCAGGACCAATACCTTCGCCGGCTTGATCGTCCCCGCGGCGGTCATCATCATCGGGAACATCTTCCCGCATTGTGCGGCCGCCAGGAGAACCGCCTTGTATCCGGCCACGGTGCTTTGCGAGCTGAGCACGTCCATTTTCTGGGCTCGGCTGATCCGGGGCATCATGTCGAGGGCAAGCGCGGAGATGCCGCGCTCGTTCAATTGATTGACCAACTCATGGCGGACCAGGGGATTGAGGATGCAGAAGAGGATCATCCCGGACCGCATTTGCTTGATTTCGCCGGCCGAGGGAGCTTGCAGCATGACCACGGCGTCAGCCTGCTTGTAGAGGGCCGAGGCGTCGGAGGCGATGCTTGCCCCCGCGGCTTCGTATTCGGCATCCGGAAACGAAGCGCCGCCCCCGGCGCCGGTCTCTACCAGCACTTCCAGCCCCAGCTTCTTGCATTTCGCGCAGGTTTCGGGGACCAGAGCGACCCGATGCTCGTCCGGGCCGGTGGACCTGGGAACGGCTAGTTTCATCCGACTCTTCCAGCGCGCCAGGTTGGCGTCAGCCCACGGCCGTTTCAGTTGCTTGCCGCGGTCTCGCTCCGCCACTTGCGTCTCGGCCATGCCGCCCTATCAGTAGAGCGCCTCACCTCGCTACCGGCCGAAATCAGGTCCGGCAGTGTACCCACTTTCCCCGGCGTGGCAAAAGGCTCGAAAGGCGGCGAAGGCCGAGTCCCCTTCGATGCGCCGTGCGGCCGCCTGTGATAACATCGAGGGACGAGGCATGGCACACGTGGCGAATGGCGTGCTTACCATCGCCCCGGAAAGGCGCCTTGCCGAGAGTTCGCCCTCGACGTCGGTAGGAATAATTGAATGCCGGATCGCAGTGAGCGAGAGCTACTGGAAGCCATGGGCCGTGGCGATGACTTCGCCTTCGAGCGGATTTACGACCTCTACCAGCAGCGGGTCCGTCTGGCCGCCTGGAGCGCCTCACACCGGCCGGACTGGGTCGAGGAAATAGTCAGCGAGGCCTGGATTCGGGCTTTCCGTCAGCGCACAAACTTTGACGCATCCCGGCCCTTCTTGGTTTGGATGACCGGCGTGGTGCAGAATGTCTATCGCGAGGCGTGTCGCAAGTCGCCGACCACGCTCGGTGATGTCCCCATGCAGGACTTAGCCCCGAGGGGCGGACGGGACGAGCCTAGCCCTGAGGCGGTCGCCTCGGAGGCGGAGCTTCTGGCGGCCTTGGACGATTGCGTTCGCCGCTTGGGCCCGGAGCAATCCCGATTGGTGCGGCTGCGGTTCTTTCAAGGAATGACGTTACGGTCTGTCGCAAAGGAACTTAACACGCCCGAGTCGACCTTGAGAGAGATTCGGATTCCCGAGATTATCGGACAATTACGGCGTTGCCTGGCCTCCAAGGGGGTTCGGGTAGAGGACGTTTTTCCTGCGCAAGGGGGGGCCGAACCGCAATAGGGGAGTGAGGAAGGGTAATGCGCGGAAACACAAGGGATATCGAGCAATTGCTTTCCCGCTTGGCGGAGGCTCATCGGGACGGCGCCTTTGCGTCTGATGCGGTTCGTCATCCCTGGGAGGCTGTCCAGTCGAGGAAAGCGTCCGGCGGCCGATTCGGCTGGGTTCGGGTCGCAGTTCCCATCGCCGCCGCCGCGGTCATCGCGATCGTCTTTCTGGGCCCGAGCCTCCTTGGAACCAGCGCCGTCAGGGACATGGCCCGTGATGGCCTTGCCGTGATCCAGCCTGATCAGCCGCCAACCGTGGCCGAGGGCGAATTAGCCGTGGCTTCCGACGAGCATGATTGCGATTTCAACGGCGACGGCGTCGTGGACGGCCGCGATATCCAGGCATTTGTCGATCGGCTTCGCGTCTCCAACGGCGCGGCCATGGAGAAGTCGGAGGAGCTTCAGCGATGTCTCCTGGGGGGCTGACCGCCTCCTGATGACCTTATCTCTTGCAACGTGAGGCCGGATTGGTGTTTTTTACCGGGACGCCATTTCGGCCTCGCGTTTTTCTGTGCCGGCGCCGCACAGGCTGTCACCGGTAATCACTTCGGCCACTCGAAGCGCTTGAAAAGACCTCGACCCGGGCGCAGAATGAGCCTCAGGAGAGGGCTGCGGCGAGGCGAAGGGCTCAGCGTCACTTCCCAGCACGGTCAAGTCTGATCGCTCCAAGGCCGCCGCTTTCACATCCATCGGACTCTCATCGCAGGGATTGCGCGCTATCGTCCGGAGGAGTGAAACTTCATGGCGGATCAATCTTCGGGTGGACAGGTCGGCCTGACGCTTCCGGCGGTCACGGCATTGTTGCTCGTCGGCTGGGGCATCGTCAGTTCCGCCACGCCGCTGAAGAGCAAGCGTCCATCCGACTGGGAGGGCAGCCCCCAGCAGCCCCCGACCGGCCTGCAAGACGTGCCGGCGCGGTTGTGGCAGGACCCGTTGGAGGCGGCGCGGGTGGCGGCGGCTGCAAGGCGAGAACATCCGGCCGGAGCCACGCCGCCGGTCACGACGCAGCCCGCGACGCAGGCAACTCTTGATGACCGCGCGTCATCCCCCCTCCTAGACAAGAGGCTTAAGAGGCTCGTAGATAAGCTGCAACCACGCGATAGCCCAATTGCGCTGCTCGCCGTGTCGGTGCAAGGGCAGCCCTTTCCCGAGGAGCGCGAGAATCGCATCCGCACGCGGCACGCCATCCTCTCGGGGTTGAGCGTTCTGGGCTTCACCCCATTGGACAATTCTTCGATCGGCTATTTCCTCGACCCGAGACACGATGATGTTGTCGTGCCGTTCGAGGTGTTCGAGGCGCCAAAGAGATCGCAAGCAGACGGCGAATCGCCGAAGGGCGGCTCGGTGGAATCGTTCTCCGACTACGAGCGGGTCATAGTTCTCTGGCTGGACGAGACGCAGTTTTCAACGCGTCGCCTCGAGTTTCTTCGGGGCTTGGAGTGCCACCTCGCACTGATCGGTCCGACGGGCTCCACCGGCCTGCTCGACCTGCTCGTAGAGTTCGCAGACTGCCAGGAAAAAACGAAGGCTCAGGGCGCGAGCCCAAGCATACCACCGCCGGTGCATGTCTTTTCGCCTTGGGCGACGATGAACCGCAACCGGCTTGCCCTTCTGCTGGGGGATCGGATCGGCAAGAAGCAGGCCGAAGAGGCGCTCTCTGACCTGGCCGATCCCAGCAACGGCGTTGACTTTCAACCGGTCATCGGAAACGACAAACAGCTCGCCGATCTGCTCTTCCAGGAGCTTGCGCTTCGAGGGGCCTGTCCACGGGAGCCGGGCACTCACACCGTGGTCATCACCGAGTGGGACACCGACTACGGCCGGTCCTGGAAGCCGCTGCTGGAGACGACCCTGAAGAATCGCTACGGCGTCTGCGGGAATGTCAAATGCGGCCACGCCCACGGGAAAACGGACGCAACTGGGCAGTTGCAATTCTTCACCTATCTGCGCGGGCTGGACGGTCGCCTGCCGGCAACGCAAGGCGACAAATCGAAGAAGGAAGCATCGAAGGCGCCCGATCCCGCGGAGGCCGAGGCCCCGGTCGGCCTGGGCCAGGTCGATTACATCCGCCGCCTGGAAAAAGAACTGCTCCTGCTGGAAGAGGCTTGGAAGGCTGACAATGCAAAGAAGGGCGATCGGGGCATCACCGCGATCGGCGTGCTCGGCAGCGACCTGTATGACAAGCTGCTCATCCTCGACGCGCTTCAGAAGAGCTTTCCGCGGGCCCTGTTTTTCACCACCGATCTGGACGCCCGCTACCTGGAGCCCCGCAATTACGAGTCGGTGCGTAATCTCCTGGTCGCTTCGCACTTCGGTCTTCAACTCCGCGAAGATTTGCAGCAGTCGATACCGCCTTTTCGAGATTCGTACCGGACGGCGGTGTTCCTGGCTTGCCTTGACGCCCTGGGGTCGCGCGATTGGAAAAAGAATAATCATTTGGATAACGTCCATCCGCCGAAGTGTTTGGAAGTAGCGCTGCGTGGGCTCGGCGAGCCCAGGGTGTTCGAGATCGGGCGCGGCGTGGCCTACGACCTGACCGGCGGAGCTGAGCTGTCAGATTGTCACGTCCACTGGTCGCGCTGCGATCCGAATTCCCCGAGTCCGAGGGAGCATTACTGGCTCCGACAGAGGTCGCGTCTTTTTCTGTTCGTCGGCGCCTGCGTCCTGTTTCCGCTACTTCTGGTTCCGCTGAGCACGACTCTACAGAAGGAAATTCAAACCCTGCTTCGTGGCGACCGCCGCTCGCTTCGTCATGCTTTTTATTGGGCGGCGTTTTGCCTCATGGTGTACGGGCTTCTGAAGATCATTTACTGGGAGCATCGTAGCCCCAAAGGAGAGCCCTTTTCTTGGTTCCTAGGCATCAGCGTCTGGCCGACGGCCATCATCCGCCTGGCATCGGCGCTCGTCGCCGTCTTTTATCTGTGGGCCGGCTACCGCAGGCTTCAGGACAACAAGGAAGCCCTGGCCAGCGAGTTCGACTTGCCGCACAAGCCCGCCACCACGCCTCTCCCTTCCCTGAAGGGGCTTGGCCTCAAGAAGTGGCTGCGTGGGCTGTGTGATTGTTGGTGGGCGAAATGGATCATGAACTGGGAAATCCCAAGCGGCCAAGTATCCGCCGAAATGATTTGGGCGCGATATTTAAAGCTTGGGACTCGTCCCAACCGAATATTCCGGGCATCGCTGTTCGGATCGTTATATTTTGCTTTTTTCCTATGTCTCTTCAACATGGGCGACATGCCGTTTTGGCCCTATCGGGGTTCGCGGAGTTTTTTCATATCGGTGCTCGTTCTCGCCCTTAGCGTCGCTTTACTCATTTTCCTGACGGCCATCATCCTCGACTGCACGCTGCTTTGCGACCGGCTGCTCACGAATCTGCGCGGGCGACGGATTCACTGGTCCCCCAAAGCGTTTGAACACTACGGCGTAAAGCCCGGACAGGATGGATTCGTCGCGTCCGAGCTTTTGAAGATCCGCCTGGCCGGCGAGCACACCCGCGTCATCGCCAGCTTCATTTACTATCCCTTCATCGTCCTGCTCCTCATGATCGTCGCCCGGCATCCGATCTTTGATCGATGGGACTTTCCGCCGGCCCTCATCGTCGTGTTCGCGTTCAACTTCCTGCTGGCGGGGACGGCCACCTGGTTCCTTCGCCGGCGAGCCGAGGACGTGCGCGGCGAAGCCCTCGACGCCTTGCGCGCCCGCTCATTTGCCCTTCCAAAGCTGGCTGACGTCGACCAGGCCATTGATCAAATCAGGTCCTACCGGGTTGGGTCGTTCGGCCACCTGCGCGAGGACCCCGTTCTGAGGGCCGCGCTGATTCCTTTCGGCGGCGTGGGGGCCATTCAATTGATGGAATTGCTGTCCAATCTTCCCGCGGCTACCGGCTGATCGGGTTGGAACGGCGCAAACGTGGTTCAGACGGCGGCGGGGGAGTGTTGTTCGCGCGTGGCCGCCATCAGGGCCCCCTTGAGGTCCTCGATCAGGTCGTCCGCGGCCTCGATGCCCACCGACAATCGCAGCAGGCCGCCGGTGATGCCGCGGGCCTCGCGCTCCGCGGCCGGGATGCTGGCGTGGGTCATGGTGGCGGGGTGGCCGATGAGGCTCTCGACGCCGCCGAGGCTCTCGGCCAGGGCGAAGAGCTTGGTCCGCCCCGCGATTTTACGGGCCGCGGCCTCGCCTCCCCTCATCACGAACGAGACCATGCCCCCGAAGCCGCGCATCTGCCGCGCCGCAACGGCGTGTTGTGGGTGGGTCGGAAGGCCAGGATAGATGACCTTCGCCACGGCTTCGCAGGACTCGAGCCAGCGGGCGATCTTCATGGCATTGGCGCAGTGCGCCTCCATGCGCAGGGCCAGGGTCTTCAGGCCTCGCAGGACCAGCCAGGCGTCGAAAGCGCCCGGGACTCCGCCGACGGCGTTCTGATGGTAGCGAACCTTATCGAAGATGGCCTGGTCGTTGGTCATCATGGCTCCGCCCACGACGTCGGAATGGCCTCCGATGTATTTTGTCGTGCTGTGAACGACGACGTCGGCGCCGAGATTGAGGGCCTGCTGGAGGTATGGGCTCGCGAAGGTGTTGTCCACGACCGCGGTCAGGCCGGCCCGCCGACCCATCTCCGCGAGGGCGGCGATATCGACGATCTTCAGGAGCGGGTTCGTCGGCGTCTCGATCCATAGCATCCTGGTGTTGGGACGGATCGCCCTGCGAACGGCGTCGGGCTTGGTCATGTCGATCCAGGAGTACTCCAGGCCGTAGCGCTTGAGCACGAGTTCGAAGAGCCGGTAGGTGCCGCCGTAGACGTCGTCGGCGCAAACCACGTGATCGCCGGCGGCGAGCAGATTCATCACCGCGGCGCTGGCCGCCGTCCCGGAGGCGAAGGCCAGTCCATGCTTTGCGTCCTCGAGCGAGGCCAGGCAGGTCTCCAGCGAGGCCCGAGTCGGATTGCCGGTCCGCGAGTACTCGAAGCCCTTGTGTTTGCCGATCCCTTCCTGGGTATAGGTCGACGTCTGGTAGATCGGGACGATGGTAGCCCCCGTGGTCGGGTCGGCCGCCTGCCCGACGTGGATGGCGCGGGTCGCGAACTTCATGGTCTTCTCCTGATGCACGGTCATGCCGATGATCTTAGCGGAGAGAGCGATGGGGGCAAACTGCCGCGAGGGACTTGGTGGAGATCGGGGATGGGTGACGCGGCGCGCGGGTTGTCAAAACCGAGCCGGGAGCGCCAGCGACTGGCCTGAGCCTATTCGGTAAAGATCGACTCGGTGATGGATACCTGTTCGGGGAGACTGTCGGCGACGCCGTCGATCGCTTCCTGGTTCAGCTTGAGCAGGCCGATCATCTCCTCGGTGTACTCATCGCGAATCGCGGTCGCGGAGAATCCCAGGCCGGATTTGCACGCGAGCACGTCGGCGACGTGGATGAGCACGCTCAATTCGCGGTTCGCCGGGGCCAGATCCATCGGTCTGTGGTGATAGCCGATCGCCGTGCAAAGGCCGGTCGGGAATCGCCACTTCGAGGCCAGGGCCATGCCGAAGGCCTGGTGGTCCGCGCCGATGATCTCCTGCTCCAGTTGGCAGAACGAGCCGCCTTGGGTGTTGTGCTTGGCGATGACCTCGCCGAGCTGCTTGCCGAAGACCTGGCGCTCGATCATCAGCCCAAGATCGTGAATCAAGCCCGCGAGGAAGCTCTCTTCGACGGCCGGCCGGCCCTGGGCGGTGGTCAGCAATCGGGAGGCGACTCCCACGGCCACGCTATGCCGCCACATCTCGATGCCGCTGAGCCCCTCGACCGAGCTCCCCGACTTGAACATGTGGGTCATGGAGGCCGCGATGGAGATGTTCTTTACCGCCGACAGCCCCAAGAGGACGATGGCGCGGTCGACGCTCGATATCTGGCCGGGCAAGCCGTAGAACGCGGAGTTGACGACCTTCAGGAGCCGCGTCGAGAGAGCGGGATCGTTCTTGATGACGTCGTGCAGATCGCGCGCGGTGGACTTCGGGTTCTCAACGATCTGGATGATCCGGACGGTCACCTCCGGCAGCGTGGCGATTTCGCCAAGATCGGCGATCGCCGAGGCCACCAGCTTGTCGGAAGGACTCTTGGTTTTGAGCGTGGTTGCCAGCATGGCGCTCCTCTCGTTGCTCCGGAGTGACGATCGGCCCGATCGCTCTATCGGGCGCCTGGCTGAATATCGGTATAGGGAGGACCCTGATTCAGCATCAACAGGCTGAAGTGATCGGCGGTCGGGCGCCGGCGGCCTCGCCCTCCAGCATGGTCCAAGTCAGGCGGGTGTTTGCCGGGATATAGGTCCTGCTTACTAAGCCCACGACGGACGACCACTGATTGGGCGCAATGCCTCCGCCGGGTCGCCGGACTGTGAGCGCCTCGGCGCGGAGCGCCTCGCCGGCCTGGATGTCGGCCGACGCGACGATGCTGCCTCTCGCGAGTTTCCGGACTTCGGCTTCCTCCTCGCCAAAGTCGATCCGGCCGCTGCCGAGGGCGGAGTGTGCCTCCCTCGCGCCGGCGACGTATTCCGCAAACTGCATCGGCTCAAGTGAGAAGAAGTGATCCGGTCCCGGCACGCCGCGGTCCAAGGTCACGTGTGCCTCCAGGATGACCGCCCCGGCCGCCACGGCCCACGCTCCGAGCCTGGCGCATCCGCTATGGTCGCTGAACCCGACGGGTAGCGCGTAGCGCCGGCGGAGGCTGGCGATGCGGGCAAGGCCAGCCCGGCTGGGCTCGGTAGGGTAGGCAGAGACACAATGGAGCAGCATGGTTCGTTTGGCCGCGCCGAGGCGATGTAGCAGTTCGACGGTTTGATCCAATTCCGACTGGGTCGAGGCCCCGGTGGACAGGATGATCGGCAGAGCGGTCCCGGCCGCGGCTTCGAGCAAGGGCTCATTGACCACGTCGGGCGATGCGATCTTGATGGCGGGTGGGCCCAGTGTGGTCAGGAAGCAAAGCTCGTTGATTCCGAATGGCGTCGCTAGAAAGTCGATGCCGCGTTCGTCGGCGTGAGCTTTCAGCCGCGCGAAGTCATCCGGCCGCAACTCCAGGCTGCGGAGCAGCTCTTGCTGATTCGCGGCGGAAACCCCAGGGCCCTGCTGGTAGGCGCACGTCGGGGCATCGGAAGTCGCCAGGCCATCGGCGCTGAATATCTGGAACTTCACCGCGTCGGCCCCGGCCTGGCGTGCGGCGTCGATCAGCCGACGCGCCATGCCCAAGTCTCCGCAATGGTTCACGCCAATTTCCGCGACGATGTAGACGGCTTCTCCGTCGCCCACCAGCTTATTGCCGATTCTCACGCTTGGTCCCCGGTCCATACCCGCGTCATCGGCCGGCGGCTGGGTTGTCCTTGATGTTCGCCCGTGGGAGAATGGCCGATGAGGCGCCGCACCCAAGCGTGGCAGGCCCCGCGACATGATTTATCTTGACTACAACGCCACGACCCCCATCGACCCGCAGGTTGCCGACGCCATGCGGCCCTTCCTCGATGGCAACTTTGGCAATCCCTCCAGCGGCCATGCGATGGGGCGGACGGCGAGGACGGCCGTTGAAGCGGCTCGGGCATCCGTCGCCGATCTGCTCGGCGCCTCGGCAGATGAGATCGTCTTCACCAGCGGCGGCACCGAAGCCAGCAACATGGCCATCAAGGGCGTCGCCCAAGCAAGGTCCCACATCGGCAAGCATTTTGTCACCACCGGCGTCGAGCACCCGGCGACGCTCAACCCCATGCGGGCGCTAGGGGAGTCGGGCTTCAGCCGCACCGAGGTCGGGGTGGACGCGACCGGCCTCGTCGACCCGGAAGAGATTCGCAGGGCGATTCGCCACGACACGATCCTCATCAGCGTCATGCAGGCCCAAAACGAGGTCGGCACCATTGAGCCCATCGAGGCCATCGGCCGGATCGCGCGCGAGGCGGGCATTCTCTTTCACGTCGACGCCGCCCAATCCGCGGGGAAGATTCCCACGAACGCCGACCGGATGCGAGCGGACCTGATCTCCCTCGCCGGTCACAAGATGTACGGCCCAAAGGGCATCGGGGCGCTGTACGTACGCGGCGGGGTGGAACTATCGCCGCTCATTCACGGAGCGTCGCAGGAGCGCGGCCTGCGGGCAGGCACGGAGAACGTCATGATGGCCGTGGGATTGGGCAAAGCGGCCGCCCTGGCCGCGGAACATCTGGCCGATGATGGGGTGGCGAAAATGCGGGCCTATTTCTGGAAGGCGCTATCCGGCGAGTTCGGCCAGCGGGTCGTGCTCAACGGCCATCCGACATTGCACCTGCCCGGCACGCTTCACGTCAGTTTCCCGGGCCAGGTGGGCGGTGAACTGTTGGGGCGGCTGGATGGCGTTTGCGCGTCGACCGGCGCCGCCTGCCATGCGGGCCAAGCCGAGCCCTCCAGCGTGCTCAAGGCGATGAAGATGCCGCGCGACAGGGCCGTCGGGGCGATTCGATTCAGCGTCGGCAGGCCGACGACTCGCGGCGAGATCGACCAGGTCGTAGCGATGCTCCGCCGCGCGCTCGATGCGTAACCCGCGCGAGGATGGCTCCTCGGCTAGTTCAACAGGCAATCGACAAACGGATCAACGTCGTCCATGTCGATCATTTGGTCCGGGACCAGCTCGACGTCGCCCGAACAGACATCCTGCCAGCTTCCGCCTCCGAACAGCAGAACGGTGACAAAGGGCTGCACGTCGAGCCCGTCGGGCACGCCATCTTGATTCACGTCGCATAGGAAGGGGGTCGCCGCGAGTTCCAACGTGACGAACTTCGTCGGGTCCAAAATGTCGAGATTGATCCAGCCGATGTTCTCGCCCCAGGCAAAGCCGGTCAGCCGCGCGGCGACGGCATTGGGCACGTCGCCGCACTCGATTCGCGCCGGCTGCGCGGGCACGGCCAGGGCTCCGCCGTCGAAATTGATCCAGCCGACGTTCTCGCCCCAGGCGTAGCCGTGCAGATCGCCGTCGGCGTCGATGTTGACACCGAAGTCGGTCCCGTCGAGGTTTGCGTAGTACGGCGGCGCGACCGGGGTTCCGTCGCCGACGTTGATCCAGCCGATGTTCTCGCCCCAGACGAAGCCCTCCATGACAAAGGGGCCAACGAAGACGCCCTGGCCCGGCGTGGCCTCGCCTCGCCAGTTGGTCCAGCCGGCGTTCTCACTCCAGGCGTGCTTGTTGGGAACAGTGTTGTCGACGTTGGACTGGGCAAGAACGGTGGCGATCAGAGTCAACACCGGAACGATGATCCATCCGTATTTCATTCTCATGATCGGTCTCCTATCACCTAATATGTGAAGTTCGCCCAGGGGTCCGTGCTCACGAAGCCGGACCCCGGTGACAGCACTTGTGCGTCCTTATTGCTCGCCGCAATGGAATAATTGGCAGTGCCGGCCCCGCTGGAGCTGTTCCGGACGATCAGGTTGCCGGTCCCTGTAACCTGAATCCCGAAATCGCCGCCCGTGACATTGTTGCCCTCAATGCGATTGTCGCCCCCGGTGGCCAGGATATTCGCGCCGGTCCCGCCGTTGCCCGCGTTGCTGCATTCATTTCCGGAAACAAAACAGGTACTGCTTACCTCAATCCCGTGAGTCGTATTCGTAGCAGAGGTACAGCCACTAATGGTGGCCGGGCCCACTGCAAGAATACCCTGGGCCTGGTTCAGTCGAGTCACGCATTGGGTAATCGTGGAAGTGCCGCCGGTCGAAATCCCCGGGCCGCCGTTGTTATAACAAAGGCACAGCGTCATAGTCGATACTGAGCCCACGACAATGCCGGCGCCGCCGTTGGCGTAACAGATGCAGTCCTTCACCAGACTCCGAGAGAAGGTATTGATGCCGATGCCCGTATTCGAGCGCGCAACAACTTCCTCGACGACCGTCTGCGAGGCGCTGGACAGACCGATCCCGTCGCCGGGCCAGGATCGCACATTGCCGTTGCGGATGGCGATATCGCTTCTTCCCGGTGCGCTAATGCCGTCCAGGGCCCCTGGGGCGCCGATCAGCGAGAATCCCGCAAGGTCGATGGTCACATTGTCCACTCCGATCTCGATGCCGCTCTTGCCCGCCGCCCCGAAGACGTTGCTCGTTAGGTAATACGAGCCGCTTAGGGCGATGCGAAAGACCGAATCGGCGTCGCCGGGAGTGTTGGTCGCGTTAATGGCGATCCGCGGTTCGACCTCCGTCAAAGTCTTATGCGTTGGTGCGACGGGCCCTGCGGGAGGATTGAGATCGCCGGCGCGAGCCATGCCGCCGATCATCGCGAGGAAAACAGCTACCTCGAGGTTCAGCCTGATGCGTGATTCCATGTTTCAACTCCTTCAATATTCGATGTTCGCCCAGGGATTGTGTGACGTCACCACGCCGCCTGCCGGGAAACTCAGGATCTCCCCTACGGTGTTCAGAATCCCCAGGGGGAACTCAAAATTCGACCCGTTGTCCGTGCAGGTGTTGCCGATCACGATGTTGCCGGTCCCGGTAACGTCGATTCCGATCGTGCAGCCACTAATGTTGTTTCCCTCGATGCGGCTGCGGCTGCCTGCGGCGAGGATTCCGATTCCACCGGAATGGATGTTGTTTCCCTGGACGATGGAGAAGCCTGAATCGGCGATGGCGGCGTCGCCGTTGCTAAAGAGCATGCAGTCCCGGATGGTCGACAGACCGCCCTCGATGCCGTTGAAGTCGTTGGCATAGGCGACGCACTCGGAGATCAGGCAGGCGCCGTCCAGGTGAATGCCGCTGGCGCCATTGCCCTTGGAGATGCAACCGTGAACTCGGGTCACGTCTCCGACCGATATCCCGTCGCCGAAATTGCCCTCGGCCACGCAGTTGGTGATCGTGCTGCCCCACAGCGCCCGAATTCCCTCGGCGCCGTTGAAGACGACGTGCAGGTTCTCCAGGATGCCTTGCGACACCATCACGCCGATGCCTCCCCATCCTTGGGCTGCGCCGTTGCGCACGTTCACCGCCCCGCTTGCATTGACGCCGTTCAGCGAGCCGGCCACGCCATATAGCGAAAAGCCCTTCAGGTCGATCGTGACCGTACCGAACGTCGCGGGAAAGACTTCAATTCCGTGCTTTCCCGCCTCGCCCATCACGTCGTCGGTCAGGTAGTACGAGCCGACCTTGGTGATTTTGAACACCGAATCGGCGTCGCCCGGCGTGTTCGATGCGTTGATGGCGGTCCGCGGCTCGATCTCGGTCAGCGTCTTGTGGGTCGGCGCGATAGGTCCGCCCGACGGGATCAATGGTCCGGCGGCGGAGATTCGGGCGACACTCAACAGGACGATGGAGGCTGTCAATCGATTCATGGCCGGGTATCTCATCGGCGCCAAGCGGCGACTCAGTGCTCGTAGTTGGCGTGCGGATGTTCGTCTATGGCGATGGTAGCGACTCCGACGATCGGACCGACTGCGTTGCCGGCGGCCAAGTCATAGCCGGTCGTCGCGCCGGTCACGCTGTTGCGGATGATCAGGTTGCCCGTCGCCGGGTTGGCAAGGATTCCCGTGGTGACGCCGTTGATGGAATTGCCGTCGATTCGGTTGCCGTCGTCTTCCACGACGATGCCCGTCGCGCCGCCGGAGATGCTGTTGTTGAGGACGCGGGTGCCTGAGCCGGCCACCAGGATGCCGAAGGTCGCGGCGGTGATTTGGTTGTCCGCCACGCGCGCGCCGTTGGTCACGCGGATCCCCGCGACGGGATTGGAGAAGAGCGTGCAGTCCGTGACTTGCGAGGCCAGCCCGGCGTCGATGCCGCCGCCATCGTTGTTGTAGACGACGCACCCGGTGACTGTTCCGGCTCCGTCCAGGTGGATGCCTTGTCCGGTATTGCCCTTGGAGACGCAGGCCTCGATGCGCGAGACGTCCGCGACATGAATGCCGTCGGCGCCGTTGAACTCGACGACGCAGTGGGAGACGAGGACGCCCCATGTGGCGATGATCCCGTGCCCGCCGTTGAACGTGCAATGCAGGTCCTTGAGGATCCCGCGCTGTACGTTGACGCCATCCTGACCCCACTGATCCACGGTGCCGTTATGGACGTTGACCGTCCCACCGGCGATTCCCCTGAGGGACCCGCTGACGCCTCTGACCGTGTATCCGTTCAGGTCGAGCGTGACTTCGCCGGCGAGGCCGCCTGAAGCAAAGATGCCGTTCTTTCCGGCCTCTCCGAGAACGTTTCCTGCGAGGTAGTAGGAACCCGGTTGTGTGATCTTGTAGATGTTGGTCGCGTCGCCCGGGGTGTTCGTCGCGTTGACGGCGATCCGCGGTTCGATTTCGGTGAGCGATTTGTGCGTCGGTCCGACGGGTCCGGGAGGGGGGTTCAGCACACCGCCCAGCGCTACGCTCACGGCCCCTGCGAGCCAAAGCGACACCACGATGTTCAGCCAGAAACCGCTTCGCATGATCGCCTCGCGCATGACAGGCCCCTTCACGACGCCGTCAGAACCGGTAGTTGCCGTGCGGATGGTCGTCGGCGGCCACGTTGGCCGAATCGACGATCGGGCCGAGCACGTTTCCGCCTGCGACGTCGTAGTCGATGGTGTTGTCTCCGGCGCTGTTGCGGACGACGACGTTGCTGCCCATGTCCACGTCGATGCCGCGGTCGTTGTCCATAACGTGGTTGTTTTCGATTCGATTGTTGATGGCGATGGCGTGAATGCCGGCGCCGCCGCCCCCGCCGTCGTCGGACCCGTTCCCCTGACAGAGGTTCTCACGCACGACGCAGCCTGTCGCGACTCGGATGCCGTCCTGACCGTTGAGCCGCGCGGTATTCTCGGCCACCATGCTATAAAAGTTGGCGAGGATTCCATACACCATGTTGCTCTGCGTTGTGCATCGCTCGATCGTGGAGCCCATGCCGGCCTCGATCCCGATGTTGGTGTTCGAGGTGGCCACGCAATCGGCGACTCGCGATCGCTCGCTGACGTTTATTCCGGAGAACGTGCACAGCGTCGCCTGGCAGCGGCTAACCAGCGAGCTGACGCCGGTCGTGATGCCTTGACCCAGGCAATCGGTGGCGATGCAGTCGGTGATCTCCGCGAAGTCTCCCACCGAGATGCCGTTGCCGCCGGCCCCCAGGACGCTGAGGCGCGACACTTTCGACCGATTCATGGTGAAGGCGAAGATGCCGCCAAAGGCCCCTGCCCGGATCGAACCGTCGCGGATGTGCACACCCCGTGGGCTGGAGCCGAAGTCCACGAAGATACCGTAGAAGGAGCCCACCGTGCCGACGACCGCGTAGCCGCTTAGGTCCAGCGTCACGTCATTTGCCGCGATCTCGATGACTGACTTGCCGGGCGCGCCGAAAAGATCGCCGGTCAGGTAGTAGGAGCCGGGCAGGCTGATCTTATAGACCGAGTCGGGGTCGCCCGGCGTATTCGTGGCGTTCACGATGATTCGCGGCTCCACCTCGCTGAGGGTCTTCATGCTGGGGCTGACGGGTCCAGCCGGCGGATTCAGAACCCCGGCAGTCGTCGCGCCCGCGAGACCCAACGAGATCACCGTGATAATCCCACCTGCCGACAGTCGATTCGTGTTCATGCTCGCACTTCCCCTGTCTGGACGGCCGCTCGGGCAGGCGCACCGCGCGCCGCTCGAGGACCGGTCCAATAGAAATGATTTCGCCGACATCCTTGCCACACACGATGTTGGACACGGGCGCAACCGGCGAGCGCTATTCTACCACAATGCAAGGCGCGGAAACCAGCCCCCGAGGCCGGTCAGAACTCGAAATTCGCCCAGGGGTTCGAGTCCGTCGCGGCTCCATTGAAGCCCGCGCCGGGGCTGAGAATGATCTGGCCGTAGTCGTTGCCGGGGGCGATGTCGAAGGCCACGGTGTTGCCGGCGGCGCTGTTGCGGATGATGAGGCTGCCGGCGAGGTCCACGTCGATGCCGCGATCGTTGTCGGTCACGTGGTTGTCGATGACCCGCGTGTCGCCGTCGGTGACGTGTATCCCTGCCCCGTCGTTGACGCCCGCCCCGTTGCCGTCGCAGGTGTTTCCCTGCACGAGGCAGTCGTTGGCCGCCTGGATGCCGTCGCCGAGATTGGAAGTCGCGGTGCATCCCCGCACGGTGCTGCCCGCGGTCACCAGAATGCCGTCGTCGTCATTGCTGTAAGCGACGCAATCGATGACGCTGGAGCCGTCGGCCGCGGCAATGCCGTCCTTGGTGGGCGTAGCGGCCCCACCGCCGTTGTCGCGGGTCGTGCAGCCGATCACCGTGGAGCCGCCGCCGGTGGTGATTCCGGAATCGTCGTTGGAATAGGCTGTGCAGCTTCGGACCGTGCACCCCACGCCGGCGGAGATGCCGTCATCGCCATTATCATCCATGGTGCAATCCAATACCGTAACGCCCGCGCCGGTGTTCACGCCGTCCAGAATGTTTTCCCTCGCTGTGCATTTCGAGACCAACCCCCCGATTCCGATTCGCAGGCCGTGCCCCGCGTTGCTCGAAGCCTGTAGGTTCGCCAATGCGCAGTTCGTGGCCAGCGTGCAGTCGACGCCGTCGACGCCCCAGCCGCGAACGGTGCCGCCGTGGATCGAGAGATTGGCCTGGGCGGCGGGAACGGCCACGCCGTCCAGTGAGCCGGCGACGCCGAACAGCGAGAATCCGCCAAGATCGAGGGTCACGTTGTCCGCGGCGATCGTGATGCCGTTGGAACCGGCCACGCCGGTCAGGTCCCGTCCCAGGTAGTAAGACCCGGACACCGCGACGGTAAACGGCAGTTGATCGATTTCCACCCGTGGACTGAATCGGCTCGTGGGTTGAATCGCCCCCAATGGCGGGGCGAGTGGCCCGGCCAGCGCGAGGCGCGCGCCGCCGATCAAGATCGTCAGTAGAACGGGGAATCCAAGACCTGGATGCTTGTTGTGCATCGCTTTCACCTCCGAGTTGGACTTCCATGAAGTGTGTCGCCGGCTCCGCCGTGCGCGGGTTGGCTCGGTGCGGTCTCATTGTAGCACAATCGATCGTGGCGTGCAGAGAAAAAATGCCGTTGGTGCTTAGTGCAATATCCGACGAATCCGCTCGGCGATTTGGTTGGAGGACAGACCGACATAGGTCATGATGTCGTCCGTGGTTTTGGCGCTCTTCGGGATTCTGCGGCAGGTCATCGCGTCGACGCGGACACCGCCTTGCTGGGCCGCCGCCTCGGCGACGGCGCCGGCGAGCCCGCCCGCGTAGTTGTCCTCCACGCAGAGAATCCGCCCGCCGCACGCGGCCGCGGCACGGAAAATCGGCTCGATCTTCAGCGGAAAGCTGTAGGCGTCGATCAGGGTGCAGGCCACGCCGTCGGCGCGGAGCCGCTCGACCGCCTCCTTGCAGACATGCACCATGTAGCCGGCGCTGACCACGGCCAGGGATTTGCCCTCCGCCAAAACGTGCGAGCCGCCGACCTCGAAGCGCTCGTCAAGCTTGTACAACAGGGGCACGTCGGGTCGGTGCGTCCGCATGTAGCACATGCCCGGATGTTCGGCCATCAGCCGCGTGCAGTGGTACGCGGCCACGGCGTCACTCGGATGAAAGCTCACGCAGACGGGCCTTCCTCGGCCGTCGTCCGCTTCGCCGGCGCTGCGGAAGTAGGCCACGTCGTGCAGGCTCATTTGGCTCGGTCCGTCCGCCGCGAGCGAAACGCCGCTGTGCGAGCCGGTGATCTTGACGTTGGCGCGCGTAATCTGGGCCATCTCGATTTGGTCGTAGGCCCGGGAGACGAACTTGGCGAACGTGCTCACGAAGGGGATGTAACCCGCCGCCGAAAGGCCGACGGCGACCGACACCATGTTCTGCTCGGCAATCTTGCACTCGACGAAGCGGTCCGGACAAGCCTCGCCCAGCATTTCCGAAAAGGTGGAATTCCGTACGTCGCCGTCCAAGGCCACGATCCGGGGATCAGCACGGCCCAGCGCGAGCAGGGCAGCGCCGTAGGCTCGTCGAGTCGCCAACTTGCCCTTGGCCAGGGCCGCGGCCAAGCCCGCCTCTCCCATCGCCTTCTCAAATGCAATGGGCTTGATCGCCCCAGAGCGCGGCGGCTGCACCGGAGTCGGCATGGTGATGCTCGGCCCGGCCCCGGCGGCGGAGGAGGCCCCAAGACGAGCGAGCGTCGCATCGAGTTGAGAGAGCGCTTCAGTCATCTTCTCCGCCGGCACGGGCTTACCGTGGTTGGACTTGTCCTGGAGGATCTGGCATCCCCAGCCCTTTTGGGTCTTGGCCACGATGGCCGAGGGTCTGTCCCCGATCCGAGTCAGGGCCCCTTTGAGGGCCTGAGGATCGTGGCCGTCGATAAGCGTTGATTGCCATCCGAATGCCTCGGCCTTTGCCGCAATCGACTCGGGGGACTGCTGTGGAGACACGTAGTCCGCCTGACCCTGGCCGTTGCAATTGAAGATCGCCACTACGTGGGTCAGCCCACGTTCGGCGATCATGTCCATCGCCTCCCAGACTTGGCCTTCGCGGGACTCACCATCGCCCAGAATCACATAGATGCGCCGATCGAGCCCCCCCAATCGGGCCCCGATCGCCAATCCCGCCGCCACGCTCAAACCCTGCCCGAGCGAGCCCGTAGCGGCGTCAAAAAAGGGAAAACCCTCTGCGGGATTGGGATGGCCGTCCAAGGGACTGTCGACTTCTCGAAGGCGGGTTAGATCGGCGGTGCTCAAGGGGCGAGCCTCGGCCCGCGTCCGACCGACCGCCCCGCCAAGGTCGGCGTAGGCCGCGTAGATCGCCGGCACCGCATGGCCCTCAGAGAGGACCAGCCGGTCGCTGCCGGCGTGCCAAGGGTCGGCAGGGTCCCAACGCATGAGGTCGTACATCAACACGACCACGGCGTGGATGATCGAGAGGGCGCTGGACGGGTGGCCGGAGCCCGCAGCCGTGGTCATGCGCACGATCTCTCGGCCGAGTTGGACAGCCTTACCCTGGACGAACTCGCCGTAGCCCATCGTGCTCCCTCGCAACCAAATTCGAGTGTTCGGCAAGGTGCTCCCGCCGTCGGGGGTTCACCTCAGCCCGCGATCAGGGCCGTTAGCCTAGCGGTTCAACTGCCTCCCGCAAGGCCGCGGCATCGACGGGTGAGATCTCATCGATTGTCGACACGAAGTCCACATGACTCCTGGAGGAATGAGGGTGATCTGGTACTGGTACAGTTTGCGAGGAGAACACAGCCGGGGGCGGCTGTGCCCCATCAAACTGTACCAGTACCGGTGATCTAACAGCAGCCTTACCGCCAAGCCGTCCGATATTATAATGTTGCAACTTCGCCGAGACGTGCATCGGCGCAGCAAGCTCTGGGCCTTATGGCCGGCAGGGCTCAGGGGACATCGCTGTGGATGGATTCGAGATCACCGGCGGCAATCGCCTTCGCGGCACGTTGAGCGTCAACGGCTCCAAGAACGCGGCTCTGCCGATCATGGCCGCGTCGATCCTCACCGAGGGCGAGACGGTCTTGCGGGGGGTTCCGCGCCTGGAGGACGTCAAGCACCTATCGACACTGCTGGAAAAGCTGGGCGTCAACGTCTCCCGTGACGAGCGCGGCGACATCCACCTCAAGGTTGAGGACGAGATGAACTGCCACGCCGAATACGACCTGGTGCGCAAGATGCGGGCCAGCGTGTGCGTCATGGGGCCGTTGTTGGCCAAGCGCCGTCACGCCCAGGTCAGCCTGCCGGGCGGCTGCAATATCGGCGATCGGCCGATCGGGCTGCACCTCCAGGGCCTCAAGGCCCTCGGGGCGGAGATGGACCTCCAAAGCGGCGACGTCTGCCTCAACAGCAAGCGCCTCAAGGGGGGCGTCATCTTCCTCGGCGGGCCGTTCGGCTCGACGGTCCTCGGCACGGCCAACGTGCTGATGGCCGCCTGCCTGGCGGAGGGGACCACGGTGATCGAGTCGGCCGCATGCGAGCCGGAGGTCATCGACCTTGCGGATTATCTCAACGCCTGCGGGGCCCACATCACCGGCCAAGGCACGCCGCGGATCACGATTGAAGGCGTCCGGGAGTTGCACGGCTGCGAGCACACGGTCATCCCCGACCGCATCGAGGCCGGCACCTTCATGATCGCCGCGTCGATCACGAACGGCGACGTGAAGCTGTCAAACTGCCGGCTCGACCACCTCTTGGCCGTCGCCGACCGTCTCCGGGCCATCGGGGTGATCGTGGAGCGAAGTGGCGAAGGCGTACAGGTGTCCTCATCGCGAAGGCTGGAACCGGTCTCATTGACCACCCAGACGTATCCCGGTTTCCCGACCGATCTTCAGGCCCAGATCATGGCCTTGCTTTGCCTGGCCGACGGGAACAGCATCATCACCGAGCGAATCTTTCCCGACCGCTTCCTCCACGTCGCCGAACTCAACCGCATGGGCGCGCGTCTTCGCAAGGAGGGCCCGACGGTGATTGTCGAGGGCGTCAAGACCTTGGTGGGGGCGCAGGTCATGGCCAGCGATCTTCGGGCCTCTGCGGCCCTGGTCCTCGCCGGCTTGGTGGCCAAGGGCAAGACCCTGCTCTCACGGGTGTATCACATCGATCGCGGTTACGAACGGATCGAACAACGGCTGATTTCGATCGGCGCGGACATCAAACGGTTTCAGGAATGAACTGCGTTCGCTGCGACTATCTCTTGTGGAATCTTCCGGAGAACCGCTGCCCGGAGTGCGGCTTGGCGTTCGACGTCACCGATTACTCCTTTGCCCCGTCGTCCGTCCACTTCATTTGCGGAGCCTGCGGCCAATGCTACCTTGGCACCGACGAGAAAGGTCTGCCTCTTCCCCGGCACTTTGCCTGCGTGCAGTGTCACCAGCCCCTCGACGCTTCGGCCATGTCGGTGCGGCCCCTTGCCGACGCAGCCCACGGCCAACCGCTTTTTTTCGGCACGCCTTGGCAGCAGCGCCGCCGGGTCGGCCTGCTCATCGGATTCATCGACGCCGTTGCCCGCGTGGCCATCGCACCGGCCGAGTATTTCCGCCTCGCCTCGGCGAATCGCAACGACGGGGCGCTGGCTTTCAGCGTTTTGTGCGCCTGCACCGCCGCGGCAGTCTTCGCGGTGGTGCTGGCTTTGCTCCACGGCAGCGGCCTGGGCGCATGGCTGCCTGTCTGGATGGGTGGATCGACGGCGTGGACGATCTCGTCGCCGCTTCTCCTCGCCTTGCTGGCGCTGCCGTTCGTGCAACTCGGTTGGAACTATCTCTACGGGATGCTGATCCAGGCCATGCTGGTCGGGCTTGGCCATCGGTCGTCAGGCTTCGAGGCCTCGGTCCGTGTCGTCGCTTTGGGCAGCGCCGTCCTGCCCGCGATTCTCCTATTGCCGCCGGTGGGACTGCTCTGGTACTTGGCGGTCGTATGCACCGGCGTCGAGCAACTCCACGAGACTTCCAGGCTCAAGGCGCTGACCGCCGTCCTCGTGCCCATGCTCCTGGTCGGCAATGCCGCACTTCTCGCGTGGTATGCGATCGCCTGAGCAGGCCCGGTACCTTCTATATGGCGAACGTGCGGTCTCGATTCATCAGCCAGCGGTACGCCCGCACGTGCCCCGCCACCATCTTGGCCACCGAGTTCTGTGATCGCGCCAGCGCCTGGCAGGCGGCTCCCATGGCTTTGGCGGCTTCGCGATGCTCCAAAAGGTCTCGGATACGCTCCGCCAACTGTTCGGCGTTTCCGGCCTCGTATACCGCGGCGGTCCGCCCCGCCTCCAGCCCGTCGTAGACAGACTCCTCCGGCGCGATGATCGCCATTCCCGCCGCCATCGCGTGAAGCGGCTCCTCTCGAAAAGAGCCGCCGGCCTCCGGCAGACAATAAATGTCGGCCGACTCCATCGCCGCACGGAGATAATCCAGCCTGCCGGTGAACGTCACCCGCTGCGACAGGCCGAGTGAAGTGGACAAGTGCCGCAACGGCCTTTCACCCGGCCCCTTGCCCACGAGGAAGACCTGTAAATCGGGATGGTCCTTGGACACGCGCTTAAACGCCACCAGCAGTGTTTCGATGCCGCCGCGCTCGGCGAGCGGTCCCGCATAGACGAGCGACGGGGAACGTCCCTCGCCCCTGAACGCCGCGGGAGTGCTGCCCGGCGTCACGCCGTAGCGAATGACCTCGACCGAGCGTTGAGAGCGAATGGCCGCGCGAACTGTCTCGGCGATATGCTGGGATGGGGCGATCAGGACGGACGCCCTCTCGGCCAGGGCCCGGGCCGTTGCATCCTTGGCCAGGTCGTCTCTGCCGCCGATGGTCAGCAAGAGGTCCGCGTCGAGTTCCTGGGCGATCGCCGCCGCGGTTTTCGCCGAGTGCGGCGACAGGGCGTGCACAAACGTCGGCCCATCTTTTCTCATGGCCGACAGCTTCGCGACGAGGTCTCGCACGGCGTTCTTGCGAGACCACCCGGCCAGCGGCCATTTCGGCTCGGAGTAGGCGAGCACCTCAATGGGCCCGCTGATCAGGGTGCGGCATCTTCCATCGGATGGAGCCGCCAGGACCGCGTCGATTTGTTCGTCGATCAGCCCGATCAGTAGATACCGAAGCGCCGTCGGCACGCGATCGGCGACCTCCTCGTCGCCGATCAGGCAGAGGAGCATCGGCTCCTGCTCTGCATTGTTGGAGGGGGCCATCCGTGTCCTTATCGGAGGTCGCGTCCATTATACCGCGCTATCACGCGCGTCGCTTCGTGCCGCGCTTGACCCTCGGCGCGTCGGCCGCGTATATACCGCCTTCGACGAAGCACAGGATTTCCGCTCATCATGACCGCAGCACCCAATTTTCCGACGATCGCCATGGGAGCGGACCACGGCGGATTCGATCTGAAAGAGCACCTGAAGGCCTGGTTGATCGGCCGGGGCCAAGCCGTAGACGACTGCGGCGTTTTCGACAAGTCGCCGGCCGACTATCCCGCGATCGCCGCGGAGGTGGCGCGCCGCGTTTCGGACGGCCTATGCCTCCGAGGCATCATCATCGACGGCGCTGGGATCGGTTCGGCCATGGTCGCCAACAAATTCCCACGGGTTCGGGCGGCGCTGTGTTACGACCTCTCCTCGGCCCGCAATAGCCGCGAGCACAACGACGCCAACGTCCTCACGCTGGGCGCCGGCCTGATCGGCGCAGGCCTTGCCGAGCAGATCGTCGAGACCTGGCTGGCCAGCGATTGCACGGTGGACCGCCACCGGCGACGCGTGAGCATGATCGAGGAGGTCGAGCGCGGTATGATGCTCGCCGGCGCATCCGAAGCACGCCGGCCGCCCAAGAGCGGCGCGGCGGACGCCGCGCCGGCCGACGCCCTTCTGAGGACTGTCGATTCCCTGCGAGAGGTGCCCGACCTGGTGAATTTGTCCAACGAAGACCTGGAGCGGATTGCCGCCCGGATCATCCAGATGGCCGGCGCGGAGGGCTGGCCGCCGGCCGCGCCGTGCGATTGCTGCGGCGCGGATTGCCGTGGCCGCTGCGCAGAGCGCAATCCCGCCGCGGTCCGCGACTTGATCGGAATGGGTGCCGGGCGGATCGGCCATGCCCTGGGCCCCGGCCCCATCGCCCGCGACGTCGCCGGCTTCATCGACCACACGCTGTTGAAGCCGGAGGCCACCCGGCAGCAGATCGAGCAGCTCTGCAAGGAGGCCCTCGAATGCGGCTTCGCCTCGGTATGCATCAATCCATCTTACGTGCGAATTGCCGCCGGCCTGCTGAAGGGGTCCTCGGTCGCCGTCTGCACCGTCGTCGGCTTTCCCCTGGGGGCCCACGTGCCGGAGGTCAAGGCCCTTGAGGCCCGCCGAGCCATCCGCGAAGGTGCGCGCGAGATCGACATGGTCATAAATATCGGGGCAATCAAGAGCGGCGACGATGACCTAGTCTATCGCGACATCAAGGCCGTCGTCGACGCCTGCACCGATGGACGGGCCCTGTGCAAGGTCATCATCGAATGCGCCCTTCTGACCGATGACGAGAAGGTCCGTGCCTGCCTGGTCGCCAAACGGGCCCGCGCGGATTTCGTGAAGACCTCGACCGGCTTTGCGTCGCAAGGAGCGACCGCGGCCGACGTGGCCCTGATGAGCGAGGCGGTGCGCGGCACGCGAATGGGCGTGAAGGCGGCGGGTGGAATCCGCAGCTACGAGGACGTGAAGGCGATGATCCAGGCCGGGGCCACGCGCATCGGAGCCAGCGCCGGGGTGCAGATCATCAAGGAGGCCAAGGGGGTGACGGCTTCCGACGGCAGCGCCGCCACGTCTCGTGCTGAATCCGGCTCTCAAAAGTATTGACGGGCAGGCCTCACGCCGCCAGGGCGGTTAGCGGCACTCGACCGGCGGCTGGAGTTCAGCGTCCAGGCCTGGGCGCGGCAGCAGGTACTGCTGCTTAAACTGCTCGGCGGTGCGCGACCGTTGACGGCGCAGCGCCAGGTCACGCTCCGCCAGCGCGCCGGCCGGCAGCTCGGCGAGCTGCACCGGTCCCAGGCGGAGCGTCTTCCGCTTCGATTCGTATTCGTTGTTCACCCTGCCAAGAGCGGCGTCCAAACGCCCAGCAAGATCGAGACTCCCGCGCACCGTCTGGGCCTCGACGTACAGCCGATAGTGCGGCGGATCGGCCCATCGCGGCGACAGGATGAAGCGCTCGACGCGCCCCGGCCCCGCCCCGCAGACCGCTTGCATCGCCTCCACCACCTGGTGCTCGGTCAGCTTCTCGCCGGCCAGCGAGGCCGTGTGGGCGTCGCGGCTGAGGAACTCGATGAGCGGGGCCTCGCCCAGGAACCCGACGACCCGGACGCAGTCTCCGATGTCATAGCGATAGAGTCCGCTCATGTTGGTCAGGATCACGAAATACTCTTCGCCGAGGGTCAGTTCGTGGCTACGGAGGACCACCGGCTGGGCGGCGCCGTGGTCCGCCGCGGGGATGAACTCGAAGAACTGGCTGGTCACGGCGATCACACCCCCCGGCACATTATCCGCGAGCGGGATCGACATTCGCCCCTCGCTGGCGATCAGTCCGATGTCCCGAGAGGGCACCTCGCCGAAGTAGGCCGGAAGCTGCGGTCGATAGAGTCCCATCGTCCCGCCGGTCCAATGAGCCAAAAAGCTCAGGCGCCAGTAGTGCTTGGGCCGCAGAGAGCCATGCTTCGAGACGATGGCCTCCAGCCTGCGGGCCCCGTCCGGATCAGGCCGCAGCAACGGGGCCAGGGCCGTCCGGATGTCCCCCTCGATGGCCATGTCACGGCAGAGCGTTCCGTCGCGCACGTCGCGGATGAGCCGCTCGCGGTTCTCGTCGGCGCTCTTGGCCAGGAGGAGAAAGGTGGAGGGGTTGGCCGTGACGGCCCAGGCGACGTCCTTAGGCACGGCGAACCGCATGATCGTGTAGTACTTCACGGCCGCGTCCTTGATCGCGGAGATAGCCAGCGGCGAGGTGTAATAACGCTGAACGAGCCGCTTCTGCGTGGCCGCCAATAGCCCGGTGATCGCTCCGCAGGGCACGCCGGACGGGGCCAGGTGGTCACACATCGGGCTGGTCACTTGGAGTATGTCGCGGAGAAGCGCCTCGGGATGATCCAGGATCGCGGTGACCCCCCAGATGTTCCAACCCCGTCGGCAGTCGGCCAGGGCGTTCGGCGTGATCGGGACGTACTTGGGCTCGGCGGTCGTCCCGCTGGTGAGGGCGAACATCAGAATTCGTTCGCCCGGCGGAAAGAGCGCCCCCAAATCACCATCCATGATACGCTTCACGTAGGGCGACAATTCGTCATAGGCGCGGATCGGCACGCGCGACCTGTACGACTCATAGTCCCGGATGCGATCGAACCGATGGTCGCAGCCGAAGGCGCTTGCCGCTCCCCGCGCGACCAATCGATCGAGCAGTTGTGCCTGGGTCCGGGTCGCGCGGCGCAGGGCCCTGGCGAAGCGCAGCTTGACCGTCAGGGCGTGAGTCTTCGCCGCCGCCGCCAGGAAAGCATCTGATAGCGAGCGCCTGGACACGATGTTCTTGACCCCCTCCGGGCTGTTGTTTCTCTCATCGCAGCGTTCGGTAGCCGCGCTGCCCTGGGAAAGCCATCGCTTAAGCCGGGCCGGTGCGGCCGATCTCCGGCCCCAGGGCCAGCCCGTCGCCCATCCTGTTGTGCAGATGGCCGGCCGCAAGCGGGACCGCCACCTGCGGAAGAACGGCTTGTGGAAGCGCGACCTGCGCCGCAGGACGAATCAGACCGCCCAGGGCGACTTCGACGAAGCGGCCCTCTTTGTACATATTGGCCGCGTCCTGTCTGCCTGCAAGGTAATGGTCGAAGAACTCGACGGTCCTGCGGGCGTATTCCGCTGGGCGCAAGTCGACCGACTGGTTGTGCTTGGCGCCGCGGACGATCCACAGGTGCTTGGGCTGCCCGCTGAGGGCGTACAACAGCCGAGACTGGTCAACGGGAATGTAGCTGTCGCGGTCTCCGTGGATGAACAGCATCGGCCGCGGGATCATCCGGGTCAGCATCTTGCGAACCGACGGAAAGGTGCACTTGAACTTCAGCCGGCAGGTCAGGAACAGCGACCAGCGGAGGAATCGCCAGAATTCCGGCGGGTGGTTCTCATAGACGATGCGGACTTTGGCGAAGATTTTGGCCCACCGTTTCATAAGATGTTCGAGCGTGCAGTCGGACGAGAAGGCCCCGTCGGTGATGATCGCCTTGATCGAGGCGGACTCGGCGCTGGCCAGGATCGTGGCGCAGCCGCCGCGTGAAATGCCGATGAGGCCGATTTCGATCGGCCGGCCGCGGTCCAGAAGCCACTGCTCGACGTAGCAGATGGCCCCGAGCATGTCGGCCACCTCCCGCTCGCTGGCCCACTGTCTGGGTGTGTACCCGACCTGCGGGGCGGAATCGCCGTGGCCGCGGAAGTCGAAGCTGAACACATCGTACCCAGCCTCGATCAACGGACGGCAGTACCGGGCGCAGCTATGGCGGGTGCTCTTGAACTCCGGGGCGAAGATGACCGTCCCCCTCCGCCCCACGTTCGGCGACGGATGATAGAACACGCCTCGAAGCCGGACGCCGTCCGTGGCGTAGAAGTCCTTGTCCTCGCCGGGTATGCGACTGAACCCCACCTGAGGCACCGAGAGCGGTGGGGCGGTGTCGCTGATGATGTTTAGGCAGATTCGCAGATATTTGGTCAGGATCAGCGCCGGCACGACAACCAACAGGAGCAGGGTCAGCAGAATTGAGAAGAGGGCCCAATTGCGCGCGATGATGTTCCAGAACGATGCCAACACGAGTGGGGTGAGCGAGGCCGAAATGTTCACCGCGCCAGTCTCCGGTGTCGAGCGGGAATCCTAGTCGAGCCCGCCCAGTTTGGCCAGCCAATCCGGCGGCCCGATTTCCTGGGGCCTTCGTGCTAGAATGCCTGGGCCAGAGGAAGTAGGTCGTTTTCGCGTCGAGAGGCCATGCAAAGCGGCGGACAAGGCGAGGGGATTGCCTGGAGTTCTCGGCTCCGCCGGGTCCTGGAATATGATCTTTCAGACAAGTGGATGTGCAGGCTGATCCCTGAGCTTGCAAATCTAGAGCTACTCCTCGAGCGGCAGCGGCTGACCTATCGGGCCTACCGTCGGGCCATCCGATCGCCAATCTGCTGGATGAGCCTGACGCTACACAATCTTCTACTTGTGGTCGGAGTGTGTTGGCTGGTATTTCATCGCCCGCCTCTGCCGATCTGGTTTCTGGCCGGATTCGCCAGTTATTTCATTTGCATGGTGGCCTGGTACGTCCTTTTCTTTTTCCAGTTCAAAGTCGCCGTGAGGCACGAACTCCGGCTGATGTCGATTCCCATATGTGGGCGCTGCGGCTACGACCTGACCGGCAACGTCTCGGGCCGGTGCCCGGAATGCGGAACGGCTGTCGCACAAACAAGCAATTCATAAGTGGTCGCGAGGCAGGCGCGACGCATCACGGCGAACCGTCATGGACGTCGCCCGACTCTTGGACATCCCTGAGGGCCTCGGTCGCGTAGGCCGACACGTGATCGTAGAGCGTGGCCAGAAAGCCCATCATCGGGAACCCCCGCCGCGGAAACGGCAGCGGCCCGAGCCGCTTCAGCGCCGAAAGCCGCTGGCCTTGCGGGGGCGGCGGGAGACGACGATTGTCATCGGTCGAGCCCAACCAAAAGGCAACCGGGTCGGTCGGTAGTTCCGGCGGCGCGACGACTTGTCGGGTTCGCTGGCCTTTTTTCCTCGCGACCATGTTACGACTCCGCGACGGCATCGTCGGAGAGTGTGAGGTACTCCCGCAGTTGAGCCGTTGAAAGGCCTGTGAGCCACTCGTCGCCGGTGCCGACGATTCGCTCCGCGAGGTTGGACTTCTCCTCCAAGAGCCGGTCGATACGCTCCTCGATCGTTCCGATACAGACGAACTTGTGCACCTGGACGCGGCGCGTCTGGCCGATCCGATGCACGCGATCGGCGCCCTGCTGCTCGACCGCCGGGTTCCACCATCGGTCGAAGTGAAAGACGTGATTGGCCCGGGTGAGGTTCAGGCCGAATCCGCCGGCCTTCAGCGACAGCAGAAAGATTCTCGCCTTGCCCTGCGGGTCCTGGAATTCGTCGATCATCCGTTGTCGGGCCTTCATGGTCGTGCCGCCGTGGAGGAAGGGGATGGCCAGACTCAACCGGTCCTCCATGAGACGTTTGAGCAGTTCGCCCATCCGGCGGTACTGCGTGAACACCAGGGCCTCGTCGCCTTCGTCGAGGACCTCCTCCAGCATTTCCACGAGTCGCTCGCACTTGCCGCTGCGGCCGTCCAGTGGGCCGCGTTCGCCGAGCAGATGCGCCGGATGGTTGCAGACCTGTTTGAGCCTGGTGAGAGTGGCCAGGATCAGGCCGCGGCGGCGGATGCCGCTCGCCGAATCGATCTGCTCGAGCGTCGTACGCACGGTTCGTTCGTAGAGCGCCGCCTGCTCCGGCGTGAGGTTGCAGAACACGCGCATTTCCATCTTTTCCGGCAGGTCGCAGGCCACGGCCGGGTCGCCCTTCAAGCGTCGCAGCACGAAGGGCCGCATGAAACGGCGTAGCTGCTCGGCGCGCTGCGAGTCGCCAAGCTTCTCGATCGGAATGACGAAGCGGTTGCGAAAGGCCGATGCGGAACCGAGCAGCCCGGGGTTGAGCGCATCCATGATGGACCACAGGTCGGACAGGTGGTTCTCGACCGGCGTGCCGGTCAGGGCGACGCGATGCACGGCGGCGAGCGACTTGAGGGCGATCGTCTGTTGCGCCGTCGGATTCTTGATCTTCTGGGCCTCGTCCATGGCGATGCGGTGCCAGGCCACCCGACTGAAGTCCTTCAGCTCGCGACCGGCGAGGCCGTATGTGGTGATGACCACGTCGCACGACTCCGCGGCCGCGACAAACTCGTTGCCGCCTAGCCGCTGCTGCCCGTGGTGCACCAGCACCTTCAAGGAAGGGGCGAATCGTTCGGTCTCGCGTTCCCAGTTGCCGACGACGGACATGGGAGCAAACAGGATGGTCGGTCCGACGCGGCCGCCGTGGGCCCGTTCGTGAAGCAGCAGGGCGATGAGCTGAATCGTTTTGCCCAGTCCCATGTCGTCCGCCAGGCAGGCGCCGATCCCGATCCGGTCCAGGAAGGCCAACCAATGCAGGCCGCGAAGCTGGTAGGGACGCAGGGTTCCCCTGAACGTGGCCGGCGGGTCGAACGATTCAACCTCCACGCCCGGCGACTCGCGCATGAACTGCTCGATCCACGCCCTTCCTGACAGCCCCAGGATCGGCAGGCCGGCATCGAACTCCTCCGCTCCGCTTGTCAGCCGAATGGCCTGGGCCAGGGTGATCGGGCGGCGCGGCTGGCCGCGGAGAAACTCCAACGTCTTCGCCGCCGCTTGGTGGTCGATGCCTATCCAGCGGCCCCGCAGCTTGACCAGCGGCGATCGCTGGCGCGCCAGCCGCTCGAATTCCTCGGCGGTCAATTCCTCGTTGCCCAGCGCCACCCGCCAGTCGAATTCCAGAAGGGTGTTCAGCCCGAACGAGCCGAGGGAAACCTCCGCGCCGTTGCCGCCGCGATCAGCCGGCTGCACCCAGAGCCGCAGGCCCAGCGACTGCTCGGCCTCCGTCACCCACTGCGGCAAACGCACGTCGAATCCCTGTCGAGCCAGGATCGGGGCGTGCTCGCGCAGGAATGCGAAGGCCCCCGCGTTGGTCAATTCGATTTTCGTCCCCGACGCGCTGGTGATGGCTTTACGGATCTCGGGATAGACCTCGGCGGCGCGTGTCAATTGCGAGACCAGGTGCCGGCGCCGCGTCGATAGGTGCGGCCCGAAGATCGTTCTTGTGCCGTCGCCATCCGCCCATACTTGCGCCAGGTCGAGCGATTCGCCGGACTCCGGAGATCGAAGCTCGAAGCTGAGCTGCCATGGGGCGTCCGGCCCGTCTTCTTCGGCGGAGGGCTCGATCAGGGTGAAGTGCAGGGTCGGCGTGGGCCCGACCGGGTGATCCATGCTTTGGTCGATCCAGGACTGGATCTCGGCCGCGCCGTCGGCGCTGTCCTTCGCCGGCGCGCAGATGGCCGAATCCCTGCCCACAAGCGCTGACAGCCAGTGCAGTTCCCAGTGGCCCAACTCGCGGGCTTTGCGCGGTATCTGCCGAAAGAACTCGTCAGAGGCCAGGGTCCGTCGGAGCAAGGCATCAGTCGTAGTGGCCAGGAAACTCTCTAGGATCGAGGCAGGGTCTAAGAGCGCCTGTTGATACGTAGCCTGGGCACGACAAATCGGCGGCATCGCCTGCACGGAGCGCTCCAGCCAGGCAAGATCGGATACATCGACAACAAACAATCGCCACATGGCGTGGTAGTCGTCGGCCTCTCGCGCCACGGCATCGGGGCGGAATTGTTGAGCGGCCAGTTGCCGGAGCACGAATCGGGCCATTTGACCCCAATAGGCCAGCGAGCCGCCCTGAAAATCCAGCGCCGACGATCGAATCCCCGTCAGCAGGTCGATGCAGTCAGCAGGCCCGAAGGCAAGCGTGGAGACAGCTAGCGGCCGCAGCACGATCCGCCCGATGGCCGCGTCGGCGGGCAAGAGCGGTCGATCTTGTTGCCACGGTACGCGCAGCTTGAGGGTCGATTCGGCGGCGCCCGACGCCAGCAAGCTATCCGGCGATAATTCTCCAAGCGCCTCGTGCAGTTCTCGCGCCGAGAGTGTCCATCCCGGCCGGCTGTTGGCCTTGCTTCGGGCCCTCGTGCCTGGGGTCCGCGATTCCGGTCCTCGCGCCGCAGCCTGACGGCGCGTGCCAAAAAGATGAAACAAGTCCCCCGACCAAAGGCCGTAGAGAGAAACGCTTTCGCTGCCGGCGACGATTGAGAGCTGCGACATAAGGCGAAAAAGCATATCACCCTTTTGCATTCCTCGCCCTATTCGACCGTCACTAATTTGGCGGCCTCGCCCGCGTGCGGTAGAATCAAGTGCTTGTTCGGCGGCCAGCAAATGGTCAGGCCGACGCTCATGGAGGATCACATGGCTGATTCCCTCGGGCCCTACAGCTTGGCCGGCAAGCGCGCGATCGCCTGCGGCAGCAGCCAAGGCATCGGCAAGGCCTGCGCCGTCCAGTTTGCGCGGCTTGGCGCACAAGTGACGCTGTTGGCCCGCGATTCCGAGGCTCTCCAGCGGGCCTGCGCCGAGCTGCCCGGCTCGCAGGGGGTGCGGCACGCCTGGCTGCGCGCCGATTTCGACGATCCCACGGCGCTCAGGCAACTCGTGGCGGCGCATCTGGCCGAGACCGGGCCGGTGCAGGTATTGCTGAATAACAGCGGCGGCCCTCCTCATGGAGCAATCGTTGAGGCGATAGGCGAGGATTTTCAAAAGGCCTTTTCGCGGCACGTCGTCTGCAATCAGCTTCTCTGTCAGTTGGTCTTGCCTGGGATGAAACAGTCGGGCTACGGCCGAATCATCAATATCATCTCGACCTCGGTGAAGGAGCCCATCGCCGGGCTCGGCGTCTCCAACACCACTCGTTGGGCGGTCGCCGCCTGGGCCAAGACGCTGGCGGGAGAATTGGCCGGCTTCGGCATTACCGTCAACAACATCCTGCCCGGCTACACCGACACGGCCCGGCTGGCCGAATTGATGCGGGCCAAGGCCGCCGCCGGTGGGACCGCCGAGGATGCCGTTCGGCGAGAGATCATCGCCCGCATTCCTATGGGCCGGCTGGCGAGCCCGGACGAGATCGCGGCGGCGGCGGGATTCCTGGCGTCGCCGGCGGCGAGCTACGTGACCGGGATCAATCTGCCGGTGGACGGCGGACGCACCGCGAGCCTCTGACCCGTGGACAAGATCAGACACTACATCGATGGCGAGTTGGTCGAGCCGGCTTCCGGACTATACCTCGACAACTACGACCCCTCGACTGGAAAGGTCTATTCCCTCGTGCCGGACGGCGACGGAGTGGACGTGGGCCGCGCCGTGCATGCCGCCGAGCGGGCCTTCGCCGGTTGGTCGAGAACGCCGTCGGCCGCACGATTCCAGGTGATGATGCGGATCGCCGACCTGATCGACGCGCGGTTGGACCAGCTCGCTCTGGCCGAGTGCATCGACAACGGCAAGCCGTTGTCGCTGGCTCGTTCGCTCGACATTCCGCGGGCCGCGATGAATTTTCGGCACTTCGCCACCGCGATCCTGCACATGCACTCGGAGTCCCACGTCACCGACGGCGTGGCGCTCAACTACACCCTGCGGCAGCCTCGCGGAGTGGTCGGCCTCATCTCGCCGTGGAACCTGCCGCTCTACCTGCTGACCTGGAAGGTGGCGCCGGCCATCGCCACGGGGAACACCGCCGTGGCCAAGCCGTCGGAGGTCACGCCCATGACCGCCTACTTCTTCTCGCAGCTCTGTATCGAGGCCGGGCTGCCTCCGGGCGTCCTGAACATCGTCCACGGTACGGGTCCGAAGGTCGGGGCGGCCATCACGGCGCACCCCAAAGTGACAACCGTCTCGTTCACCGGGGGGACGGTCACGGGCCGCGAGGTGGCCAAGACCTGCGCTCCGAATTTCAAGAAGGTGTCGCTGGAGCTGGGCGGCAAGAACGCGAACATCATCTTCGCCGACGCCGACATGGATGAAGTCGTCCGCCACAGCCTTCGTTCATCGTTCGCCAACCAGGGCCAGCTCTGTCTCTGCGGCTCGCGGATTTTCGTGGAGGCCCCGGCCTACGAGGATTTTGTCCGCCGCTTCACGGAGAAGGCGCGAGCCTTGAAGGTGGGCGATCCCCTGGACTCGGCGACCGACCAAGGCGCGCTGGTCTCGAAGGCCCAACTCGACAAGTCGGTGTTCTATGCCGAGTTGGCCATGAAAGAGGGCGGAAAGATTCTCTGCGGCGGCGAGCCACCGAAAGCGGTGAGCGAGCGATGTCGCGAAGGTTACTTCTTCCTGCCCACGGTCGTGACCGGGTTGGACGTCTCGTGCCGGGTGAACCGCGAGGAAATCTTCGGACCGGTCGCCTCGATCATGCCTTTCCAGCGGGAGGACGAAGTCATCGACATGGCCAACGCCACGGACTACGGCCTGTCGGCCAGCGTGTGGACGCAGAACCTGCCGAGAGCCCATCGGTTGGCGGACCGTCTCCAGAGCGGCACGGTGTGGGTGAACTGTTGGCTGGTGCGCGACCTTCGCGTGCCCTTCGGAGGCATGAAGCAGAGCGGCGTCGGCCGCGAAGGCGGCGACGAAGCCCTGAGGTTCTTCACCGAGCCGAAGAACGTGTGCGTGCGAGTCTCAGGCTGACGAAGGTAGGTTTTCCCTGGTCCTCTTGATCCGATGCTACAATAGGTAGGCGATGGCCCGCGTGTACCTTGAAACCAGCTTCGTCAGCGCATGCGTCACGACGCGGACAAGCCTGCGAAGCCGCTACGAAAAGGAGGCGAGCCTTGCTTGGTGGGAAAATGAGGCTGTCAACCATGAGTTGTTGGTATCAGACGAAGTTCTCGTTGAGTTATCTCAGCCTACGTATCCGCGTCGTGACGACGCGCTGCGGTTTATTCAGGACGTGCCGGTATTGGCGGTGACCGAAGCGATGGTCGAGTTCGCTTCGGCCTTGGTCGAGCGGATGGTCATGCCAAAGCCAGTGGCCGGGGACGCGCTGCACGTTGCGATTGCGACCGTCGCCGGCATCGACTACCTGGTGACCTGGAACGTCCGACACTTGGCGAACCCGAATAAGCTTCCGCACTTGAATGCTTTATGCCAGGAGTTCGGCCACGCTTGCCCTCGAATTTTGCGACCCGATGACATGCGGGAGTTGGAGCCATGACACAGAAGAGGACAGTCAATGAGACCGCGTTGGGTGAATCAGTCGTCGATGAGGTTCGGGCGATCCGAGAAGCGATCGACAAGGAAGCGGGTCATGACCTTCGCCTGCTGGCTGAGCGCGCCCGACGGACCAGCGAGGACGTCCGTCGTCAATATGGACTTAAAGCCGCGCAGGCACTCAAGCCAGAGGCTGAGACCAATACTGGACGAGCCGGCTGATTGGTCCGTGGCGTGCATCGGTAATTGCTTGCCGGCGCGCGATTGTAGCTGCGCAATCGGTAGCATGAATCGAATTAAGCTGGTTCAGAAGGGCGGCGACGAGGCCCTGAGGTTCTTCACCGAGCCGAAGAACGTGTGCGTGCGAGTCTCAGGTTGAGTGCACGAGCCTCAGATGTTCTCTGCGAAGTCTGACTCGCGCCGCAGGAACCACGACCAGCCTAGTAAGAGCAATCCCACCGAAAACGCAGCCGTCGCGATGAACGGAGTGTTCAGCGGCGAGCGGCCGTTCAGCAGGCAGTCGCGGTAGGCCTGGATGATCGGCGTCATCGGGTTGAGCTGGATGGCGACGCGCTTCCACCCATCGGTCGCTTGCAGTTGATAGATGACGCAGGTGACGAACATCCAGAGCTGCACGACGGAGCGGAACAGGAAGCTCACGTCGCGGTAAAAGAGGTTGGCCATCGAGAGGATGAGGCCCAGGCCGACCATGAAACAGATTTGCACGGCCACCACGACAGGCAACAGAAGGATCGCCCAGTGGAATCGGAACTCCCACACAGGGGACTGAACGTGAATAAAGACGATCATCAAGACGAGCAGGGCAAACGCAATCACAAAGTCCACGAAGGCGCTCATGATCGCGGAGATCGGGAACACCTCGCGGGGGAAATAGATCTTCGTCACCAATTGGCGATTCGCAACCAGCGACCCCGTCGCCGAGCTCAGCCCGTTCGCCAGAAACATCCAGGGCACCAGGCCGCTAAACGCGAAGAGCGGATAGGCCAGCGTGGGATGGCCGGTCAGGCTCTGGCGGTTGATGTCGGTCACCGTGCCGAAAACGAAAGTGAATATGAGCATCATGGCCAAAGGCGGCAGGACCGCCCACGCCGCCCCAAGAACCGAATGCTTGTAGCGCACGCGGATGTCCCGCCACGCCAGCATCCAGATCAGCTCGCGGTACCGAAGCAGCGTCCGAAGCCGACCGATGGGCAGACTCATTCCGAGATGCGGCGCAGCCAGCGTGGTCATGCAGTTGCCCCTCTTTTTGCGGCCGCCAGCCGCTGGTAGGCGCTCCCGTACGCCGCCGCGCATTGCCGCGAGTCATGGCAGCGCTGCACGTGAAGTCGGCCCTCACGTGCCAGCGATGCTCGCAATCGCGGGTCCGCGATGAGACGCTCCATTTGACGGGCTAGCTGCGTCGGGTCGTCGACCGGCACGAGCAAGCCGCTTCGGCCGGCCTCGATGACTTCCGCGTTTCCGCCGACATCGGTGGCGATGACCGGCAAGCCGCAGGCCATCGCTTCGAGCAGGGCATTCGACATGCCCTCGAATCGGGAGGGCAGCACGAACAAGTCCGCCGCCTGGTACCACGGCAGGAGTGCTTCATGCGGGCCGACAAATCGAACGCTGTCGGCCGGCAGTTGGCGCGCCGCCCATGCCTGTAGTTCGCCGTTCAGGTGATCTTGTCCAACGAAGACGAGCAGCGGCCTCGGCTCTTGCGACGAAAGCAAGCTCATTGCCTGAAGTAAAACGTCATGGCCCTTGATCGGCTTCAAGTTGCCGACGTTTAGGACAATGAATCGGTCGCGAGGCAGTCCCAAGGGGCCACGCCCGTCGTTCTGGTCCGCGCTGGGGAAGAAGCCGGCCGTATTCACCCCGTTGGGAAAGACGTCGAAGAGGGCCGGATCGAGGGAAAGCTCGATAGAGATCGCCATCGCGGCGGATCGGCTCACCGCCCATCGTCCCTCGCAGCGACTCACGGCCGCGGCGTAAACGCGCTTGCGAAGGGCATTCCAGCTCGGCGAGACCCGTTCCAACCCATGAAAGCTGAATCCCACCGAGACTCGATCCGCGCGTTCCGCGGCCGTGAGGCAGTCGAGGAGCATGGAGAATCCTCGGACATGCAGTACGTCCACGGTTTCGTCGCGCAAGATGGTGCACAGGCGACTTGACCAGGCGGGGTCCTTGGCGGGTCCGCCCTCGCGGATGATCCGCACGTGGTCGGGAATCCCCGTCGGGAGCGAAGCGCGCGGATCGGCGAGGCCGCGCACGATCAAGATGTGCCGAAAGCTCGGTGGCGGCAGGCGGCGGAGCGTCTCCACCAATTGCCGTTCGAGGCCGCCCGACTCGAGCCGCCAAACGGGATGTGCGACCGTGACGCGCCGATGCCATGATGGCGGTATGGCCGGCCCAGATGAGTCCGCCCGCGGACTTCGCGTCCCGATCGCGGATGCTTCTAGCACACAAATCGTCGAAGGAGGCATTCGTCAGCCTGGACCGGTGAAGCGGTGCGCATCACGATTCACGCGGCCACGGTCGCGGGATCGACCCGACGGGTGCGCGCGGGCGCCTACGTAAACAATTATCGGCCACCGGCGGGCCGGACATGAGGGTTAGCCGCGAAAGCGGCACGGAGGCGTCGACGCCCTTCTAGCCGGTGATTTCGGGCATTCCGGCGGCGGAGTCGCCCACCAGGTGGATGAACAGGGCGTTGGTGGAGCCGACCTGCTGCAACCGCGTGCCGGCGACGACGACGATCATGTCGCCTCGCTCGGCCAGGCCGCGCTCCAAGAGCATCAGGTCCACGTCGCGCAACATGGAGAGGACCTCCTCATCACGCGAGAGCCGGCACGGCATGATGCCGAAATACATCGCCATGCGCCGGCAGACATGATCGTCCGGCGAGAGGCCGACGACTGGCATCGGCAGCCGGCACTTCGAGAGCAGACGGGCGGTGTTGCCGGTCTGCGTCCACACCGCAACCAGCCGGGCGTCGAGGTCCCGGGCGAGGAGGCTGGTTCCGTGAGCGACTGCGGTGGGTACTCGCGGAGACAAGCTCGCGGCGTCGTGGGCCGCCAGGTCGCGCCGCTTGGCGAGGAAGGCTTCGGTCTGACGGGCGATGTCGGTCAACATGCGCACGCTCTGTACCGGGTAGTCGCCGACCGAAGTCTCGGCGCTGAGCATCACGGCGTCGGCGGCATCCAGGATCGCGTTCGCCACGTCGCCCACCTCGGCCCGAGTGGCCGTCGGCTGGGAGACCATCGACTGGAGCATCTGCGTGGCGACGATGACGGGCTTTCCGGCGAGCTGGCACCTGCGGGTGATATCCTTCTGAATGAGCGGCACGCGGGCGAGGTCAAGCTCGACGCCGAGGTCGCCGCGGGCGATCAGCACGACGTCGGCCGATTCAATGATCTCGTCCAGATTGTCGACGGCCAGCGCCGTTTCGATCTTCGCGATCACTCCACAGGAATCGCGGGCCAGGGGAATGAGGTCGCGCAGCTCGCGCAGGTCCGAGGCCGTGCGAACGAAGGACATTGCCACGTAGTCCGCGCCATGCTCCAGTGCCCATGCGAGGTCCTCGTGGTCCTTCTGGGAAAGAGCCGACATTTTCAGGCTGCTGTCGGGAAGGTTCACCCCTTTTCGAGTCTGGATCAGCCCGCCGACTTCGCATAGGCAGCGCAGTCGATCGGCCCCGGGGTCTTCCACGCGCAGCCGGATGGCGCCGTCGTCGATCAGGATGCGCTGCCCCGGACCGACTTCCCGCACGAGTTCCGGCCGGTTGGTGGAGAATCGCTCGGCGCTGCCGACGACGTGATCCGCCACCAAATCGATGCGGTCGCCGGGCGAGAGCCGGATGCCATCGTCCTCGACCGGATCGACGCGGATCTTCGGACCGCAAAGATCGACCATCACCGCCGCGGGCGCCGCGTGCCGGCGACAGACGGAGCGGATTCGATCGTAGGTGCGGGCGTGCTGCTCGAGCGCGCCGTGCGAGAAGTTCAGCCGAAAGACGTTGACGCCGGACTCAAGAAGCGCCTCCAACGTCTCTTCGGAGTCGGACGCCGGGCCGATGGTGGCGATGATCTTGGTCTGAATCATGGGAATACCCAGGATGAATCGGCTCGCCCGTTCTCAGCGACGCAGAAAATACTCCATCAATTCGTGGCCCTGCTCGATGTGCAGCCCGCTCGTCCGCGCCGTGCGCTCGCAGAAGCGGTCGATCCTGGCGGGGCCGCGGGCGACGTGGGCCCCGGCCATGCAAAACGGCACGGGATCAGCCGTGTGGGTGCGTCGGCCGACGGGCGTGGGGTGGTCCGGCGCGACCAGAATTCGCCAGTCGTCGAAGCTCCGCAACTTTTCAAGGAGCGGGCCGACGACTAGCTCGTCAATTCGATTCAGAGACTCTACCTTGGCGGCGGCGTCTCCCATGTGACCGGCCTCGTCGGTGGCCTCGACGTGGACGGCGACGAGGTCGTGCCGGTCGAGCGCCCCGACGGCGGCGCGGCCCTTGGCGGCGTAGTCGGTGTCGAGGTAGCCGGTCGCGCCGGGCACCTCGATGATCGTCCAGCCCAGCAGCTTGGCCAGACCGCGAATGAGATCGACCGCGGCGATGCAGGCGCCTCCCACGCTGAATCGCTGGCGAAAGCGCGGCATGATCGGCACGACGCCCTGGCCCCAAAGCCAGATGCCGGTCGCCGGAATCTCGCCGAGGTCCTTTCGCACCACGTTGACGTCGTGGCCGGCGACAATCGCGTCGGCCTTCTCCATGATGAGGCGCAGGCGCTGAGCGCCCTTGCCCTTGGGCTGATACTCCCCGACCGGCTCCTGCGGGATGTCGTGCGGCGGCATGCAGGAGACCTCCATCGCATCAGGGTCGCGGATGACCATCAGGTTGCGATAGGACACGCCCGGGTGAAACGCGATCCCTTCTCCGGCGAACGCGGCGGCCAGGTCCTTGATGATCGCCGCGGCCTCGGAACTGCGGATGTGGCCGGCGGTGAAATCGGTCATCTCGCCTCCGCTGACGTGAACCAAGTTGCAGCGGAAGACGACGTCGTCGGGCCTTAGCGGGACATTGCGGGCGACCGCTTCGATCGGGGCGCGGCCGGTGTAGTGGCTCCTGGGGTCGTAGCCCAAGAGCGACATGGTGGCCACGTCGCTGCCGGGAGAGAAGCCCTCGGGAACTGTCCGGACCGTGCCGATGCGGCCGGACTCGGCGATGGAATCGATATTGGCGATATCGGCGGCCTCGAAGGCGGTCCGGTCGCCGAGTTGCGGCAGCGGCTCATCGGCGGCGCCGTCCGGGAGGATGATGGCGAATTTGGTCGGCACGTGTGAAGGCTCTTGGCGCGCGACGGGCGCGGCGAGCTCAAGCATAGAAGTGCGGGCGATGGTCGTCCAGGGGACCCTGTCGGGCGGCACCCGCGCAGTTTGATGCAGCACGTTCGCCCTTGGCTGTGTCCCGCAAGCCGAACCAGTTTTGTATCCCAGCTTCGATTCGGTACGATTCTCCGCGGACCCGCCAGCGTCATGCACGGAGGGGCAAGCGTTGCGAATAAGCGGCGACATCCTGCAAGCCATCGGCAACACCTCGTTGGTCCAGCTCCGGCATGTCGTTCCGCCCGGCTGTGGGAAGGTGCTTGCAAAGCTCGAATGGGAGAATCCGACGGGGAGCATGAAGGACCGGATGGCCCAGGCAATGATCGCCCGCGCCGAGGAGGACGGCCGATTGCGCCCCGGCGACACCCTTGTCGAATACACGGGCGGAAGCACCGGCACGTCGCTGGCCCTTATCTGCGCCGCCAAGGGCTACCGCCTGCACATCGTCACGTCCGACGCGTTCAGCCAGGAGAAGCTGGACCACATGTCGGCCCTCGGCGCTCGACTGACTTATGTGCCGAGTGAGGGAGGGCTCACGACCAAGAAGCTGATTCTCGACATGATCAAGGCCGCCGAGGAAATCAGCCGATCCCCTCGCACATACTGGACCGACCAACTGAACAACGCGGACAGCATTGCCGGCTACTACTCGCTGGGCGAAGAGATTTGGGCCCAGACAAGCGGCGAAGTGAGCGCCTTTGTGCAGTCCGTCGGCACGGCGGCCTCCTCGCGCGGCGTCGCCACCGTGCTCAAGCGGTACAAGTCGAGCGTCAAGATCGTCGTCGTCGAGCCGGCCGAGTCCGCGGTGCTGCTGGGCGGCCGGCCCGGGCCTCACAAGATCGAAGGCGTCGGCATCGGTTACACCCCGCCGCTGTGGGAGCCGGGCCTGGTGGATGAGATCATCGCCGTCAAGACGGCCGACGCCAAAGAAATGGCGCGGCGGTTGGCGCGGGAAGAGGCTTTGTTCGCCGGCACCTCCTCGGGGGCCAACGTCATCGCGGCGATTCAAGTCGCCCGAAAGCTGGGGCCGGACGCCAAGGTCGTCACGCTGATGGTGGACTCAGGCTTGAAGTACATGAGCACGGACGTGTACAAGCCCAAGTGAGGCATGTTCCGAGCCGCGACCGATATATCCGAGCCCCAAGCGCGAGCGAGGGGCGATTTCGTTCGCGACGCGCCGGCAGAGCCCGTTTTGGTTGCTGGCGCTCCCGGCTCGGATCATGCCGCTCTGAGAACCCGCTTCCTGACGCGCGCTGCTCGGTTCAGTCCTCGCCGCGCCTGTTCCTCGCCGCGACCGTAAAACTCGGGAATCGAGCACGCGATGAAGTTTGCACCGCGCGGGCGGTCCCGGTTCAATGTACGGCCATGGACCCTCTAAGAATCTACGACTACCTCACCATCGCCCGTCAAATGGTTTTCGACAAGGCCCGGCCGCTCACCGCGGAGCAGTACGGGCGGGAGTTTCCCATCGGGCTAGGCTCGCTGGGCCGGACCCTGACCCACATCATGATCTGCGAATGGATGTACGTGCAGCGCATCCTGGAGCGCGACGTGCCGCCCTACGATCAGTGGCCGATCCAGGACGAGAAGCCGCCGCCGTTTTCACTGCTCGAAGCGACCTGGACCGAGCAAGCCAAGGCGACGCGGGCGGCGCTCGCCGCCGTGCGCGACTGGAACGCCAAGCTCGAGTTTCGCGTGGCGTGGTATGAGCGGCCGACGATCGTGACCGCCTCTCCGGCCGACATCTTCACCCAGGTGGCCCTGCACGAGGTACATCATCGGGCCCAGGCGATGAACATGCTCCGCAGGCTCGGCGCCGCCGTCGAGAACATCGACTTCAACGGCCTCATGTACCCGCGGCGTGAGGTGGATGACGGGGCGCGAGGCGGATAATCAGTTTTCTTGATCCCCAATTCTTCATTCGTCATTCCACCACCCGCCCCCGTCCGGAACGATGGAGCACAGACTAAGGCGGCTGTGCCCCAAATGCCCATGCCACAGGCCTATCTAACAACACTTGGCCACTTGCCCGACGAGCAATTCGGTCTCGGCCTCCGCGATGGCCCGAAGGTCGAACAGCATGGCGTCGTCCTTGATCCGGGCCAGGACCGCCGGGTCGCCGAGGCGAAGCCGCCGCACCAGCTCATCGACAGATGCCGTGCCGGACGGCTTCCAACGGACGACGGCCGTGGGCATCGGCCAGGCGGGCAGCGAGCCGCAGCCGGCGAAGCTCTCATCCTGCATCACGCTGAACGTCTCGCTCGGCAGCGCCGTGCGCAGCGCCGCGACCAGCCGCCCCGCGCGGGCAAGCAGAGACTCGGCCGGCTCGCTGACGGCGGCGAGCGTGGGAATCCGCTCCTTCGCCTCGCCGGGGGATTGGTAGAGTTCAAGAGTCGCCTCGAGCGCCGCGATGGTGAGCTTGTCGATGCGGAGGGCGCGGGCCATTGGGTCCTTTCGCAATCGTTCGATCGTCTCCGACTTGCCGAGCAGGATGCCCGACTGCGGCCCGCCGAGCAGCTTGTCGCCGCTGAAGGAGACGAAATCCGCGTTGGCCTTAAGGCTAGCGACGACGGTGGGCTCGGCGGCGGCGGCCCAGAGATCGTCGTTGAGGAGCGCGCCGCTGCCCAGGTCGTCGAACATGACCAGACCGCGGCGGTGGGCAAGCTCGGCCAGTTCGGCGACGCCGGGTGATTCGGCGAAGCCCACCACTCGGTAATTGCTGGTGTGCACGTGCATGATCATCGCCGAGCGGTTGCAGATCGCGCCCTCGTAGTCCGACAGGCGCGTCTTGTTGGTCGTGCCGACCTCGCGAAGGATCGCGCCGCCGGCGGTCATGACGTCCGGCATTCGGAAAGAGCCGCCGATCTCGATGAGCTGGCCGCGGGAGACGATGACCTCGCGCCCGGCCGCAATGCCGCGAAGGGCGAGCATGGTCGCCGCGGCGTTGTTGTTGACCACCAGGGCTGCCTCGGCCCCCGTAAGTTGCCGCAAGAGGTGCTCGGCGTATTGGCCGCGCCGGCCGCGACCGCCGGTGGACAGATCGATCTCCAGTGAGCAGTAACCCCGGGCGGCGGTGGCGACCCGCTGCACGGCGGCCTCGGCGAGGACGCTGCGGCCAAGGCCGGTGTGCAGGACGACTCCCGTCGCATTGATCACTCGCGTCAGCCGGCCCGCGCGGAGCTGGGCGACGCGCTTGCGCGCCGCATCGAGCAGGCTTTCGATGGTACAGGCCTTCTGGCCGGCGTTTTTGCCCCGCAGCCCGGCGCGCAGGTCATCGACGGCTTCACGCAGTGCAGCCGTCAGCGCCGGCCGCGGCAGGGCGACGAGGTCCGCGCACGCCGATGCCGCTTCAAGAAGCGCCGTGATCGACGGGATGCGCGAGTAGTCGGGCGGCGGCGGGCTCTTCACGGCGTGCTCTCCAGGATGATCCGTTCGTCGCCGACGCGCCGGGTGAACTGGATCCGATCGAGATACTCCAAGAGCGGCTGAACGACGCGACGGCTGGCCCCGAGGGCGTCGCGCACCTGCGCGAGCTTGAACGGCCTTCCGCTGCTTACGGTCCCTACAACCTGCTTAAGACCGGCGATGGCGTCCGCAGAAATGTAGCAGCCGGGCGCGAAAGCCGCCAAGCGCGGCTCGCTCTTGGCGATTTCCTCCAGCACCTTGCTCCGCTGCTTTGAGAGGCCGGCCACGGTCTTTAGCGACGCCCAGGGCGGGGGGTCGTAACCGGCACGCGCCAATTCGACTACCAGCGACTCAAGAAGGGCCGCGTCTTCGGCCGAGAGGGCGGGACGAAACTGGCGGTCGGCCACGTATGGCCCGCGATTGACGACGAGGCCGGCGCTTTCGATCAGGGCGAACACCTGTCGCCCGCAACCCGGGGCGGTCCGCCGGTCTAGCCATCCGATCAGGCGGTCCCGGAGCAGGCCCGGTTCGAGCGAATGGGTTTGATGATGCCGCTTCAGGAAGTCGACGGTCCTTTGCTTGGCGGCGGCGATCGTGTCAATGTGCACTTCGCGGTCGGCGCCCAGGCGCGTCAGCTTGCCCGACGCACGAAGGGATTGGCGAAGCTTCTCCACCGACTCGGGGTCGATGCCGGTCGCGCAGGCCAGCCGGTTGGCTGTCGGCGGGTCGAAACCGGCGTGACGCGCCGCCTCGTCCAATCGGACGATCGGGTCGTCGGCGCAGGCCCGGCGCAGACTCGATTGCTCCGCCGAGTCGCGCGGGCCAAATCGCCTTGAGAAGGGGCGCACGACGCGGCCGCCGCCGAGGGTGGATTGCGCGTTCTCATTGCGAATAATGAAGCGCTGACCGAATGCAGCCGGCGAAGGCGCGTCGAACCGCACTTGCACCAGGGCCTCCGCGCCCGGAGATACCTGCGATTCCCCGATCACCACCGCGGAGGCCATCAACTCCGAAGTGCCCATGCAGACGCGGATTCGCTGATGCGAAATGAGCGGCTTCGTCCGGCGCGGGAGTACTCGTACGCAGGCGTCGACATAGCGCGACGCGGCGAGGTAGCCGGGCGTCGCAAGCTCCATGCCCCGTTCGATCTTGTCCCGGTCGATGCCGGTCAGGTTCAGGGCGGCGCGCTCCCCCGCGGCCACGTTTTGGGCGGCGCGTCCGAACGATTGAATCTCGCGGACCTTGCAGGGCAGCCCGGCCGGGAGCAGTTCCAGGGCTGCACCGGGGTTGACACGCCCGGCGAGGACGGAGCCGGTCACCACTGTGCCGCGCCCATGAATGGGAAAGACGCGGTCGATCGCCAGGCGGAAGATCGAGTCCTCGCGCGACGGCGGAAGCCCGCGGACCAGCGCTCCGATCGCCTCTCGAATCTCGGATAGTCCCTGGCCCGTTTTGGCAGAGGCGATTTGCACGGGCCAACCCGCGAGGGCGGTGTCGGTGACCAGATCGACCACCTGCGAGCGAACGGCCCGGCAGCGATCCTCCGGGACGAGGTCCGCCTTGCTCAAAACGACCAGTCCGGCGCGCACACCCAACAGGTCCAGGATTTCGACGTGCTCGCGGGTCTGCGGCATGACCCCGTCGTCCGCGGCGACGACGAGCATGGCCAGGTCGATCCCCGTGGCTCCGGCGACCATGGTCTTGATGAATCGCTCGTGGCCGGGCACGTCGACCATGCCGACGATAACGCCGTCGCTCCTGCCCTCCACCGCGGGAAGCGACAGTTGGGCAAACCCCAGCTCGATAGTCATGCCCCGGGCCTTTTCCTCCGGCAGGCGGTCCGGGTCGGTCCCGGTCAGGGCTTTTACCAGGGCCGATTTACCGTGGTCGATGTGGCCCGCCGTGCCCAGGATGCAGCAGTGGAGAGCGCTTTGCGGCGAGGGGCCTTGATTGGTGGATTGCCCTGGCATAAGGCACCGTATGGGTGGTCTTGGGAGCTGCGGTCGTCGTAGTCGATATAATACCCGCGGAGTGCTTCTGATTGCCGCTACTCGGCCCCAGCGCGCGGGGAAACTCGCCCGCCGGCCGACGGTGGGGAAGACTCAAGGCAAGGAGTAGCGTGGCGAGATTCTCTCTCGCCCGATCATGCTCCTTGCGTTTTTTTTGGCGCAGGCCGTCCGACGCCCGACTCGATGCGCGCGGCCGCGGCAGCCGAGACGCGGTCCACGTCCAGCCGATCCATGCAAGCGTGTTGGTAGGGGCACTGAACCAGCTTCTTGAAATAACAGGGGGAACAGTCGAGGTCGATGCGCACGACGTCCGCCATTCGGCCATATGGACCGGTCCTCGCGGGATTCGTCGGGCCGAAGATCGCGACCAGCGGCCGGTCGAGCGCCGCCGCCATGTGCATCGGCGTGGAGTCCGCCGTGACCACAAGGGAGGCGTGTTCGACGACCGCGGCGAGCTGGCGGAGCGTCGTTCGGCCGCAGAGATTGACCGCCGCACCGCCGGAGGCGTCGGCCGCGCGTTGGCCGCAGGATATGTCCGATGCGCCGCCGACGAGGATCGATCGGAGGCCATGGCTCAGCCGCAGCTTTTCCGCCAGCGCCCCGAATCGATCGGCTGGCCAGCACTTCGTCTCCCATCGGGTGGCAGGGACCAATACGACATAGCCCTCGCCCGCGTCGATGTCGGCTTCCCCGAGGAGATATGCCGCGTGGGCATGATCCTCCTCCGCCAGAGTGATCGAAAAGTTCATTCCGATGTCCTGGAAGCCGAGCAGCGGGGCGAGTCGGTAGTTCAGATCGGCGGCGTGACTGGTCGCGCGGTCCGCTACGTGAATCTTGTGCGTGTAGAACAGCCACGCAAATTCTCTGGCCGCGTCGAAACCGATGCGCGTGGCGGCCCCACACGCTCTCGACAGGAAGCCGCTGCGAAAAAGGCACTGCAAATCGATGACCAGGTCAAACTCCCGCAACCGAAGAGACCTCACGAATGCCAGGAACTCGCCCGTGACCGTCAGGCTTCGCCCCAGACGTCCGAAGCGGCTGCGATCGAAGTGGATGACCTCCGACAGCGCCGGGTCCAATTCGAGCAGGTTGGCGAAAGGCGTGGCGACCAGCCATGCGATGTGGGCGGCAGGATAACGCCGCCGAAGGCCGTGCAGGACGGGCAAGGCGTGAATGATGTCTCCCGGCGAGCTGGGCTTGATCAGCAGGATGCGCCTGAACTCCCGGGCGCTTAGGGGAGGCTCTTTCATCGACGCACCCTATTCGATGCACAGGCCGGAAGGAGAACGTCTGAACTCCAGCGCCCGCTCGATCCCGCGTAGGTCCTTGAAGCCGGCCACCCATTCAAGACCGGCCGCGCCGAGAATCTCTCGCACCATCGCTCCCTGGCCGCGGCCGATCTCCAGGATCAGGATGCCGGTCGGCCTCAGGTATCGCAGGATGTCGCGGGCCACGCGGCGGTAGGGGTCCAGTCCGTCGCGACCCGCGAAGAGCGCCCCCCGGGGCTCGTGGCGGCGCACGTTCTCGGGCAGCGTGTCGCGCTGGTCCTCCCCGATGTAGGGCGGGTTGGCGGTGACCAGGTCGAATCCTCCGAGCGGAACGATCTTAGGGGGCAGTTCCAGGAAGTCGGCGCTGCTGAAGCCGATGCGATCGGCGACGTTCAGCCTCTTTGCGTTCTCGGCTGCGACGACGAGGGCCTTTTCGCAGATGTCGGTGGCGACGACGCGTATCGCCGCGTTGCGCTTGCACAGGGCGATGGCCACGCAGCCGGAGCCGGTGCACAAGTCGAGCACGTCGTGCCGCTCGGCGGGATGTTCCGCGAGCCACGCCAAGGCCCGCTCGACGAGAAGCTCGGTCTCCGGACGCGGAATGAGCACGTCGGGGGTGACCACGAAATCGAGCGAGTAGAATTCCTTGCGGCCGGTGATGTAGGCGATGGGGCAATGATCGGCGGCCGCCGCCACCATCTCTCGAAACTTTGCCCGCGACTCTTCGGAGGGGGCCTCCTCAAATCGGGCGTACAGATCGATGCGCCGACAGCCCAGCGCGCAGGCCAGAAGCAATTCAGCCGCCAGTCGCGCGTCCTCGACGGCTCGTGATTCCAGATGAGACCGGGTCCAGGCCAGGAGCCGTCCGATGGTCCATGGCGCTTGCGCTGACGGCGATTGACTGGGCATCGCTGGCGTCGCGCCGCCCGGCCGGTCGGCCGAGTCGCGCGCCGCGGTCCGCCGCTTCGCCGGGCCCGCGGTCACTCGGCCGCATCCAAATGCCGCTGCAACCGGTCGATCTCACTGCGGCTACCGACGAAAAGGGGCGTGCGCTCGTGCAGAGATTTCGGGAGCTTGTCGAGGATGCGATTCTGTCCATCGATGGCCGCGCCGCCCGCCTGCTCGGCCAGAAAGGCGATGGGGTTGGCCTCGTAAAGCAGCCGCAGCTTGCCGCTCGGGGCCTTGGCCGTCGCCGGGTAAAGGAAGATTCCGCCTCGAAGCAAAGTGCGGTGGAAGTCGGCGACTAACGAGCCAATATAGCGGGCCGTGTAGGGGCCGGCCTCCTCCGTCTTGCACCACTCCAGGAACTGCTGAACGCCGAGCGGGAAGGAGTTGTAGTTGCCCTCGTTTACGCTGTAGGACTTGCCCTTCTCCGGCATCTTGACGTGCTCGTTGGCCAGGATGAAGGCCCCGACCGACGGGTCCAGAGTGAACATGTGCACGCCGTCGCCTGTCGTGTAGACCAGCACGGTGCTGGAGCCATAGACGATGTAGCCGGCGGCCAATTGTTTGCAGCCCGGCTGGAGCACGTCGGCCGCCGCGTCGATGGAGTCGATTCCGCTGGGAGTTCGCTCGAATATCGAAAAAATCGTGCCGACCGAAACGTTCACGTCGATGTTGCTGGAGCCGTCGAGGGGATCGAAGATCACGACGTAACGGCCCGACGTACCGCTGTTGGCGATGACCTTCGGCTCGTCCAGCTCCTCGGAAGCGATGATGCCGATGTTTCCCCGGTAGCCCAGGCACAGCTCGATGGTCCGATTTGCCAGGAGGTCGAGCTTCTGCTGTTGTTCGCCGTGCACGTTGGCTGCCCCGGCTTCGCCGAGTACGTCCAGAATTCCGGCCCGGCGCACGTTCGCCGAGATGATCCTCGCCGCGAGCGTGATCCCGGATAGCAGCCAACTGAACCCGCCGGTGGCCGTCGGGTGGCTACGCTGCTGGCTAAGGATGTGCTCCTGGACGGTGATGAACCGGTTGAAGTTGTCGCGCGCCGCGGCGGGGCCGGCGGATTGCTCGTGAAACGGATCACTCTTGGCGATCGACATGGGGGTCCACCTCTCAGCCCGCGCCCCGGCACATTCTAACCGGCCGCGGCTAGTCTGCGGAGCGCCGTTCCGGTAGGGAAGGCTTCGGCCGGCAAGAACGTCCGAAAACCCCTTCGAGCATCATGCGATTACCCCGGCGTGCCAGCGGCTTTACATCTCCTCTAGCCGCCGCTGACGGTCGAACCTCCGCAGGGCGGTCACGATCTCTTCCAGTCCGCCGCTGACCACTTTCTCCAGCGAGAAGTTTTCGTTGAGGCGGTGGTCGGTGCAGCGATTTTGCGGAAAGTTGTACGTGCGGATCCGCTCGTTGCGATTGCCGGAGCCGATCATCGTCCGCCGGGCAGAGTCTCGCTTCGCCCGTTCCTGTTCTTCGTAGAAGCTGCGGACCCGGCTGGCCAGCACCCGGCGAGCCTTGGCTCGGTTTTTGTGCTGGCTTCGTTCGTCGCGCATCGACACCGTCAGTCCCGTGGGGACATGCTCCAACTTGATGGCCGAGGCCACTTTGTTGACGTTCTGGCCGCCGGGTCCGCCCGCGGCGCTGACGTGTTCGAGCACGTCCTTGTCCCAGTCGATCCCGACGTCGGTCTCTTCGACCTCGGGCAGCACGGCCACGGTTGCAGCCGAGGTGTGGATGCGGCCCTGGGTCTCGGTGACCGGCACGCGCTGGACTCGGTGCCCGCCGGCCTCGTAGCCGAAATGGGTGAACACGCCGACTCCTTTGATGGTGAAGATGATCTCCCGGTAGCCGCCGAACTCGTTGGCGGAAAGGTCTAACACCTCGACCTTGAATCCGTTCGCCGACGCATATCGCGAGTACATCTCGTACAGGTCTCGGGCGAAGATCGCGGCCTCGTCTCCTCCGGTGCCGGCCCGGACTTCCATGATGATCGAATCCACCTCGGCATCGGCCCCGCCGATGAGGCCGTCGATCAGCTCCTCCATGATGGCGTTGGCTTTCTCCCGGACCTCGGCGACCTCCGCCTCGGCAAGCTGGCGCAGGTCGGGATCCGAGTCGGCGTCGTCGAGCAGGTGCTGTGCCTGCTCGATCTGATCCTGTGCCTTGCGGTATTGCCGGTAGCGGCCGACGATCCGCCCGAGAGAAGCGTGCTCCTTGGCCAGCTTGACGATCCGGGCGGAATTCGTCGCCACCTTGGGGTCGTTCATTTCCGCGGTGATCGCATCATAGCGCGCGGTCAGCACATCGAGCCGGGACAACAGCGAAGGATTGGTCAAGGCGTTGGTCATGGGGGCACGCGTTCAGATGGGCTGACGGACTGGGTTTTGCGGTGGCGGCGACGGGACCCGGTGAGCCGCGCCGAATCACGGTCGGTTTTGCACCGAAGCAAGGCGGCGGCATCGGCATTGCATGGGGGCGAAGCTAGGACTTGGCGGTGGGGGAGGCCTTCTTGGATTTGGCCCTGAAGTAGTCGCCGCCGAACTTCTTCTGGAACTTCTCGACGCGGCCGGCGGTGTCCACGAACTTCTGGGTGCCGGTGAAGAAGGGGTGGCAATTGGAGCAGATTTCGACCGCGATCTTTTCCTTGGTGCTGCCGGTCTCGAAGGTGGCGCCGCAGCCGCAGGTGATGATGCACTTGTAATACTTCGGATGGATGTCCGGTTTCATGAGAGGGTCCGTCGTGGGTCGCGTCACTTCGTCATCCGCGCCCGCCACCGGGCAGGTGCGGACCCCGGATTGTAAGTGGCGGCCGATTCGTCGGCAAGGGGCCATGACTCAAGCAATTCGCCGGCAATTCATGGCCCCAGTAGGCTCAAGACCGGCTGGACGGCGGTTTGGAGGCCTCGACCGCCTGCCCTATAATCGACCGCTCGCGTTGATCGACTGCCCGCGATGTCATGGATTCACTCCTGAAACTTCGCAAATTCGAGGTCGTGCGGGAACATCTGACCGCGCCCGACGGCTCGGCCGGCACCCGAGAGTTCGTGATGCACCCGGGAGCCGTGGTCATTCTTCCGCTGCTGTCGGATGGCCGTTGTGTCATGATTCGCCAGTTTCGGCCGGCCCTGGGGATCGAACTCTGGGAGCTGCCGGCGGGCACCCTCGACGTGCCGGGTGAATCGCCCCATGACGCGGCGGCTCGGGAGCTAGAGGAGGAAGCCGGCTATCGGGCGGGAACGATCTCTCACTTGTGCGAATTCTACACCTCCCCGGGCATCCTAAGCGAGCGTATCACGGCCTTCGTCGCCGGCGAGCTGACCTCGACCCGCCAGAAACTGGGCCCGACCGAGCAGATTGAAGTCGAACCGCTGCCGACAGCCGAGGTATTAGAGATGGTACGGGACGGCCGCATCGTCGACGGCAAGACTATCATCACGCTGCTGCGCTGGCAGATGCACCGAGGATTTGTTTCATGAGCTGGGAGAACCGCCATTACGCCTACGACACCGAGCCGGGCTACGGCGGCGGTGGGGTGCGCTCGTGGTTCGGCGGCCTGCCTTCGCCCGGCAAGGCCGTGAAATACATCGCCCTGGCCAACATCGGGATGTTCATCCTGTGCCTGGCGACCGGCGGGGCGGACGGAGCGCTCTACCAGGCCCTGGAAATGCGCACGGACCTGGCACTGAGCGGGCAGGTCTGGCGGTTGTTCACTTTCACCTACCTGCACAGCCAATTCGACGTCACCCATCTCCTCTTCAATATGATCGGCCTTTATTTCCTAGGCATGGTGCTGGAGCGCCACCTGGGTGCCAGGCGATTCTTCGCCTTCTACACCGTCGCGGGATTCGTCGCGGTGCTGATGTACCTGCTTGTGACCACCACCGGCTGGTTGAATCCGCGCATCTCGCTGGTCGGCGCCTCAGGCGGCGTCCTTGCGGTGCTGGGGGCCTGCGCCGTGCTGTTCCCGGGCATCCAAGTGATTCTCATCCTGTTCCCGGTGCCGATTCGCACCGCCGCCCTGATCTTCACCGTGCTCTATCTTTTCAACCTGGGGACGCGCGGAGCCAATGCCGGCGGCGATGCCTGCCACATTGCCGGACTGGCATTTGGAATCATCTACGGCTACCGCGGACACCATTGGATTGCAGCCTGGGAGCAGCGGAAGGCGACTGCGTCGCATCGGGCGGCGGCGTCGCTGCGGCAATCGCAAGACCAACTCAACGTCGAAGTGGACCGCATCCTGGACAAGGTCCATCGCCAGGGGATGGGCAGCCTGACGCGGCGCGAGAAGCGCACCCTGGAGCAAGTCTCGAAGGAGAGGCGAAAGTTCTGACCCGCCCTGGCGCCTCCGACGACGCGCTTTGATTCGCGGCACGGCCGGGTCGAGCGCGCCGCGTCGAGGCAGGTCGAGGGTCAAGTCCGGATGGCGCTCACATGTCAGCCGAAGAACATCTCGACTTGGAACAACTGCACGCCATCCTCGACCTGGCCCGCAGGGAGGACTTGGGCTCTGCCGGTGACGTCACCTCGGCCCTGCTTCCGCAGAGCGTCCAGGATGCCGTGGGACGGTGGCGCCTGGTGGCCCGCGAGCCGGGACGCTTTTGCGGGCATGAGATACTTCCGGCGATGCTGGTGCGTCTCGCCCCGCAAGTGTCGCTCGACTGGCCGGCGGCGTCGCGGGACGGAGCCGATGTCGCCGCCGGAAGTCAAATCGCCACTCTGTCGGGTCCGGTTCGTCAGATGCTCGCGGCCGAGCGCATACTTCTCAATTTTTTGCAACGTTTGTCCGGCGTGGCCACTCTCACGGCTCGCTTCGTAGCCGCTGTCGCCGGGACCCAAGCCAAGATTTACGACACACGCAAGACGACGCCCGGCTTCCGGATGTTGGAGAAGTACGCCGTGCGCTGCGGAGGCGGCCGTAATCACCGCCAGGGCCTTCATGACGCCGTGTTGATCAAGGACAACCACCTCGCCGGCATCCAGGCCGAGCGAATGGCACATGCCGTATTCGAGATGCTCAACCGGATGTCGTCCCTGCCGGGCAGGCCGTCGTTCGTCGAGGTCGAGTGCGACGGGCTGGATCAATTGGCCGAACTCCTCAAGGTCATCAGCATCGATGTCGTGCTCCTCGATAACTTCGGCCTCGACGAACTTCAGGCCGCAGTGCGGATGCGCGACGCCGCCGGCCTTCGCGGCCGTGTGGAACTTGAGGCCAGCGGCCGGGTGACGCTGGAAAACGTTCGTCGCATCGCCGAAACCGGCGTGGAGCGGATCTCGGTGGGTGCGATCACCCACTCGGCCCCCATCCTCGATCTGGGACTCGATGCCGCATGAGCATCAATCCCCCGGCACACCCCCTGGATGCCGTCGCCATCGCCCGCGATTTGGGGACGCGGCGAGTGGGCCGACGGATTGAGGTGCTGCCCGAGGTGGACAGCACCAACGCCTACGCCCTCGACCGGCTGGCCCCGCTGCAAGCGGCCGCCGACGGGACGGTCGTATTCGCGGAGCACCAAACGGCGGGCCGCGGCAGGCTTGGTCGGGCCTGGGTCTGCCCGCGAGGCGCCGGACTCTTATTCACCGTGTTCCTCTGGCAGTCGTCGAGACCCGCCTCCTTGCCCAGGCTGGTCATGGCCTCGGCGGTGGCCGTCGCGATCGGCGTGGAGAGGGCCACGGACGTGGAGCCGGTCATCCGCTGGCCCAACGATTTGTACGTCGGCGACAGGAAGCTCGCGGGGATGCTTGTCGAGGTTCGCGACGCCGCGCCGGCCGGGGCCGCCGTTGCCGTCGGCATCGGGATCAATTGCTTTCAGCAGGCGGGGCACTTTCCCCCGGACCTCGCCGCTTCCTCGACTTCGCTGGAAATCGAATCGACTCAGGCGCTGGACAGGCCGGCGCTCGCGAGGACGATCCTGAGAGAGTTCGATCGTTGGCTGAGCGATTCGGACGATGTTTCCGACAGCGCGATGGCCGCAAAATGGTCCGAGCACAGCGCCGACATCGGCGCCCGCGTTACGCTGGTCGAAGATGGCCGCGCCTACCCCGGCCGCATCGTTGACGTGAGCCCGGTCGAGGGGTTGCTGCTGCACCTGGATTCCGGAGGGCGTCGCCATTTCGATCCGGCAAAGACCTCGCGGCGCTCGGCGCACGTCTGACCGGGCGCGCGCCACGTCGCGAGTGAGTCCGCCCGGCCCTACGATGACCGGACGCATCTTCCGGCGGATTCTCGGCATGTGATCGGCCGTAGCGTCCATCGCCTCGGGCCTGATAATCCCGGACCCCGCGGGTCTGCTGCTTGCCTGGCCCCTGAGGCGATGATATGATAAGCCTTGAATAGAAGTGGTCTTGGGTTCGTTCGAGCCCGATCCATGAGGTGGGCTTCGCAGGCGTCTGCTCAACCGGAGGGGTGAGCGGCATGGCCGGATCGATTCTACCGCGGTCGCTGTCTCGGACGGATGGGGCTCGGTCGTGTCGGCTCTGCGTCGAAAGACGCGCCTGGCGTGCCATGTGACGGGAGGGAAGGCGCATGATCGCGAAAAACGTGGACGCTGCCGCTCCCACGGCTGGATCGCGCCGCGGCGCCGCGCTCCTGCGGCATCTCAACCCGCTGAATGTTTTCGACAAGCTGTCCGACAGCTACGGCTATCTTCGTCTTCTCATCAAGGGCACGCGCCGCCGGCAGGGTTGGTTCCTCGAGAACCTGACATTCCGCAAGGCGGTGAACATGGCCGTAAGCGGGGCCCAGTTCGCTTTGAAGAGCGAGCGCATGCACACGCTGCCGGTCGCGGTCAAGATCGACATCTCCCCGATGTGCAACCTGAGCTGCACCGTCTGCGTGCACGCCGATCCCAACGACAACCCGGCCCTGGAGAAGCAGGACTTCGACCCCAAGCAGCGGATGACCGTCGATCAGTTCCGGCGCATCATCGACCAGGTCAAGGGCCGCAGCGCCGCCGTCTCGCTCTATTACGTGGGAGACCCCCTGGTCCATCCGGACCTGGACGAAATGTGCGGCATCGCCCGCGACGCCGGCCTCAACGTGCACATCAGCACCAACTACAGCTTCGCCCTGACCGACGCCCGCATCCGCCGCATCGTCAGGAGCGGACTGACGCACCTGACCGTCTGCGTCGATGGCTTGAGCCAGGAGAAGTATCAGTTGACGCGCGTCGGCGGGCGAATCGACCGCGTGCTGTCGAACTTGAAGCGCACCTGCGAGGCCCGGCGTGAACTCGGCCAGGTCTACCCGAAGGTGGAGGTGCAGTTCATCAAGTTCCAGCACAACGTGGACGAGCTGGAGGCCGCCCGTCACAAGGTGCTCAGCTATGGCGTCGATCAGTTCACGGACTTTTGGGGCTCGCTGACCAACTACACCGACAACGACCCCGACGTATTCGAGGTCCAAGGTCCGCACAAGAACGAGCGACTGCCGCAGTGCTTCTGGCCGCACTCCTCGATCGTCATCAAGTACAACGGGGACGTGATCCCCTGTTGCAGCTTCCGGATCGGCATGCAGTATGCGAGCGAGGACGACCCCCGCATCATCGGCAACATCTTTCGAACCAGCATCCAGGAGGTCTGGAACAACAAGAAGTATCAGCAGGCCCGCCAGCTTGTTTCCAACCCCGAAGCGGTCCACGCCGATCCCTCATTGAAGGACCACTTCTGCTATTCCTGCCCGGTCCTCTTCCACACCACTGACGAGTTGCACTGGCGCAACGCCAGCAGCCACAAGTACGAGGACATCTACACGGTGGGTTCCGACGGCCGGCCCAAGAAGCGAAGCGCCGCCGAGACCGGCCTGCCAGACCGCGCCAACGGGCGGACCGTCTCGACGATCGGCCTGCCCGGAGGCCACGTGGCGCAAGTCTAGGCCGCTTCCCGACTCAGTGGACCATGCGGCCGAGGGCCTCGTTGAGCCGGCGGGCTTGCCCGCCGGTGTTGGAAACGCACGTCCCATCGGCCACTCAATCGGGAACCGCTATAAAAGGGGATGTTTCAAATAGACAACGAGCCGCGGCATTCAGGCCGCGCCGCCCCTCGGACCTCACGTTTTCCAATAGTCATTAAGTCGTCGCTCGCGCGAATAGCGGCCCGCGCGGGGGAATCAGTATCGCGGAACGGCGTGATCAACCTGGAGCGACCAGGCGTCGATGCCTCCGGCCATGCTCTTCGCGTCGGCCATCGCCGCCTCACGGAGCATCGCCGCGGCGCTGAGGCTTCTCCCGCCGTGATGACAGTGAATCACGATCGGTCTGCCATTGGCTTGCGAGCGAATCTCCTCGATCCGGTTCGGTAATTCGCCCAGGGGCACCAGCTTCGCTCCCTCGATCCGGCAAATGGCGTGTTCCTCCGGCTGCCGGACGTCCAGAAAGAGGAAGTCCTCGCCGCGGTCCAGCATGGCCTTGGTCTCGAGGACACTCACTTCCCAATTCGAATCTATCGCGGTTGGACCGAGCATAGCCGAAGCACCTCGTTGACCAGCTTGCGAATTCCCTCAAACACCTCTGCCGGTCCCTTGCCGAGCATGTAGGCCGGCGTCGAGACGATCCGGTGCGTCTCGTCGGTCACCATCTCCGTCACCCCGCAGTTGGCGTGCCGGGCCCCCATCGCGTCGATCGCCGCCGCCGTCATTGCGTCGGCGCCGATCGTCAGCGTCGCGTGGATGTCATTCTTGCCGACGATCCGGGCCAGCATGGCCGGGGCGATGCAGATCGCCCCGATCGGCTTGCGCGCCGCGAGGACCTCGCATACCAGCCGCTCCACGTCGGGGTTCACCCCGCAATCCGCCCCGTCGCTGGCGAAGCTGCACAGGTTCATCGCCGCTCCGAAGCCTCCCGGGAATATCAGGGCGTCGATCTCGGCCGCCACGACCTTGCGAACGTCCACGATGTCGCCGCGGGCGATGCGCGCCGACTCCGCCAGCACGTTCCGCGTCCCGGCGGCAGGCTCCTTCATTAGGTGGTCAACGACACTCGCCTGGGGCACGTCCGGCGCGCAGCACACCGCCTTGGCTCCAGCCTGGTCCAACGCCAGGAGCGTCAGGACCGACTCATGGACCTCGGCGCCGTCCAGGAACCCGCAACCCGAAAGGCATACCGCGATTTTTTTTATGGGATGTCCTCCTCAAGGCGCAGCCAGTTGGCTCATTAGCAAGTCGGAGGCCAGTATAGCCCCACAGCCCGGGGAACCAATAAGGAAGAGTTTCAAGCTCGACATTGAGCCGCGTCCGTGCACAATCAAACCGCACCAGCCTTTGCGAGCCGCCTCACTGGAAGTGCAGCTCGACGACGTTCTTATCGGTCAGGACCTGCGTTGCGTGCACCTGCTGGCCATCGTGTACAGCCGCCCCCCAGATGCGAGCGCTCTTGAGTTGTTTCGCCATTTCGCGATGGACCAGGTAGGCCATGTCATGAACGGTGGCCCCGATCGGGAGGATGAAAGGAGCCTCACGGTCGACAGGCTTGCCAGGCTTCTTGGCATAGACCCGGATGACGTTCAGCAGCCGGAAGCACTCCGCGACCATCTCCGTCAGGCCGGTCCCGGCCTTCGCCGAGATCGGCACAGCCCGCAGCCCTCCGCCGGATAGCTCCAGGAAGCAGGCCAAGTTGTCATTCGCGCCCGGCAGGTCCATCTTGTTGACCCCCAAGAGCGTAGGCGTTGGACGGCCGGCCGCTTCGTCCGTGGTAAGGTCGACTGAGGCCGATGGGCCGGGAAGCACGTTGTGCTCGGCCAGCCAGGCGCTCGGACGCTGGTGCTGGTCAATCAGGTCGATGGCGCCGACATCCACTACGTGCAGGATCATGTCGGCCGAGCGGTAGGCGCTGAGCATGCCTGGCTGGGCATGACCCGGCATAAGCGGCGGCATGTCCACGAGCTGGATGGGCACGTCTTCGTGATGCGCGATGCCGGGGACGGCCGCATGGGTGGAGAAGGGAAACTCCGCCACCTCCACCTTGGCGTGGGTCAGGGCCGCGACGATGGAGCTCTTGCCGACGTTGGCTTCGCCGAGCAGCACGACCTGTCCGGCGCCCTGCTTGGGGACGAAGAACGGGTCGTGTGAGGCTTGGCCGCGTTTGGCGCTCGGTTTCTGCTGTTCCTCGCGGGCGGTCTTTAGCTTCTGTTTAATCTGCGACTGGAGCTTCTCACTGGCCTTGTGCTTGGGCACCAGGCGGAGCATCTCCTCCAGCGCGGCGATCTTCTCCGCCGAAGTGGATGCGGATCGGTATCGCTCCTCGGCCTCTTGGTACAAGGGAGACTGGTTGACGGCCACGAACGATTCCCCGCTGAAGACGTACCAGCTATGATACCTCGCGGGACTACCGTGGCACACCAAGATTCCCGTTCCGCCGCCGAACAACCCGAGCACACCTTGCCCCAGTGGTCGGGCACGACACTGGGCGGCCTGCCGTCAGAACTCTCAGCGGAACCGCCGATCGATTTGTCACGGCCGGCTCCCCGGGCAGGCGCGATTATGGTCTGGGTCGCATCTTGCGCGCTCGTAGGCAACGGTCTTCTTACCTCTCCACCCCGTTTCAGCGAGGAACATCTTGCCGACACCTCGCTGCTGAAGCCGCTGGTCGATGCGATGGCCTTGGGCGGACGATACCCGACGACGCGCGGCGTGGAGATTCGCAACCTGGTCTTCTACACCGCCGCGGGGCTCCTGGCCTTTCTCGGCGGATTGGCTTTGCTGTTTACCGAGTCGTCACGCCGCAGGCGGATGGCGCCACCCTGGGATATGCGCGGCATGGCCCAGGGGCCCGTTTTCTGGTGGGTCCTGTTGGTAGCAGTCAGCGCTATCAGTTCCAGTTTTTGTCACGCACCGTCGGTCTGCCGAGGACAGATGATCATTCGTTTGATGCACTTGGCCTGGTGGTGGCCACTGGCGGCTACCCTCGCCGTCCGCCAGGCCCGCGCCTTGGCGACGGTCCTCGTTGCGACGCTGACCACCACGGCGGTCATCGGCCTGTGGTATCACCTGGCCAGGGTTATGCCGGCTTTTCCTTCCGCCCGTCTGCAATACCCGATCGGCAACGAATTGTGGATGGCGGCGTGCCTGCTACCCGGCGTTTTCGTGGCCGCCGGCTTGGTCGTGGCGCCCGCGCAGCGAAACCCCGACGCGCCGAACACGACGGCTCCCTCGGCAGTCGTACGGCCTTGGCGCAATGTCGCTCGATGTTCGACGCTCGGCTTGTGCCTGCTGGTGCTGCTCGCCGCACTGGCGATGACTCGCTCGCGCTCGGCCGCAGCCGGGTTGATCGCGGGCCTCTTCACCTGGGTGTTCTTCCGCCTTGGGCGTCGCCGTCTGCCGGCCCTGCTTGTCATGTGCCTCTTGGGCGTCGCGGGTGCGATGTTCATCCAGACTTGGCGGGCCACCGGCCTCAGTAGCCAGCGGGCTCATTCCATCCGTGCCCGGTTGGAATATGAATGGCCATACGCCCTGCGGCTATTCTTCGAGCGGCCCGTCGGCGGGTATGGCGACGGGGCGTATTCTATGCTGGCCGGCCAGCTTGCCCGTGAGGATCAGTTAGATGATCCGGCGATCATGCGCTTCGACGAGTCCAATTGGCCCGCTCACGCCCACAACGAATTCCTGGAGCTGGCCGCCGACCTGGGGTTGCTTGGGGCCGGGGCGTGGCTGGCGGCGCTGGCGCTGACGCTCCGCGGGGCGCTGCGGGCATCAGACCGGCTTCGAGTCCGGCCGGAGCATGTTGCCGCTCGGTGGCTGATCGTCGCGCTATCCTCGGCCCTGGTCGCCGGCGTGGTGGAAAGCTGCGGGACGACCGCCCTCCGCGAGCCCGGTTTGCCGCCCCTATTCTTGACCGTCTGGGCCTGCTTGTGGGTTTTGGTTCGGCATGTAAGTCCTGTGCCGTCCTTAGAGCCGCGTTCTGCTCGTGTCGGCTCGCTGGTCGCTGGCTTGGGATGCACGGTTGCGCTTCTCCTTGCATTGGCGCTGGGCTATTTCGCCGTGCAGGATTGGCGGGGGGCCCGGGCGCGGTTCGAATCGACCGCAAGAATGGATGACCATGCATACCAGGAAGCCGCCGACTCCGCCGACTTCGCCGCCGGTCACTTGCTTGATCCATTTCAACGCAATCAGGCCAGGATGATCGCCGTCTGGGCCCGCTCCCTGCGTTTCGACGCATTGCTCGTCGAGTCTGAAGACCCGCCGACACAGGCCGTGCTGGACATCGCCAGCGACGCCTTGGCGCGGCTGAACCATTTGGAGCGCGACGTCCCTCGATTTTTGCGGGTTTCTCGCCTCGAAGCGGAATTGGCCCTCAACCGCGCCCGGGCATACCAGCGCCGGGGCGAGACCGCCAAGCAGATCGATGACCAGCAGAGGTTCGCCCGCGCCCTTGCCGAGAGCCGGGCGGATGACCCATTTCTGCTCGACCGGGTGTCCCGGCTGTGGGCCGTCGCTCAGGACGCCCGGACGCTCGACAAGCTGCTCTGGCTCCGATGCCTGCTGAGAAATGGCGAGATCGATCAGGACTTTCTACAGTTCTTCCGGCAACTCATCCAATACCCGGATTTCCCGCTGGTTATCAAGGACCTCGCCCAGGTCGCCGAGCAGGACCGCTCCGCCGAACCCAGGCATTGGCGCGATCGTCTCAGCCCGGAGACCATTCGCATGGCCGCTTTGCACGAAGCTTTATTGGGCAGGCCGGACAACGCCGCGCGGCTGGTGGCTCAAAGCCTGCCCATGTACGAACTGGCGGGACCGCGGCTTTTTGCCGCCCATGCAGCCGCGTTGCACGAGCTCGTCCGTTATCGTTTCCAGGCCGCGCCCACTGACGATCCGGATGCCAACCTGGATGCCCTCGCTCAGGCCCGCTCGCTCTCGGATCTGCCTGTTGAAGCCTCAGCGCCGCTGCCTGGTGGGTTGGGCCAGACGCGGTTGGCCGTGCTCATCGCCGCCGGGCGCGATCTCGCGGTCGCGGCGCAGATGGTCCGGCTGCATGGCGATGGCCCCGAGCCTTCGCCCGATCAAGCCGCCTTGGCTTATTTGAGGGTGGCCACACCATTCATTTCCGACGGTCGCCATCTCGATCTGGCGCTCCAATGGTGCGAAAGGGCCCGGGCCTACGATCCAGAGTTGGCCGGGGTGCCGGCGGCGCTAGTGGTTCTCTATCTGCGGCTCGATCGATCTGTCGAGGCCATCGAAGAGGCTGAGCGAATGCTGGATTTGACTGAAGACCGGTCGGGGGCCGCGGCGTTTCTCCGCGCCCTGGCTGCGCAATATGCTGGAAGCCCGGTCTGGGCCGAGCTGGGCCGCCGTCATCCCGAGTTGGGCTTGGCCGAGGCGACCACACAAGCCGCGGAATGATGGTTTGACCAGCACTCGTCGATTGCCTGCGGTCCGCCCAAGGACTAGTATTCGCACAAGCCGATGCGGGCCGCGCCAAGACGGGTCGGGCGAATGGCGGTTGCATCGCTTCGGTCGTTCACAGGATGGCAAACATGAATCCCAAGATCGTCGGCGACGCCATCACTTTCGATGACGTGCTCCTGGTGCCCGCGCGCAGTTCGGTGGTCCCCAGGGATGCGGACGTCCGAAGCCACCTGACGCGGAACATCGCCCTGAACATTCCCCTGGTCTCGGCCCCGATGGATACCGTGACTGAGGCCAGCCTGGCCATCGCCCTGGCCCAGGAAGGTGGGATCGGAATGATTCACAAGAACCTCTCGATCGAGGCCCAATGCCGGGAGGTTGAAAAGGTGAAGCGGAGCGCCAACGGAGTCATCCTCGACCCCGTGACGCTTCATCCGAACGACACCGTCGAGCGAGCCGCCGAGTTGATGCGCTTGCACAACGTCTCCGGCGTGCCCATCACCGCCGAGAACGACCTACTCGTCGGTATCCTGACCCGCCGCGATCTGAAGTTCATGGATCACGCCGACAAGGAGCGGCAGACCCATGCGGGGCAGAAGGTCCAGGAAGTCATGACCAAAGAGGGGCTGGTGACCGCGCCGCCGCCGACCTCGCTCGATGAGGCCGGCAAGATTCTTCAGCGCCACAAGGTCGAAAAGCTGCTCTTGGTCGATTCCGAGCGACGACTGGTCGGCCTGATCACCATCAAGGACATCGACAAGAACCGCCAGTTCCCGGCCAGTTGCCGGGACCAGCGCGGCCGGCTGAGGGTAGGCGCCGCCATCGGAGCCCACGATCTGGAGCGGGCCGAGGCCCTGATCGCTCACGGCGTGGACGTGATCGGCATCGACAGCGCCCACGGACACAGCGAGAACGTCTTGCAGACCCTCCGCGAGGTGCGCAGGCGGTGCGACATCGACATCCTGGTGGGCAACGTGGCCACCACCGAGGCGGCGGCCGACTTGATCGAGGCCGGCGCCGACGGAATCAAGGTCGGCATCGGACCCGGCTCGATCTGTACAACCCGAATCGTTTCCGGGGTGGGCATGCCCCAAGTGACGGCCATCCTCAATGTGGCGGCCGTGGCCCAGGACGCTGGGGTGCCGGTTGTGGCCGACGGCGGAATTCGCTACTCGGGCGATATTGCCAAAGCCATCGCCGCCGGGGCCAGCGCCGTGATGATCGGGTCGCTATTCGCCGGCCTGGACGAATCTCCTGGCGGCATCGTTTTTTATAAAGGCCGACGCTTCAAGGATTACCGTGGAATGGGCTCTCTCGGGGCGATGGTCGGCGGCAGCGCCGACCGATACAGTCAGAAGGGAGACGTTTCCCGCGACAAGCTCGTCCCAGAGGGGGTCGAGGGGCGTGTGCCATACCGCGGCGTCTTGGCGGAGCTGACCTATCAACTGGTCGGCGGCCTCAAGGCCGGCATGGGCTACTGCGGTGCACACACGATCGAGGACCTGCGGCGGGACGGCCGCTTTGTCCGCGTCTCCGGCGCCTCCATGGTGGAGTCGCACCCGCACAACCTGGTCATCACCGAGGAAGCGCCGAACTATGCCCTTGAACACATCGTCGAGGTTTGATTCGCGGCTGGCCGTTGTGCGGCTGGTCTTGTCGGCGCTGGTCAGCGCCGCGTGGGTCGTCGCCGGCTGCGCCCAGATGAATAACCCCTTCAAGGATTCCAGCGCGGCCATCGATGAACAAATGACCACCCCGAGCACTGAAGGATATCGCAGCGGAGAGCAGTCCGGAGTGCCCGTTCGCCGTCAATGGGCCGAATCGCGAGTCGTCTACGCCAATGGCGCCGTTACCCACTGGCCGCCGTGGTTCGAGGACCCGTTCGAGAGCAAGGGCAATGCCTACGTGCAGCCGGCCGATCGCGACGCCCCGGATAACCAGTTTGCCTGGAACGGGCTCGACTACCTGGACATCGGGTATAGTCCCGGCCGCCTCCTTGTCAATATCGCAGGGTTTCCCGCAAGCATCGTCGTCAATCCGCCTGGCACGCTCATGGAGAGCGATGGGATCCTAAGCCCCGGGCTGCTCGGTTACGACCACGATGCCACCAGATCGGATTCCGCCACCCGGGAGCCGCCGGACATGGACAACGTCGATCGGCCGATGCTGGTCCCCGAGGACTCAGGCCCCGAGGTCGATCCCGCCGCCGATACTGGCCACTGATTACTCGACTCGAGTGGACACTTGGGCCATCGGTTGCCGTGTGTGTGCTTCCAGGCTAAACTTTTCCCACTTGTTGGAATTCACGGCGAGCGACTCGTGATAGGTTTCAAACCGAGGAGACTCATGAAAAAGCATCTGTCGTCCGTGTTGCGGTGTCTGTTGGCCGCCGGGTTTGCCGCCTGCGTCAGCCTGGCGAATGTCGGTTGCTCCCAGAATCAGGCGTGTCCGTCCGGCTGCACGAAAGAATGCTGCGCCGGCAAGACGGCCCAGACTTGTCCGCCCGGCTGCACCAAGCCGTGCTGTGCCAAGACCTGATCGGTCGGGGTGGGCCAGGCTCGCCGCTGATTCGTTTGCAATCTCTCGGGGTGAGGGCGTATGGGCTGCGCCCGCGAGGAGCAGTTGAACTGCGTAGGTGGACAGAACGGTTGTCCGCCGTTTAGGGTGTTCGTGCGGCGTGCCGACATTCGATGGCCCCGTATGCGGAGGGATGTGGCGTGGATCCCAAGCACGGCCAAAAACCGATCGTCGTCGCCGAGACCCCTGGCAAGAAGGCCTATTGCCAGTGCGGCCACAGTGAAACCCTGCCCTATTGCGACGGTTCACATTCGAGGTTGCAGACCGGCCTGCGGCCGATCGTCTGCGAGGTGACCGACGTCGGCAGCAAGGCCATCTGCCAGTGCCACCAAAGCGGCGACAAACCCTGGTGCGATGGCACGCACAGCACCCTGCGTTGAACGAGCCACTTGTTCGCCTCGCGTTGGGTTCATTGCGCTCCGACGCGAGGGCGTTTTGTCGTATGTATCCCATCGTCACCGTCGATCCGCGCCTGAAGCTCCACCATGAGCAGCTCGGCACCAAGCCGAAGTTCTGGTATCGCGACGGCCAGCGGCGGATGCTGTTCAAGGCCGAGGAGCGCGGCACCGGCGAGGACTGGGCCGAGAAAATTGCCTGCGAACTGTGCCGGCTGTTGGGCCTGCCGCACGTGCATTACGAACTGGCGTTGGAATCCGGCGGCCCGACGCCGGGCGTGGTGTGCGAGACGTGCGCCCCACCGCCGAGCGCGCTGGTTCTGGCCAATCAGTTGCTGCTGGCGATTGACCCAAACTACCCGGGTAAGGCGGGCCGCCGATACAAGGTGCATGAGCACACGGTTGACGCCGTCAGCCAGGCGGTACAGCTTCTTCAGCCGCCGCCGGCTGCTTGGTGCGTCAACATGCCGGCGGGGATCGTCTCGGCGATGGAGGTGTTCACCGGCTACGTGATGCTGGATGCGTGGATCGCCAACCAGGATCGGCACCATGAAAACTGGGGCGTTCTTCTTGTCACTGAGACGCTGCATCTGGCCCCCACGTTCGATCAGGGCGCGTCCCTCGCTCGAAATCTCGGCGACGATGAGCGACAGGATCGGCTTAACACGCGGGACCAGGGCCGGATGGTGCGGCACTTCGTGCGGCGCGCCCGGTCGGCCTTTTACGCGGACGTGGCGGCGTCGCGGCCGCTCACGACGTTGCAGGCCTGGCGGGAGTTTTCGGCCCGATCTTCAGCGGCCGGAGCAGCTTGGCTTGCCAGTCTGGCCGCAATCAACGACGATACAATCAGAGGGGTCGTGGAGGAGGTCCCGACGCACCGGATGTCGCGGATCAGCCGGGATTTCACGACGGCCCTCCTGATCGAGAACAAGCGGCGGCTCCTGGCGAACGAGGACGAATGACCACTTCAGTTTTCATCGCATGGCGATCGGGAGACGACACCAACGGCCGCTGGGGTCCGGTGGCTCGGGTCGACCACGAAGGCGAGGTGTACCGCTTCGTCTATACGAAGGGGGCGCGGACGCTGTCGGATTTTCAGCCGTTTGTGGGCATGCCCGATCTGGAAACGGTGTACGAATCCGCCGAGCTTTTCCCGCTGCTGGCCAATCGCGTGCTGGCCAAGTCGCGGCCGGAATATGAGGCATACCTGACCTGGGGCGGGTTTGATCCGAACAATCCGCCTGAGCCGCTGGCGCTATTGGGCGTCACCGAGGGACGGCGGCAGACCGACTCGGTCGAGGTCTTCCCGTGTCCACAGCCCGACGCAGCGGGATGTTATCTGAATAAGTTCTTCCTGCACGGCGTGCGCTGGATGCCGACGGCGGCACACGAGCGCATCGCGCGGTTGCAGTCCAACGAGCCGCTCGGCGTGATGCTCGACATCTCGAACAAGCACGATCCGCACGCGGTCGCGGTGCGAACCTGCAATGGGGACGAGCGTTTCATGATCGGCTACGTGCCGCGCTATCTGGCGCAGGACCTATGGGAATTATTCGCGAAGTGCCAGCCGGACTCTGTCACATTGCATGTTGAGCGGGTCAACCCGGACGCGCCATTCCAGCAACGTCTCCTTTGCCGGATGAACGCCCGCTGGCCGGATGGATTCCGTCCGTGCAAAGGCGAGGAATTCCAGCCCATCGTAAAGCCCCGCTGCTTGGCCTCGCATTAGGCTCGTCAAACGCTGGCTCGAGTCCCGCCCGGCAGGCGTCGCCATACGCCGTAAAACACCGCCGTCGCGGCCAATAGCGCCAGCGTCCACAGGCTGTCGAGGCTGCCGTCCCGGTAGTCCGACCACAGAATCCCCGCGGCGATCAACAGTTCCACCAACACGAGCGTCACTGCCAAGGGGATTCCCAGCGGGACCCTATACACGTTGGGGTCCTGTCCTCGTCGTTCTCGCCTGTCGCGGAGGCGGAAGACCACCAGGCTCGCGTAGCTGAGGCCGAAAAGGACGGTGCTGGCCAGGAAATATATTTGGAGGATTTCGGCGAACGAGCGATTGGCCACGAAGCCGCAAGCCAATGCCGCCCCGACAAGGATCGAGGCGGTCGGCGCTTGGGACCGAGACATCGAGGCCAGCCAGTGGAAAGATAGGCCATCGCGCGCCAGGGCGTAGGTCACGCGGACGTTGGCCAGGAACACCGAGCTAATGGCCCCGAGACAAATCAGCGCCGATGCCGCAAGAACCAGGTTATTCACCCGGCCCCAGCCGGCCGCCTGGAAGATCGTAGCCGGGACGCTCTGCCTGCCGGCCATCTCCGCCGGCGTCGCAGCACAAAGCAGGGCGTAATTGTACACGCCGTAGACGAAGGTGAGGGCCAGCGCGGAAGTCACCAGGGCCAGCGGCAGAGAGCGGCGCACGTCCTTGACCTCCTCCGCCAGTTTGGCCGGGTCCGTCGCCCCGGTGTAGGCCCAAAACGCCTGAAGCAGACCGAGCATGTAGGCAAGCCAGGGTTGCTCGCCGGCCACCCAGTGGGCAGCGCCGGATGGCCGAGGCGTCAGCCGGCCGCTTGCCAACCAGACTCCCACTGCGATCGCCAACAGCGCCAGCGTCTTGAGCAGCGTCAGCAGGTTCTGGGTGATCGCGCCGGTTCGAAGTCCGATCGAGTTGACCGCCGCTACCGTGATCAGGGCGGCGCATCCGAGCGCCGGCGGCGCCCATCTCTGGTTCATTCTCATCAGTTCGGCCGCGAATGTTCCGAACGCCGCGGCGATCGTTCCTGCTCCACCCCCGACGATGAAGATCGTGAAGGACCAACCGAAAAAGAAAGCAGCGAAGGGTCCATAGGCCTCCTTCAGGTATTGGTATTCGCCCCCGGCCCGAGGAAATCGTGTCGCCAGCTCGGCCGTCACCAGGGTTTGAAGCAGGGTGAGGATCCCTGCCAGCATCCACGCTGAAAGCAGGATCCAGGGCGATTGTAGGTGTTTCGCCGCTTCGCCTGGAGTCGCGAAGACCCCCGACCCGATCGCTCCCCCGACTCCCACGCAGCCGATGGTCACCGGGCCCAGGAGCCGCCGCAGCGCGCCCTCTGGATGACGCTCGCCGATGATCGAGTGCTGGTCGGTCGCTCGGGGCATTCCGCCTATTTCTTGAACGCCTCCCCGGTGATTCGTTCGTAAGCCTCGATGTATCGAGCGCTGGTCGCCTCGATGATTTCCTGCGGCAGCCGCGGCGCGGGCTCCGTCTTGTCCCACTTCCCCTGGTCGCAGAGCCCCTGGAGATAGTTGCGGACGAACTGCTTATCGAAGCTCTCCTGGTCTCGCCCGGGTTGGTATCGGTCGGCCGGCCAGAACCGGCTGGAGTCCGGAGTCAGCACCTCGTCAATCAAGATAAGCCCCTCGGAGGTCCGACCGAACTCGAACTTCGTGTCGGCGAGAATAAGGCCGCGCGTCCTGGCGAATTCCGACGCCTCGGCGTAGAGTGAGAGTGTTCGTTCGCGGAGAGCCTCCATGACCGACGGGCCGACACTTTCGCAGGCGCGGTCAAACGAGATGTTTTCATCGTGGCCGGTTTCCGCCTTGGTTGCCGGCGTAAAGATCGGATCGGGCAACGGCGCGCATTGCGCTAACCCGGGTGGCAGGTCGATCCCACAAACTCGTCCCTCGGTTTGGTACTCTTTCCAGCCGCTGCCGGACAGGTAGCCGCGGGCGACGCACTCGATCGGCACGACCTCGGCCTTGCGGCAAAGCATCGCCCGGCCGCGAATCTGGTCGGCGATCGGCTCGAAGCCCGCCGGCACCTCGCGATCTATCACACCTAGCAGGTGGTTCGGATAGCGCCCCGCGAACCGATCGAACCAGAACTTTGACAGGGCCGTGAGCACCCGCCCCTTATGCGGGATCGGGTCCGGCAGGACGCAGTCGAAGGCGCTGAGGCGGTCGGTGGCGACCAGGAGCAGCCTGTCGCCGAAGTCGTAGATGTCCCGAACTTTGCCCCTCCGCACTTTCTTGCCGGGAAGCTCCGTCCGGTGCACGGGTTTTGCCAACATCTGCAAGGACCCTTTTTCTGAGCCTGGAGCCGCCCGAACCACGCGGGAGACGACTCGGGCTGATCGTCCCAGCTTGCCCCGCGCTGTCAAGCGGGCCCGCTCCCCATCATACGGGGGGGCCGGCTGTGCGAAAAAGAGATGGATGGGCCAGGTTTTTCCAAGGGTGGACCCCAGCTTGGCCATTGATTCTTGCGGCCGGTCTCGATATTTTGTCCATCCCGCTGCTGCCGGTGTGAGGCGGGCGGCGAGTTTCGGTAAGTCGGTTTCCTAGGAATCGTGAAGGAGAAAAGATGGCGACGGCAATGAGCAAGACTGCTTTGATCCGGCACCTGGCCGAGGTCAACGACCTCACCCGGGCTCAGGTCGTGGGCTTCATGGATACCCTGGTCAGCACGGCCTACAAGGAGGCCAAGAACAGCTTCGTGTTGCCCGGCTTGGGCAAGCTGGTCCTGGTCAACCGCAAGGCGCGAATGGGCCGGAACCCGGCGACAGGCGAGGCCATTAAAATCCCCGCCAAGAAGGTTGTGAAATTCCGCATCGCCAAGGCCTGCAAGGATTCCATTCTGGGCGCCCCCCCCAAGAAGAAGAAGCGTCGTTAGACGGGCGGGAGACGCTTCCTCGTTCCGCGGTCGTTGATCTCGCCGCGCTCGGCGCTATGATCGAGCGCACGACGCGATGAGGGCGGCGGCTCTATGGATTGGTAGTCGCGTGGGGGCTAGATGAGTTGCGAAGAATTTGGCCGAACGCGATGTCGCATCGGCGTTTCGCCCTGAGCCCCTGCGACGGCACGCCGATGCGAGGGAGGCGGCGCGAAATCCGGCCGGCGTAGCGTCGTCGGGGGTAGGGTCGGCTTCCCTCGATTCCTTTGTGGCGTTTGGGTTTGGGGCACGATGCAAGCTTGACTCGGCCTCCAGCCGATACGATTCTCTTGGGCCCGCAGAACCCGGCCTCGGGGTCGTTGAGGCCATAGGCGTATGGGTGACCTGAGGATTGGATTCAGTCATGCCCTCACCAAAGAAAAGCGCCGCCAAGAAACCCGCGGCGGATAAATCCCAGGCACAAGCCGCTCGGCGCAAGAAGCCGAAGGCCGCTACAACCGTTGCGTCCTTGGCGAGGGCTCCCATCAAGCCGCCCGCAAGGTCACGACCGCAGCCGGTCATCGAAGTCGAGGAGGCTGGGGGCGTCGTCCCCAAGGCGAGCCCCAAGCCCTCCAAGCCCAAGAAGCCGGCGGTCGACGCCGACTGGCAGGCCAACATGCGCGAGGCCATGGCCCGGCAGCGTCAACTGCTCCTTTCCGTGGTGCAATCCACCCAGGCCCAAATGGCTGAGAAGTCCGGCGACCTGCCCGACGTGAGCGACCGGGCCTCTGAAGGCTTCGAGGACGAATTGGCCGTCGGTCTCATGGCCATCGAGGCCGCCCATTTGGACGACATCGACGCGGCCATCAAGCGGATCGACGATGGGACGTACGGCCTATGCACGGACTGCAAGAAGCCGATCCCCCGAAAGCGGCTGGAGGTGCTGCCGTTCGCCCGTCGATGCCTCAATTGCGAGGGCGCCAGCGAGCGGCGCGGACGGGTTGTCGAGGCCACCGCCGAGGACGAGGACTGGGACTAAGCTGCCGGCCCCTGGGAACGGCCCGTCATTTCTTCTTCAAAGTCTGCTTTTGGTCGCCGTTTCGAAGCTCGAGGGAGGGCCCCATCATGATAAATGTGGCCCCGTAGGTTCGCTCGGGCTTGCCCGCCGTCTTGAGCTTCAGCTTGAAGCCGTCGAATTCATAGGTGCCGGCGAGCCGCACGTCCTCGCCGCCCTGCTTGGCGGTCGCGACGTAGTCGCCATTGTCCTTGAAAGTCGCGTTGGTGATGTAGAAACTCTCGCCCTTTTGCTCCGACGTGTTCTCCCAGGCGCCGACCAGGCTGGAACTGCACCCGGTCGCCGCAACAAGGAACGCCAGGGCCAAAAACCGGCCCGCCCGAAGAATACGCGCTCGTCTGTTCATAGCCTGTCCTCGAAAAAACGCCTTTCTGTTTCCAAGTGCCGAGGCCGGTCGCAGGCTACCTAGGTTGCCGGCGGCTGTCAATCACGCGGCAGGGGCCCGCGGGTTGCCGGCCCGCCCGTCCCGAGTTAACATGATCCGCTTCGGGGTTCCGGTCGGCCTGCCCGCCGGCATCCGCCAGCCTTGACGGTCACCTTGGCATTGCACATGGCGACCTATCCTGATCGACTCGGAGCGTCGATTCGGCCGATACCAACATCCTGCCGTCATGGCCGGACCCCGCGGCGTGAGGACGCATGGCAAAGACGGAAACCATCGAAGTGGAGGCCCAGGTCGTCCAGGCCCTGCCCAACACCATGTTTCGATGCGAGTTCGAACTCGCGGGCAAGAAGCACCTCGTCCTCGGCCACATCTCGGGGCGGCTCCGCAAGAACTTCATCCGCATCCTTCCCGGCGACATGGTGCGGTTGGAATTAAGCCCATACGACCTGAACCGCGGCCGCATCACCCGGCGGCTGTAGGCTTACCCTCAGCCGGCCCGCGCCGGTTCATGCACCTCAGCATCACCAGCCCTTGGACAAAGCACAGGAGAAGTCCCCAACAGAAGAATCCCCCATCGAGCACCCTGTCCGCCAGGTCGTCCCCCAGCAGCTCTTCGCCCAAAAGCAGTAGGCAGACGAGTTGCGCGATGAGGCCCGCGACGAACCAGGCCCGAAATCGAGGGCTCCAATCAATGCACGTCAGGGCCAGCCACGTTCCCAGATACATGAGCGGCAAGGTCGTTGCGTGATGCTTCCAGGTCCGCTCGCTCAACAGGAGCATCGCCAACAGCACCAGACCGTACTCGAGGAGACGGCGCACGTCGCCGCGCCGCGCTCCGGCCGTGCGGCAGCCCCAAGCCAGCGCCGCGACCAGACTGAGCGAGATCGCCGGTCGCAGCAGCCGGCCGAAGATCGAGTCCGGCCGAGCCATGTCCTCCATGCCCGCGGCGAGCGCCTCGTCCGTCGGCATGTGCTCGATGCCGAGAATCCCCGCGTTGGATAAAAGACGCATGAGGACTCCGTAGAGCGATTGGTTGGGAATCTCCAGCGTCGCGTAACCATGAATCGCATACGGGGCGACCAACATCTGAAACCAGGACGAGAGCAGTTCGAGATTATGGCTGAATCCGAGCAGCAGACCCGGCAAGACCAGGAAGAAAAGGACCAGCCCGAACCCCGCCCCCAGACAGACGCGCCATGCGCGATTGTAAAGGAAATAGACCAACACCAGCCCAGGGGTCACCTTGGTCACAATCGCCAGGGCCACGAAGAGGCCGGCCCAGATGTCGCTGCCGCGCAGATACAGCCCCCAGGCCAGGGTCAGCCAGATCATCATGAAGATGTTCAGATTGCCATGCTGGAGGTCGGAGATGATCGGTCGAATTCCGAAGATCGTGGTCGCCAGCAGCACGCCAAGCGGCGCCCGCAATCCCACGCGGCTCATCTCCCGCAGCGCGAACCAGGCCGCACCGATGAGGCCCGCCACCTTCAGCGCCGCCCAAATGATCCCTGCCGGCACGTAGCCGATCTTCCATAAGGGAACCAAGCTCAGAAGAACCAATGGCGGCGTTGGGAACCAGTGCCCATAGCCGTAGGGGCTCTCTCCTGGTTTTCCTTCGACCAATAAACCCGCTGTCGGCAGCCACCGGCCGAGGGCCGTGCGATGGCGCGTCCCGGCCTCTCGCCACAGGCTGGTGTCGATCTCGCGGATCGTGGACACGAACTGGATGCAGGGGATTAAGAGTGCCGCGGCGACCGCCCCGGCAAAGAAGATGTGCCCCGGCCGAGTCGAGAGATACCGTCGGTCGAATTGCCCCAGCAGAGTCTTTTCGTATGCCGCGTCGGGCGACAGATTTGTGGTGCCGGGGGGGGTATTCATGTGTGGCCAGGCGAGGACTATACGCAAACCGCCGGTCGATGGCGACCTTGCCCCGGCTCCGCGGCGTACTATGCTCATGGATCGACAAGCGGGCGCTGACCTCGCCCGAATTGGAATAGAGGAGAGTCGCTCGTGCAGGGAACGACCATAGGCCGCGTGCTCAGCATCGCCTTGCGGTGCCGCGAGAAGGACAAGATGACCGAGGTGCCGGAGGCCGCCGCCGTTCAGAACGGCGGATTGGAAGGCGACCTTGCCTCCCGGCCGGAGCGGGGCATCACTTTCATCGCCGCCCGGCAATGGGAAGAGGTCCAGCGAGAGTTGGGCGTCGAAATCCCCTGGTACACCCGCCGGGCGAACGTCTTGGTGGACGCGGACTCGCTGGGGCACCTGATCGGGCGACGGATTCGCGTGGGAGAGGCCGAGGTGCAGGTTCACGCGGAGACCGAGCCCTGCGGCCTGATGGACCGACTTGAGCCGGGGCTTCGGCTGGCGCTGACCCCCGATTGCCGCGCCGGCGTCCATGGGCGCGTCGTCCGGGCAGGGCGGATTCGGGTCCAGGACGAAATTGTCCTCGCCGATGAGCAAGAATAGGACCCGCGCCCGGGAGGACTCGAACCTCCGACCGTCGGATTAGAAATCCGATGCTCTGTCCAGCTGAGCTACGGGCGCTCTCCTCCTTCCCGTAGCGTATCGCGCTTCCGCGTCTAATCATACATGCGGCAGGCGGGGCGATCCGCGCGACGGCCAGCGATCAGTCCGGCTGGGTCCGTGGGCGACTCAATCCGGACGCGGCGCATTATATCGCTGCGGTCTTGACGCGATTGGAATCAAGCAAGACGCCATCGCAATCAAGAGTCCGGGCATGATAGGCGGAGATGTTCAACGACACGCGCGACGTCCTCCGGATGGTCAACGGCAATGGACGATTGAGTGACTCGGACCATGCGAACGGGGAACCCGAGCTCAAGAAACCGAAGGATCTCAATATCCTCGATCGCCTCGAGGGGCGTTTTCTTCCCGTGGTTGGCGAATGCCGCCAGATGCTTGCGCGAGAAGGCGTAGATGCTGACCTGCTTCATCGCGCCGGCGTAACCGTGCCGCTTGTCGGTCGGGATCGGCGCCCGGCTGGCGTATAGCAACCTACCGTCGGGGGCCGTCATGATCTTCACCACCGTCGGGCTGCGGAAATCCGCCTCATCGACGATCTCGCACATGCCGCAATAGACGGCGCACGGGTCGGACTCGTAGGCGCGAACGACGGCGCGGATGTCGTCCGGGGAGATCAGCGGCTCATCACCCTGTACGTTTACGACGTCTTCGATGCCGAGGGCCTCGACGGCCTTCCAGGTGCGGTCGGTGCCGGTCAGGCAGTCGCCGGTCATGCGGACGCGCATGCCGTGCCGATCGCAGTGTTCGCGGATTCGATCGTCGTCCGTGGCGACGAGAACGTCTTCCGCGGACGCCGCTTGGAGGCAGCGCTCCCAGACTCGGCGGATCAGGCTCTTACCGGCGATGTCGGCCAAAGGCTTGCCTGGGAAGCGCGAGCTTTTGTACCGCGCCGGGATCACAATGAGCATTGCTTCGCTCCGCGAGAGTCAAACGCGCGCGGCGTTTCCTCTGCATTGAAGGCGAGAGGCGGAGACTAACGCCTTGATGGCGCGGCCGCAAGAATATTGGCGTGGCGGCGCGACAGGGCGTTCAATAGGATGAGCCGTGTGTTGATCAGCGTAGGCCGGCTCTTTTCGGAGATGTCATGGAGACGCTGCAATCGCTCGCCGATCGCCATACGGGCCGGCGGTGTTTCATCGTCGGCAACGGGCCGTCGCTTCAGGGGATGAACCTGGGCCTGCTTGAGGGAGAGCGTTTTTTCGCCGTGAATCGCGGATACCTCGCTCGCGAGATTGGGCTTCCTCCAATTCCTTATTTGGTGATCTCCGATCCCGGGACGTACAAGGCATATTGGCAGGAGATTCGCGAGATCGAGGTTGGTCTTCGGCTCTACCGAACCACCGTGACGGACCTCCCCGAGTATCGGGATGCGCCCCACCGGGAGGCGGCGATTGAAGTTCCTTACCACGAGGCCCCCGGCATGGAGGAGGGGCATTTTGCAACCGACCTGACCCAGGGGATGTACCGGGGCTACACGGTCGTGCTCGACGCAGCACAGATTGCCTTCCACATGGGGTTCACGTCGGTTTTTTTCATCGGCGTCGATCTAACCTCGACGCTTCAGCAGACGCATTTCTACGAGACGGCGGCGTATGAGCAGAGCCGCATCGATGACATGCCCAAGGACAAGGTCCGGCAATCATTCCGCGTTGCCTTGGAGGTCTTTCACAAGCACGGTCGCCGACTTGTTAACGCGACCGAGGGCGGGACATTGGATGAGCTGCCGCGCGCCTCATTCGATTCGCTCTTTTGTTGACACGCCGATTGTGCCGGCCTTGATGAGCCGATGGGGGGCTGCGATACGTTTGCGATGGATCTGCCGGGCGAACAACGTCGGTGGATGGCCAATAAGACCCGCGCCCGGGAGGACTCGAACCTCCGACCGTCGGATTAGAAATCCGATGCTCTGTCCAGCTGAGCTACGGGCGCAAGAACTTGGCCGACGGGTGATTCTTACCCGATCAGGGGCGATTCTCAAGGGCCGGCCCGGCCGATTTGGTCTGTTGGCGCCCGCACATCGGCCATCACTTGCCCCAGGCGAACGCAATGGCCCGCCGCTGTTTGTGGGGAATCGGCTTCGGGCACGTCCAAGAATGTGTTGATCCGATTTCTTCCGCTAGGCAGGTTTGGCGCGGCAATAATTCAACGACCGCCGTCGTTTCTATCCTCATGATCCTCGCGCGGAAACCGGCCGGTTCCTAGGGAGTCATGAGAATGGGAGCGAGCCATTTCCGCATCGCGGCGATCGCGCTCTGGGCCTGGACCCTCGCCGCGCCGGTCGTCTCCGCGTTTCCCGGAAACAATCCGCCGATCATTCTCGCCGGCCCCGGCGCCGATCAGGACTCTCCACTGCAAGGGCAACTCGTCACGCTTTCCGTCGTCGCGGCTGATCCAGACGGCGACGCACTGACCTATACGTGGGATTTCGATAGCGGCCTACGGGCAGCGGGCCCCGTGACGACCCATCGTTTCGGCGCGTTGTGCACCTTTTCGGTGACCGTGACCGTCTCAGACGGTAACGGCGGCGTGGCGACCGCGGGCATTGACGTTCCCGTCGCCAATGATCCGGTGATGGATCCGGAGTTGGCGCCGCCTCGCGTGCCGCAGAATTGGACCCTCGGCCCCAAGACCGTGCTGGTGATGCTCGTGGATTTCCCCAATGCGCCGGCCATCGCCACTGTTCAAGAAGCCTCGGAGGTCATGAACCTGGCGGCTCAATACTTTGCCGAGAATTCGTACGGCCAATTCACGATTCTTCCGACGGTGACGCCGGTCCTGCACCTGGCCACGACCGCGGCCGATTATCCCAGCGACCCCAATGATTCGCAGGTCGGGCGCGACAGCCTGAAGCAACTGCACGAAGACGGGCGCGGCGCGGCGCGAGCCGCGGGCTACGACCCCGACGCGTTTGACCTCGATCTTCTGTGGGAACCGCACGTCACGGGCGGAAACAGCGCGTCCAACGCCAATCGCGGCGCGAACATCGAATCGGCGTTTCAAGGGGCCATCGAACACGAAGTGGGGCACAATCTCGGCCTGCGCCATGCCGATCAGTGGCGGCCTATCACCACCTACCCCCTCGGCCCGGGGACCGACATCAATTACGGCAACATGTTCGACGCCATGGGGGCGTCGCCGATCTACGCCGGCTCGCACTACAACGCCTATGCCAAGCACCGCCTGCACTGGCTGCCGGACAGCGCCGTTCACGATGTCGCCACCAGCGGTTTGTACCGGATCCATGCCTACGACCAAGCGGTCCTCGACGCGACGAACAAGTACGCCGTCAAGATCAACAAGGACATGCGGGACTATTGGCTCGACTTTCGCCAGGCGTTGCCGAGCAACTCGTGGCTGATGAACGGCGTGGAGGTCTGTTGGAGTTCCTTCTGCGGCACCGGCGGACGTCCGGACTTGATCGACACGACGCCCGAAACCTTCAATAGCGGTTCGGCCCCGGACACCAGCGATTGCCCCCTGGCCATCGGGAGAACGTTGGCCGACGTTCAGTCTGGTATCTACATGACACCGATCGGCAAAGGCGGCACGTCGCCGGAGTCGATGGATGTCGTCATCAACCTTGGCGACTTTGCGGGGAATCAACCGCCCGTCATCACCTCGATTAGTCCGAGCCAGACAAATGTCGCGATCGGCGCGACGGTGTCATTCTCCGCGAACGCCTCGGACGCCGACGGCGACACGCTGGCGTATTACTGGGATTTTGGCAACGACGCCTTCGCCAGCGTCAACAGCGCTAGCACCGGATTCTCGTTCACGAGCACCGGCGAGTATCGGGTGCGATGCACGGTCTCCGACATGAAGGGCGGAACGGCCTCCGCCTCGAGCGTCATCACCGTCGGCGCGCCGGGCACGTATCGAATCAGCGGGCAGGTCCTCCTCGCGGGACAACCCCTTGCGGACGTCAGGGTCTTCACGAGCACCGGCGAATATGCCCTTTCCGATGCCGACGGATCGTACACCCTGACTCGACTTCCTGCCGGCAGCTACACGCTCAGCGCGAGCAAATACAATCACGCCGTCGGCCCATCGGGCTTCGGCAATCCCGTCGTCGTGGGTCCGACTAATGCGACGGGTATGAACTTCGTGGCCGTCTTCAACAATGTTTCCGCCCCGACGATCAGCGCCATCGACGACCAACTCACCCTCGAAGACCAGGCCACGCCGCTGGCCACCTTTGCCGTTTTTGATGCCCAGACGCCGTCGGCCAATTTGATGATCACGTCGTCGTCGAGCAATCCGACGCTTGTGCGCGACAACGGGGTTGTCATCGGATCACAAGGCGGCAATCGCACCCTCACGATACGCCCGGAGGCGAACCAATCTGGCACGGCGACCATGACGCTACGCGTTTCAGATGGAACGAATACGACCGTCGAGACCTTCGATGTGATCGTATCGCCTGTAAACGATCCGCCGCTTGCCGGGGCTGATGCTTTTGCGACCGTCGGCCCGTTGTCGATCGCCGCGCCAGGCATCCTCTCGAATGACGCCGATGTCGAAGGCGATGCCTTTACAGCCGCGCTCGTCGCCGGACCGCTCAACGGCGAAGCCGCATTGAATCCGGACGGCTCGATGCTCTACACGCCGGACCCGCTGTTCGTCGGCGACGATGCCTTTGCATACACGGCGAATGACGCGGATGTCTCCCCGGCCGCGCCGGTAACGATCACCGTGCCATTCGCTCGGCTCGACTTCGACGAGGATGGCGACGTGGACCCCCAGGACGCGAACCTGTTCGCGGCGATCTTAATGGATCAAGCCGCCGCCGCCCAAGACCTTATCCGCGCCGATCTGACGGGGGACGGCGCGGCAAACGCCCTCGATATCCACCCGTTCATTGACGCGATCGTCGGCCTGTAAGGTCATACCCTGCCGTCGGTACGTCGCCAGCCAGCCAGCTCCGTTCCGGTCTCCACGAGGTCCAGCCTGGACGGTGGAAACCGGGCCGATCTTGAACGCCGGCCCACGAAGCTATAATAGCTACATAAGGCGCGGGGGGGCGTCGGCGCTACAACCACTCGCACGGGAGAAAAGCCATGGCACGCCTCGACCAGTTGAATCGGGAAGCACTCTCACGGATCGCCACGATTGGGCTGCTCATCGGACTGGGACTCGCCCCCTTGCGGGCCCTGGCTGATGACAACGAGGACTTCGACAAGCTCCAGCGCGAGTTGCGAGCGGCCTACCAGGCGGCGAAGTACGACAAGGCCCTGGAAGCCGCCGAGAAGATGCACGACCTGCATCCGTCGCACGTCGACACGATCTACAACATCGCCTGCTTGCACAGTCTTCAAGGCGAGAAATCGAAAGCGTACGAATGGCTGGAGAAGGCGATCGACGCCGGCTACGACGACGCGGACCACCTGGCGAACGACGCTGACTTCCGAACCATCCGCGGCGAGGATCGCTTCCGCGGGATCGTCGAGCGGCTCCGTAATCGCGGTGCTCCCAGCGACCCCGGAGATCGCAATCACGACCCCAAGTCCGGCCCGGGCCGACGCGGCTCGCCCGGCGATGGAGACTCCGACGAGCAGCTTTCCCGCGAGGAGCAGCAGGAGCTTGGCGAGAAGGTCAACGAGCTGACGCAGCAGTTGATCGAGGCGGCCGGGGACAAGGATTATGAAAAGGCCCTCAAGCTGGCGAAGGAGGCCAACAAGCTCGCTTTGCGCACCAACGCCAAGCCAATGCACGCACTGACCACATACAACTTGGCCTGTATGTCGTCCCTGCTGAAGAAGACGGACGACGCCTTTGAGTACCTCGATAAGGCTATCGCCCTGGGTGGCTTCGGCAGGGATTTCGTCCAACAGGTCGAGGGCGATTCGGACCTCGACAACATTCGCGACGATCCGCGCTATGCCAAGATGCTCGAGAAGGCGGATAAGGCCACGGGGGATGGCCAGCCGCGCTCTCGATGGAAGGTCACGCTGCCCGAAGACTACGACGCATCGGAAAAGATTCCCCTGATCGTTGTCCTACATGGGGGCGGGGCCGACATGAACGAGCCCATCGAACGATGGATGAGCGCCGCCGACGAAGTCGGAGCCATCCTCCTGACGCCCCAGGGCGGCGAGAAGAAGGGGGAGGGGCGGTTCGAGTGGGGGCGCGATCTGGACGACATCGAGAGCCGCGTCATGGACGCGATCGAGGCGGCGATGGACAAGCACAAGATCGACGACCGCAAAATCGTCCTCGCCGGTTTCAGCCAGGGGGGCTGGGCGGCCTGGGGCGTGGCCATGAGAAACCCGGAGATGTTTTGTGGGATCATTCCCGTCTGCGGGCGGTTCGCCGCTGAATCGGAGTCGATGCTCGAGGGCGAGGAGCTCGACAATTTCCATGTGTACATTATGGCCGGCGACGAGGATGACGATGCGATTTTGAAGTCGAACCGCGCCGCGGCCAAGCAGTTCACCAAGCTGGGGGCCAAGGTGAAGATGCAGACCTACGCCGACGTCGGACACGACTACCCGAAGAACGCCGACAAGGAACTGGCCCGAGCCCTGAAGTTTGTTCTCGGCGACTGACGGTCAAGGCTGCTGGTGGTCGGTCGCGGCCCGAAGCTCCGCGCGGATTTTCATCAGGATGCGGCCGAGGTGGTTTTGTCCCTCGCCGTCGCAGACTCCCCAGAAGCGATCTCCCCAGGTGTTCCCCTCGACGAGTTCCGCGTCGCCGGTCGCCAACAGGTGCCGCCCGAGGTCGGGATGCCGCGTGAACTTGTCGCGGACGCACTCCTCCATCACGCGGAGCTTCACCTGCTCCCAGTCCTGGCGCCGCGGCAGTCCGTTGCCGACCCGCTTGGCCTCGGCGGGTGTCGGAGTGCCCGCGATCCGCAGCCGCAGTTCCACGTCGGTGGTCTTGGCGGCCTGGTAGGCGTGTTCCGCCGTGGGATAGCGAAGGTCCTCGAACTCCACCTCGGCGGGCCAGAAGTTCGAGAGAAAGCGATAGGTGCCGGAGAACGAGTCGATTCTCGTTGGGGCCGTCGCCGGGGACGGCTGTGAACTCGCGGCCTCGGTCGTCGTCGTTTCTGCGTGGGGTGCGGTCGCGGCACAACCCGGCACGAGCGACAAGAGCGTCAAAGGGGCCAGGGCGAACAAGTTCAAGCCCGGCGTACTGCTTCGGAGAGCGTGCATTGGCTGGGGCAATCACCGGGTCGCTTAGGCGGCTGCGGAGCGCCGGGCGCGGGGCGGCGGATTTCAAACCATCGCCGCCGCCGGCTGGCGCGTCGATTCGGCATCGGTGGGGCCGCGGGTCTCCATGAGCTGTTGCTGAGTCGCCCGCTCTTCGCCGAAGCGAACCAGTCGAGCGGAATTGAAAACCACCACGAAGCTTGAGGCGGTGTGCAACACGGCCGCCACGGTCGGCGGAATCAGGTTGAACGCCCCCAGGGCCATGATCGTGACCACGAAGAGGACGCCGAACACCAGGTTCTGCACGACGACTTTTCGTGTGGCGCGGCTCAAGCGGATGAGAAACGGAATGCGGGTCAGATCATTGTTCAGCAAGGCGATCGAGGCGGAATTGATCGCCACGTCGCTTCCGGCCGCGCCCATGGCCACGCCCAGATCGCCGGCGGCCAAGGCGGGGGCGTCGTTCACGCCGTCACCAATCACCAGCACCTGATGTCCCTGGGCCCGCATGTCGTTCACCAGGTCCAGCTTTTCCTGCGGCAGGCAGTCGGCCTTGTACTCCGTGCAGGCCATCTCCGCCGCGACCCGCCGGGCAACCGCCTGACGATCGCCGGTCAGCATGGCGACCCTGCGGAGGCCGATCGCCCGAAGGTCCTCGACGGCCTGCCGCGCCACCGGGCGCGTGCGGTCCTCCAGCCCGATCATGCCGAGCAGCGTCCCACCGCGAGCGACGAAGAGCTGGCTCATACCCTCCAACTCGCGCGAGGCCTTGGCCAGGGCAGAGAGGTCAATCCCGCGCTCCATGAGGAAGGAATCGCGGCCGACGAGGACCTCCTGCCCGCCAAACGATGCGGTTACGCCCTTGCCGGGAATCTCCTCGAATCGTTGCGGCTGTCGACAGGACATGTTGGCCTCGCGGGCCACTTCTTGAAGGGCCTTGGCCGCCGGGTGATTGCTGAGCTGCTCGGCCGACGCGGCGGATTCCAACAGATCGGCGGCACGGGATTCATCCACCGGGATGAGCCGGGTGACCGAAAGCTGGCCGGTGGTCAGCGTGCCGGTCTTGTCGAAGACGACGGCGGTGAGGCGGCCGGCGCTCTCCAGGTGGGAGACGTCTTTGATGAGAATGCCAAGCCGCGCGGCGCAGGAGAGACCGGCGATCATCGCGGTGGGGGTGGCCATGATCAAGGCGCAGGGACAGCTCGCGACCAGCATGGTGATGGCCCGCTGCATGCCGTTGGCGTCTTTGTTAAAAAAAAGCACGAGTGCCGCGAGCATCAGGACGGCGGGGGTGTACCAGACCACGTAGCGGTCGATGAGGCGCATGATCGGGATGCGCGTTTGTTCGGCCTGTAGGATGAGACTTTGCACCTGGCCGAGCGTGGTTTCGCTGCCGACCTTGGTCACCTCGATCTCCAGGGCCCCGGTGAGGTTGACCGTGCCGCTGAAGACCGCGTCGCCGGGCCGCTTGTCCACCGGGAGCGATTCGCCGGTGATGTTGGCCTGGTTCACCGTCGAATCACCGCTCAGCACCTTGCCGTCGGCGGGAATTCCGTCGCCCGGCCGCACGCGCACCCGATCGCCCTTCGACAATTCCGAGGCGTGAACGACCTTCTCGCCCGAGGGCGTGATCAACTGGGCGGTCTTGGGGGTCAGTCGGATCAGCTCTTCGATGCTGGCCCGGGCCCCGATGGCCGTGCGAGTCTCGATCAATTCCGACAGCAGCAGGAAGAAGCCGATGACTCCGGCGGCGCGGTAGTCGTGCGTGGCGAAGGCGGCGACGATCGCCAGGGCCACAAGTTCGTCCATGTGCATGTGGCCGCGAATCAGGTTGCCCACCGCGTGCCAAAGGATGCGCACGGCCAAGAGTAGCGCGCCCACCAGGGCCACGACGTCCATGTGAAACTGGTAGAGGTACTCCTCGTGCCGTTCCATGACGCCCTGGGCGTTGGGGACATCCGTGATTTCCACGGGGCTGTACCACTGCACGTAATAGCTCGTCAGGACCAGGAGGCCCCCGGCGAGGGTGACAAAGAGCCAGATGCCGGCCCAACGTGCAGCCTCCGAAGCTTCGGTATGAGCGTGGCTGTGGGAATGGCCGTGGGAGTGGTCACGGGCTCCCTTGTGCGTATGGGCGTGGTGCTCGGCCTCTGCCGCCTTGATGCCGATGAACTGGTGAGTCATACGAATCGAGACCCGTTTGGGATGGACTTCGGCGCCCCGCCAGAGGCTGCTACGCCCGCCGACGATCGGCTGTTCAGCCTGCGAATCCCCCAACGGTCGAGGGGATGATAGTATCTCTCCCTGCCAGCGCCAATCGGCGATGGGTAAAGGGCTCAAATCCTTAGCCGGGTCAGGCCGTCACAGACCCTTGCGTCCCCTCGAACAACCGGGTGGCGGCACGTTGGTAGCGCCGCTTGAACTCCGCCTCGGTGAGCTTGGCCGCCGAGGCCAGCTTGGCCAGCGTGACCGGGTCGTCCAGGTCTCCCCGCTCCAGGCGGATCATGTAGGCCCTGGCGACGCGGTATCCGTCGGAATTCATGTCCACCTGCCGGATGCGCGTGCGGTTGGTGAGCGGGTCGATCATCTCGGCGAAAGCGACCGGGCGGAGGTTGTTCCCCTGGATCGTGACCATGACGCCGCCGGTGCAATCATGTGACTCGTCGAGCAAGAGCCGCACGGCTCCGTTGCCCAGGTCGCGGCAATAGGCCATGTCGAGGGGCGTCGGAGGCGCGCAGCGAAGCATGTAGCCGATGGTCTGCGGGACGATAGTGATCCTGTCGCCGCGCTCCTCATGGCGGCGGGTCAATTCGTCGGTGAGCATGCGCGCCAAGGGTACCTCGGCGAGGCGCAGGTGGCCGGCGGCATCGAGCGGCACTTTCTTGTGCAGCAGGGTCTCCAGTTCCTTGCGATCTCCGAGGCGGTAGGCGAGCCCTTCGGCGACGATGGCCACGCCGTCGGTGCGGCCCATCGCCTTGCGCTTGATCATCGCCCCGTCGAGCACGTCGGCGATGCCTTGGATGGTTGTGGTCTCGCCAAATTCCTCGGGGATGAGCGTCAGCGTCGCCCCGGTCGCCTTGCCCATGCCTAACGCCAGGAAGCCGGCGTGGCGGCCCATGACCACCACGATGTACCAGCGGCCCGTGGTCTTGGCATCCTCCATGAGATTGGCCACCAGCTCACTGCCCAGGTGGCGAGCGGTGTTAAATCCAAACGTGGAGATGTCTCCGGGAAGCGGCAGATCGTTGTCGATGGTCTTGGGAACGTGCACCACGCGGAGACGTCCGTTGGTCCTGTCGGCCACGAAGCGGGCGCTGAGGGCCGTGTCGTCTCCGCCGATGGTGATGGCATGGGTGATGCCCAGGTCGGTGAAATGGCGGAGCACGCATGAGACCTTGGCCGGGTCAGGCTCGACCCGCTTGGATTTGCCCAGGCCGCTTTCGTCCAGAAGGGTGGTGCGCGAGGTGCGCAGGATCGAGCCGCCGTCGAAGTGGATACGGGCCACGTCGGCGATTTTCAACCCCAAGGCGTGTCGCTCGGCGACGAACTTGTCGGAGGAGATGTGCTTGAAACCGTCGTAGATGCCGATGACGGCCATGCCGTGGTTGACGGCCTCGATGGTCGCGGCGCCGATGACGGCGTTGATTCCCGGGGCGGGTCCGCCGCCGACCAGGATCGCCAACTTGGGAGGGTTGATGGGGGTCATGAAGGGCGCACGTGCACGTCGGTTATCGGTTCGGGGGTATTGTAGCCATCCTCCGATTGCCGTGGAATCTCGCGCCGATGGCTCCGCGCCGCGGGCAAGACGGCCTTAGGCGCTTTGCTTGCGGATGATCATCTCAAAATTCCGCACCATCGACTTGAGCATGATCCAGCCGATGAACCAGTAGATCGCCGCCGAACAAAGCGACGCGATGAACGATATCTTGCGGCAGGTCGAGAGGGCCTCGGTGCTGATCGTGCTGCCCAAATCCGAAAGGACTTTCGCAGGATCGATCACGATGTAGGAGGCGGTCAGCGGCGTCATGGGCCAAAGGGCGGCGGCCAGCTCCGGGGTGTCGCCGGTCTGGATGGCGAACGCGCAGCTGCCGGCCAACACAAAAACCAACAACACCACGCCCATGCTGGTGAAGACCGCGGTGAGGGTCTTTTTGTTCTTGATGGAGTTTTGCAGACCGACCATGCAGACGAACGCCGTGAAGGCCACGAACAGGATCGGCATGGTGAAAAGGGCCTCCCAGTTCACCACGGCGCCGGCCTTGCCGCGCGCCCGCCCGCTGGCAAGGTCGAAGAGGATGAACAAGAGGACCGTCAGGTAGGGGACGACGAGCATGGGCCCGGCCGCGACAACGAGCCCGACGATCTTGCCGGAGATGATGTGCCGGCTGGTCAAAGGGGTCGAGAGGAGCAGCTCCAGGGTGTTGGACTCCTTCTCCCTGGTCATAGAGGTCGCCGCCGTGGCCGTGGCGATGAATAGGACGATGAGCAGCTCGACGACGACCGCGCCGAAGACCCAGGCCCGTGCCTCGAGCGTCGTCATGCCTCCCTGGGCATAGAAGATGAGCAGGACCAAAGCCGCGAGGAGGCCGACGCCAAGGGTCAGGTAGCGCGTCAGCGATCCGCCGCCGGCCGCCGCGCCCGTGACCGCCTCGCGCCAGGAAATGGGATTGTGCCAGACGCGGCGCGGCGCGCGTTTCTGTTCGCCGCCGTGATGGCTGAGATGCAGCCGGTCGGTCAGCCGTCGGACCAGGGTCATTTCCCCCACCTTTGCCGCGCGGCGAACGAAGAGGAGGCTGAGCGTCACCAGCGCCAGAGACGAGAGGATGGTCATCACCATGAAGCAGTATTGTGGATAGGCCAGAAGGTAGCTGCCGGGAAAACCGTGGTGGGCGACCGCGCCGAAGCTCGGCGCAGGCGTGTGTCCCAGGCTGACCCACAGGGCGAGGAACGGATGGAAGGCGGCCAGCCAACTCATGCGTGCGAATTGGCCGGGCGCGGGCTGTGCCTCCGGCGCTGCAAGGCCCGACCAGGTGCCCAGGATGTAAGTCACGATGAGGTAGAGGGCGATCGCAAGGTAGAAGGTAAAGACCGTTCGACCGGTGCCGATCTTCATGACGCTGATTGCAATGGCCGCCGAGCCGGTGATCAGGGCGGTGCTGGCCGCAAGGGCGGTGGACAAGGCGATCTCGCGGCCGGTCACGCCGCCGTAGACCATCATGATGCAGAACAGCGGGATGCCCGAGGCCAGGAGCATGAAAATGAAGTACAGCCGGCTGAGCAGCGAGCCCAGGACGATCTGACCGTTCGTCAGCGGAGTGGAAAGTAGAATGTCGTAGGTTTGGGAATCTTTTTCCTGGGTGATGGCTCCGGCGGCGAAGACCGGCGCCAGGACGCTGACCATCAGCAATTGCAGGACTGAGACCCATTCGAAGACCCGCGTGGCGTTCTTGGCCAGGTCGGTGAGGGAGGATTCGCCGGCCTGCATCAGGAGAACGCTAATCACGACCAGCGGGGCGAGGAAGAGCAGATAGCCGACGCGGATCCACAGGTGGAGCTTGCGCCTGCCCCCGGCGTGCACGACGCGAACCAGGATTGGATTGGCCGGCACCAGTCGCCAGAACCAGGAACCCAAGTCCCGTAGCAAAGCCTGCGCTTGCGAATCCTGAGCCATTTGCAGCCGGAGATTGTCCGCTCGGCGGCGGGGGGGTTACACCGGGGGTCTCGTCAGCCCGCGCTCCTCGAGATACTTGCGCATGGCTTCGCGCGCCGCGGCCCGCTGCGAGGAGTCCGGCAAGTCGTCGATGCGCTTCTTAAGTTCCTCGTCCAGTTGCTCCAGGGGCCGGCGGAGCCGCTCGTATTCCATGTCCAGGGCGAACATCCAGGGACGCCGGGCCGTATCGTCTCCCGAGCGACGGACAAGGGACCGGGCAATGCGGTTGTTCTTCACCGCGTCTTTCCACTGGGTGGTCCTGATCGAGCTCAGGCGATCGCGGCACTCCTTGAGGATCGCCTGGGCGCTGGTCTTCTGCTTATCGTTGAGGTGGTAATACTCGACGGCGTTTTGGACGTATTCCTCCCAATCCTCTTCCACCCGGAGCTGCCAATCCATCCAGCGTTCCGCGTCCATGCGGGCCCGGCGATGGTCGGGATGCTCGTTCGGATCCTCTGGCAGCGGCTCGGCCCGAGATGGGTCATTGTCGGCCGGGTCGAAGAAGGGGTTGGCGTTGTCGCCGACCTTGCCCTCGGACCAGCGGTTCATGCGCGTCTCGAAGACGGTGACGCCAGCGGCGGCGGCGGTCATGTCGGCGGTGAGCTTGAGTCGCTGCGTCACGGTCATCTCCTGGCCCAGGTCCCTGCCCAGGTCCGTGAAGAAGCCTTTCAACTCGGGGATGAGCGGCTTGGACATGGTCGCGAACCGCCGAGCCGTCTCGGCATCGAAACGGCCGTCGTTTTCGATCATGGCCGCGGTCATTAATTCGATCATGTCGCGGCCGCGCTCGGCGTTCCTGTTCGCAAAGGTCATGATTCGACGGGCGAAAACCCCCTCAATGGCCTTGGCCTGTTCGTCATCGAGCCCGTAGCGGGCGGTCATTTCCCGTGTGAATCTCTTGCCCATGGCCTCGGCGATCCGCGGGGTCAGCCGGATGCCCACATCGGTGGGCTTCGATGAGTCGGCGTCGCCGGGCTCTTCCGGATTTTCGTCGGCACGCGCGGCCATCGCGGCGACGATGACGCACGAAGCGAACAAATATCGGCGGCACAGGAACACGCGGCAGGCGCTTCGTCGGACCGAGCGGGAAAGATTCCGCATCATCATTGGACGATGCCCTTGGTAAAGCGCATGAAAGCGGTCTCCAGGTTAACCTGCTCCTCTCGGATTTCCTGGAGCGGCACGTTGGCCGCCAAGAGGGCCCCGGCCAGGAAGGAAAAATCGCGCGTCTCGGCCTTGAGCGAGACCAGCAGACGCCCGTTGTCTGCTTCAACGCCCACGACGGGCTCGAGCTTCTCGAGGATCGCGGCGGCCTGCTCGTGCTTCGACGGAACCTTGATCTCGACTCGCGTGGCCGACCTGGTCCTGCGGAGAATCTCTTCGATCGAGCCGTGGAAGAGCAGCTCTCCGCGCTCGATGATGCCTAGCGTGGTGCAAAGTTCGGCCAGCTCGTGGAGGATGTGGGAGCTGATGATGATGGTCTTGCCCATCCGACGCAGCTCTTTGAGCAATTCCCGCATCTCGATGCGGGCCCGGGGGTCCAGGCCGCTGGCGGGTTCGTCCAAAAGCAGCACCTTGGGATCGTGCAGAAGCACCCGGGCCACGCTCAATCGCTGCTTCATGCCTCTCGACAGGCCGTCCACCGGCGCATCGCGCTTGTAGGCCAGGTCGGTCAGCTCCAGCACGTCGCCGACGACGCGCTTGCGATGATCGCCGTGTATCCCGTACGCGGCGGCGAAGAACGACAGGTACTCCTCGACCACCATGTCCTCGTAGGCGCCGAAGAAGTCGGGTACGTAGCCGATCAAGGGCCTGATCAGGCGTGATTCATAGCCGACGGTATGGCCGCACACCCGGGCCTCGCCCCACGTCGGCTGAAGCAGGGTCGCTAGGATGCGGATGGTCGTGGTCTTGCCCGCGCCGTTGGGGCCGATGTAACCGAAACACTCACCCTCTTCGATGTTCAGGTGCAGGCCGCTGAGGGCGACGAGCTTCCCGTAGCGCTTGGTCAGGTTGATGGTCTGGATGATCATCGCGGGCTGTCCGCCGCTGACTGCCGAGTCACAGGAATGACGACTCGGTAGATTGTAAGCGATTTGTTCGGCCGCAGGGGGTCGCGGTCCACCTCCAGGATGGCCGGCGGGGTCTCGTCGGCGTATCCGATCAGGATCGCTGTCTGCTTGCCGAGGCCGTGGATGCAGTCCAGTACGCGGCCGTGAGACCGTCGAAAACCATCCACCCCCTCCCGCATGAGGCCGAAGGTTGATAGTAAAAGGGCGGCGGTGTATGCCTCTCGGCCGGTCAGCCTGGCGCGCGACTGGCTTAGGTTGCCGCCGAGGGGAATCAGTGAACGCAACTGGGAGGTCCAGTTCTTCAAACTCGCGTCGAGCAGTGGAAGCCGCTTGATGCGTTCCGGCGGGTCCTCCGGGGCCGCGCCGGGCGCAGTCTGGTACATCAGCCGCTGGCGAAGCGTCGCATTGTCAAGCTGCGAGTCCGGTCCCTCCGCGGGCAGGTCGCCCAGGAAAAAGCAACTGGCCAGGGAGATCGGGCTGGCTCCGGCGACCTCCTCGGATGATTCAAGCAGATAACAATCGTGCAGGGCGACGCCAAGGTTGTTGCGCAGGTAGCTCCCTTCGGCGAACTCCCAGGGAAGAGGATCATTGGTGTCCTTCACGCGGCGCAAGATCAGCCGGCCCTCCAGCGCCCCGCCGAGGCGGCCATGCCACGAGCCCATGAACTCTTTCAGCGTGGCCCGGACCGGCACGTCGTTAAGACCCATTCCCGCCGAAACAGAGTTGTATTGCGCCGCCGCCACGAAGCGAGTATCCGCTGAGTCCCACGACGACGAGCCCGGCATGACCTCGACTGGCCCGCTCTCGCCGTTTCCGTCCTCGCCGACGGGAAGCCGCACGTCCAGGCGGGTGTGATTTGGCGTCTTGACGCCGAAGAGACATGCGGCATGACCGTGATCCACGCCCGCGTGGGCGTCGACGATCGTGGTTTGCCACAACTTGGTTGTCACGCCGCGCAGCGCTCCGACCATGATGATCCCGACCACGCTTCCCAGGACGCTGACGACCCCGAAGGCCGTCCAGCAGTGGTGCAGCCAGCCTCTGCGGCGCAGGTACCAATAGCTGCCGCCGGTGGCGACGAGGGTGTAGACGATGGCAAACAGGACGGCGAAGACCAGGAACTTGGCCCCGACCGATTCGAAGCCTACGGAACTGCGAAGGACTTGGAACAAGTCGGTAGGATCCAGCATTTGCATGCTGTCTCCCCGCTCGAGCACCGGCGGCAACGCCAGGAGCTTGCGGGCCACCACGCGTTCGCAGGCCACGGATAAAAAAGGGTCATTTTCAGCCGGCGCCTCGGCGTTGCCCGGGTCGTCATTCGTCGTCGATGTGTATCGCTTGGGCGCAGGAAGGAGCTGGGCCAACGGAGCGCCGACGAATACCAGGAATCCTCGACCCAGCATTCGGCGGTAGCAGATCTGGGGATTGGGGCAATCCGCCGGCAGAGCCAGGGCGCCGGGCCGCGGCCGCAAGCGACACCGCGTAATCGGGTGTTTAAGAAAGTGGCGATCCAGAAAGCCCTCATAGGCGTCGTTTTCCACCAGGTCGAGAAACTCCTGCGCCTCGGTTCGCTGATCGACGCCTCTGATGTCCACCGGGAGGGCCTCGGCCAACGGCGACGCTGCCAACGCCTGCCAATTCTTCCCCGACGTAATGAGAAGTCGTCCGCCGGCTTCCACCCAATGGACCAGCGCGTCCACCTGTTGTTGCGAGAGCGAAGAGGGGTCCGCGTCGTCCCAGACGACGACGTCGACGGCATCGAGGCCGTGCCATTGCGCCGGCAGTTCAGCCGGCGAGAGCGAGCGCACCTTCCGGGCGTTGACGCGGTTGTGCTCGCGGCGATTCTCCACGTCCAAGAGGGCGACATGCGGCAGCCTCCGCGGATTCGTCAGGTCAACGATCAGGAGGTCTTCCGGCGACAGCTCCGACGTCGTCGGGGCCAAAAGATGTGAAACGAGCCGGCCCGTGTCATCTTGAATCTTGATCTGCTCTCCCTCGGCATTGAACAGCGTGACCTGCACCGCGGGCCCGCTGGCGGCCTCATAGGGCACGAAATACACGCGGTACGGCCGCCATTCCGTGCCGGGCGCCAGCGCCACCTGCATCACCGAGGTGGCGATGTCGCCGTCACGGTCCCTCTGTTCGACGTGTAGCTCGCCCTCGAAGGGATCAGGCCCCCCTTGACGCAGTTCCACCTCGACGAAGGTCCAATTGCCGCCGCGGACGATTGGATCGGCCCCGGCAAACAGGCCCGCGCGGGCGATCCGCCCCTCGACTTGCCCAAGCGCCGGCGCGGCCCCAACCAAGAGGGCCGACGTCAGACATCCTAGACTCAGTCGTATTCTGTTCACCTTGCAGGATCCAGGCGCTGTAGGCCAGCGCGCCCGGCCACCAGGAGGGACATCAGGGCTTCTCGTTGCACGTGCAGACCATCTGCCCGCAGCCCGGGCAACCATCGGTGTATTTCCGCATGGCCCGCTGGAGGTCGATCCCCTCGACGTTCGCGAGCGTCACCAGCCACGCCAGGACGTCGGCGAATTCGCCCTCCTTTTCCTCGGTCGTGCCTTCGCGGATGGCCGCAGCCAGCTCGCCGACCTCCTCCATGAGCCAGAGAAACGTTCCCTCGGCCCCCCGCTTGCGGTCCTTCGCCGAGTACATCTCTTCAATCAGGGATTGGAGGGTTGCCAAGTCCACGTCGGCTCGCACCTCTGCCCGCAGTGGGCGCCGCCCCGTTTCCATTGTATGGCCTGCAAGGGACCGCAAGCCAGAAGCGGTGTTTTCATCCTGCTTGTCATCGTCGATGCCCGCCCTCAGGGCCGTTCGGCATCATTGCCCCCAAACAGTTTCATGGAGGGCTACGGCGACTTGCGCTCCGCCTTGCCCCTTGCCTCGTCAGCCTTTTTTTCGAGGGCCTCGGCCTGTTCGGGCTTGCCCAGCGCCCGATGGACCTTGGCCAGGCCCAGGTATCCGACATCCTTTTCTGGCCATAGATCGCAGACGATCCTGTATTCGCGCTCCGCGGTCGGATAGTCGCCGGCCGTCAGACACTGGAGCGCCAGTCCGACATGAGTCTGGCAGTCATACGGGTCGACGTCGAGTGCCCGTCGATACCACCTGGCGGCGAGGCGGGCGTCGCCCCGTTCCGCGTGGGCGTCAGCAATGGTCCTGGCAACCGCGGGTTCGTCGTCGACAAGCCGGAACAAGGCTTCGAGTTCTTTCAGGGCCTGGTCCGGGCGGTCCTGCTTGAAGTAGATTCCGGCGAGCCGTCGATAGCTGTCCGGGTCCTCGGGAAAACGTCGCTGATATCGTTCCAAACGCTCGGCCGCCTCCCGCCACTGTCCCCAGGCTTGTTCGAGATAGCCCAAATACTTCATCGCGGCTGGATGTTGCGGGTCGAGCTTCTCCAAGCGCCTGGCATAGGGCTCGACCCGATCGATGAGCCGCCGACGCGCCGCTTCATCCTTCTCGGCCAACATGCGGCCCACCAACGCGCGGCTGATGACCTCCAGGGCTCGTATCTGGTTTTCGTTCAGCGCCAGGGCCCGACCGGCGGCCTCCTCCGCCCCGTCGATGTCCCCATCGAGCAAATAGGCTTCGGCGAGCTGTCCCCACAGCGCCGGATTGTCGCGGTCGGTCTCCAGGCGATCCTCGAGCGTGTCGGGCTCCTGGAGAGGATCGGTCGGAAGTCCCCACTTGGCGACCTGTTCGGCCGCCCAGGACCGGAAGTCCTTATCGAAGGCCGTGGTGTCGATCTTCAAAACCGATTTGAAGGCGGCATCCTGGGTCTGACCGCCGCGAAAAGCGGATAGGAACCCGGCTACCACGTCGAAGCCAAACCGCTCGATGGCGTACTCCAGCATCCATTCGCTCTGTGCGTAGGCGAGGCCGCGGTCGTTCGGACGTCGCGGGCGCATGAACCCCCAATCGATGGATTCCAGAGTGAACAATCGGTCCTGGCGGAAAGCCTGGCAAAGCATGTGTTTGGTTTCCCACGACCGCGGCGCCGGCTCCTCGTAGACCGCCATGCCCTCGGTCATCCAGTGTGGGATGCGGTTCTCGGTTGCCGCCAGCGTCACCACGTGGGCGAATTCATGCCGGAGGACCGTGGCCCAGTTGAATCGCCCAAATGGCGCGCCGCCTCGGGGCGCCATCATCGCGATGACCCGGCCGCTGCACGCGCCAACCGTCGCGATGAACGGCCTGCCGGTGACCCGCACGCTGAAGCCCATGTGATCAGGGAAGACCTCGATGATCGTCGGCTTGTCCGGCCTGGCGCCGAAGTCGTCGCAGACCTCGTCGTAAAATTGCTCCAGCGACTCCGCGAGGTAGGGGGCGATCATGGCGTCGGCCTGCTTGTCATACTTGATGATGAAATGATCGGACTCGAGCCGGCTGAAACGATCCAGGCTGTCCAAGAGTTCCAAGACGTTCAGCGTTCGGCTGTCGAAGCTGTCCAGGGCGAACGAGGCCTCGAGCATCTTCCTGGCAGACGATTCCTCTCCCATGTCCATGTAGGCATGGCCCAGGTCCGTCATCGGGCCGGCCCACCACGGGGCAAGCTCGATGGCCCTCTTGAACGACTCCTCGGCCTGTTGGTACTGCCTGCCGGCCGCCAGCCAGACGCCGAGGCTGTAGTAAAGCTGCGCCGGCGCGGGATTGATCTCTTTGATTCGCGCGACAGCCTTTTCAAATGCCGCTTCGTCGCTGCTCCTCAGCCGGGCCGCGGCGAGCACGCTGAGTGCCTCGATCGATTGCGGATTGGTGGCCAGCGCATGCTCGGCCTCCGTCGCGGCGTCCTGGTAACGGCGCTCCGTCATGCGCATGTCGGCCAGGAGCAGTCGCGCGGCCACGCTGTTGGGATTGATGTCCAGGGCCGCCTTGGCCTTGGCCTCGACCTCCTCGAAATTCCAGTTCTCCAGGGCGATTCGTCCCAGCCCCACGTGCGCCGCCGGGACCTTGGCGTTTTGTTCGCAGATCAAGTCGAAATCGGGGCCCGCCTCCTGGAGGTTGTGCTTGGCCAACAGCAGCTCCGCGGCGGCTAGGCGCGCCGGCCAGTACGCCGCATCGACAAACTCGAACGCCTCTTGATAGACCTCGGTCAGCACGTGCCGGGTTCGGCGGACGAGGTCCCGGTGGCGGCTGAGGACCGAGTATCGGGTGAACCCCAGCCCAAGACAGGTCAGGTCCTCGGCGCTGTCCGGCAATGCCGTGCCGGTCATGACCTCGTCGAAGAACCGATAGGTCTCGATCGCCTCCTTGGTTCTGCCCTCGATCTCCTGGAGTCGGCCAAGCTGCCAGCGAGCCCTCAGATTTCGCTGGTCATGGGCAATCGCGAGTTCATTGTGCCGCTTGGCGTCCGCGTATTCGCCGACTTCCGCCAGCAGAGCGGCAATTGCCGAGTGCCACTCGGCAGTCTCGGCGCCCGGCTTCTCGACCGCCTTCAACCTGTCCAGCCCTTCGCGGTAGTCGCCGACGACCAGATCGATCTCCGCGCGTCCGCATGCCGCGGCGACCGCCTTGCCCGGCTTTTTCCCCAACTCGTCGTAGATGGCGACGGCTTGGTCGTACTTGCCGGTCAGTGCAAGCCGGCGCGCGGACCGGGGCGAAGGGGCTGGTTGGGATTCCGGCCGCGGCCCGGCGGAGGCCGGCCGATCGGCGCAGCAGAAGAGCAAAAGCATGGTGCCGAGCGCGATTCGAGATGGTTGGGAAGCCCGCGGTTTGTGAGGCACGCAATGGAGTATACGAGCGGCTTTTGAAGAGGGTCAAACCGCCCGGAGGCAGGCGTCCTAGGCCGCTTCCCGACCCAGTGGACCCTGCGGCCGAGGGCCTCGTTTAGCCGACGGGCTTGCCCGCCGGTGATGGAAACGCACGCCCCATCGGCCACTCAATCGGGAACCGCACTAACCCGCGCCGAATGCCCGATCGCGAGTCCGGCCGTAGCGATCGACCAGCATGTAGTGTCGCACAAACAGGAAGGCGTTCAGCGCCAGGCAGGCAAAGGCCGCGACGGCATGGGGCGAAGCGCCCAGGTAGATGTCGATGACAGCCCCCAGCCCGACAACCACGTGCACCGATCCGATGCCGCACAGGGACAGTAGCAGCACCCGCAGCTTGATCTGCCGCACTTCGATGGCGAAGCCGGCCTCCAGGCCGCTCAGCCGGACCGACTGGCTGAACACCTTCTCCTGGACGATGAAGTAGACGAAAACAATCACGTGCACGAGGCAGGTGAACAGTCCCGTGAGCACGCCCAACAGGGAATGTCTCAGATAGCCGTGTTGGCCTTCCACGAGCAATCCGGTGACCGCCGCAATCGCCATCACTGCCAAGTTGGTCAACGAAAGCAGGATGAGACTCGGCTTCATGGCGTCCCGATTGCCCGCCGCCAGTCTATGAGGCGATCAGTCCGCAATCCACTCCGGCGGGAGGAATCGCTCACCAGTGAATGTCATTTAGGGACGGGGCCTGCGCGCGACCAGCCCCCGGGGCGAGGAGGGCCAGGGTGCTCGGCTCGGGGAAGGCCTGGAGGGTGAAGTCGATGGAGCCGTCGAAGGTGAAGACGCCGGCTACCGCCCGTTAAGTTCAATCGGCCAATGGCCCGAC